>Ga0315907_10000261_pt1 | contig 78629 bp, 61 predicted proteins | sample LakEriMetagenome_3_FD_203525 | JGI IMG/M metagenome (GOLD analysis project Ga0315907, IMG submission 203525) | Freshwater fungal communities from buoy surface, Lake Erie, Ohio, United States - Buoy 12 MA123 | ecosystem: Environmental > Aquatic > Freshwater > Lake > Lake biofilm | place: USA...
GGGTGGTGGCGGTGCTCGTCTTCCTGATGTTGCGCCTGACGCCGGGTGACCCGGCGGCGGTGCTGGCCGGTGACCAGGCCACCACCGAACAGATCGCGATGATCCGCGCCAACCTGGGGCTGGACCGGTCCATCCCCGAACAGTTCCTGATCTGGTTCGGACACCTGCTCCAGGGCGATCTGGGGCAGTCGTATTACTACAAGATGCCGGTGACCGAGCTCATCGCGCAGCGCATCGAGCCCACCTTGTCGCTGGCGGTGATCACCATCACCATGGCGGTGTCTGTGGCCGTGCCCCTGGGCGTGCTGGCAGCCTGGCGCTTTGGCAGCTGGCTCGACCGCGGGGTGATGGCGTTTTCGGTGGCGGGGTTCTCGGTACCCGTATTCGTCTCGGCCTATCTGCTGATCTGGTTCTTCTCACTGAAGCTGGGCTGGTTCCCGGTGCAGGGATACAAGCGTATTTCGGGGGGCTTCGGCCCCTGGCTGTACCACCTGTTGCTGCCGGCGTTCACGCTGTCGCTGATCTACATCGCGCTGATCGCCCGTGTCACCCGGGCTTCCGTGCTGGAGACCCTGGGCGAGGACTACATCCGCACCGCCCGTGCCAAGGGCCTGCCCGAGGCCCTGGTGCTCAAGCGCCACGCGCTGGCCAACGCGGCGGTGCCCATTGCCACCGTCATCGGCATCGGTATCGCCTTGCTCATCGGCGGGGTGGTGGTCACCGAGTCGGTGTACGCCATTCCCGGCCTGGGCCGGCTGACGGTGGACGCCGTGCTGGCGCGCGACTTCCCCACCGTGCAGGGCGTGATCCTGCTGTTCTCCTTCGTCTACGTGCTCGTCAACCTGCTGGTCGACCTGTCCTATGTCTTCTTCGACCCCCGGATCAGGTACTGATTTCGAGACGCTGTCGGTCGAGTCCGCCTCGATCGTCACGCAACGCACGGCCTGGCAGCGCGTCAAGGCCAACCTGTCCGTGCGCATCGGCGGCGGGGTGATCGCGCTGCTGGTCTTGATCTCTGTGTTGGCCCCCTGGCTGGGCACGGTGGACCCGACGCTGTTCGACCCCGCCAGCCGCGACCTGCTGCCGGGTCAGGTGGGCGAGATCACCACGCTGGAAGGCGAGACGCTCAAGCACCGCTTCCTGATGGGGTCCGACAGTTTCGGCCGCGACATCCACAGCCGGGTGATCTACGGCACGCAGGTCTCGTTGATCGTCGGCGTGTGCACGGCTGTGCTGGCGCTGGCGCTGGGCATCGTGCTGGGCCTGGTGTCGGGCTTCGTGCGCTGGCTGGATGGCTTCCTGATGCGCATCATGGACGGCCTGATGGCCATTCCCGCCATCCTGATCGCCATTGCGCTGGTGGCCATGTGGCGCGGCAGCCTGCTGACGGTGGTGGTGGCCATCGCCATACCCGAGATCCCGCGCGTGACGCGGCTGGTGCGCTCGCTCGTCCTGAGCATCCGCGAGGAGCCCTACGTCGAGGCGGCCATCTCGCTGGGCACGCCCACCTGGAAGATCATGTGGCGGCATATCCTGCCCAACACCGTGGCGCCGCTGGTGGTGCAGGGGACCTTCATCTGCGCCTCGGGCATCCTCACCGAGGCCATCCTGTCCTTCCTGGGCGTGGGGCTGCCGCCCGACATTCCCACCTGGGGCAACGTCATGGCCGAGGGCCGCGCGCAGTTCAACCAGTACCCGCACAACATCTTCTTCCCGGGCGTTTTCCTGGCGCTGACGGTGCTGGCGGTGAACATCCTGGGTGACGGCCTGCGCGACACGCTGGACCCCAAGATGGCCAAGCGCGGGTGATGCAGTGATGGACACCACGGCAAGCGACGCCCCCATCCTCGAGGTCAGGAACCTGAGCATCGCGCTGCCGGCAGGCGGCGACCGTGCCAGCGCCGTGCGCCACGTCAGCTTCACGGTGGGCAGCGGCGAGATCGTGTGCCTGGTGGGCGAGTCGGGCTCGGGCAAGTCGGTCATCGCCCAGGGCGTGATGGGCCTGCTGCCCAAGACCCTGCCCGTCACCTCGGGTCAGATCCTGCTGCAGGGCGAGGACATCACGCACGCGCCGCTGGCGCGCCTGCGCGAGCTTCGCGCCACGCGCATGTCCATGATCTTCCAGGAGCCCATGACCGCGCTGAACCCGGTCATGACCTGCGGCGACCAGATCGACGAGGTGCTGCGCCAGCACACGCCGATGAGCGCCGAGCAGCGCCGTGCCAAGGTGCTGGAGATCGTGCGCGAGGTGCTGCTGCCCGACCCCGAGCGCATCATCGCCAGCTACCCGCACCAACTCTCGGGCGGGCAGCGTCAGCGCATCATGATCGCCATGGCCCTGGTGCTGGATCCGGTGCTGCTGATCGCAGACGAGCCCACCACGGCCCTGGACGTCACCACGCAGGCGCAGATCCTGAAGCTGGTGCTGGACCTGCAGAAGCGCCACGGCACCGGGGTGCTGTTCATCACGCACGATTTCGGTGTCGTGGCCGAGATCGCCCACCGCGTGGCCGTGCTCCGCCTCGGGGACCTCGTGGAGATGGGCCCGCGCGACGAGGTGCTGCGCCGCCCGGAGCACGCCTACACCCGCATGCTCATGGCCTCCGTGCCCACGCTGCGCGTGGACGAGCGGCCGGTGGATGCCTCGGCGCCCGTGGTGCTGAAGGTCCACGGCCTGGACAAGACCTACGACGACCGAAGCTGGTTCGGTAAGCGCCGCCAGGTCCACGCCGCCAAGGACGTGAGCTTCGAAATCCGCCGTGGCCAGACCCTGGGCATCGTGGGCGAATCCGGTTCGGGCAAGAGCACGGTGGCCCGCTGCATCGCCCGCCTGATCGACCCCAGCGCCGGCTCGGTGCTGCTGGGCGGCGCGCACCCCGGTGAGCAGGCGGCCGAGATCGCCACCCTGTCGGCCTCTGCCCTTCGGCCGCTGCGTCGGCGCGTACAGATCGTCTTCCAGGACCCGTACCGCTCGCTCAACCCGCGCATGACCATCGCCAAGGCCATGATCGAGGGGCCTGTGAACTACGGGCTGAGTCAGTCTGCGGCCCTGGAGCGTGCCCGCGGACTGCTGGACTTGGTGCGCATGGACGCCAGTGCCCTGCCCCGCTACCCCCACCAGTTCTCCGGCGGCCAGCGTCAGCGCCTGTGCATCGCCCGCGCCCTGATGATGGAGCCCGAACTGCTGATCGCCGATGAGGCTGTCTCAGCCTTGGACGTCTCGGTGCAGGCCCAGGTGCTCAAGCTCTTCGAGGAGATCCGTGAGCGCCTGAAGCTGGCCATGCTCTTCATCACCCACGACCTGCGCGTGGCCTCGCAGGTGTGCGACTTCCTGGCCGTGATGTCACGCGGCGAGGTGGTGGAGATAGGCCCTGCGCACCAGGTGTTCGGCGCGCCGCAGCACGCCTATACCCAGGCGCTGTTCAGCGCGGCGCCGGGGCGTGATTTCAGCTTCGGTGCTTGATGGGCCACGCTGGCCGCTGGGTCACGGGAACAGGAAGTCCACCACCGCCGAGGCGGTGATGCTCACCGTCACGGCGACCGGACCCTGGGTGACGCCCGCCGCGGTGGCCCGGACCTCGTAAACCCCGGCCACCGCAGTGGCCGGTGCAAACGACAGCGCCGCGCCGCTGGCCGAGAAGGCCGCCACCACCGGCGCCACCACCGGCAGTCCGAAGCGGTACTCGCCCGTCTGCGCATCCACCATCATGCGAGCAATCTCGAAGGCCTGCCCACCCGGCCCGAGCGCCTGGTTCACCTGGACCAGGGCGTCCAGCCCCAGGGTCGTGGCAGGGGCGGTCACCCGGCCTTGGACGGTGCCGCAGTCGCAGGCCAGCGGCGCCAGGGGAGTGTCGGACACGTCGGTGAGGGTGTCCGGCAGCACCTTGACACCCGTGATGACGGCGGTCGTACGGCCAGGCACCGTGATCACCAGGTCGTAGGTGCCGGGTGCGACAGGTGTCAGGCGGAAGGCCCCCGTCGCGAGGTCGGGCGCCGTCGCCTTGACCACCGAGCCGCCCGTCTGCAGGGTCACCGCGGCTCCAGCCACCGCGGACAGGTCGAGGTGGCCGCGTACGCCAGACAGGTAGCGCGGCGTCACCCGCAGCACGGGCTTGAGCAGGTGAAGCCCGGACGCGCCCGCCCGCACCACCGACTGGCAGGCATCGAAGTCGATCACCACGTCGGCGATCTGATCGGCAGACACGTCGATGTTGACGTTCATCTTCAGGCCGCTGCGCCAGGCGCTTGGGGTCTCCAGAGCCACTTCCGTCTGGCCGGTGGGCTGGACTGCGTTGGCCAGCGGGGCGGCAGCCGTGTTCTCGGCCAGCACCATGCGCAGTTGGGTGTAGCGCCCCGGCTCCAGCGGGATCTGGCCGAGCTCGTGCAGGGCGCCGTTGTTGAACTTCAGCAGATCGATCCTCTGCGGGCTGGGCAGGGTGATCGCAGCCCAGCCGGCATCGTCCTCGGTGGCGGTGGGGCTCTTGTGGGCGCGGACTTCGCGTACGGTCACGAACACCGCGTCGTAGCCGCAGGCCGGTGCATCGGTGAGGGCCACGCGCAAGGTGCCCAGGTCGGCCGGGCTGGCGGTGGGTGAAGAGGTGGGTGAAGAGGTGGGTGAAGAGGTGGGTGAAGAGGTGGGCGAAGACCCCCCGCCGCCACACGCTGACAGCAGCCCTGCACACAGAAGAACTGCGCCGGCGGCGAACCGAGCCAAGGAACGTGAGAGCGAAGTGCTGTTCATGTGGTTTGGAGGCTCGAGGCCCGTGGTGGTGATCTTGAGCCGATGCTGAGGCTGATGCGATGATCACGAGATGCGTATCCTCATTGCCGATTTCCAGCACGAGACCAACACCTTCGCCCCCAGCCTGGCCGACTGGGCCGCCTTCACCCGGGGCGATTCCTTTCCCGCTTTCGTTCGCGGCGCCGCCATGCAGGCGCAGATGACGGGCATCAACATCCCCGTGGGCGGCTTCATCGACGCGGCCAAACACCACGGCTGGACGCTGGTGCCCTCGTGCTGGGCCGGGGCCATCCCCTCGTCGTACGTCACTGAAGATGCCTTCGAGCGCATTGCCGGGGCGATGCTGGAGGACGTGCGCGCTGCTCTGGGCAACGGGGGGCTGGACGGCATCTACCTGGACCTGCACGGCGCCGCGGTGGCCGAGCATGCCGACGATGCCGAGGGTGAACTGCTGCAGCGCCTGCGCGCGCTGGTGGGCCCCAGCCTGCCTATCGTGGTGAGCCTGGACCTGCATGCCAACGTCACGCAGCGCATGTGGGCGCTGGCCGATGCGCTGGTGTCCTACCGCACCTATCCGCACGTGGACATGGCCGACACTGGCGCGCTGGCCGCGGAACTGATGGCACGACGCCTGCGGGCCGGGCGCAAGGAGCCGATGCACATGCGGCGCCTGCCGTATCTCATCGCGCTGAACTCGCAGAGCACCTTCATGGAGCCGGCCAAGTCGCTGTACGAGCGGCTGGTGGCGCTGGACCGCGAGTACGGCACGGTGCTGAGCTTTTGCCCTGGTTTCCCCGCCTCGGACTTCGACGAGTGCGGCCCCACGGTGTGGGGTCATGGCGAGCGCGCGCACGCTGCGGTGGAGGCCCTGTACGCCGCGGTGGCCGAGCCCACGCAGTGGCAGGGCGAGGTGCTCTCAGCGCATGACGCCGCCCAGCGCGCCCTGGCCCTGGCAGAAACCGCCGGCCAGCCCGTGGTGGTGGCCGACACGCAGGACAACCCCGGCGCTGGCGGCGACAGCAACACCACCGGCATGCTGCATGCGTTACTGGCGCAGGGGGCCGGCAAGCGCTTCCCCGGCCAGGTGGCGCTGGGGCTGCTGTTCGACCCCGAGGCCGGCCGCGCCGCGCTGGAAGCGGGCGTAGGCGCCGAGCTGGACTTGGCCCTGGGCCAATCCGTGCCCACCTTCGGCGGGACCAGCGACGCTCCCGTGCGTGGCCGCTTCAAGGTGCTGGCGGTGAGCGACGGCGTGTGCACCCTCAAGGGCCCGATGATGCGCGGCCTGACCGTGCGCCTGGGCCCCAGCGCCTGCCTGGAGATCGAAGGCATCCGCGTGGCGGTGGTCAGCGGCAAGAAGCAGCTGCTGGACCGTGAACTGCTGCGCATGGTGGGCGTCCACTGCGAGCAGATGCGTGTCATCGTGGTCAAGAGCTCGGTGCACTTCCGCGCCGACTTCCAACCCTACGCCAGCCACGTGCTCGTGGCCAAGGCCGCCGGCCCCATGGCCGCCGTGCCGGCCGACCTACCCTGGAAGAAGCTCTCGCCGGCCACGCGACGCGGGCCTTGAACACGGACGGACCCGCGTCGTCCGTCGGTCGGCCGCAGGCGGGTCTTCTGGTCAAGCAGGCGCAGCTGGAGTGGACGCGAAGCGGCTGATTATTGCTGTGAAAGTCTAAAGCTTATATTTAGAATTTCATGGAAAATACGGCTCCATGTTGGAGAGATCGCTTCACCTGGAGAACGTTCAGCAGCTGTTGCTGGAGTTCCCTGTCGTCGCTATCGTGGGGGCACGGCAAACCGGCAAGACGACCTTGGCTGCGGCCGTGTCGCGCGGGTTTGAGGGGCCCACGCACCACTTCGATCTGGAAGATCCCCGCGACGAAGCCCGCTTGACCGCGCCGATGCTGGCGCTGGAGCCGCTATCAGGCCTGGTGATCATCGACGAGATTCAGCGCAGGCCTGATCTGTTCCCGGTGCTGCGAGTGCTGGCGGACAAGGCCGGCACCCGGGTGCGCTACCTGATCCTGGGCTCGGCCGCGCCAGAGTTGATCAAGGGCAGCGGCGAGTCCTTGGCAGGGCGTGTGGCTTACCACGAGCTCCCGGGCCTCGACCTGGGCGAGGTAGGGTCAAACCAGATCGATGCGCTATGGCACCGAGGAGGATTGCCCCGCTCCATGCTGGCAGGGAGTGATGCCGCCAGCCTGCGCTGGCGCCGGGAATACATCCGCGCCTATCTGGAGCGCGACATCCCGGCGCTCGGCTTGCGTCTTGCGCCCGCCACGCTGCGTCGGTTCTGGAGCATGCTGGCCCACTACTCGGGCCAACTCTGGAGCGGAGCCGAGATGGCGCGCGCCTTCGGCGTTTCCGAGCCGACCGTGCGTCACTACCTGGACATCCTGGTGGCCACCTGCATGGTTCGGGTCCTGCCGCCGTGGTTCGAGAACGTGTCCAAGCGCCAAGTCCGTGCACCGAAGGTCTACCTGGCCGACTCCGGTCTCCTGCATGCCCTGCTCGACATACCTACCCGCGCCGAGGCCTTGCTGAGGCACCCCAGGGTCGGTGCCTCCTGGGAAGGCTTTGCCCTGCAGCAGGTGGTGCAGGCCCTGGGTGCCGAATGGCGGGACTGTCACCACTGGCGCGCCCACACCGGAGCTGAATTGGACCTGCTGGTGTTCAAGGACGGGCGTCGCCTCGGTTTCGAGATCAAACGCACCGATTCGCCCCGCGTCACGCCCTCCATGCGCTCGGCCTGCGATGTGCTGGGGCTGGAGACGCTGTACGTGATCCACGCCGGCCAGGCGGCCTGGCCACTGGAAGAGCGCGTGTCCGCGTTGCCGCTCGGGGCGGTCTTCGAACGCTTCTCGGCTGAGCGACGGCCGAGGTGATCAGCGGCCGCGCCTCCCGTCGGTGGCCGCTCTTGGGTTCCACGTCCATTCCCTGCAGTGTCGGTGGGTGGACGCAAGCCTTCACCTCGTGATGCTGGCCAAGGCGTCTTCGCTGGCATGGATACTGTCTTTCCCCAATTCCCGCGGTGACATCGGCATTGCACATTCAGGGATTGACCCCCACCGATCCATCCATCACCGGAGACCAGTCCATGAAAGTCAATCGCCGCCACATCATCCAGGCCTGTGCCGCTGCGCTGCTGCCTGCCGCCGGCACCTCGCGTGCCCAGGCTGCCTTGGACACCGTGAAGATCATCACCGGGTTTCCGCCAGGAGGCACCTCGGACACCATCTGCCGCCGCGTGGCGGCCAAGCTGGCGCCAGGCTACGGCCGAAGCGTGGTGGTGGAGAACCGCACCGGTGCCGGCGGCCAGATCGCCATCCAGGGCGTGCGCACCCTGCCGCCCGATGGCGCCACGATCCTGCAGACGCCGATGTCCATGCTCGGCGTCTACCCCCACATCTATCGCAAGCTGGCCTACGACCCGGTGGCTGACCTTTCGCCCGTCACCCTGGGCTGCACCTTCGACTTCGGCTTTGCGGTCGGCCCGGCCGTGCCGGCTTCAGTGCGCAACGTCGCGGAGTTCCTCGCCTGGTGCAAGGCCAACCCGGCGCAGGCGAACTTCGGCTCGCCTGCGGCCGGCTCGGTGCCCCACTTCATTGGCGTGCTGCTGGGCCGCAGCGCCAACGTGGACCTCAAGCACGTGCCCTACCGCGGCACCCAGCCGGCCATCCTGGAGATGATCGGCGGGCAGATCCAGGCGGTGTCCGGGCCCATCGGAGAGTTCACGCAGCACGTGGCCGCGGGCAAGTGCCGCCTGCTGGCCGCCACGGGTGCGGCCCGCAGCCGCTTCGCGCCCGACACCCCCACCCTGGTGGAGCAGGGTCTGCGCGACATGGCCTTCAGCGAGTGGTTCGGCTTCTACCTGCCCGGCAAGGCGCCGGCCGACGTGGTGCAGCGCGCCAACACGGCGCTGCGTGCGGCCCTGGCCGACAAGGAGACGGTGGACGGCCTGGCGCTCATGGGTCTGGAGGCCAAGTCCTCCACGCCCGCCGAGTTGGCGGCCATGCTGAAGGTCGACACCGAGCGCTGGGGCCCCATCGTGAAATCCATCGGGTTCACGGCGGACAGCTGAGCGGGCAGGGCGCCTGCCCGGCGCCCCGTCCCACACTTCATTCTTTCGGTGCGCCCTCCGCGGCCCCCGCGGCCTCGCACATCGCACTTGCATGGTTCGGGTCTTGCCGCCGTGGTTCGAGAACGTGTCCAAATGGCAGGTCCGTGCACCGAAGGTCTGCTTGGCCGACCGTGGCCTGCTGCTTCTTGCTACCCGTTACGCAGCGCGAAGCTGATGCCGCGTGCAATGCCCGCCGGAGGCACCATGTTGTGGTCGTCGTCTGCGTGGACCACCGTCTGCAGGCTGAAGCCCGGGCGCTGCAGGGCCTCCAGTCGCGCACCGAGTTCCACCGCATTGGGCACCATGCGGCAGGCCTCGATCATCTGCTCGAACATTTCGCGGTTGCCGGGCAGCTTGTCCGCATGGGCTGACGGGTAGCGCAGGGTGGACTCGAGTTCGCCCACCGAGACCAGCGCGCGGGCCTGCACCTCGCCCGCGGCCACGCGGGCTGCGAATGCGGCCTCGTAGGTCAGCACTTCTTGGTTGTTCCACCAGATCGAGGGCGCGATCGCCACGAAGTGCTGGAACGATGCTGTCCGGCGAAAGAGGGCATGCAGCGTGGTCAGACCGCCCAGCGAGTGGCCCATCAGGGTCTGGTCGCCCGCGTCGAAGGCCACGACTTCGGCCACCCGTGACTTGATCTCCTCGTCGATCATGCGCAGGTAGTCGTCCAGCTTTCCGTAGCCGTGGGGAGGTTCGGGCATCGACCGGTACCACTGCGCGTTGCGCTGGGCTTCGGTGATGGGCGTGGTCAGGTCGTCCATGCGCAGGCCCAGGGCCTCGGTCACCCGGTCGGTCGGGTAGCCGATGCCCACGATCACCGCATCGCGCACATCAGGCCAGCAGGCCTGGATGCGCATGGTGTCCACCGCGATGCCGAAGTGCAGGTTACCGTCGATCAGCCACACCACGGGATAGCCCTGCGCTGGGGCGGGCCGGGCGGGAATGGACACCAGCAGCCGGTAGTCGCGGTCACGGATGGCGGAATGGAAGTCGATCTGCAGCGCGTTGAGTGCCATCTCGCGTGACAAGGCGGTAGGTACAGCGGTCATGGAGAGGTGTCCTTCTGAGGTGTGATGCCGCTCAGTTCGGATCGGCTGCCTGCGTCAACGGGTTCGGGAAACGTTTCAGCCCCAGAGCCGAGGTTCGGGCGGGTGGACGGTGCCGGCTTCGTACCTCAACGGGTCGGCCCGGTCCTGCGACTGGAACAGCGGCCCATCCAAATCGACCCAGCGTGCGACTTGGGCCACCAGAAATGCCGGGGCCATGCCCAATGAGGTGCCGCACATGTTGCCAACCATCACGTCAAGGCCCAGGGTCCGAGCCTCGCGCGCCAGTGCCAGGGCCTCGGTGAGACCGCCTGTTTTGTCGAGTTTGATGTTCACGCCGTGGTACCGGCCTATGAGGGAAGGCAATGAGCCTTGGTCGGTGCAGGATTCGTCGGCCACGAGTGGCAGGGTCGAGGCCAGCCCGTCGAGCGCCGCATCCTCGCTACGCGGCACGGGCTGTTCCACGAACTCCACGCCCAGGCTCACCAGGTCCGGCAGCAGACGCTTCAGCAACGCCCGGCTCCAAGACTGGTTGGCATCGACCACCAGTCGGGCCTGCGGCAGCTCCTCTCGCACGGCGCGCACTGGGTCCAGGTGCCTCGTGCCGTCCACCTTGATCTTGATGAGTGGCACGCCGGCCAGCTCGCGTGCCCTGCGCCTCGTGTCGGCCAGCGTGCCCAGCCCGATGGTGCAGGCGGTGAGCAGGGGCTTCAAGGGGGCCAGCTGCCAGGCCGGTACGCCGCTGCGCTTGGCGCGCCAGTCCCACAGGGCGCAGTCCAGGGCGTTGCGTGCGCCACCGCGGGGAAGCCATCGAATGAGGTCCTCACCCGTGGTGCTCTCCTGCAGTCGATCGGCCACGGCCTGTACTTGCGCGAGCATGCTGCCGGGCGTCTCGCCGTCGTAGTCCACGCCGGCGGCCTCGGCGCGGCCCATGGTGCCATCGGCGCTGCGCAGCTCGACGAACAGCAGTGGCAATTCTTCGATCACCTGGCCGGCGATCTCGAAGGGCTCCCGCATCGCCCACCGCTCTTCGGCAAGTTGAACGTCGAGTTTCACGTTTGCAGAAGGTCGATGATGGTTGCCACGCCACCGCGTAGCGGGTCGCACACCGGCAGGTCCAGTTCTGCTTGAAGCGCTTCGCGGTAGCGACCCCAGTCCTGATCGCTCAGGCTTGATGAATTGATCGCCACGCCCACGCAGCAGACCTCGGGGTTGGTCAGCCGCCCCGCCTCCAGATAGCGCCGGATGGCCTCGCCTAGCGTGGGCAGGGAGATGTGAGGGTGGTCCTCGATAGTGGAGCGGGCGGGGTCGTGGCACAGCACGATGGCGTCCGGTTGGGATCCGTGCAGCAGGCCCAGCGTCACACCGGCATAGGCGGGGTGGAAGAGGGCACCCTGGCCCTCAATGACGTCCCAGTGGTCGGGCGCGTTGTCAGGTGAAAGAAGTTCGGCCGTGCCTGCCACAAAGTCGGCTACCACCGCGTCCACGGCGATGCCTTCGCCCGAGATCAGGATGCCGGTCTGCCCTGTGGCACGAAAGGTTGCCGCTATGCCGCGTGCCGAGAGTTCGCGTGTGATGGCCAGCGCCGTGTACTTCTTACCCAGCGCGCAGTCGGTGCCTACGGTGAGGAGTCTCTTGCCGCTGCGGCGGCGGCCCGTGCCCACGGGCATGGCTCGCTCGGTGTGGCGTACGTTCACGAGCCGTGTGCCGCCGCGTTTGGCAGCCTGCACGAGGTCTGGGAACTGCTCCAGACGCGTGTGCATGCCGCTGACCACGTCCAGGCCCGACTCCAGGGCCAGCCGGAGGGTGGGTATCCAGGCCTCGGGAAGCTGTCCACCGGGTGGCGCCACGCCAATGACCAGAGACCCTGCGCCTGCCGCAGCCGCCTGCGGCGGCGTCATCCTCGGCAGTTCCAGACTCACTTGCGCTTCGGGCAAAGCCCACTCTCCGATCACATCGTTGCCGCACCAGTCGCGCAGGCCGAATCCGGTCTTGGCATCGGAGCGCAGGGCTACATCGCCCAGAAAGACCAGGTAGGGTTTTCGAACCTTCAGCATCTATGGATGATATTACATCCATGTGCGGAGCGACAAGCACGGCCGAAAACCGCGCAGCCGCTTGCTTGCTTTCGGGGTATTTTTACAGGTGGTTGGCGTGTTTTCGCTCACGACCACGGCCTCTTCGGTACCGACATTCCGGGTTCTTCAGGGTGCTCAACTGGATGTAATACTGTCCATTTAATGAGTCTGTTGCAAACTCTGGCTCCCGCTCTGGCTCCCGCTCTGGCACAGCGTCTTGGCTTTGCAGCGCGCGGCTGCCGGCCCGTCGCCCTCTGCTGAACCTGTGGACCGGCGTGGAGCCGGAAGCTTTCGAGTTCGTCGAAGCCCACGCTGCGCCGGGCGGGCAGTCGCGGCGCTACCGTATCCGCTACACCGACCGGATCGAACACGTTCAGGTCGGACTGACTTCCGACGAGCGGATGTACTGGGCCTGGGGCTTGTGAACGACGTCTGCGCAGTGGAGCGTGGGTTTGGCGTGGGGTCATGGCTGCGGCTCTTGAACCGCCACAGCGTATCGGCATGAGGGCAGTTATGGACGAGTGCAACTTCACGTGGAGATCCTTCGCCACCCAGACCATTGCCGAGGGCCGGCGCATCGTCACGCCCGAGGGCATCGAGCTGCTGGAGCAGGTCGATGTGGGTGATGGTGATCCACAGTGGTCCGGGCACGCCCACCATGCCCCTGGCCTGGGCCTTTCAGAGTCCATGGGAGGACTTCTTCACCGTGGTGCACTGGGAGCAGCGCGGCGTCGGCAAGAACAACGCCACCACCGACCGTGCGGCCCTGCTGCCGACCATGACGATGGCCTGCATCGTGGCCGACGGCTAGGCCGTGATCGACCACCTCTGTCGCACGCTGGGCAAGGAGAAGGTCGCGCTGCTGGGCTTCTTCTGGGGGGCGATGGTGGGCGTGCATATGGCCCAGCGCTGCCCCGGCAAGATCAGCGTCTATGCCGGCACCGGGCAGGCCGTCTCCACCACCTTCGAGCCCATGATCCTGGCCGAGACGCTGTCTGCAGCCCAGCGGGCTGGAGATGCGGAAGCGGCGGCCGAGTTGAGTTCGCTCAACCTCTCCCCGCGGCCCGGCGGCAGCCTGCAGATCGAGGCGGTGCAGGTCTTGCGCCGCATCGCCCGACGCTATGACGGCATGTGGTGCGGGCGCGAAACCCTGCAGGTGATGATGGATCTGGCCGTGTTGGCCCCGGAGTACAGCGACCAGGACGTCGAAGCCTTCCGCAACGGCGCCGGCTGGATCGTTCCGGGGCCTTTGCTGCGCGACATGGCGCAGGCGGACCTTCGCACCGTCACCGAGTTGACCGTGCCCGTGGTGTTGTTGCAGGGTCGCTACGACCTGGCCACCCCGCACGCTGATGGATATCCATGTGTCCAAAAGGACGGCCCCTCACCTGCCCCGAAAGCTCAGCCAGGCGTTTCAAAGCAGGGTTCGAAGAACGTCAGATCAAAGTGTTGCTGCACAGCCCTGACATCGGCGGCCGGTGCCGGTGTGCCATGGATGAGACGGTATCGATGGCCGGCCACCAGCTGCACCAGATCGAACAGCGCCTGCGGCGTCTCCAGTCTGGGCAAGTGCTCGTTGGGGTACACGAAGAGCTCGCGCAGCAGTGCATTGAATCCGTCGGCCTCCATGTAGCCCAACAGCAGGCGGTCTGCTTCTGAGATGGGTACATGGCCCGGTGGCTGCAACTGCTCACCGAGCGCCTTGTTCAGTTCATGAAGCAGGCGACTGAAGACTGCGTTCACGGCGTCCACCCGATCAGTCAGCCCCAGCATGAGACGCATGGCCCCGCGGTTGCGCACTGCCGTGGCCATGATCCACGCCAGATAGCCCACCAGCGCAGGGTAGGTGTAGCGCTGCGGCCCACTGGGCAGCTGCTGGAAAAAGGCGAGGTTGCGCTGCTCGAAATCGCGCGCAATCGTCCCCAGCAAGCCGGCAGGATCCCCGAAGTGGTGGTACAGCAGCGGCCGCGAGATGCCGACCTCGCGGGCCAGGTCGGCGGGCTGCACGTGGGTGGAGATGGACTTGTCCAGCGTTGCGACGGTAGCCGCTAGCACCCGCAGTCGGGTCCGCTCTGAGCGGTCGGTGGCCCGTTCGGCGGCGGCGAGGTAGTCAGCAGCCAGGGAAAAAGTGGCAGGGAAATTCATCGTCTTCGAATTGAAGCAGGGCGCCTTCCGGCAACCCGATGATGCTCCAGCAGCGCCCGGAAATCAGGCTTGCGAGGGGGGGTAGTTTCACCAATATTGACACACTGTCAGTTGCGTGCCGATACTGACAGCGTGTCAATAAAGTGGTCGCTCAAGTGATCGCCAAGACATCTTTCCTGTCCTCTGAGACTGCCCGTACCCCCTTTCATCTCAAGGAGCTCCCACGATGAAATCCCGCGCCCTTGTCCTTCTGCTGACGCCGTTCGCGGCCTTTCTGGCGGCGCATTCGGCGCACGCCCAGACTGCTGGTGCTTCCACCTCGGCTGACAGCAGCCAGGTGATCACCGTCACGGCCACCAAGCGAAACGAACGCATCACCGACGTGCCGCTGGCGGTGACGGCCATTGGCGCGTCAGAGATCCGGGACCGCGGCGCAGTTGACCTTCGCGACATGCAGTACTCGGTGCCGGGCCTGAACATCCAGGAACAGACACCGGGCGCCAACCGCATCCAGCTGCGCGGCGTGAACGCCGGCTTCGGCACGGGTCTGCCCATCGTCGGCTCCTACCTCGACGAGATGGGCATCACCATCGACCAGCAGTCGCGCGACAGCCTGGTGCAACTGGTCGACATGTCACGCGTCGAGGTGCTGCGCGGCCCGCAGGGCACTTTGTACGGCGAAGGTTCCATGGCCGGGACGATCCGCTACCTGACCCGCAACCCCAGCCTGACGAAGACCGATGGTTTCGTCGAGGCCAACCTGTACCAGCAGAAGGACGGGGGCATGGGACACCGGCTCAGCGGCGCCGTCGGCACGCCGCTGATGCAGGGCAAGGCGGGTCTGCGCATCGCCGCCGGCAGCGACAAGCTGGCCGGCTGGATCGACTATCCCCAGATGGGCCTGAAGGACGCCAACGGGGTCAAGCGCTACTTCGTCCGCCCCAAACTGCTCATCCAGCCGAACGAAAAGCTCAGCATCTCGCTGCTGGCCCTGCATGCGCGCTACGAGGGCGACAGCGACAACATCGCCAGCGTCGCCGACCCGAAGGTGCGGCAGCGCACCACGCAGTTTCCGGCCAAGGACAACAGCGACCTGGCCAACGCGATCGTGACTTACGACTTCGGCCCGGTCACGCTGACCTCGTCCACAGGCTACCTCAAGCGCGACCTGTTGTTCACCGCGTCCCTCAGTGGCGGCGCGATTCGCGCCACCTTCGACAGCAGCTACAAGCAGTGGAACCAGGAACTGCGGCTCAGTTCGAACGGTGACGGACCCCTGCAGTACACGGTGGGCGTGTGGGCAAGGGACTACACCTCACTGATCGACCGCAGCGGCACATTCAACGGCGCGGCGTTCGCGCCGTTGCGGCGCGTCGGTACCGACCCCGTCGACTCGAAGTCCTCGGCCATCTTCGGCGACGCGACGTGGAAGCTGAGCAAGCGCGTCGAGCTCAGCGCCGGCGGCCGCTACTACAACGACGAACGCACCAGCCAGTCGACCACACCGGCCTTCGGCCCTGTCACGGCCAAGTTCAATGCCTTCAGCCCGCGGGTGTCGGGTCGCTACGAGTGGAGCCGCAACGCGTCGAGCTATGCCACGCTGTCCAAGGGCTTCCGTTCGGGCGGCTTCAACGGCAATGGCACGTTCTACGAGCCCGAGAGCCTGCAGAACTTCGAGGTGGGCCACAAGGCCGTGCTGGCGCCGGGGCTGTTCTTCGATGGCGTGGTCTATTACGCCGACTACAAGGACCGCCAAGCCCAGTCCGCCATCGAGATCAGCCCCGGCGCGTTCCAGGCCACCACGAAGAACGTCGGCAAGGCCTCCGGCCCTGGTGTTGAGGCGGCGGTGAATGCGAAGCTGCCGGCCGGAATCGAACTGACGGCCACGCTGGGCTGGAACGACATCCGCGCCAAGTCCTCGAACGTCGAGGTGCTCGCAGGTGAACGCTTCGACATGGTATCGGCGCTCACCAGTTCGCTGTCGCTGAGCCAGCGCTTCGCCGTAGGCGCCGGTCTGAAGGGCATGTGGCGCGTGGACTACCAGCATGCCGATCCTTACAGCTTCATCGTCCGTCAGGCCCAACCCAACGGCACCATCGCCACGGTCCAGAACTGGAAGAGCACGAACCAGGACTTCTTCAACGTGCGCGCTGGTGTCGAGGGCGCGGACTGGAGCCTCATGTTCGACGTGAAGAACCTGTTCGACAAGCGGCCACTGGTGCTGCCGGTCGTGCCCTACAACGCCACAACGGGTGAAGGCGTGAGCGTCACGCCGCGCACCGTGGGCCTGACCTACCGAAGGAGCTTCGGCGGTTGAGCTCTGGTGGTGTGCCGTCCGTGCCGGCCCCGTCGTCCGCGGCCTCAGGTCCCACGCGAGACGCGGTCCCTGCGCTGGCCGCTGCGCGATTCGATGACCGCGAGCGCGCCTTCCTCCTGCGCCAGCGCGGCATCGCTGAAGGCGTGCTTGCAGGGCTCGAAGCGATGAGCATCGGGTCCATCCACGCCATGGTGGGCATGGGTGCCGATGAACTGTGCAGACGGATGGACGCCGCTCGTGGCAGAGGGATCTGGGCCAATCGGCGACGCGCGCTTCGGTCAGCGATCGAGGCGGCCATTGACACAGGTCTTGCGGGCCCAGACGGCCCATCCATCGAGGCCCGCTCGCAGCCGTGCCTTCATCAATCACTGAGGACAGTAACCCATCTTGACCCCCATGCACGACCGTGACGGCAAGATCTGGATGGACGGCGAGCTCGTGGACTGGCGCGACGCCAAGGTCCACGTGCTGACCCATACGCTGCACTACGGTTGTGGTGCCTTCGAGGGGGTGCGTGCGTACGACACGGCGCAGGGTACGGCAATCTTTCGCCTGCGCGACCACACCGAGCGGCTGTTCAACAGCGCCAAGATCCTGCGGATGGACATGCCCTTTGCCCGCGACGAGTTGATGGCCGCGCAGTGCGAAGTGGTGCGCGCCAACGGACTGCGCCAGGCCTACCTGCGGCCCCTGATCTGGCTGGGATCGGAGGCCCAGGGCATGGCTGCCGAGGGGGTCCTCACCCACGTGATGGTCGCCGCCTGGGATCTGGGCGCCTACCTGGGGGATGAGGCCATCCAGCGCGGGATTCGCGTCAAGACCAGCAGCTACACCCGTCACCACGTCAACATCACCATGACGCAGGCCAAGGCGGTGAGCAACTACACCAACTCTATCCTGGCCCACCGCGAGGCCAAGGTTGACGGGTATGACGAGGCGCTGCTGCTCGATGCCTCGGGTTTCGTCTCGGAAGGGGCCGGCGAGAACGTGTTCATCGTCCGCAACGGGGTCGTCGCCACGCCAGATCTCTCCGCCGGCGCGCTCAACGGCATCACCCGCCACACGATCTTCACCATCTGCGAGGACCTGGGTCTGAAGCTGATGGAAAAGCGCATCACCCGGGACGAGGTCTACATTGCCGACGAGGCCTTTTTCACCGGCACGGCGGCCGAGGTGACCCCGATCCGTGAGTTGGACCGTGTGTCCATCGGCAGCGGCATGCGCGGGCCCATCACTGACCGCATCCAGGCGGCCTTCTACGACATCGTCAACGGTCGCAACGCCGGTTACCGGCACTGGCTGACACCTGTGGCCGCTTGAAGTCCACCACAACATGAGCATCACCACCGGTGCCGCCGCGCCGGTCGGGAGCCTCGAAGCGCGCCTGGCCCAACTCGACGTACTCTTCGCGCCCCACCGCCGCACCGACGCCCCTGGCTGTGTGGTCGGCATCGCGTTGGGCGGCCACACGGTGTACCGCAAGGCCTTCGGCATGGCCAGCGTGCAACACGGCGTGGCCAACACGCCGCGCACGCGTATGCGCATTGGCTCCACCAGCAAGCACTTCACCTGCCTGGCTGCGCTGCTGCTGGCCGAGGAAGGCCAACTCGACCTCGACGCGCCAGCCAGCGCCGCTTTGCCCGACCTGGCCTTGCCCACCTTGCAGGGTATGCCCACGCTGCGCCAGTTCATGCACCACACCAGCGGTTGGCGCTGCGCGCTCGACCTCGGCGTGCTTGGCAATGGCATGGCGCTGATGCCCACGGGCTGGATGCCGGCAGCCTCGTCACGCCAGCAGGGCGTCAACTTCGCCCCGGGCACGGGGCAGATCTACAGCAACGGCGGCTACCACCTGCTGTCGATGGCCGTCGACCGCGCGGCCGGCATGCCGCTGGAAGCCTTCCTGAAGGAGCGTGTGTTCAAACCCCTGGACATGGGCGACACCGAAGGCGTGCCCAGCGACCACACGGTGACGCCCGAGCGGGCGTCGAACCACTTTCCCGGCCTGGGCGGTGGCTGGCGGCACGCGCTGTGCTGGACCGAGGAGATCCGTGGCGAAGGCAACCTCGTCTCCACCGTCGACGACATGCTGCGCTGGCTGGCCCACCTGCGAGACCCCAGGCGCGTGGGGAGCGAGGCCATCTGGGCGCAGATGCTGGCGCCCAGCGTGCTGGCCAACGGACACCGATCGCCCTACACCATGGGCCTGATGCGGCACGGCTACCGAGGGGTGGAGGTGATCCACCACGCGGGCGGCGTGGCCGGCGGCAACAGCGACATGCTCACCGTGCCGGCACACCAGCTGGACATCGTGATGATGACCAACGGCCTGCCCGTGGCCATGCGCGACCTGACGCCCAAGATTGTTGATCTGCTGCTGGCCGACCAACTCGGCCCTGAAGAGCCGAAAGCCGAGATCGCGCGCTTTCAGCACTTGGTGGGTGCGCGCTACCGCGGCCGCTCGGGCCTGATGATCGGCTTCGGCGCTGCGGGCAACTGGCTGGGCCTGTCCGTTATGGACAACCCGCCGCTGCAGCCGCTGCGCGTGTTGGGCGGCGAACTGCACCTGGGCTTCGATACCGGCGCCCACAGCCACCTCTGCCTGCGCGTTGCCGACCTGGCGCCGCAGTCCGACGGCCAGGCACCGGCGAGTTTGGAGATCCGCGACGCCGGCCACGCTGAGCAGTTGATGCGCCTGCCCGCATCCCCGGCGCCTGCGCTGGTGGCGGGCGCGGCCTTGCTCGGCCACTGGGTGTGCCCCGACCTGGCTGCCACGGCGGAGATTGCCGTCGAGGGCGATGCGTTGGTGCTGCGACTGCGCGGCGAATACAGCGCACAGCGCGTGCTCCCTCTCACCCCTTTGGACCAAGGCATCTTCGGTGTTGGCGAACCGGGCCTGCCCATGCTTCGCATGGTGTTGAGCCGTGATGACGATAGCGGGCCTTGCGCCACTCGCTTCTTTCTGAACGGCCTGCGCACTCGCCACCTGGCCTTTGTGCGCGCCACCGAAGCTTCAATGGAGTAGGGTCATGAAGGTCTTCATCGCCGGCATCTTCACGGAGACCAACACCTTTTCGGCCTTTCCCACGGGTAAAGCCGCCTTCGAGGTCAACCGCGGGTGCGACCCCTTCTTCGCCGGCATGCGTCCCTCACTTGAGAGCTGGGCGGCCGGTGGAGGTCACACGCTGGTGGTCGGCCCCGTGATGTCAGCCATTCCCGCCGGCCGAACGGTGCGCAGCGCCTGGGAGGCCTTGCGCGACGAATTGCTGGCCGAGCTCAGCGCCGCGATGCCAGTGGATGCCGTGCTGCTGCCCCTGCACGGTGCCATGGTGGCCGAGGGCTATGACGATTGCGAAGGCGACCTGCTGGAGTGTGTGCGCGCCATCGTCGGCCCGAAAGTCGCCGTCGGCGTCGAGCTCGACCTGCACTGCCACTTCACCGAGCGCATGCAGCGCTGCGCCGACGTCCTTGTCGCCTTCAAGGAGTACCCGCACACCGATGTGCTGGACCGCCTGGCCGAAGTCTGGCGGCTGACACTGGACACCGCCGCCGGCCGCATCCGCCCGGTGACCGCTGTGGCTGACTGCCGCATGGTGGGCTTGTGGCACACCACGCGCGAGCCGATGGTCGGTTTCGTGCGCCGCATGAAGGCGTTGGAGGGGCAGGGCAGCGTGCTGAGCGTGAGCTTTGGCCACGGCTTTCCCTTCGGCGACGTGCCGGAAGCAGGCGCCAAGGTGTGGGTGGTGACGAACGACGACCTGCCGCGCGCCCAGGCCCTCGCCGACGAGCTGGCCCGCGAACTGTGGGACATGCGCACCGAGACCCGCAGCATGCCGCTGGGCCTGGCGCAAGCCCTGGACCAGCTGCAGTCGGCACCACAGGGCAAGCCCCTCGTGCTGGCCGATGTGGCCGACAACGCGGGGGGCGGTGCCAGCGCCGACAGCACCTTCTTCCTCTCAGCCCTGCTCGAAAGCGGGATCGGCCACGTCGCCCTAGGTCCGATCTGGGACCTGGGCGCCATCCAGATTTGCCGCGAGGCGGGCGTCGGCAGCACGCTCAGGCTGCGGGTCGGCGGCAAGTGCGGCCCGACCTCGGGGCCGCCGGTGGACCTGGACGTCACCGTCCGAGCCTTTCTGGAAGACCACTTCCAGACCTGGCCGCAGGTCACCCGATTCAGCTGCGGCCCGTCGGTGTGGCTGCAGACGGCTGACGGCATCGACCTGGTGCTCACCTCGGTGCGGCAGCAGGCCGTGGGCACCGATCTGTTCACCGGCCTGGGCATCGACCTGGCGGCCAAGCGCGCCATCGTCGTGAAGTCCACGCAGCACTTCCACGCTGCCTTCGCGCCGCTGGCGCAGCAGGTGCTGTACGTGGACACGCCAGGCCTTTTGCGCAACGACTTCGAGCACTTCGACTATCGCCACCGTTCGTTGACCTACTGGCCCCGGGTGGACGACCCATGGGGTAGCCCTGTGGACGGCTCAGTCACGGACAGACACCACGACCCGGTGTCTTCTGGTGACAGACCTGGTACCACTTGACTTCCTTCACCAACCCGACCCCAAGGAGAACCTATGAACCAGCTGAACCGGCGAGTCTTTTGCCTGTCTTCGATCTCCGCTGCTGGCGCGTTGGCGCTGACCACCCCGCCGACCCGTGCACAGGCCCAGCCCCTGGAAGTGGCGCGAATCCTTCTCGGTTTTCCCGCAGGCTCCGCGGCCGATGCCCTGGCCCGCGCCCTGGCCCAACGGCTGGCGCCGACCTACGCCAAGCAGGTGATCGTGGAGAACCGGACCGGCGCTGGCGGCCAGATCGCGGCGACTGCGCTGAAGACGGCACCCTCCGATGGCTCGACCATCCTGTTCACTCCACTGGCCGCGGTGGGTGTCTTTCCCCACACGTTCCGCTCGTTGCCCTACAACGTGGACACGGACTTTGCCCCCGTGACGCTGGGCACGAGGTTTGATGTCGCCCTCGCGGTGGGGACTGCGGTTCCGGAGTCGGTCAAGTCGGTGCCTGAGTTCCTCGCCTGGGCCAAAGCCAACCCCTCGCGCGCCAATGTGGGTTCCCCCGCGCCAGGGTCGCCGCTGCATTTCACGATCGCTGAACTGACTCGCCTGTCGAAGGTTGAACTTCAGCACGTCCCCTACCGGGGAACGGTAGCTGCCATTCCCGACTTGATCAGTGGCACGCTGCCCGCCATGGTGAGCACGGTGAGCGAGTTCGTGAGGCACATCCCCGAGGGCAAGATTCGCGTTCTCGGCACCTCTGGCGGCAGGCGCAACCCGTTCACGCCACAGATCGCCACCTTCGGCGAGCAGGGTCTCAAGGAGCTCGAGTTCGAAGACTACTTTGCCTTCTATGTACCTGCCAGGACACCGGCCGCGCAGATCCAGGCACTCAACGCAGGCATCCGACAGGGCATGGCCCATCCTGCGGTCAAGGAATTGATCGACAGCTCTGCGGCACAGGCCGCAACCGGCACACCAGAAGAACTGACGAGCACGCTGCGCGCCTACAGCAGGCGTTGGGAGGCGGTGGTGAAGAACATCGGCTTCAAGGCGGACTGAGCGCAGAGGGCACAGCATGGCAACCTGGGACTTCCTGGTCATCGGAGGCGGTATCGCAGGGGTGTCGGTGGCGGCTGAATTGGCGCCATATGGCCGCACTCTGGTGCTGGAGCAGGAGTCTGCCCTGGGTTACCACGCCACCGGCCGCTCGGCAGCTATCGTGGTGCCGAACTACGGGGCCCCGCCGCTGCGCGCGCTGACGCAGGCCAGCTTGCCCACGCTGCTGGAGATTGAGGTAGAAGGCCACCTCCTGGCCCACCGCAAGGGCTCGCTGATGCTCGAGCTGCCAGGGCAGGAAGGGGTGCTCCAAGCCAGCTTGGAGGACCCGGACCGCCAGGGCCGGATGCACGAAGTGACGTTGGACGAGGCGCTTCAGCGGGTGCCCATCCTGCGGCGCGAGGCCATCGTGCGTGCAGGCTGGGAACCCGACGTGTGGGCTTTGGACGCTGACGGCCTGCTGCAGTGGTACCGCCGGCGCGCCCGCGCGGCCGGCGCGGAGTTCCGCTTGAACGCCAAGGTCACCGCGCTGGAGCGCGTGGGCGATGTCTGGCAAGTCACGGCGAGCGGCGTGACCGAGCAGGCCGTCACGGTCGTGAACGCCGCCGGCGCATGGGCCGACACGCTCGCCACGCGGGCGGGCCTGCGCCCGCTGGGCCTGCAGCCCAAACGCCGCACTGCGCTCACCGTGCCTGCACCGACTGGCCATGACGTGCAGGGCTGGCCGGCCGTGATCGACCTGGGCGAGACCCGCTACTTCAAGCCTGACGCCGGCGCACTGATGCTGTCGCTGGCCGAGGAGACCGACTCGCCACCGTGCGACGCCTGGGCCGATGACGAGGATGTGGCCACCGCCGTCGACCGCGTGCAGCAGATCGCCGACCTGCCTGTGGATCGGGTGATTTCCACCTGGGCCGGCCTGCGTACCTTCGCCCCCGATCGCGTGCCCGTGGTGGGCTGGGCACGGGACGGCGAAGGCTTCCTGTGGCTGGCCGGGCATGGTGGATACGGCCTCCAGACGGCGCCGGCGATGGCGCAGCTGGCGGCCTCCATCGTGCTTGGCACTGCACCGCCTGAGGCACTGGGCATCGCACGGGTCGACGCGACTGCCCTCTCGCCCGGGCGCCTCACACCTGGCCCTGAGCCTCTTCGAGCAAGCGCATGAACGACACTGGTCTACCGTCAGCACAAGTACCCCCCGCAGGCATGCAGGCGACGTCTTCGGATTCGCCGGCGCCCCGTTCGTCTTGGGTGGTCCTGCTGCTCCTGCTGGTCCTGATCCTCTACACCATCGTCGACCGGCCGCTGTTCAGCCTGGTCGTGGAGCCGCTGAAGAAGGACCTCGGTCTGACCGACCTCCAAGTGGGCTTGGTGCAGGGCCTCAGCGTGGCCCTGTTCACCGCGGTGGCCGGCTACCCGCTGGGCTGGCTCGCCGACCGTTACGACAAGCGCTACATCCTGGCCGGCTCGATCGCGGTCTGGAGCAGCTGCCTGGCCCTGGCGGGCCTGGCGCAGAGCTTCGAGCAACTCTTCATTGCCAGCGCGCTGGTCGGCGCCGGTGAGGCCGGCCTGGTGCCTATCGCCATCGCGATCGTTCCCGAGCTGTTCAGGGAGCGCCAGCGACAGTTGGCGAACTCGCTGTTGCTGGTCGGCGCGCGGCTGGGCACGGGCCTGATGATCGCCGTGTGCGGCTGGGTGCTTGTGGCCGCCGAGCCGGCGCGTGCCTGGTTGCCTGCAGGGTTGCAGGAGTTGTCAAACTGGCGCCTGGCGTTTCTCTTCATGGCCTTGCCTGGCCTGTTGTTCGTGCCGCTGATCCTCCTGCTGCCGGCTGCTGCTGCGAGGCCGCCCCAGGCGCGGTCAGGTGATGCATCACCGCCGGCCGCCAACCCACCGGTCTGGCCGTACCTGCGGAGCCAGTGGCGGCCTTTCATGTGCTTTTACGGCGGCGTCGGCCTGCTGTGCTTCGGCATCGGCTGCGTCATGGCTTTCGCGCCAGTGGTCGCCATTCGTCAGATGGGGGCCACCCAACTCACCACCGGCAACCTGATGGGCACCGCCACGTTTACCGCCACGGTGGTGGGCTTCGTGCTGGCACAGGGTGTTTCGCGGTGGGGTAGGCCGCGGGCAGGCGAGCGGCTGCCCGCGGTGGCCCTGCTTGGGTCAGCCGTGGCAAGCGCGTGCGCGGCCGCCGCCCTGCTTTTGGCCAGCACGCCCGTCACCCTGTTCATCGGCCTGGGCGTCTTCCTGACCGCCATCATGGCTGGCACGCTGCTCTTTCCCACGGCAGCGCAGGAACTGACGCCACCCCGGCTGCGGGCCCGCCTGGTGTCGATCATGGCAACGGTCAACATCGTGCTGGGCGCCCTGGGACCTGCCGCCGTGGGCGCGGTGTCGGATCGCCTCAAAGGTCATCCCGAAGGGCCGCTGTGGGCCATGGCCGGATGCGCCACGGTGGCGCTACTCGGATCTATCCTCTTCTTGTTGCCGCTGACCCGCCTGTACGTGCCTGCGGTTCGGGCGGCCCGCGCGGCCTGATGGGGCCTGTCGCCGGCGCTGCAACCGGCCATGCAACAGCCGTTCGGCGGATCAGGTGGCGCCTTGCACGCCCGGTACCGCCGACGTGAAGGCGAGCCGGGTGGCGGCAGGCCGCGACTGGAACACCACCAGCGGATCCGCGCCCGTGTCCGGGTCGGCCAGCGGAATGCATTGCACGAACAAGGCCAGCAACTCGGCCTGGCTGGTGATGTCCAGCTTATGGTGAATGTTGCGGCGATGAATCTTCACCGTGCCCTCGGCAATACCGAGCCGCTCGCCAATCAGTTGGCTGCTGTAGCCCAGCAGAAGGTAGCGCAGCACCACATGCTCGCGCGCCGTGAGCACCGAGGCGCCGAAGCACTGCGTGGTGAGGTCGATCTTGCGCTGCACCAGATCGTTCACGCGCTCGGGCTCCAGCGCCGTGGCCGACACCAGCGAGTGCTTGCGCAACAGCTCCTCGACAAACGGCAGCAGCGCTTGCAGTGCCTGGATCTCGCCGTGGGTGAAGCGGGGCCGCCCCGGCCCGCGCACCAGCATCAGCAGGAAGGCCCAGCCCTGGGCGGTGGCCACCATCAGGTCCAACTCATCAGCGTGCCCGTGGTTGGCGATGAATCGCTGATGGAACTCGCTGCCGATGAAGCCCGCGGGCGCGATCTCCTCCAGGCGGTACAGGCCCGATGGCGCCCCAGCGACGAAGTGCTGGTGGATGGGGTCGAAGAGGTAGGGCCCAGCGCTGTAGGCCTCCCAGGTGAGCGCTCTTTGCGCGTCATCCACCTGGAGAGCGCCATCGTCACCTGCCAGGACGCGCGGGCGCTTGTCGGTGAACAACTGCAGCGCCGAATAGGCATCGATGGGCGTGGCCTGACGCAGCAGCGCGAACACCGTATCAAAGATCCCTGGCGTGCCGAGTGCGGCCAGCGCCGAGGTGCAGCTCGCCAGCAGCGGCGGCGAGGGTGGCAGGTGATCGGTGGCGGACTGCTGCGCAGGCTCCATGCCGCGGAAGTCTAGGGCAAGGGCGCTCGTTGGCCAGCGCCGCGAGATCGGCGTCGTGAGCATGCAGGCGCTAGCTGCGCAGCCGAGCGACGTGGCGCATGCGGGCGTAGGTCAGCAGCCCAGCGCGTCCACCTTCGACGCCGAACCCCGACAAGCCCACGGGCTCGCTCGAGGCGCCGCGCGCCATGGCCGGAGCGGCCTGCGGCGCGGCCATCAGCGTCACCGTGCCGGCGCGCAGGCCCCGTGCAAAGTGGTCGGCCAGTTTGTCGTCGGCCACCCACACGCTGGCCGACAGGCCGTAGCGCGTGGCGTTGGCCAGCGCCAGCGCCTCGTCGGGCGTGTCGAAGGACTGCAGCGTGGCCACGGGGCCGAAGACCTCTTCCTGCACGATCGGGGATTCGGCGCCGACGCCTTCAATGACCAGCGGCCGGAAGTGGCAGGCCGCAGCCGCGGCGGCGTCGTAGACCCCCAGCGCGCGCGCACCGCCGGCCAGTGCGTCGCGCACGAAGCCGTTCACCTTGGCCCATTGCGCGGTGCTGGCCAGCGGCCCCAGGGTGGTGGCGGGGTCCAGCGGATCGCCGGTGTGCAGTGCGTGCATGCGCTCCTCGAGCAGCCTCGCCAGACGGTCATGCAGCGACCGGTGCACCAGGATGCGCGAGCCAGCCACGCAAACCTGGCCGCTGTTCCAAGTGAAGCCCTGCACCAGCGCGTCTGCCACGGCAGGCAGGTCGCCGAAGTCGTCGAACACGATCTGCGGCGACTTGCCGCCGCATTCCAGCATCACGGCCTTGAGGTTGCTCGAACCGGCCGTCTGCATGATGCGCTGGCCGGTGAGTGTGGAGCCGGTGAAGGACAGCGCGTCCACGTCGGGGTGCGCGGCCAGCGCCTGGCCCGCCTCGGCGCCCAGGCCGGGCACGACGTTCAGCACACCTGGCGGCAGGCCGCAGGTGATGGCCAAGTCGGCCACGCGCAGCGCCGACAGCGGCGCCAGCTCCGAAGGCTTCAACACCACGGCATTGCCCGCGGCCAGCGCCGGCCCGATCTTGGCCAGCGCTGTGAAGAGCGGGAAGTTCCAGGGCGTCACCAGGCCGACCACACCGTGCGGCATGCGTCGGTTCATCGCCGTGGCACTGGGGCGGGATGGCAGCGTCTCGTCCTCGAGGGCGGGCATGGCGTCCACCGCATGCCGCAAGGTGCCGGCCGCTTCGGCCACATCGGCCAGCGCGCCGCTGATCGGCATGCCCATGCACAGGCTGTCCAGCAGCGCAAGTTCCTCTGCGTGCGCCTGTACCGCATCGGCCAGCCGCAGCAGCACGGTGGCGCGCGTGGCGTGGTCGGCCCATTCACTGGGCACCGCGCTGCGCGCCAGCGCGGTGCGTGCGGCGGCGACCGCGCTGTCGATCTCCGCCCGACCGCCGCGCGGCATTTCAGTGACGGGCTTGCCGTCCTGTGGACTGATGCACGCGAACCGGGCAGCCCAGGCGGCACCGTCGCGCCGGCCGTCGATGAAGGGGCGGCCGTCGAGTGACAACTGGTGAGCGCGTTGCGTCCAGTCGACAAGGGAGCGAGCGATGCCGGCGCGGTCGGCGCCAGGGGTGTCGTGGGTGTCTTGCACAGCGCGACTCTAGGGTCGCAATGGCCGTCTCGGGGTACCTGCGGCCCCCTAAAGCCCTCGAACTACCACCAGAGGCATATGGGTCGATGAAGACGCGGCCCATAACCTGCCCGACACGATCCATCCGGCTCCGGGTGGACACGTTCGCCTGCCCGGCGCCAACCCTTTGACGACCCCTGGAGACGATGATGAAAACAAAGCCTGTCCTCAACGGTGCACCCGGTCTGAGCATGCCAACACCGACCAGCGTGGCGCTGGCTGCCAGCCTGACCCTCATGCTGTGGGCGAGCCTGAGCCCACCGGCGCTTGCCCAATCGTCGAGTACTCGAGCTGAAGGCGCCACGCAGACCATCACGATCACCACCAGCGCCCGCAAGCGCAAGGAGGCCGTGCAGGACGTGCCGATGTCGATGGAACTGCTCAGCGGCAAGGACCTGCAGGAAGCTGGCGTCCTGCGCGTGCAGGACATCCAGGCCAACGTGCCCGGGCTGGTGGTGACCACCTACGAATCGCAAGGCAACATCTCGTTGCGCGGCGTGGGCACCGGCGACGTGGGCCTGGGCACCGACCAGTCGGTGGCCATCCACATCGACGGTGTCTACCAGGCCTACGGCGGCGCGGGCCTGAGCCGGCTGTTCGACGTCTCGGCGGTGGAGGTGCTCAAGGGCCCGCAGGGCACGCTGTACGGCCGTAACTCCACGGCAGGCGTGATCAACCTCATCAGCAATGCACCGGGCCAGCGCTTTGCCGCCGAGGCCGATGTGTCGCTGGGGTCGCTGCGCACGGTTCTGGGCCAGGGCTTCGTGAATGTGCCCCTGTCTGCAGACACTGCCTTGCGCCTGTCGTTCGCCGGCGGCGCGGGCCGCGGCCCCATCACCAATGAAAAGGAGGGATCGCTCGTGGGCGACCGCGACGACTTCTCGGCGGTACGCCTCGGGCTGCGCAGCCAGCTCGGTAAGGCGCGCGCCGATGTGCGCCTGCAGTACATCGAAGACCGCAACCAGGTCGGCCAGGCGCTGCTGCCCATGCCCTATGACACCGCTTTCGGTCCCGGTGCGGGCTGGGCCGACCGTGAGTTCTACATCCGCCCGCCCGAGCAGAAGAAGTCCGACCTGAACGCGGCCCTGACGCTGACCGTGCCGATGGGCGAGGCGACGCTGACCTCGATCACAGGCTACGGGCGCCACCGGGGCCGTGCTGTCGTGCCGCTCTTTTCAGCACGCACCGAGGATGAGCGCGCGATCGTGACAGCGACCGAGCCCTACGAGCAGGTCTCGCAGGAACTGCAGTTCAACTTCACCACCGGCCGGGCCACCGACTGGGTGGCAGGCGTGTTCGCGATGGACTCCAAGGGCCAGGACAACCGCGCCATCGACTCCGGGCCGGCCGGCTTCCTCGGGGGCTATACAGCCGACACGCGCGCCCAGGCCAGCGGCCGCACCCTTGCGGCCTTTGCCGACGTCTCGCACCCGCTGAGCTCGACCTTCAAGCTCAACGGCGGCCTGCGCTACACCTGGGAGAAGAAGGAGGCTACCTCGTTCGGCCTCGGCCCCTTCGATGTCAACCCCGCGCTCAGCGCCAGCAAGACCTGGACGGCCCTGAGCGGCCGGCTCGGCTTCGACTGGCAGCTCAGCAAGGCGAGCAAGCTATGGGGAGGACTGTCCGAGGGCTTCAAGAGTGGTGGTGTGATCCCCTTGGCCAACAACGGCGGTGGCGGCGTGTGCGAGGGCGGCGCCTTCGACCCCTCCGGCTGCGCCATCACGATCTACAAGCCCGAGACGCTGCGCGCGCTGGAGCTGGGCCAGAAGACCACACTGCCCGGCGGAGCGGGCTTCGTCAACGCGGCGGTGTTCCTGTACGACTACCGCGACAAGGTCGAGTACTACCAGTACGACCTGAGCAACCCGCTGTCCTTCACTTTCAACAACGCACAAAAGGCCCAGGTGAAGGGCCTGGAGCTCAGCGGCGATTTCCGCCTGTCCAAGCACCTGCGCACCGACATTGCCGCCACCTTCCTCGACACCGAGTACACGCGCTTCGTCGATGGTGCCGGGGGCGACATCGCCACGGGCAAGCAGTTGGCCCGTTCGCCCAAGGCCAGTGCCACCGTGGCGCTGGCGGGCGACAAGATTGCGCTGGCTGGCGGCGCGCTGCGCTTCCGCCTGGAGTATGTGTGGCGCGACAAGATCTACTTCGATTTCTTCAACGACAACATCGGCGCTCACACGTATGAACGCGCCATCGGACTGTTCAATGCCGCGGTGGGCTGGGCGCCGGCAGGTTCGTCGTGGTCGCTTTATGCCAACGCGCGCAATCTGTCGAATGCGCGCTACCTCGAGTTCGCACGCAGTGACGCACCGGGCGTGATCGCCGCGCCTGGGCGCACGGTGCAGGTGGGCGCCAACCTGAAGTTCTGAACGCGTGATCGACAGCCGCAACACCCCGCCCGCGCCACCGGGCGCGAACGTCGACATCCTGTTCCGCCAGCCCGTGCCGGCGCCCGGCGGCACCCAGCTGGCGGCAATGGTGTTCAGGCCGCGCGGCCAGACCGTGCCGTTGCCGGTGATCGTGGAGATGCTGCCCTACGGCGTGGACATGTGCTACGCCGACGGCGTGCGCTTTGCCAACGAAGGCTTCGTCTTCGTGGCCGTGGACTGCCGCGGCACGGGCGACTCCGAAGGCACGTTCGCACCCGTGGTGAACGACGCTGCCGACTTCGCAGCCGTGTTCGACTGGCTGCAGACCCAGCCGTGGTGCGATGGCCAGGTGGCCACGCACGGCGGCTCGTACAGCGGCATGAACCAGTGGCTGGCGCTGGCCACCGGGCACCCCGCGCTGCGCACCATCGTCCCCTTCGTGGCACCGCTGCCACGGGGGCTGGCGGCCGGTGGCGTGGGCGACCACTACCACCTGAGGTGGGCGGCCCTGGGCAGCAGCCGTGGCACCTATAGCGCCTGGTTCGCCGACGGCGGCTATTGGGGCGGGGTGATGGAGGCGCTCGGGCGTGGTTTTCTCGAAGCGATGGAGGCGCCCCAGCAGACCTTCGGTCACTCGCTGCCCTGGCACCGCGACTTCGTCGAGCACCCCGCGCCCGACGCCTTCTGGATGGCGTTCGTACCGTCTCCCGAGGTCCTAGCGCGTACGCGCATGCCGGTGCTGCAGGTCAACGGTCAGTACGACCTTTGGCTGGTCTCGGCGCTGCAGTACCACCAGCGGCTGCAGCAATGGGGCCATGAGGACGCCCGCCGCCACGACCACCTGGTGATCGGCCCCTGGAACCACACCGGCAGCGGCGACGCCAACCCGCAGGTAGGCAGCCTGCGCTTCGCCGAAGCGGCCCGCATCGACATGATGGCGCTGAAGCTGGCCTGGTACCGATGGGTGATGCAGGGCGGCCCCAAGCCCGCGATGCTGGCGCACCGCGTGCTCTGGTACGCCACCGGCGAGGAGGCCTGGCACGGCTGCGACCGGCTGGAGGACGTGACCGCCGGCGCGCAGGCGCAGGCCCTCGCGGCCGCGCCGGGGCCCAACGACGTGTTCCATTCCGGCTGGCTTGCCACCGATGCGCCCGGGACACCGACCTACCGCTTCGTCTGCGATCCAAACGACGAGGCCCTGCTCGACATCGAGCGCCTGGAGCGCGCCGACGCCTCAGAGCCGGACCCTCCCGGCAGCCGGCCGGTCAACAGTCTGTTCCTTGCCCTGAGCGGCGAGGAGCCCACCTCTCAGGCCTATGCCACCCACCTGCGCGGCCAGGGCCTCGTCTACCACTCCGCGCCGCTGGACGAACCGCTGGCGCTCGCCGGTACCCCCGTGCTGTATCTGCGCTGCACGGTAGACCAGCTCGACGCCGACCTGGTGATGATGTTGTACGAGATTCGCGCCGACGGTCGGGCGATCTTCCTGAGCTCCGACCTCATGCGCCTGCGCTACCGCCACGGGCCCGACGCGCCCACGCCCGTCACATCCGGGGAGCCGATGACCGTGACATTCAACTCGGCGCGGTTCTTTGCACGCACGCTGGCCCGGCACAGCCGGCTGCGGCTGGTGGTGCGCCACGCGATGGGCCTGGACCTGCAGCGCAACGGCAACTCCGGTAAGCCGGTACATGAGGAGACCGCGACCGACCGCCGAGCGGCCACCATCACCGTAGTCCACATTGGCGCCGAGCGCTCGCGCTTGATGCTGCCGCTGGCAGCGAAGCACCCCACGGTAGACATGACCGCGTGAACCCATGATCGAAGGCCGCAACCACCCACCCACGGCGCCGGGGGCGAACGTCGACATCCTGTTCCGCCAGCCGGTGCCCGCGGTCGGCGGCATTCACCTGACCGCCATGGTCTTCAAGCCGCGCGGCCAGGCTGGGCCGTTGCCGGTGATCCTCGAGATGTCGCCCTATGGGGCCGACTGGGGCTATGCCGACGGCGTGCGCTTCGCCAACGAAGGCTTCGTCTTCGTCGCCGTGGACTGCCGTGGCACCGGCGACTCCGAGGGCAGCTTTGCACCTTCGGCCCACGAGGCAGCCGACTTCGTGGCCACGTTCGACTGGCTGCAGGCCCAGCCCTGGTGCGACGGCCAAGTGGGCACCTACGGCGGTTCGTACAGCGGGTTGAACCAGTGGATCGCCCTGGGCACCGGGCACCCGGCGCTGCGCACCATCGTCCCCTCGGCCGCAGCGATCTCGGGCCGCAACATGCCCAGCGGGGGCCTGGGCACCCACTACAACCTGCGCTGGTCGGTGCTGAGCGCGAGCCACGGCACCTACATGGGCTGGTTCGGCGACGTCGCCTACTGGCATCGCGTGTGGGGCGACCTGTCGCGCGAGGCCTGGTCCGCAGCCACGCTGCCCGAGCGCCTGTTCGGCCACGCCCTGCCCTGGCACCGGCAGATGATGGAGCACACGGGCTTCGATGCCAGCTGGAGCCGCTGGCTGCCTACGCCCGAGGCCTATGCGGCCTCGCGCGCACCGGTGCTGTCGATCACCGGGCAGTACGACGGCTGCCTGCCGCCGGCCCTGGAGCACCACCGCCGCCTGCTGCGCTGGGGCAGCGCCGAAGCCCGGCGCGACAGCCACCTCGTCATCGGTCCCTGGGACCACGCCGGCTGCAACGACGCCAGCCCGCAGGCGGGCAGCCTGCACTTTGCCGATGCGTGCCGCATCGACATCCTCGGCCTCAAGCTCGCTTGGTACCGCTGGGTGATGAAGGGAGGGCCGAAGCCGGCGATGCTGACGCGCGGCCTGCTCTGGTACGAAACCGGCGCCGAGGTGTGGCATGCGGCCGACTCGCTCGACGATGTGAGCCGCGGCCTGGTGGCGCACGATCTGGCGGCCGCGCCGGGCCCGAACGACGTGTTCCACTCCGGCTGGCTGGCGCTGGGCGCAGCCCCCACCGGCCCCTACGCCTTCCGCTGCGATCCGCACGACGAGGCACTGCTCGACGTGGAGCAGATGCCGCGCGCCGACGCGGCGCACGGCCTCGTCGGAGGCGAGGGCCCGCTGAACAGCCTGCTGATGACGCTAGGCGGCGAGGAGCCCACCTCGCAGGCCTTTGCCACGCACCTGCGCGGCCAGGGGCTGGTGTACCACTCGGCCCCGCTGGACGAACCGCTGGCACTGGCCGGCGCGCCGGTGCTGGAGCTGCGCTGCACGGTGGACCAGCCCGACGCCGACCTGGTGATGTTGCTGTACGAGATCCGTGCCGACGGACAGGCCATCTTCCTGAGTTCCGACGCCCTGCGCCTGCGCTGGCGCGCAGGCTTCGGCGCCGAAAGCCCGGCGGTCCCGGGCGAGCCGATGACCGTGCGCTTCAGCGACGCGCGCTTCTTCGCCCGTACGCTGGCGCGGCATTCGCGCCTGCGGCTCGTCCTGCGCCACGGCATGAGCCTCGCACACCAGCGCAACGGCAATTCGGGCAAGCCGGTGCACGAGGAGACGCTGGCCGACCGGCGCGTGGCCACCGTCACCGTGATCCATGATGGCCCCGCGCGCTCAAGGCTCATGCTGCCGCTGGCCGGGGATCATCCGCCGGTCACCCTGCCGCGCTGAGCGCTCAGAAAGGCAAGCCCCTCATGTCCACCGCCATGCCACGTCTGCCCACGGGCCTGCTGGTCCTGTTCGCGCTGCCCACGCTGCCGATGTTTCTGCTGCGCGGGCCGGCGTTCTCGATCCTGCCGGCGCTGTATGCCGAGCGCTTCGGCATCGCGCTCACCGTCATCTCGGGCGTGCTGCTCGCGGTGCGGCTGGCCGACGGCTTCATCGACGTGGCCGTGGGCTGGGGCACGGACGCCACGCGCCACCGCTGGGCCGGGCGCAAGGGCTGGTTCCTGGTCGGTTCGCTGGCCACGGTGGCCTGCATCTTCCAGCTCTACGTGCCACCTTCGGGCGCCACGGCGGCCTACTTCGGGCTGTGGTTCTTCATCGCCTACATCGCCTGGACGATCAACGAGATTCCCTATGGCGCCTGGGCCGCGGAGCTGACCAACGACTACGGGGAGCGCAACCGCATCGCCGCGGCACGGCAGTACTTCAACGTGGCCAGCGCGCTGCTGCTGGGGCTGATGCCCTTCCTGCCCTTCATGAAGTCGCAGGAGATCAACTTCGACCTGCTCGAGGTTGTCGCCTGGACCGTGGCGCTGAGCTTGCCGCTCATCAGCCTGCTGACCGTGTGGCTGGTGCCGCATGGCGCGGCCGTGGTCCGAAGCGGTGGCGAGAGCCTGAAAGCCAGCTGGGCCGCGGTGCGCGGCAACCGGCCCGCGTGGCGATTCCTCGGCTCCGCCACCCTGGCGGGGCTGGCAGACGCCTGCATGGCGGGGCTGGGCTTCATGGTCATCGACTCCTACTTCGGCCTGAAGGCGGCCGCCAGCATCATGCTCATCCAGTGGGTGGTGGCGTCGATGCTGGGCGTATGGCTGGCCACGCGGCTGCTGCGGCGCTTCGACAAGCACCGTCTGTTTGTGGGCGCCGCCTTGCTCAGTGCCGTCATGCTGTTGGTGAACAGCGTGCTGACGCCGCAGACGCCGCACCTGATGGCGATGTACCTGAGCCTGAGCTTCCTGCTGATCATGTGTGCCGCGGTGACCGACATGCTGCCGCATTCGATGGTGGGCGACCTGGTGGACTACGACGAGTGGAAGACCCGCGCACAGCGGACCGGCCAGTACGTGGCGCTGCTGGCCTTCGTGCGCAAGGCCACCTTTGGCTTGGGCTCGGCGCTCTCGATCTTCATCGCCGGCAGCTTCGGCTTCGAGCCCGGCCGGCCGTCGTACGACACCGCTGCGGCCATAGGTCTGAAGCTGGGCATGTTCTGGCTGCCGATGGTGCTGATGCTGGCCGGCGCTGCGCTGATGTGGGGTTACCCGATCGGGGCGAAGCGACACCGTGCGATCCAGACCCGCCTGCAACGGCGCGCCGGTGCGCCCGCCGCGCCATGACCCCGGTCGACACCAAGGCCTGGCTGTTCCTGCTTGCGGCGGGCCTTCTCGAAACCGTCTGGGCCTTGAGCATGAAGGCCTCGGAAGGCTTCACGCGGCTGCCCTATACGGTGCTCACCTTTGTGGCGGCGTGGGCCAGCTTCTGGTTGCTGGGTCTGGCACTGCGCAGCCTGCCCGTGGGCACGGCCTATGCCGTGTGGACCGGCATCGGCGCCGTCGGCGTGGCCGTGGCGGGCATGGTTCTGTTTGCCGAACCAGCGACGGCGGCTCGGATCGTGTGCATCGCGCTGATCGCGGCTGGCATCCTCGGTCTCAAGTTGGTCACGCCGTAGGCGGCGGTTGGCTGAACTGGCAGTGACCGTGACGGCTCCTTTGGCACTCAGATCACCCGAAGCGGGATGACCAGGCGTTCCAGCGGCGTGGAGACCACGGGCTTGCCTGCCCGGCCCTGCCAAGCCTCTAGCAGGTCATGCCACTCTGACCGCGCTTTGGCCAAGTTAGCGTGCTTCACCGGGCCGAAGCCGCGAACCTGCTGAACCACCTCGGCCAGGCGCACGGCCAGCGCCAGGTTGTCGGCCTTGAGGGCGGGCAGCAGCTGCTTTTCGACCAGCTCTTCGTAATCACGGGCCAGCTTGCGCTCCAGGCGCCGCTCTTCGGTGTGGCCGAAGGGGTCCAGCGGCGTGCCGCGCAGGCCCTTCATCCGCGCCAGCACCCGAAAGGCCACCCGCACCCAGGGGCCGAAAGGCCTCTTGCGCGGGCGGCCCTCAGGCCCGGGCCGTGACAGCAGGGGCGGCGCCAGGTGGTGGACGATGCGGTCCCAACGTCCGAACTGCTGGCGCAGGGCCACGTCGAAGGCTGGGTCGAGGTGCAGGCGCGCCACCTCGTACTCGTCCTTCACCGCCAGCAGTCGTGCGTACTGCCGGGCCACCGCCCGAGTCAGGTCGAGCTGGCGCGCCGCCTCGCCTCCCAGCGCCTCCTCGGCCGCACGCACCTGCTGCACCAGGGTCTCGTAGCGCCGAGCCAGGGCTTCGTTCTGGTAGTCGACGAGGAAGCGCCGGCGCCGCGCGATCAGGCCTTGCGGCCCGTCCAGCGCATCCAGGTCCATGGTGGGCTTCTCTTCGCCCGCCAAGTGCTGCAGCGCTCGTGGCGCGGACAGCGCCAGCCGCCCGAGCGCCAGGGCCTGCAGGTTCTGCTTCACCGACACAGCGTTGAGCTCGATGGCGCGCTCCAGCGCTGCCAAACTGACCGGTACCAGGCCTGCCTGCCAGGCCGCACCGAGCATCACGACGTTGGCAGACAACGTGTCGCCCAACAAGGCCTCGGCGATGGCCTGGGCGTCCAGCGTGCGCACCCGGTCCGCGCCCGCGGCGTGCTGCAGCTTGGCCATGAGTCCGGGGGCCTGCACCGAGGCCTCGGGCTGGCGCACGAAGGCGGCGGTGACCAGTTCATGCCGGTTGGCGATGATCTGCGTGCGGCTGTGCTTGACCGTGCCCAGGGCGTCGGCGCTCGCTCCCACCACCAGGTCGCATGCCAGCAACAGGTCGGCCTGCTGCGTGTCGATGCGCACCTGGTTCAGCAGGTCGGCCGTGGGCGCGAGGCGCACGAAGGACAGCACCGAGCCGCCCTTCTGCGCAAAGCCCATGAAGTCCAGCACCGAGGCCTGGTGGCCCTCCAGGTGTGCGGCCATGGTGACCAGTGCCCCCACCGTCACCACGCCTGTGCCCCCCACGCCGGTGACCAGCATGTCGAAGGGCCCGCTCCAGGTCCAGGGCGCGGGAGAGGGCAGGGCGGTGACCTCGCGCGCCAGGTCCTGCTCGCTCCAGCGGCGCGCGGCCGGCCGGGCCAGTTCTGCACCCTCCAGCGTGACAAAGCTCGGGCAGAAGCCGTTGATGCAGCTGAAGTCCTTGTTGCACGAGCTCTGCTCGATGGCGCGCTTGCGGCCCCAATCGGTGTCCAGCGGCACGATGGACAGGCAGTTGCTCTGCACGCCGCAGTCGCCGCAGCCCTCGCACACTGCGGGGTTGATGAAGACGCGGCGCGGGGGGTCGGACAGTTGCCCCTTCTTGCGCCGGCGGCGCTTCTCGGCTGCGCAGGTCTGGTCGTAGATCAGCAAGGTGACGCCCTGGCACTCGCGCAATTCGCGCTGCACGGCGTCGAGCTCGGCCCGGTCGTGGAAAGTGGTGCCGGCAGGGAAGTCCAGCGCCCTGGCCTGGTGGGGCGCGATGTCGTCGGAGACGATGGCCACGCGCTGGGCGCCTTCTGCCTGCACCTGGCGCGCGATCTCGGCCACCGAGAGCTGGCCGTCCACGGGCTGACCGCCCGTCATGGCCACCGCGTCGTTGTAGAGGATCTTGTAGGTCATGCGCGCGCCGGCGGCGATGGCCTGGCGGATGGCCAGCAGCCCGCTGTGGAAGTAGGTGCCGTCACCCAGGTTCTGGAAGACGTGCGGCGCGTCGGTGAAGCGCGAGGCGGCCACCCAGTCCACACCCTCGGCCCCCATCTGGATCAGGCCCTCGGTGTGGCGCTCCATCCAGCTGGCCATGAAGTGGCAGCCGATGCCGGCCAGCGCACGAGAGCCTTCGGGCACCCGGGTGCTGGTGTTGTGCGGGCAGCCCGAACAGAAGTAGGGCTGGCGCCGCACGGCGTCAGCCGCGTTGCTCAGCAGGGTGGGCATGGTGAAGTCCACCACCCGGTGGCGCCGGTCGAGCGCCGGGTTCAGGCGTGCCAGCCAGTCGGCCACCACCGCCATGATGCGCGAGGGGCGCAATTCGCCCAGCGCCGAGAGCAGCGGCGCGCCCTCGGGCGTGGTCTTGCCGGCGATGCGGGGCCGCTGGCCGTCGGGCAGGGCGTAGAGCAGCTCCTTCATCTGCCGCTCCACCACCGGTGCCTTCTCCTCGATGACGAGGATGTCCTGCAAGCCTTGGGCGAACTCCACGATGCGCGTGGGCTCCAGCGGCCACACCAGGCCGACCTTGTAGACGCGCACGCCGGCAGCGGCCAGCGCGTTGGGGTCCAGATCGAGCCGGCGCAGCACCTCCATGAAGTCGAAGTGCGCCTTGCCCACGGTGACGATGCCCAGCGTGGCGCGCGGGCTCACGACCACGTGCTTGTCGACCGCGTTGAAGCGCGCAAAGGCGCGCACCGCGTCCAGCTTCTCGGCCGCGCGTGATTCCAGTGCGAGCGAGGGCAGGTCCACGCTGCGCACGTGCAGGTCCTGGGTGGGGCTGAAGACCTCGGGCGGCACGGGCAGGGCGAAGTCGATAGGCACCGCATCCAGGTCCACCGTCATGCCCGACTCCACCACCTCGCTGATCGCCTTGAAGCCCACCCAGGCGCCCGAGTAACGCGACAGCGCCCAGCCGTACAAGCCGAACTCCAGGTACTCCGCCACATTGGCCGGGTGCAGCACCGGCATGCCGAAGTGCGCCAGCGCCAGGTCGCTCTGGTGCGGCATGGAGGAGGACACGCAGCCATGGTCGTCGCCGCAGATCGCAAGGACGCCGCCCAGCGGGCTGGCACCGAAGACGTGGCCGTGCTTGAGCGCGTCACCGGCCCGGTCTACCCCCGGGCCCTTGCCGTACCAGAGGGCAAAGACCCCGTCCACGCGCCGTGCCGGGTCCAGCGCCACGCGCTGCGTGCCCAGGCAGGCGGTGGCCGCCAAGTCCTCGTTGATGGCGGGAAGGAACTGCACGCCCGCGGCCTCCAGCAGCGGCCGGGCCTTCCACATCTGCTGGTCCACCATGCCCAGCGGGCTGCCCCGGTAGCCGCTGACGAAGCCGCCGGTGCGCAGCCCTGCGGCAGCGTCGCGCTGGCGCTGCATGAGCATGAGCCTCACCAGGGCCTGGGTGCCGGTGAGCCACACCGTGCCCGAGCCGGCGCGCAGGTTGTCCGACAGTTCGTAGGGGCGCAGGGTGGTTTGGTCCATCCGGCCATGCTAGGGCGAGGGACTGAGGACGTACATCACCGTTCATGCTCGTGTTCACCCTAAGATTGAGCACATTCGTTCTACGAAAGAGAGATCAATGGGCTCAATCGTGCTGGACAAGACCACGCGCCGGATCATCGATTGCCTGCAGCGCGACGCCACGCTGTCGGTGCAGCAACTGGCCGAGGCCGTGGGCCTGTCGCCCACGCCCGTGTGGCGGCGGCTGAAGGCGCTGCAGGAATCTGGCGTGCTGCGCGCCCGGGTGACCCTGGTGGACCGCGAGAAACTGGGCTTGAACATCTGCGTGCTGGCCCACGTCACCCTGACGCGCCACAGCGAGGGGGCGGTGGAGGCCTTCGAGCGCATGGTGGCCACCTGCCCCGAGATCATGGAGTGCGCCAGCACCACGGGCGAGAGCGACTACCTCATCAAGGTGGTCGTGGCCGACATGAAGGCCTACGACCGCTTCCTTCAGGAGCGGCTTTTCCGCCAGAGCGGTGTGGCCAGCGTGAGGAGCAGCGTGGTGCTGCGAGAGGTGAAGTACGAGACGGCACTGCCGGTGCAGGGCTGAGAACTTACAAGCCATGCTCGGACGAGCTGATGAACGCTCGGTTACTCCTGAGCACGCCGTTGGCGACAGGCTGAGCGCGGCATGGTCTCCTCCTGACAGAGACCTGTCTTTAGGGGGTCCCTGTTGTTCCTTCCCCGCGCGCTGAACGCGCCGGCGCAAGGCCGAACCTCCGCATCAGTGCCGTTGGGTCCGTGTCTCTTCCCCTGAGGGCCTGGAAGGCCGCACCGGCAGGTACCGAGTGGCCGACGCTGAGCACCTGGTCGTGCCAGGCTTTCGCGGTGGGTGCGTCGTACAGCCCACCTGCCGAGTGCAGGAACTGCTCTGCCACGTCGGCGGCCATGACGTCGGACCAAAGGTACGAGTACAAGCCGGCGTCGTAGGCCCCGGCAAAGCAGTGAACGCTGTGGGTGGCGTAGAGCACCAGGTCCCAGCAAGCCGGCATGCCCAGTGCCTGCAACGTGCCCTGCTCCACGGCCACCGCGTCGATGTCGCGGCCGCTGCCGTCGGCCAGCAGGTGCAGTTCCATGTCCACGATGGCCGCGCCCAGGTAGTCCAGGTTCACGCTGAAGATACGGTCGTGCTGCAGGCTGGCTTCCAGACGGTCCAGCATCGCGTCGGGCATGGGCTCGCCGGTGGCGTGGTGGCGGGCGAAGCGGTGCAGCAGTTCGCGGTCGCGCAGCCAGTACTCGTTGAGCAGCGAGGGCAGTTCCACCAGGTCCCAGGCCACGGCCAGGCTGCCGAGTGAGGGATAACGGGTGCCATCCAGCAGCATGTGCAGCGCGTGCCCGAACTCGTGGAACAGCACGTTGGCGTACTCCCAGTGAAGCAGCGCCGGCTGGCCCTCCTGCGGTGCCGGGACGCCAGAGACGATGCTGGAGATGGGCAGCACGCGGCCCTGAAAGTTCTCGGCCGCGCGCAGGCGGTGCTGGTGCGAGCCGTGCATCTTGCCGGGGCGCTGGAACAGGTCCAGGTACAGCACGCCGATCGCTTCGTCATCGCGGCGGACCTCGAACACCCGCACGCTCGGGTGCAGCACCGGCGCTTCTGGCAGGGCTGCGAAGGCCAGCCCGTGCACACGGCCGGCGGCCCAGAACAGGGCTTCGAGCATGCGCTCCAGCGGCAGGTACTGTTTCAACTGCTCGCCGTCGACCTCGAAGCGTTGGCGGCGCAGCCGCTCGGCCAGGTAGAGGCGGTCCCAGGGGGCGAGCGCGTATCGCGGCTGGCCGGCAGCGTCGGCCTCGGCATCGGCCAGGGTCTGGTAGTCGGCCACCTGGCGCTGCGTGGCTGCGAGCACCGGCTCCCAGGTCTTGTGCATCAGGGCCAGGGCTCTCTCGGGTGTGCCCGCCATGCGGTCGGCCAGCACCCAGTGTGCGTGGCTGGTGGCACCCAGCAGCCGGGCTCGTTCACCCCGCAACTGCAGCATCTCGGCGATGAGCGGCCGGTTGTCGTGGGGCCCGTCGTGGCCACCGCGGCCGGCCCACAGCCGCCACACGGCCTCGCGGCTGGCGCGCCGCTTGGCGTGCTGCAGAAAGGGCCACACTGCCGGGCGCTGGTTGGGGATGGCCCAGGCGCCGGCGCGGCCTCGGGCGTGGGCCACGGCAGCTGCGGCCTCGCGCTGCGCGTTGGACAGACCCTCGAGATCGGCCGCGTCGGTGAACCAGGTTGCCTGCTCGCTTTGTTCAGCCAACAGGTTCTGGTTGAAGCGCGACTGCAGCACCGCGATACGTGCGTCGATGGCCTTCAGTTGCGCCTGCTCGGCGTCACCCAGCGCCGCGCCTGCACGCAGCAGTCGGCGGTGCAGCACCTCCACCAGACGACGCTGATCGGCGTCCAGCCCGGCAGTGAGCCGCGAATGCCAGACGGCCTGGACACGCGCGAACAGCGCGCGGTCGTGCGCGATCTCCATCTCCAGCGCCGGCACCAGCGGTGCCAGGCGCTGCGCCACGGCCGGCATGTCGCCCAAGCTGGCGGTGGTGGCCACGGACATGGCCAGCGCATGCAAGTCACGCAGCTCGCGCGCGCTGCTCTCCAGCGCAGCCACAGTGTTGATGAAGGTGGGCGGCTCGGCGTTGTCGGCGATGGCACGCACCGCACGGCGGCGCTCGGCCACGGCCTGCGGCAAGGCCTCTGCCAGCGCAGCGGGCGTGGCGCGGTCGTAGGGCGGCAGGCCGCCGCAGGGGCCGGGCCAGGGTGCCTGCAGGGCCTGGGCGTCGGGCGACAGGGCAGGGCAGGAATCTTGGGCGCTCAAGGCAAGACCTCGTCGAGAAACGCGCGTACAGGCGGCACGGCCACCTCGGGCTGCATGCACAGGGCGTGGCTGTGTCCGCCGATCTCATGCACGCGCCAACCCAGGGCCAGGAGTTCACCGCGGTGCTCGCGGATGCGGGAGGCGATCGGCACCGGAATGCCGGCCTCCACCAGATCGCCCTCGCTGCCGAAGACGTTCAGGCGCGGGCAGGCGATGCGCGACACGGCCTCGCGCTCGGGCCAGCCCTCAATGCTCTGGCCGTAGTGGATCCACTGCGCATACTGTGCCGGGCTGCGCAAGACCTTCAGCGACGAGGGCTCGGGGTTGGGCAGCTTGCGCTGCGCGGCCTGCAGCAGCTCGGCGTAGGGCCCGCCCAGCGCCGGCCAGCCGCCCACCACCAGCGCGGTGAGCCGGTCGGTGCGCGTGGCCAGCTGCAGGCCGACGTTGCCGCCCCAGGAATAGCCCCAGTACGCAAAGCGATCGAAGCCGGCGAAGCGCGCCACGCCCAGCAGGTCGGCGCAGACGCGGTCGGCCGTGAGTTCTGCGGGTGCGATGTCGCGGCTGCGTCCGATGGACGGGTAGTCCACCAGCAGCATGCGGTAGCGATCCGTCAGGCGGTCCAGGTAGCCGGTCAGCACCGGTGCGAGGTCGTCGCCGAAGATCTCGCCAAAGCTCGCCATCAGCGGCAGGGTGATCATCAGAGGCCGGCCCGTGGACGGCCCGTGCATCTCGAAGAAGACGCCGGTGGCGGAGTCAAGCGGCATGGCGGTCCAGCCAGTGGTCCACCACCTCCTCCAGCACGGGCAGGGTCACGGCGCCCGCAGCCATCAGGTGGTCGTGGTAGTGCCGCAGGTTGAACCGGTCGCCCAGCCGGGACTGGGCGCGCTGGCGCAACTCGCGGAACTTCAGGCCGCCGATCTGGTAGGCCAGTGCCTGGGCAGGCATGGCGATGTAGCGGTCGACCTCGGCCTCGATGGCCGTGCGCGACAGGCCCAGCCGCTCGGCCATGTAGCGCACGGCCTGGTCTCGGCTCCAGCCGCGAGCGTGCAGTCCGGTGTCCACTACCAGGCGGCAGGCGCGCCACATCTCCATGTCCAGCTGGCCGAAATGCTGGTGCGGTGTCTCGTACAGCCCCAGTTCGTGACCGAGCGTCTCGCAGTACATCGCCCACCCCTCCAGGCAGGCGCCGTACTTGGTGAAGTTGGCCCGCCGGAACATGGGCAATGCCATCATCTCCTGCATCAGCGCGATGTGCATCAGGTGGCCCGGCCAGGCCTCGTGCAGGGTGACGCTCACCAGCGCGTAGGTGGGCACCCGGTCGGGCAGGCCGTTGATCCAGAACGTGCCCGCGGCGGACCCGTCGGCCGGGTTGGGCTGGGCGTAGGCGATGGGCAGTTTCTCGGAGGCGGCTGCCGGAATGGACTGCACACCGTAGGTGGCCCGGGGCAGGTGGCCCAGGATCGCCGGAATCTTGCCGTCGATGCGCTTGGCCAGGGACTCCACGCGTTCGCGCAGCCGCGCAGCCGAGGTCTCGCGGAAGGCCGGGTCTTCGCTCAGGAAGCGCCGGTAGCCGCCCAGGTCGCCGCCATGGCCAGCCCGCGCGGCCACCTCGGCCATCTCATCTTCCAGCCGGCGCACCTGCTCGAGCCCGAGCGCGTGCACGGCGTCCGGCTCCAGGGGCAGGTTGGTGAAGTGCCGCACCCAGAAGGCGTAGAACTCGGCCCCCAGCGGCCCGTCGGTGCAGGACACGGTGTCCCGTGCTGTGGGCAGCAGGCGATGCTCCAGGTGGTCGGCCATGGCCTGCAAGGTGGGCTGGATCTCCTGCCCCACCACGCGCTCGGCTTCCTGGGCGAGGTTGACCATCGGGGCCTGTGCGGACAGCGGCGAGCGCCCGAAGGGTGCGCACCAGGCCGTGCGCGCTGCATCCCCTTGCGCGGCCTGCCGCAGGTTGGCGGCGGCTGCCGCGAGCACCGCCTTCGGTGCGCGGATGCCGCGTGCCAGGCCCTCGTCCAGGCAGGCCTGCACGTCGCGGAAGTAGGCTGGCAGCGTGGCCAGGCGCTCCAGGTAGCGCTGTGCCTCTGCGATGTCGGCCAGTTGCGTCAGGTTGGCGAAGTACTGTGTGTTGAATTCCGGCCCCGCCGGCAGCAGCCAGGGCCGCAGGTGCGAGGCGGTGGCGTGCAAATCCTGCAAGTCGGCGAGTTCACGTTCCAACAGGCGGTGGGTGATGCGGTCCTGCTGCGAAAGGCCTGCCAGCGGGATGCCGCCGAGTTCCGCGTGCAAGCCACGTGCCGCCTCGGCCCGGCGGGCGAAGTCCTCGGGGCCTTCGCGAAACATCGTGGGGTCGTCTGCCGGCTGCCCTGCCGTGAGGGCGTTCAGCGGGAACTCGTGGCGCAGAAACTGCCAGTAGCGTTCCGTCAGGGCTTGCAGCGTTGCGGCCGCAGGGCCCGCATCGCCATTCACGGGGGTTGCAGCGCTGCTCTCAGACATGCGTCGGGGCCTTCCATACCTGCTGCGCCAGACGCAAGAGGTTGCCGCCCAGCAGCGCCGCGAGATCGGCGTCCGAGTAGCCCCAGCCCTGCAGCGTGGCCACGATCTCCTCCAGTTGCTCGGGCGGCACGAAGCGGGCCCCCAGCTCGTATCCCAGCCCCGGAGGGAAGGTGGCCTTCATCTTCTCGACGTGTTCCTCCAGCTCGCGGGTGTCGAACACATAGTCCAGCGCGATGGACACATGGGCCGGCCCCACCAGCTGCACCACGTGGTCCACGTGGCGGGCATAGGTCTGGCTGGAGATGTCGTTGAGGCCCAGAAAAATGCCCACGCCGTTGATGCCCACCAGGCCTCCGGTGGCTGCGCAGGCGCGGATCAGGTCGTCAGAAATGTTGCGGGGGTGCGGATGAAGTGCCGCGCAGTTGCTGTGCGAGAAGATGACGGGCTGCGTCGCCACGTCGAAGATGTCACGCACCGTGCGATGCCCTGTGTGGCTGACGCACACCTGCATGCCCACCCGCTCCATCTCGGCCACCACGGCGCGGCCGAAGGGTGTCAGGCCGCCGTCCTCGTCCTGGCATCCCCCGCCCACGCGGTTGGCGGTGTTGTACGCCATCAGCATCCAGCGCACGCCCAGGTCGTAGTACATCTGGATCAGGCTGAGCTGGTCCCCCACGGCGTTGGCGCCCTCGATGTCGAACCCCACCGCCAGACGGCCCGTGGTGCGGGCGCGCTCGATGTCGTCCGCCTCCAGCAGGAGCAGGTAATCGTCAGGACGAGCCAGCAGCCAGTGCCGCATCGCGGCGATCATCCGCAGATGCTCTTCGGGACCTTGCTCGCCAAAGCCGATGTTCACTGTGATCGCGTCGAAACCGGCTGCCTTGTGGCGCGCCAGTTGCGGAAGAAAGGAGGGATCCTGCGGGCGCAACGGCATGCAGGCGTGGTGGTCCCAGACGGGCACGGCATCGATGATCCGGCGCGCGGGGGAGGGGGTGGCTTGAGGCATGAGCAATCTTCGATCCTGGGGTCCGACCTTACGACGGGCGGGGGGGCGACCGGTTAGGCTCGGGCAAACAATATTTAGGAGACCCGCCCGCATGCAACTGCAACGCGACACGGCGCCGGAACTGCCTTCCGCCCTGGACTTTGACAGCGAATGGCACCGTGCCGCCCAGGAGGACGGACGATCGCAGCGCATCTCGCGCAACGTGGTCCGCACCATCTATGCGCCCCCGTACGGCAGCGGCATGACCGATACGGTGCGGCTTGGGCCCGACGCCCTGGTCAACGTCATCAACTGTGTGGTGCCGAGAGCGGCGCACTGGACCTACGCCGACCAGGAGCCCCTGATCACGCTGCGCGCCTCCTTGGCCTGCGACGTGGAGTTCCGATACGGGGCGGGGCCGGCACTGGTCTTCAACCGGCCCGAACTGACCCTGACCTGCATACCGCCCCTGCTCCCGCTGAGCGCCCACATCGCAGCAGGAGCCCGACAACAAGGCGTCGTGGCGGTGTTCAAGGCCCGCAGTTTTGCATCACGTTTCGGGCTGCTTCCCGAGGACCTGCCGCCTGAGCTGCGCGTTGCGGTCGAGGGTGACGCCGGCATGGGGCGTATCGCATCGTTTCCCGTCGACCATCGGGTGGCCGCGCTGGTGGGCGACACGCTGGACAGCCGCCTGCATGGCGAGTTGCGCACCGTGCAACTCGCCGGCCGTCTGGCCGAGTTGGTGGCCTACGCGCTGGAGGCCATGCTGCACCAGCACGAGGCCCGGACTGCAGTGCTGTCGCGTCGCCGCGATCTCGATCTTGCGCGCGCCGCGCAGGCCAGGCTGGATCGCGACTACCGGCGCCCACCCAACTTCGCCGATCTTGCACGCGAGATCGGCACCAGCCAGAACAAGCTCAAGTCCGTCTTCAAGCAGGCCTTTGGCCTGACCATGGCGGACTACTGCCTGGAACGCCGCGTGCGCGAGGCGCAGCAGTTGCTGATGGAGGCCACGTTGACCATTGCCCAGGTGGCCGAGCGTGTGGGCTACGAGCACCAGAGCAGCTTCACGGCGGCCTTCAGAAACCAGGTGGGCATGTCGCCGCGCGAGTACCGCCGCCACCGTGCCCCTTTCAGCCTGGAGCTTCCGGCCTAGGGTTTCCACCCGGAGTTGGTCGGATCGCCTAAATCTTTGGTGCAAGGGCTCACGCGGGCTGTTGCGGTCGCTCTTATCGTGCCTGCAACCCTTCGGACAAGGAGCCTGACCATGACCACGAACTTCCGACTCAGCGCGATGGCGCTGGCCCTTTCAGCTGCCTGGCCCGCCCTGGCCCAGCAAGCACCCGCCACGCCGCCCCCATCCGAAGATGAGTCGCAGCGCGTGGTCATCACGGCTAGCAAGCGCGCGGAGAAGCAGCGCGAGGTGGCGGGTACGGTGTCGGTGATTTCGGGCAGCGATCTGGAGCGGCGCGGGGCGCGTGACCAGGAGGACTTTCTGAAGCTCGCGCCGGGCGTGCAATTCAACAAGGGCGATGTGGCCAGCAACACCATCACGATCCGGGGTATCGGCACCAGCACCACCAATGAAGGCAGCGGTGCCCAGCAGGGACCCACCGGTCAGTATCTCGAGGATGTGCCCCTGGCCTCCCCGCAGGGCAAGGGCACGGTCTATGACCCGCTGACTTGGGACCTCGACCGGGTGGAGGTCTTGCGCGGGCCCCAGGGTGTGCTGTTCGGATCGGGTTCGCTGGGCGGCGCCGTGCGCTACCTGTTCAACAAGCCCAACCTGTCGGCCTTTGATGCCAGTCTGAAGTCCGAATACGCCAAGGTGTCGGAAGGCGCTGGCGCCTTCTCGCTCTACGGTATGGTCAATGCGCCGCTTCAGACCGGCGTGCTTGGGATCCGGGCCGTGGCCTATGACCGCAGGGATCCAGGGTACATAGACAACCTCGGGACGAAGCACAAGGATGCGAACGACGTCAGGCAGACCGGGGGGCGTGTGCTGCTCACCGCCAAGCCCTCTAACGCATTGACTGCGACGTTGGTTGCCAGCACGCAGAAGACGGAGCAGGGTGACACTTTCAGCGTGTCACCCAGCCCGTCGCGGCTGGAGCACACGGCACCGAACGACTCCAGGCGCTCCATCACCACGGACTTCACCAGCCTTACGGTCGATCTGGACCTAGGGCGGCACACGCTGACGTCCATCACCGGCCACTGGCGCAATAAGGGAAATTCGCTGATCGACGACACTGAGCTGTTTGGCATCTTTGGTTTGGCGGTACCGCAGGTATACAGGCCGGAGTCGAGGGCTGCGAGAGCGAACTCACAGGAACTGCGGATCGCTAGCAAGCCTGGAGGCATAGCCTCCTATGTCTTGGGCGCCTTTTACCAGTCGAGCAAGGCAAGCTACGCCGGCAAACAAGTCGAGCCCACTGGCACTGCGGGCTTGATCTTCGCGGGAGCAGCGGCCCTGACTGATTTGACCGATCTTGCGATCACGGGCGGGGGTACCGAGAAGGCAGTCTTCGCCGATGCAGAGTTCAACCTGGGCGGAGGCTGGAGTCTCGGCGCTGGGGGACGCTACTACCGTACGACTACCGATTCCCGGCAGACAGGCACCCAGTTTGGCGCCCCGGAGCCCGGTGCTCTGCTGACCAGTAGCGACAGCGGCTTCACGCCCAAGCTGACGGCCAAATACAGGTTTGGTGACAACCAGTGGTATGCCGTCGCCTCCAAGGGCTACCGGTACGGCGGGCGCAACGGTCCTCCGACCAACGACGAGTACAAGTCGGATTCGCTGTGGAGCTACGAGACTGGCGTGCGCCTGAATCCGGTAAGCGCCATGCAGGTCGACCTGAGCGCCTTCTTGCTGGATTGGAAAGACGCGCAATTCACTTTCTTTGAGGTCCTTGCGGGCGGTATTCCTAATTCCCGCATAGGCAATGTCGGCAAGGCCCGTAGCTCCGGTTTTGAGGCGGCGCTGCGTTATCGCTTCAATTCCGCACTGGATGTCGCGGGGTCGCTGGCCTACATTGATGCACAGACTCGCGCTCCAGTGCGGGTTCGTGGTCTGCCGGCTCCAGTACCGGCGGGCTCTCCGATGCCGGGAACGCCGGAGCTTCAGGTCGCCCTCCAGGCCAACCTGAGGTTTGCAGGCCCGATGGGCTCCCAGGGGCGTGCCAACGCCACTTACACCCACGTGGGCGACCGGGTGATGTTCCTGGGCGGCAACAAGCCGGCCGATGCCTACGACACCCTGGACCTGGGCGTGCAGTTCGCCAAGGGTGCCTGGACGCTGGCGGCGGGCTTGACCAATGCCACCGACGAGCGGGGCGTGATGAGCATCACCGGAGCCCCTGCGGGCGTGGGCGCCTTCGCCCAGTACTTCGTCCAGCGCCCACGCACGATGACCGTCTCGCTGCGCTACGACTACTGACGATCAATGAACCCGAGCGCCGAGCAAGACCCCCATCTGGTTCCGGCGCCCGATACCCCTGCCAGCTGGCGCACGCTGGCTGGCAGCGGGGTCCTGGCTTTGTTCGGTGTGTCGGCACTGTACGGCAGCACCTTCGGCCTGTTCCTGCTGCCACTGCAGCAGGGCCTGGGTTGGAGCCGGGGCGAGATCGCCTTCTCACTCACGCTGGCGACCTTGTTCACGCCCCTTGTGGCGCCGCTGACAGGGTGGGTCATCGACAAGGTCCCGTTGCGCCCGCTCATCTTGACCGGCGTGGTGCTGCAGTCGGCCAACTTCGCAGCGTTTTCCTTGATGGAGGGCAGCGTCTGGGCCTACTACGGGCTGAGCCTGCTGTTGATGCTGACGGCGGCCGGCGCATCCCTGTTGAGCTTGGCCAAGCTGGTGCAGGGCTGGTTCGACAAATCGATGGGCCGAGCCCTGGGCCTGTTGTTTGCCTGTGGAGCCGTCGGTGCCATCATTCACCCGCTGTGGACGCAAGCGGTCATCACCCATTTCGGCTGGCGACAGGCCTTCCTGGTGATGGGTGTCCTGAGCCTGCTGATGTGCGGCTTGGCCGCCTTGCTGCTGGTGCGCGAGCGCGTCCCACGCAGCTCGCACACCGTTGCCGCTGCGCAGGGCAACAGCACCGGTGGCGCTTCGGTGCCCTCGCCGGTTGGCAGCGGTCCTCGGTCGATGGCCGCCTTTCTGCGAGACTCGATCTGGTGGAAGCTGGCCCTGTTCAACATGCTTTTTGCGCTTGGCGTGGGCGCCATCTTCATGCACTTCGCCGCATTGCTGCAAGACCGCGGTGCCACGCCGGGACAGGCCGCGATGGCGATGAGCCTGGTGGGGCTGGGGGGCCTCTTGGGCAATGTCTTGGCGGGCTGGTTGGTGGACCGCATGCCCGCAGCGCGCCTGGCCATGATCGTGATGGTGGTGCCGATGCTGGCCACGCTGGTCATCTACGCGGGCGGTGGGCTGTGGGTCAGCATCGCTGCCGCGGGTTTGCTGGGCCTGTGCTCGGGCGGCGACAACAGCGTGAGCATCCTTCTGGCGCGGCGCTACTTCAGTGCCGAAACGTTCGGCCGAGCCAGCGCTACCCAAATGGTGGCCGTGGCGGCGGGGGGCGGTGTCTCGCCCTGGCTGGCTGGCCTGGTGCATGACCGCACCGGCAACTATGACCTGGCCCTCTTGATGGCTGCAGCCTGTATGGGGGGTGCCGCGCTGGCGGCGGCGTGGCTGCCCGAGTTCCGTCCAGGTGAGGCCCCGACCGGCAAGCCTGTCGGCGCGGAGGGCTGAAGCGGTGCGGCGCGCACGCGATGCTCTGCTGGCCTTGCTCAGCCACGACGCTGCAGGCTTGCTGATAGCCGCGGCAGTGACGGCCTTGTTCTGGGGCGTGAGCTGGGCCGTGCCCGACGGCTTGCGCGGTGGCTTCAGGGCCTTGGGCTTGGTGTTGGGGTTGCTGATGGCTGTCGCGTCGCTGCGGCACCTCTGGATCCTGGCGAAGGTGCGCCGCGAGGTGCCACCGCCCGGCCGGATGGTGGACCTGGGCGGCTACCGTGTGCACGTGTTGGCCGAAGGTCAGGCGCGTGACGGCCGGCCGCCCGTGGTCTGGTTTGCAGGCGGCCATGCCGGCGGCTTCGCCATGCATCACCTGCACCGGGCCTTTCGCGGCGAGACCCGGTCCATCCTCATCGACCGGCCGGGCACGGGCTGGAGCGACGCGGGCCCCTTTCCCCGCACCACCGCGCGCGAGGCCGACGAGATGGTGCTGGCGCTGGAGCGCGCGGGCGAGACGGGGCCTTACGTCTGGGCCGGTCACTCCTTTGGCGGCCTGCTGGTGGCCAACATCGCGCGACGGCGGCCAGACCTGGTGCAAACCGTGGTGCTGCTCGACCCCACGCCCTTGGAGACCATCGTCTTCGGCCCGCGCCTGGGTGCCTTGGCGGAGATGCGGCGGACGGCCTGGCTGGGCGGCTTCATGCAGTTGTTCGGCCTGAACATGGCTGCCCGAGCCGAGGCCAAGGCGCGCCAGATTCCGGCCTACGCCAAGGCCATGGATGCGGCCCGGGCGGTGCTCGGGCCTGAAGCGGCCGCCGTGCGCGCAGTGGAGTTCAATGCTGCCGCCTACTTCACCCAGGCGTCGATCTACAGCGAGCTCAGCCCCGAGGGCGTGGCTGCGGTGGCCTGGGACACCGTGGTCTACGACCGCGATCTGGGTGACCTGCCGGTGTGGCTGGTGGGTCCGCGTGACGACAACGACAGTGATATCGCCCTGCTGCCAGAGGCGCAGCAAGGCAGCGCCGCCAACGCGCAACGGATGTTCCGCTTCTTCGCCGCCACGCGCGAGCGCTACCTGGCCACTTCCACACGATCGCGCCGCGTCGTGGCGCCGCAGGGTTCCGGCCACAACTTCGTCTACGAAGAAGCGCAGTGGACGACGGGTGTGATGCGCGAAGTCCTCCTCGGTCCGGACTCTGCTTCTTCCGTAGGAAAGCCATGATCGACGAAGAGAGCATCCGCCGCTATCGCGAAGACGGAGCCGTCGTGCTGCGCGGCTTGCTCGACGCAGGGACGGTGCAGCGGCTTCGTGATGCGGTGCAGGCCGTCCTTGGCGACCTGAGCCCGCACGGCAACGAGTACGCCCAGCCCGGAGAGGGCCGGTTTGCACAAGACATGTTCATGGCGCAGCGGCCGGACGCCGCTGGCGCCGCCTTCCGCCGCCTGGTGCACGACTCGCCTCTGGCCGAAGCGGCCGCCCGGCTCATGGGTGCGCGACAGGTGCGCTTTTTCTACGACCAGATGTTCGTGAAGGAGCCAGGCTCGGTGGCGCCGACGCCCTGGCACCAAGACCTGCCCTACTGGCCGCTGCGAGGTGATCAGATCTGCGGCCTGTGGTGCCCTCTTGACAGCGTGGACCTCGACAGCGGCGCAGTCGAGTACGTGCGCGGCTCGCACCTTGGCGGGCGCTGGTACCGGCCGCAGCATTTTGGTGGCGCCTCCGGCTACGACGGCGCGTCTGGCGAGCCGATGCCGGACATCGACGCCACGGTCGATGCCAGGGACCGGCTGTCATGGGCCATGGAGCCGGGCGATGCCATCGCCTTTCACGGACTTGTCGTGCACGGCGCTGGCGGTAACCGCAACGCACAGCGCCGGCGTCGGGCCGTGTCCCTGCGTTGGATGGGTGACGACGCCGTGTTCGACGACCGTCCGGGCACCTACCCCTTCGACGTCGCGGGCCAGGTGCCAGGCTTGCCTCTGCAGGGCGAGTTGTACCCGCGGATCTGGCCGACCGATAACAACCGATGAGCCGGTGCGCCAACCCATCGACCGTTTACAGCAAATGCGCTGACCCATGACCCCAGCAGTTGCCCCTTTTGTCGAAGAGCCGTTGCCGGCATTCCGCGAGTACCCACCGCCCGAAATGATCGACCGCGCGGAGGGCTTCCTCGCCGAGATGCGGCGCCGCCGCACAGTGCGCGACTTCGACCCCCGACCCGTTCCGCGCGAGGTGATCGAGGCCTGCCTGCGGGCTGCGGGCACGGCGCCGTCGGGCGCCAACCAGCAACCCTGGTTCTTCAGCGTCATCACCGAGCCCACGCACAAGCGGCGCGTGCGCGAAGCGGCGGAGGCCGAAGAGCGCAGCTTCTACGAGGAACGCGCACCGCAGGAATGGCTGGACGCGCTGGCGCCGCTGGGCACTGACTGGAACAAGCCCTTCCTGGAAGAGGCGCCGGTGCTCATCGCCATCTTTGCGCAGAAGTACGGCGTGCGCCCCGATGGCGAGCGCTTCAGCCACTACTACGTGCCCGAATCGGTTGGCATTGCATCGGGTTTCCTCATTGCCGCGCTGCACCACGCCGGCCTGGCCACGCTGACGCATACGCCCAACCCCATGAGCTTTCTGAACAAGCTGTGCGGCCGGCCGGCTTCGGAAAAGCCGGTGATCCTGCTGGTGGTGGGCTACCCCAAGCAGGGATGCCAGGTCCCCGTCCACGGCGGGATCAAGAAGCCGCTCGATCAGATCGCCTCGTGGCTGTAGCGCGAATGCGAACCCGCTACTCCGCCTGGAACCTGCTGGCCGCTGCATGGCGTGGGCATGCCGACTGGGCCCCTGCCTGGCGTGAGGCCGAGCCCCGGGCGGCCTATGACGTGGTGGTGGTGGGCGGTGGCGGCCATGGTCTTGCCACGGCGTACTACCTGGCGAAGAACCACGGCATCACCAACGTGGCGGTGGTGGAGGCCGGCTGGATTGGCGGCGGCAATACCGGGCGCAACACCACCATCGTGCGCTCCAACTACCTGTACCCCGAGAGCGCGCGGCTGTACGACTTTTCGCTGAAGTTGTACGAAGGCCTGTCGCAAGAGCTCAACTACAACATCATGCTGAGTGCGCGCGGCGTGCTGACGCTCGCGCATTCGCGCCACGACCTGGACGCCCAGAGCCGCTGGGCCAACGCCATGCGCTGTAACGGCATCGACGCCGACCTGCTGGATGCGCGTCAACTGCAGACCCTGGAGCCGCGCCTGAACTTCGGCACCGACGCGCGCTTTCCCATCCTGGGGGGCTTCATCCAGCGCCGCGGCGGGCCCGCACGCCACGACGCCGTGGCCTGGGGCTACGCGCGTGGTGCTTCGGCACTGGGCGTGGACATCATCCAGAACTGCCCCGTCACGGGCCTTCTGAAGCAGGGCGAACGCGTGGTGGGCGTGGACACGGCGCGCGGGTCCATCCATGCCGAGAAGGTGGCGCTGGCCGTGGCGGGGCACTCGTCGGTGCTGGCGCGGATGGCGGGGTTCGACCTGCCGGTGACGAGCTATGCGCTGCAGGCCATGGTGAGCGAGCCCGTGAAGCCCGTGCTCAACACGGTGACGCTGTCGCCGGCGCTGGGGGCGTACTGGAGCCAGAGCGACAAGGGCGAGGTGGTGATCGGCGGGGCGCTCGATCACTTCCCGTCGTATGCCCAGCGCGGCAGCTTCGACGTGATGCAGCACGTGGTCTCGGCCACCGCCGAGATGTTCCCGACGCTGGGGCGCTTGCGGCTGCTGCGCCAGTGGGCCGGCATCGTGGACGTGGTGGCGGACTCCAGCCCCATCATCGGCCCCACGCCAGTGCCGGGCCTGTCCATCAACTGCGGCTGGGGCACGGGCGGCTTCAAGGCTATTCCGGTGGGGGGCTGGACTTTGGCTCACCAACTGGCCACGGGCCGAAACCATGAGTTGGCCGAACCGTTCCAACTCGAGCGCTTCCACAGCGGCAGGCTGATCGACGAAGCGGCGGCCGCCGGCATCGCGCACTGAGGAACCGGGAAGGCCGCTGCCCATGATGCAACTCCACTGCCCCTGGTGCGGGCCGCGCGCGGCCAGCGAGTTCCACTGTGGCGGCACCACCGCCATCGCACGCCCGCCGCTGGACTGCGACGACGCGACTTGGGGCCGCTACCTCTTCTTCCGCGACAACCCCAAGGGCTCGCACGCCGAGCGCTGGCGCCACACCTTTGGGTGCGGCATGTGGTTCAACGTGAGGCGCGACACAGTCACGCACGAGGTGAGCGCGGTTTGCGCCATCACCGAGATGCCTCCAGGGGCGGTGTCATGAGCAGGCCGAGCCGCACCCGCGCGCGAAGGGTGGTCCCATGAGTGGCTACCGCCTTCCCGCGCCGGCCGGGGCCTGGATCGATCGGACGCGCAGACTGAACTTCCGCTTCGACGGACACGCGTTGCAAGGCCACGCCGGCGACACGCTGGCCTCGGCGCTGCTGGCCAGCGGCAGGGTACACGTGGGTCGCAGCTTCAAGCTGCACCGGCCGCGTGGCGTCTTCTCCTGCGGCGTGGAAGAGCCCACCGGCCTGGTCGACGTGGGCGATGGCGCCCGGCGCACGCCCAACACGCGCGCCACCGATATCGCGCTGGCCGAAGGTTTGGTGGCGCGCCCTGGCAACGCCTGGCCGAGCCTGCGCTGGGACCTGGGCGCCCTCAACTCGCGGTTCGCTGCGCTGCTGCCGGCGGGCTTTTACTACAAGACCTTCATGTGGCCGGGCTGGCGACGGTTCGAGCCGGCGATCCGCCGCGCGGCCGGTCTGGGCCACGCGGCCGAGGCCCAGACCGGTGCCGACCCCGACCGCTACGACGAGGTGTCGGTGCAGGTGCACACCCTGGTGGTGGGCGGCGGCGTGGCGGGCCTGGAGGCGGCGGTTCGCGCAGCCCGCGAAGGCCATGAGGTGCTGCTGATGGAAAGCCAGCCGAGGCTGGGGGGCTGGGCCGCTGCGCAGGGCGAGGAAGGGCGCGCCCGGGTGGCGGCGCTGGCGGCGCAGGCCCAGCAGGCCGGTGTGCGGGTGCACACGGGCTGCACCGTCTTCGGCCTGTACGACCACCAGCTCGCGGCCGCAGTGCAGACGGTGGACGACAGCGGCCAGGCGCCAGCCGGCGCGCCGCGCGAACGTCTGTGGAAGCTGCGCACCGAGCAGATCGTGATCGCCTGTGGCGCCTTCGAGCGGCCGATGCTGTTCCCCGACAACGACCGCCCCGGGGTGATGCTGGCCAGCGCGGTGCAGCGCTACGCCGAGCTCTACGGCGTCGCCTGCGGACGCCGTGTGCTGATCGCCGCCGCCTGCGACAGCGCCTATGGCGTGGCGCGCTCGCTGCAGGCGCTGGGCATCGAGGTGGCCGGTATAGTCGACCACCGTGTGGCGGCCGGCGCACAGGCCCCGCCCGGCGTGCCGGTTCACCTGGCCAGCGCCGTCGTGGCCGTTCATGGCGGCCGCGCGGTGACAGGCGCCACGGCGATCAGCCACGACGGTCGCCAGCGGCACGAGTTCGCAGTCGACTGCATCGCGGTGGCTGGCGGCTGGACGCCGGCGGTGAACCTGTACTCCATGGCCGGCGGCAAGCTCCGCTGGGAAGAGCGCGCCTCGATGTTCGTGCCGAGCCTGGAGTTGCCGGGCCTCACCGTGGTGGGCGCCTGCGCCGGGCAGGTCGATGCTGGCGAGGTGCCGGCTGACAACCGGCCTTCGGCAGCCGCGCTGTCCGCCCTCGGCCGCCGGCCGGGCAAGGTCTTCGTGGACTTGCAGAACGACGTGGCCGAGAGCGACGTGGCCCTGGCCGCGCGTGAGAACTACCGCTCGGTGGAGCACTTGAAGCGCTACACCACCATGGGCATGGCCACCGACCAGGGCAAGACGAGCAACGTCAACGCCCTCGTGCTGATGGGCGGCCACACGCAGCGCACGCCGCCGCAGGTGGGCACCACCAAGTTCCGCCCGCCGTTCAAGCCGGTCACGATCAACGCCATCGCCGGCGGGCGCACGGGTGAGCGCCACAAGCCGCTCAAGCGCCTGCCGGGCCATGCCTGGCACGCCGAACGGCAGGGCCTGTTCGAGGAGTTCGGCGGCTGGCTGCGCCCCGCGGCCTACCTCCAGGCTGGCGAGTCGCTGGAGCAGGCGGCGCAGCGCGAGGCGCTGCAGGTGCGGCGCACGGTGGGCCTGTTCGAAGGCTCGCCGCTGGGCAAGATCGAGGTCTTCGGGCCTGATGCGGCCGAGTTCCTGGACCTGATGTACGTGGGCACCATGTCCACGCTGCCCGTCGGCGGCGCGCGCTACGGCATCCTGATCAACGAGAACGGTGTGGTCTTCGACGACGGCATCGTCGCGCGGCTGGCGCCGGACCACTTCTGGATCAACACCACCTCGGGCGGCGCCGAACGCGTGGCGCTGGCCTTCGAGGAATGGCTGCAGTGCGAGTACGTGAACCACCGCGTGCTGGTGACCAACGTGACCTCGGCCTGGGGCAACGTCACCGTCAGCGGGCCGCGCGCCTGGGCGCTGCTGGAGGCCGCGGGTTTTGACGCCACGCTGGCGCCCGGCGAGATGAAGCACATGACGATGCGCGAGACCGAATATGCCGGCACCCGCATGCGCGTGCTGCGCGCCAGCTTCAACGGCGAGCTCGGGTACGAGATCAACCTGCCCGCGCTGCAGACCCAGGCGCTGCTGGATCGGCTCTGGCAGTTCGGGCAGGCCTTCGATGCGGTGCCCTACGGCATCGAGGCGCTGATGGTGATGCGCACCGAGAAAGGCTTCCTGCACGTGGGCGGCGACACCGACGGCACCACGCTGCCGGGCGACATCGGCATGGACCGCGGCATTGCGAAGAAGGCCGCCAACTTCGTGGGCCGCCGCTCGCTGCTGCGGCCGGCGGCGCTGGACGCGAACCGCATGCAGCTCGTCGGCCTGGTGCCGGTGGACCGCAAGACCCGCCTGCCCGTGGGTGCCCACGCGGTCGTGCCGCCAGGGCCACCTGGCACGATCGAAGGCTTCGTGACCTCCAGCCACGACAGCCCCAACCTCGGCCACCCGGTGGCGCTGGCGATGCTGCAACGCGGCCGCGCGCGCGTGGGAGAGCGCATCACCGTGCACCACCTGGGTACGGCCATCGATGCCGAGGTGGTGGCCACCCCGTTCTTCGACCCGCAAGGAGAGCGACTGCATGGCCGCGCTTGAGTTCGACGCTGGCCCCGTGGCGGTGCGCCGCATCGAGCCGCTGGCGGTGATTGCGCTGCGGCACCTGCCTGGCGCAGGCGAGTCGCTGGCCGACGCGCTGTGCGCAGCCGGCGTGACGGGCGTCCCGTCGCCGGGGCAGGCCCTGGGCAACGGCCAGAGCCAGGGCACCACGGCGCTGTGGCGCAGCCCCAGCGAAGTGGTCTTGCTCGCCACCGAGCGTGCCGCCGCCGACGCTGCGATGGCCGCCCTGGCTGCCGACGCGCTGGCCTGCGCGGTCGATCAGTCGGACGGCACGCTGGCCCTCGAACTGCAGGGCCCCAGGGCGGACGAGTTGCTGCAACGCCTGGTGGACAGCCACTCGCTGCCGATGACATTGGGCAGCGCCGTCCGCGCCCGGCTGGCCGACACCGCGGTCACGCTGGTACGCCTGGACCACGACCGCATCTGGCTGCTCGCCGACCGCAGCCACGAGCACTATCTGGCGAGCTGGCTCGCCTACGCGGGCGCGGCGCTTGCGCAAACCCGGTCGTAGCCGGCCTCACTGCCACCCGATGCGCACCTGCTGAAACTTGCGCCCGCTCAAGCGGCGCTTGCAGCGGCCGCCTAGTGTCGGCAGATGCACTTCCTCCGGCGCCGCCCATGAACACCCTGACCAAGCTCGCCCTCGGCCTCATCGGCCAGAACAAGCCCTTGCCCCTGACCGGGCCCGCGGCGGCGCTCACGCCCTTGCCCCCGCCCAGCCGCATGGGTGGCATGCCTTTGATGGAGGCCTTGCAGCACCGGCAGTCGCAGCGCAAGTTCTCCACCCAGCCGCTGAGCGAGCAACTGCTGTCGGACCTGTTGTGGGCTGCGGCGGGCGTCAACCGGCTGGCTGAAGGCGGCCGCACGGCGCCCAGTGCGCTGCACGCGCAAGAGGTGGACCTGCATGTGGCACTGCCCAACGGCCTGCACTTGTACGACCCCACGCAGCATGCGCTGCGCCTGGAGGTGGCCAGTGACGTGCGGCGCGTCACCGGCTACCAGGACTTTGTCGACCAGGCGGCGCTGGACCTGATCTTCGTGGCCGATCACACGCGCATGAAGCTCGTGCCTGCTGCACGCCGCCGCGCCTACGCCTTCACCTGCGCCGGGGCGATGGCGCAGAACGTCTACCTTTTCAGCGCGTCGGCCGGGCTGGCCACCGTGGTGCGCGCCTGGTTCGACCATGCGGGGCTGTCGGAGGCGATGGGGCTGTCGGCAGACCATGAACTGCTGCTGGCGCAGACGGTGGGCCATCCCGCCGTCTGAGGTCTGTCCAAGCTGCACGTTGTCTGGTGTTCGACCGCAACTCGCGTCGTCGTGGGCTGACCTCGACCTTCGCTGCACAGCGGCCAGCATTCACTGCCAGCCGAAGCGCCCGATGTAGAAGCGCTTCATGGCCGTGGTCAGCAGCGCATAGCCCAGCAGCAGACCCGCCAGCCACCCGTAGAAGGCGGCGGGCAGCGGCTGCAGCTTGAAGTAGTGGGCCAGGGGCCCTGCCGGCAGCCACAGGCCCAGCAGCATCACGGCCGCGGTCAGGCCGGTCAGCACGCCCGAGGCCCGGCTCTGCAGCCAGGGCAACCTGGGGGTGCGGATCATGTGCACGATCAGCGTCTGCGACAGCAGGCCGACGACGAACCAGCCCGACTGGAACAGGCCCTGCGCCGCCACGGTGTTGGCCGAGAACACCCACCACATCAGGGCGAAGGTGGCCAGGTCGAAGACCGAACTGACCGGTCCGAAGCACAGCATGAACCGGCCGATGTCGCCGGGGTTCCACTGCAGGGGCGCGGCCATCAAGTCCTCGTCGACACAGTCGAACGGGATGCCGATCTGCGAGAGGTCGTAGAGCAGGTTCTGCACCAGCAGGTGCAGCGGCAGCATCGGCAGGAAGGGCAGGAAGGCGCTGGCCACCAGCACCGACAGCACGTTGCCGAAGTTGGAGCTGGCCGTCATGCGGATGTACTTCAGCAGGTTGCAGAAGGTGGTGCGGCCCTGCACCACGCCCTCGTCCAGCACCATCAAACTCTTCTCCAGCAGGATGATGTCGGCCGCCTCCTTGGCGATGTCCACGGCCGAATCCACCGAGATGCCCAGGTCGGCCGCGCGCAGCGCCGGCGCGTCGTTGATGCCGTCGCCCATGAAGCCCACCACGTGGCCCTGGGCGCGCAGCGCGCGCACGATGCGCTCCTTGTCCAGGGGGCTCAGCTTGGCGAAGACCTGGTGCGCCTCGACTGCCGGGGCCAGTTCGGCGTCGCTCATGGCCTGCACCTGGTGGCCCAGCAGCGCCTGCCCCTCGGGCAGGCCCACCTGGGCGCACACCTGCGCAGTCACCTGCGCGTTGTCGCCCGTCAACACCTTGATGGCCACGCCGTGGGCCGACAGGGCGCGCAGGGCGGGTGCGGCCGACTCCTTGGGTGGATCCAGAAAGGCGATGTAGCCCACCAGCACCAGGTCGGCCTCATCGGCCACGCTGTAGACCGTCTGCTGGGGCGGCAGCTCCTTCATCGCCACCGCCACGACGCGCAGTCCGCTGAGCGACAGCCGGGTGCTGACCTGCTGCACGCGCTCGCGCATCGCGTCGTCCAGAGGCGCGTCGTCAGCTTCCTGCTGCTGCGTGTTCCCGGTCAGCCGCACGCGTGTGCACACCGCGAGCATCTCCTCCAGCGCGCCCTTGCAGATCAGTTCGTGGTGCTCCTGGTCTTCATGGCGCTCGGACACCACCACCGACATCCGGCGGCGCTGGAAGTCGAAAGGGATCTCGTCGATCTTGCGGTAGCGCTTCTCGAGTTCCAACTCCGCGGGCAGTTCCACATGGTCCAGCACGGCCCGGTCCAGCAGGTTCTTCAGGCCGCTCTGGTAGTGACTGTTCAGGAAAGCGAAGGCCAGCACCTCGTCCGAGGGCTGGCCCAGCGGGTCGATGTGCTGGGCCAGCGCGATCTGGTCCTGGGTCAGGGTGCCGGTCTTGTCGGTGCACAGCACATCCATCGCGCCCAGGTTCTGGATCGCGTCCAGCCGCTTGACCACGACCTTGCGGCGCGCCAGGTTCACGGCGCCCCGGGCCAGGGTGGAGGTCACGATCATGGGCAGCATCTCGGGCGTCAGGCCCACGGCCACCGCCAGCGCAAAGAAGAAGGCCTCCACCCAGTCGCCCTTGGTGAGGCCGTTGATCAGCAGCACCACCGGCACCATGATGGCGGCGAACCTGATAAGCAGCCAGCTCACGCTGTTGATGCCCGCCTGGAAGGCGTTGGGGCCGGTGTCGGTGGCCGTGGCATGCGCCGCCACCGCCCCGAAGAAGCTGCGCGAGCCGGTGTGGACCACCAGCGCCGTGGCGGTGCCAGAGACCACGTTGGTGCCCATGAACACGAGGTTGGCCTGGGCCAGGGGGTCGGGATCCTGCAGCGGGCCTGCCAGCTGCGCAAACTTCTCCACCGGCAGCGACTCGCCGGTCAGGGCCGCCTGGGAGATGAACAGGTCGCGCGCCGTCAGCAGGCGGCAGTCGGCCGGGATCATGTCGCCCGCCGACAGCAGCAGCACATCCCCCGGCACCAGCTTTCTGATTGGCACCTCGCGTCGTCCCTGCCGCATCACGGTGGCCGTGTTGCTCACCAGCGCCTTCAGCGACTCTGCCGCGTGGCTGGACCGGTGCTCCTGCACAAAGCGCAGCGCCGTGCTGAGCGCCACCATGGTGCTGATCACCACCGTGGCCTTGAGGTCGTGCGTCGCCCAGGACACCGCGGCCAGCGCCGTCAGCAGCAGGTTGAACGGGTCCAGGAAACAGTGCCACAGGTGGCGCCACCAGGGCAGGGGGCCTTCATGCTCCACCAGGTTGGGCCCGTGCCGTGCCAGCCGGGCGGCGGCTTCGCGCGTGGTCAGGCCCTCCGGACGTGAATGCAGGCGCTGCAGCGCGGCACCGGGCTCATCACGCGCCACCTCCAGCAGGTCCTGCGTGATGGCGTCGGGCGGGGCACCGGGCAGGGCGTTTGCCTGGCCGCGGCCGGCCAAGGCGTCCTGCAGCGGGTGGCGGGCAAAGTGCCCCAGCCGGCGACGCCGATGCAGAAAGCGGCTGAAGGCCGCCCGCAGGTGGGACGGCCGCCTGGTGCCGGCCCCGGCCCGCACGCCCTCCGGTGTCGCGCGAGCCTGATCTGAACGCATGCCCCATCCTGCGGCCCGACCAAACTTGGCGGCTTGATGCGGGTCAAGCCCTTCGCGCCAGCCGGTGCGCGCAGCAGGTACGCTCTGGTCTCCCTTCAACTGGAGACCCCGCGATGTCTGAACCCCTGTGGCGCTGGCCTGCGTATCGACTCACTGCCGCCATCCGCGCCGGCGCGGTGTCTGCAAGGGAGGCGGCCGTGTCCGCCCTCGACCGCGTGCAGGCGGTCAACCCGGCGCTGAACGCCATCGTCGATGTGCTGCCCGACGAGGCGCTGGCGGCGGCCGATGCCGCCGATGCCGCGCGGCGGCGCGGCGACACACTGGGCCCGCTGCATGGCGTGCCGGTGACGGTGAAGGTCAACGTCGACATGTGTGGCCACGCCACCACCAACGGGGTGGTCGCGTTCAAGGACCACAGAGCCACCGATGACAGCCCCGTGGTGGCCAACCTGCGCCGCGCCGGCGCGGTGATCATCGGCCGCACCAACACGCCTGCGTTCTCGGTGCGCTGGTTCACCGAGAACGATCTGCACGGCCGCACCTACAACCCCTGGTCGCGTGACCACACGCCCGGCGGCTCCAGCGGCGGGGCGTCGTCGGCCGTGGCCGCCGGCATGGGCGCCATCGCGCACGGCAACGACCTGGCCGGATCGGTGCGCTACCCCGCGTACTGCACAGGTGTGTTGGGCCTGCGACCGTCGTTCGGCCGGGTGCCGGCTTTTCTGCCCAGCGCCAAGGAGGAGCGTCCGCTGTCGATGGCCATGATGTCCGTGCAAGGGCCGCTGGCCCGTCACGTAGCCGACCTGCGCCTGGCCCTGGCCGCCATGAGCCCGGGTGATGCGCGCGACCCCTGGTGGGTGCCCGCGCCACTGGTGGGCCCGGCCCTGCCCAGGCCGCTGCGGGTGGCCATGACGGTGCAGTGCCACGGCGCGCCGGCCGACCCGGCGGTGGTGGCCGCTGTGCGCCAGGCCGGCGCCTGGCTGGCCGATGCCGGCTACCTGGTGGAGGAGGTGGAGCCGCCCGACCTGGGTGAAGCCCACCGGCTGTGGAATCTGGTCGGCAATGACGAGGCCCGGTTCTTCATGTGGCCCGCCATCGAGCAGTTGGGTGACGAGGGCGTGCGCCGGTCCTTCGGTTGGATGCTGGCCGATTCACCGGTGCTCGACCACGCGGCGCACCTGCGGGCCTTCGCGCGGCGCAGCACGCTGATCCGCCGCTGGCAGGTTTTCATGGAGCGCTATCCGCTGGTGCTGGGGCCGGTGTCGGGCGAGCCACCGTTCCCCTGGGGCCTGGACGTTGAAAGCGCCGACACGATGGCCAGGGTGCTGCGCGCGCAGGAATCCCAGTTCGCGTTGCCGCTGCTGGGGCTGCCCGGCCTGTCGGTACCCACTGGTCTCGTCGGCGCGGTGCCCATGGGCGTGCAGCTGACGGCATCGCGCTTCCGCGAAGACCTGCTGTTCGACGCGGCGGAAGTGATCGAAGCGCACTGCCCGGCGATGACGCCGATCGACCCGCGCTGATCACGCGTGCCAGGTCTGTTCGGTGGCTGCCCATGGTGGCCCCAGGGTCGCGCCTCACTGACGGGCAGGCGCCTCACCTGCTACCTGCCGGCCATTGGCAGACGGTGGGGCCTGGCACTTTCATCGGACCGACCGCTTGACACATTGAGCTCAGCCAGTAGGATGTAGAAACATCTAAGGATATACATCATGGATCTTCAAGTGGCCAAATGGGGCAACAGTCTCGCCCTGCGAATCCCCTCCGAAATCGTGCGCCGACTCGGTTTGCACGAAGGAGCCACTGTGGACGCCCACATCACTGTTGACGGCAGCCTGTCCATTCGGCTGGCGCAGTGGGATCGCAGGGCTTTCGCGCTCGAGCTGAACGAGGCCCGCAACACCATGCCCTTGAGCGAGTCCGTGATGGAAGAACTGCGCAGTGGGGCGCGGTACTGACATGGTCTATGTCGATACCAGCGTACTGGTGCCCTTGTTCCTGAACGAGCCGTACAGCGTGGCAGCAGCTGAATGGTATGCACGCGAGAAGCGTGAACTCGTCGCCGCGGCGTGGTGCATTCCAGAGTTCGCCAGCGCCCTCGGCATCAAGCAACGTACCGGCGCGATCGATGCCCAGCAGGCCCAGGGCGCTTGGACGCGCTTCGAGCGCATGGTGGCCGCTGACCTTCGATTGCTTCCGGTAACGCCCGCCGACTTTCATCGCGCAGCCGAATTGGTGCTCGATGCTCCGAGCGCATTGCGCGCCGGCGACGCCCTCCACTTGGCGTGTGCCGAAGCTGCGGGTGCGAAGCACATGGCAACCCTGGATGGTGTCCTGAGCCGCAACGCGCAGCGACTGAAGATCAAGCCCGCTGCGTTGCGCAGCACTCCCTGATGGACATCCATGAGCTGGGACTGCCGATGATCAAGAGCGGGTGCTGAAGTCGCTTTTCGGCCATCAGGGGTCGTTCGCGGAACGCGGCCGGATTGGAGGCGAGCCAACCGTAATCGTGCCTGCCGGCTTAGGACAAGATCTCCTGCGGGCGGCGGTCCGACAAAGCGCCTTTGCAGCATTGTAATCGATCGATTACAATGTGTTGGTGTTCAGCGTCAAGGCACTCCCTGAGTTCACGTCCTGGCTCGACCGTCTGGCAGACGCGTCGGTCCGCGGCGTTGTGGTCGCTCGGATCAAGCGGCTTGAACGAGGACTTCTCGGCGACGTGGAACCGGTGGGCGAAGGTGTCTCTGAGCTTCGCATCCACATGGGGGCTGGTTGGCGCATCTATTTCACGCAACGGGGTGGCCAACTCATTGTCCTGCTCGCCGGTGGATCCAAGCGCACACAGAAGAGCGACATCAGGCGTGCGAAGGCGCTTGCCGCCTCGCTGGATTGAATGAGGAAACGAAGATGAATGCACGAATCAAGGTTGAAGAGCTGCCGATGTTTGATGCCGCTCCCTACCTCGACAGTGACGAGGCCATTGCCGCATACCTGACGGACATCCTGCAGGCCAACGACGCTGGGCTGCTGTCCGCCGCGCTGGGTGACATCGCCCGCGCTCGCGGCATGACCGATATCGCCAAGGCGGCAGGCATCACGAGGGAGGCGCTTTACAAGGCCTTGCGGCCCGGCAGCGCGCCGCGTTTCGACACAGTCAATCGCGTCTGCGCCGCACTGGGCGTTCGCCTGGTGGTTCAGCCTTTGCATCCAGCCTGACGCCAGCGAAGCTCCCTGCTGCGCATTGCTGACTGACAGGTTCCGAGCGGGAAAGCAGATCGAGCGAATAGCGCTTCAGGGTCGAAAGCGTCCTCGCTGGTGATTGCGGTCGGCTGACCGCCCCCAGTCTTGAAGCGACGGCTGTGGGGGTGGGATGACTGGCAGGACTTGCTGGCGAGCGGAGACTCAAGGTTGGCGACGAGGCCCCTCGACGCAGTTTGCACGGAACCTGGCCGGCGAAACGCCCGCCGCATGCGGGACCACGTTGACAACTTCAAACGGGCGCAGGCTGACCCGGGACTCGACCAGGAGGGCGCCGGCATCAAGCATCAGCCAACACTGAGCCGGGATCTTGCAGCCGGCGCGGATCAAGACCACTCAGCGCCTCGGCCAACTCGCGCAGCGCAGCCTGCGCCAACGCGAAGCCTTCGTGCCGGTCGAGCGTCTGCTCGTCCATGTACAGCCGCTTGTTCACCTCCAACTGCAACGAGAGCCGCTGCTCGGCAGGCCGGCCGTGCCTGCGCACGATCTCGACACCCTTGTACGGGTGGTTGACGCTCACCGTGTAGCCGTGGCCGAGGAGAAAGCGTTCGACGAATCGCGTGAGCCGCGGGTCGGCAGTTGTGCCGTCGCGATCGCCGATGACGAAGTCGGCGTGCCTCAGGCCAGGATGATTGGTCGAGTAGGCCGCCGACACGGCTGGCATGGAGTGGCAGTTGAGGTGGATGACGTAGCCGTGCCGGGCCACGGCCGTATCGATGGCGGCTTCCAGCGCGGCGTGGTAAGGCCGCCAGCAGGCGTCGATACGGTGTGTCACTTCAGAGGGTGACAGGCGGCGTTGGTAGATCGGAGTGCCGTCATCGAGCAGGCGCCAAACCAGCCCCTTGCCCAGGCGCACCTTGGGGCCGTCATGCAGCGGGCCGGTCCAGGGTGCGTCGAGCAGCAGGGGGTCGATGTCCTCGAGGGCTCTGTTGGCGTCGATGTAGCTGCGTGGGAAGCTGGCGTGCACCAGCGTCGCGCCGATGTCAGGCGCAAACCCCCAGAGCGCCTCGACCCCGGTGTCCTCGGCCACCCGCAGCACCGTCAGCGCCACGGCGTGGCCGAAGTCCTCGGGGTACAGGGTGCCGCTGTGCGGCGAGTCGAGCACTAGCGCCGAGGTGCCGGGCAGCACCGTCAACGGCTCCAGCGGGTTGGTCGTCAGTTTCATGGTCTGTCAGTCGAGCTGGATCTTCGCGAAGCGAGCCGCCTCGCGCATGCGGTTGATTTCCTTTCGGATCTGCATGCCGAACTGCTGCGGGCTCTGCAGTTCGGAGGGGTACAGGCCCTGCGCGGCCAGGCGTTCCTGCATGCCGGGTGCACGCAAGGCCCTCTGCACCCCGGCATGCAGTCGCACCACGGCGGCGTCGGGCGTCCCGGCCGGCGCGACCAGACCGAACCACGAGGGCAAGTTGTTGCCGGCCATCCCGACCTCGGCGAAGGTCGGCACGTCCGGCAGCACCTCCAGGCGCTTGGGCCACGATACCGCCAGCGGCACGAGTCGGCCGGCCTTGATGTGCGGCAGCGCCGAGGCAACCTGATCGAAGTAGGCATTCACCGTTCCGGCGATCAGGTCCGTCACCGCCTGAGCGGCACCCCGGTAGGGAATGTGGACCATGAAGGTCTGGGTCGAACTCTTGAAGATCTCGGCCCACAGGTGTCCGATGGTGCCGTTGCCTGGCGAGGCATAGACCAGCTTGCCGGGGTTGTCGCGAAGCCGCTTCAGGAAGGCTGGCATGTCCTTCACAGCCAGCTGCGTGTTCACGACCAGCACCCCGGGCGCCTTCACCAGTTCTGCCACGGGCACGAAGCTCCGGTCGGCGTCATAGGGCAGGCGTGTGTAGACCGCTGGATTGACACCGTGTGTCGACAGCGTCGCCACGCCGAGCGTCAATCCGTCCGGAGCGGATCGGGCGACCTCGGCCATGCCGATGGAGCCCCCCGCGCCGGCCTTGTTCTCGACGATCACCGGCTGGCCGAGCTCCCGGGCGAGCTGCTCACCGACGGCGCGCGCCGTGATGTCTGTGGCACCACCGGGAGGAAACGGAACGATCAGCCGGATGGGTTGTGTCGTCTGCGATCGCACGGCGAAAGGGGTCGCGGACATCAGCGACAGGGTGCTGGCGGCAATCAGGTGACGGCGTCGCATCGAGAGTCTCCGTGGAAGTGGGCGAGGGATGGGGGCAATCGTCGGTGAGCCGGCACGACCGGGAAAGCGACAATGCGGCAATACTTCGTTCCATCCAGGCATGAACCGCCGCTTGCACCCTCCCCTGCATCTGCTGCGCGCCTTCGTCACCACCGCGGAGCTTGGCACCCTGGCGACCGCCTGCACCGCCTTGCATCTGACCCCGGGGGCGGTGAGCAAGCAGGTGATGGAGCTGGAGCAGTGGCTCGGCCTGCCGCTTTTCGAGCGGGTGCGCAAGCGCCTGCGCCTGACCGCTGCCGGGCAGCGCTACCTGCTGCGCATCAAGCCGTTGCTGCAGCAACTCGAGGTGGCGACGCTGGACATCATGAGCAACCCTGCGAGCGGTGGCGTGCTGCACCTTTCAGTACTGCCTTCCTTCGGCGCGAAGTGGCTGATCCCGCGGCTGCCGCGCTTCCAGGCTGCGCACCCTCAGGTAGCACTGCAGTTCATGCCCTACCTCCAGGGCTACGACTTCACCCGGCCCGACCTGGACGCGGCGATCCGCTACGGCGACGGCGCGTGGCCCGGTGCCGAGGCTGAGTACCTGATCGGCCGCGACATGACGCTCATCGCCCCGCGGCCGCGCCGTGGCGATCCACCCCTGCGCCAGCCTGCAGACGTGGTGTCCCGTCGCCTGCTGCAACACGTCACCGTGCCGCATGCTTGGGCGCAGTGGTGCGCTGGCCACGGGGTCCGCGGCCTCAACCCGCGCGGCGGCATCCAGCTCGACCAGTACGTCGCGATCATTCGCGCAGTGACCGCCGGCCTGGGGATCGGCCTCGTCCCGACCTGCCTGATAGAGGACGAACTAGCCCGCGGCGAGGTCGTCGCCCCGCTGGCTGGGGCAGCGGGCACGCACGTGGCGCAGGAGGGTTACTTCGTTTGCTACCCGGAGAACAAGGCGAGCCTCGAGCCGCTGCTGGCGCTGAGGAACTGGCTGCGGGCTGAGGTGGGAGCAGGGGATGCATCTTCCACGGTGAAACCCAGATGACGACGGATCAGACCTCGACGGCGTGGGGCTGAACGTCGTCAATGGGTCGATTCCGGCCAGCCAAGTCGGCGAGAGGTCAGCCCGAGACCGGTCATTGACCTCCCGCCACAAGACCGCCTCGACGCGAATACCGTCGGTTCGACGCGAACTCGTCGCCCCTGCCTCATCACGGTGGTCGTTTCGCTCACCACAGCCCTCAGCGACTTCGCCGCGCGGCTGGTCTTGGGTCACTGTGTGGCCTGCCCGCCGGGCGCGGGTGAGGCGCCGAAGCCGAGTTTGACCAGGGCCTGGCACATCGCCTGCCGGGGCAGCGTCTGCGGCTGCGGGCCGATGCGCGCCGCGAGCCGCGTGCCGTCGAGCGCGTGCGGCACCCGCCAGAGGTAGCTCATCTCGGCGATGGCTTTCATCATCGGCATGACGAATCCCATCACGCGAATGAAACCCCAGGGCATGGCGCCGTGTCGCCAGCCGCGCTTCTCCACAACTGGCGGCACGATGCCGAGGTCGGCGGCGGCGGCCTCCACCGCGTCGAGCAGTTCGGTGCCCGTCATCGTGTGGCCGGCGAAGTGCAGCGTCTCGAAACCCGGTGCGTCGTCCGCGCGTGCCCGCTCGGCCAACGCGACGAAGGCGCGCGCGAGGTCAGGCAGGTAGGCCCAGGCGTGCGGCACGTCGCGCGGGCCGGGGTACACGAGCTTGCCGGTGCGCAACGACTTGACCACAGCCAGGTCAAGCCACGAGCCTTGGCCGCCGCCGTAGAAGTCGCCCGCTCGGATGACGACGGCGCGCAGGCGCCCGGCGCGGGCGCGGCCGGCAATCTCGGCTTCGAGGTCGACGCGCAGGCGGCCCTTCTCGTTCGTCGGACGCACTGGCGTGTCCTCGCGCAGCACGGACGGCATGTCCTCGCCGTAACCGTAGACGTTGCCCGGCAGCATGAACAGCGCGCCGAGCCGCTCGGCCGCGTTCAGGCCCTGGCGGGCCAGCGGCAGCAGCAGCCGCGCCCAGTCGGTGTAGACCGGGTTGACGGCGTGAACGACCACGCAAGCGCCGGCCGCCGCGGCGACCAGGGCCTCGGTGTCCTCGAGCGTGACCGCGAGATGCCTGGCCCCGTGCGGCAGGCCGGCCGGCGCGCGACGCGCCTGCGCCAGCACGGTCCAGCCAGCGGCGGCGAAGGCGGCCACTGCGGCGGCGCCAAAGCGTCCATTGGCACCAAGGACGAGAGCGATGGGATTCGACATGGGGACTCCTTGCAGCAACATGGGGCGTCTTCGATGGCCTCACTGTGCGCCGCGACGAGCCATTCGACAACTGGCGAATCGTGCAATTGAGGTATACATTTCTGTATGCCTCAGACCACACACGGCGGCGTTCGCAACAGATCGACCGAAGGAAAAGACGACCGGCCAACGCTCTCAGCCGGTGGACCTGTCGGGCCGGGATCTCCCGGGAACCGCGGCTTCGACTGGGCGCTGGTGCAGAGCTTTCTCGCCGTACTCGACGCCGGCAGCCTGAGCGGCGCGGCCAAGAAGCTGGGCGCGCAGCAGCCAACGCTGTCGCGGCAGATCGCATCGCTGGAGGCGCAGCTCGGAGCGCCGCTCTTCGAGCGTACCGGTCGTGGCGTCGCGCCGACTGCGCTGGCACTGGCGATCGCCGATGACGCGCACGCCATGCAGCGCGGTGCCGAGCAGCTGCAGCAGCGCCTGGCGCACCAGCGCATCCGCACCAGCGGCACCGTGCGCATCACCACCAGCCAGGTTGCGGCGAGCTACCTCATGCCGTCAGTGCTGGCCGCGCTGCAGGCGGCCGAGCCGGGGATCGCGGTCGAACTCGTCGCGTCCAACCAGCTCACCAACCTGCTGCGCCGCGAAGCCGACATCGCCGTGCGCATGGTGCGCCCGGCGCAGGCCTCACTGGTGGCGAAGAAGATCGCCGACATCCCGCTCACGGCCTGCGCGCACCAGAGCTACCTCGCGCGCGCCGGCGCGCTGCGGCGGCCCGACGAGCTGCTGCGCCACCGCCTCGTCGGCTATGACCGTGACGACGCGCTGCTGCGAGGTTTTGCGGCGATGGGCTTTCCGATCGGGCGTGAGCAGTTTGTGCTGCGCACCGACGACCAGCTTGCCTACGGCCACTGCGTGGCCGCCGGGGCGGGCATCGGTTTCCTCGCTGCTTACAGCCTTCGCTGGCTTCCGGGGGTGGTGCCGGTGCTGCCGATGCTGAAGATCCCGCCGCTGCCCTGCTGGCTGGCGGTGCACCGCGAGATTCGTGGCAGCGCACTCGTGCGCCACGCCTTCGACTTCCTCGCCGAGGCGATACCGCGCGAACTGGCGGCGCACGAGGCGGCGCTCAAGATGTCGTTAGCGTAGGCGCCCGCGTCTTAGCGTCATCCTGGTGGACGCCGCTGCAGCCAGCAGGGATCAAGCCGGCCTCCAGTGAACCGTCCCGGTGCCTCGCAATCCGCCACGTTGAGGTTCGCTCACATCACGTTGAGCGATCGCCTTCTGGCAGTTCACTGGCTGGTTGAAGGGGCCGTCGTCGCACGGCACAACGCCGACATCAATCTGAAGGGGAAGGGCACGGCGCCGAGAGCCGAGTCCCTATCCCTCGTGGTGGGTGGCGCCTACTTCTTGCTTGCGTCCTTGGCGACTTGCTTGATGTCGCCGACAGCCTTCTGCCCGTGGCCCTCCGCTTGCTTCTTGATGCCCTTGAGCTGCTGTTCCTTGCTGCCGATCACCTTGCCGGTGGTTTCCTGCACATGGCCTGCGGCGTGTTTCAGGGCGCCCTTGACTTGATCTTTGTTCATGGTTCGACCTTGAGTTGAAGTTGAAAAATCAGCGTGTCCAAAGGTTGGCGCAATGGCTCAGTTCGGCGCGTCAGGCGTGCCATAGAACTTGTGCACGCTGGTGGCCCATATCGGGTCCGACATCGATGGCCAATGGTCCTTGTCGAAGCCTGGCGCGTCCTTCATGGCGTCCTTCAGGACGTTGAGGGTGAAGCGCTTGTTCGTGGTATCCAATGCGAGTGCATCCCAGGGCACAGCGAACAGCTTGTCGCCCATGCCGAGCAAGCCACCGAAAGACAGAACCGCATAGGCGACCTTGCCGGAGGCCATGTCGATCATGAATTCCTTGATGTCGCCCAGGTCCTCACCGTCCTTGTTGTAGACATCGTTGCCCAGCATGGTGTGGGCGCCCATCAGCGCGGGGCCTGGGCCAGAGTCGCTGTGGGCGTACATGCCGAGGTTGTCACGAGTGACGTCGTTGGTTTCCATGTTCGTTCCTTGTGTGAGTGAATCAGGACCATAGGCGCCGACAGGCTCGCGGCCTGTGCGCGAACGCACCCCAGCGCACGGCTCGTCAGACTTGCTGCGGTGCGGACCGCTCTTGAGGGCGCTGGCGGACATGGGCAAAGTCCCGCAGGCTGGCGTCAAGTGTGTCCACCACCTGCGCCCAGTCGGCGTTGTCGGCGATGCCCTCGCGCAGGAACTGTGACTGCACCGGGCTCCAGATCGGTGCATCGGCCAGCACCGTCTTCGCCGGCAAGGGCCGGTGGCGCGTCAGAAAGGCTGCGATTTCGGCGGGCCGGTCAGCTAGGCCCAACTGGCGGAACAGGTCACCGATGCAGTGGACGGGCGGCTCCATGGCGCCGCGCTACTCACCGCGCCGCAGGCGGCCCAGTTGCTCTCGCTGCACGGGCGTCAGCATGATCGGTATGAAGGGTTTCATTGCACTCGACTCCCATGACTGCACATGACGAGCATGCGCTGGCGCCCGGGGCAGCTGTTGACCGGCCTCAAGCCGAGCGATGGGGCCGGTTGGAGGAGCCGGTTGGAGGGGTCGGGTGGAGGAGCCGGCTGGAGGGGTCACGGCGCGCGGGGCCCCTCAAGGCGAGTGAAGTGTCGGCAGTGGCCGCAGCGCCTACAGCTTGTCCAGCGGATACATCGGCCGGCGCACGTGCTGGAAGGCCAGCAGGTCGTAGTCGGAGGTGCACACCCCCGTACCCGCGCACTCCACCACGGCGTGGGCCAGGGCGCGCAGGCCGGCGCGCCAGTGCACGCGGCTCTTGAGCATGACGAAACGCTTGCGCTGCGGGGCAATGCCCACGGCGGTGAAGGCCGCCAGGTCGTGCGGCTCCACGTGGTTGGAGATGACCACGATCTCCACCCGGCCCGTGTCCAGCACGGCGGTCAGGCCCATGTCGTTGTGCTCGCCGGCGGCCATCGGCCCCTGGTTGCGGAATTGGCCGTCGCAAAGCAGCTTGACGCGGCCGCTGACGGTGCGGGGCTGGCCCTTCAGGCCGATGGCTGGCATGTCCAGCTTGCCGCCCAGCGACAGCGTGATCTCGGCACCGATGCCGGCCTGCTGCATGGCTTGTGCAGCCTCGGGGTCGAAGATGGCGAAGGCGGCCACGTCTTCCAGGCCGGCGTCCAGGATGGCGCCCAGCACCGTCATGGTGTCCATGGTGCCGCCGCTGGCGCAGTTATCGCTGTGGTCCAGCAGCACGACCGGGCCGCTGCCCGGCGGCTTGGCGTTGGCCAGGGCCTGGGCCCGGGCCATGGACTCGGCCAGCGGCTCGATGCGGTAGACGAACTTCTCGCGCGCTGCCCAGGCCATGGCCAGCAATTCGTCGCACCAGCGGCGCGCCAGGGCCTCGTCGCCATCGGTCACCACCACGGCCGACAGGCCGGCGAACTCGATGTCCGCGTTCGGAAAGCCCACGAAGACGCTGGCGCTCAAGGCGCCCTGCGCTTCCATCTCCTTGCAGCGGGCCTGGATCTCCTTGTTGGGCGAGTCGTCCGAGCCCTGGCGCATCACGTGCGGCAGCATGGGCTGGCGGCCCCAGGCCATGGTGGGGCGTGCCTTGCCGGCCAGTTGGGCGAGGATGGCGCGCCCAGCCCGCAGCCCGGTGCCGTGCATGTCCACGTGCGGATAGGTCTGGTAGCCGGCAATCGCCGTGGCGCACTGCGCCATGCCGTCGTACAGGTTGGTGTGCATGTCCAGCGCCACGCCGATGGGCACGTCGGGGGCGATGGCGCGAATGCGCCGCAGCAGCTCGCCTTCGCCGTCTTCATGGCTTTGCGTGACCATGGCGCCGTGCAGGTCCAGCAGCACGGCGTCGCAGCCGCGCGCCACGGCCGCGCAGATGCGGCTGGCGATGTGCTCGAAGGCCGCATCTTCCACGTGACCGCTGGGCCAGGCCGAGGCGGCAATGGGCACGTCCACCTCGGCGCCCGCTTCCTCCGCCAGTTGCAGGAAGGCGCCTAGTGCGGAGCCCGTGCCGCGGTAGGCCCGGATGGCCTCTTCACCCTCGGGTGGCAGCGGCCCGAGGGACGAGAACCGGCCGATGGGCGTGGGCACGGGCGAGTAGGTGTTGGTCTCGTGCTTCATCTGGGCGATGACGAGTTTCATGGGGCGTGTCTCCGGTGGGGGTGTTCTGGTGCGTGGATCGAATCGATTGTGCATGTCTCAAGATCAGGGGATTCCCGCTGCTGCTGCGTGCCGCGCTCGCGCAAGATCGGATTTGTCTGCCGACAATGTCCGCACGACCCCTGACCCAACCCACCGCATCGCCCCCGCGCTGCCACTGCCATGAACCTGCCCACCGACCTGGCCGACTGCACGGCCACCGACTTGCTCGCCCTGTACCGCAGCGGCCAGGCCTCGCCCGTGGAGGCCACCCAGGCCGTGCTGGCGCGCATCGACCGGCTCAACCCCACGCTGCTCGCGTTCTGTCATGTGGCGCATGACGAGGCGCTGGCCGCCGCCCGCGCGAGCGCGGACCGGTGGACGCGCGGGGTGCCCTGCGGTGCCCTGGAGGGCGTGCCGGTGTCGATCAAGGACCTGATCCTCACGCGCGGCTGGCCCACGCGCCGCGGCAGCCACACGGTGGACCCCGCCCAGCCCTGGGACGTGGATGCACCCGTGACGGCCCGCCTGCGCGAGGCGGGTGCGGTGCTGCTGGGCAAGACGGCGACGCCGGAGTTCGGCTGCAAGGGCGAGACCAATTCCCCGCTCACCGGCCTGACGCGCAACCCGTGGAACCTGGCCAAGACCCCGGGAGGCTCCTCGGGTGGGGCCGCGGCCGCGGTGGCGGCCGGCATGGGGCCGATCGGCATCGGCACGGACGGCGCGGGCAGCGTGCGCATCCCGGCCGCCTTCTGCGGCAACGTCGGGCTCAAGCCCAGCTTCGGGCGCGTGCCGGCGTATCCGCTGTCGCCCTTCGGCACCGTGTCCCACCTGGGCCCGCACACGATGAGCGTGCGCGACGCCGCGCTGGCGCTGACCGTGCTGAGCCGGCCCGATGCGCGCGACTGGACCTCGTTGCCGCCCGCTGCGAGGGACTACGGGGTGGGCCTGGAAGACGGCGTGCGCGGCCTGCGCGTGGCCTGGTCGCCCACGCTGGGCTATGCCCAGGGCGTGGACCCCGAGGTGGCTGCGGCCTGCGAGCGGGCGGTGCGCCACCTGGCCGACCTGGGGGCGCATGTCGAGACCGTCGACCCGGGCTTCGACGATCCGCTGGACATCACCATCGGCCTGTGGTTCGTAGGCGCCTGGACGCTGTGGAACACGCTCACGCCCGAGCAGCAGGCGGTCACCGACCCTGACTTCGCCACCGAAGCGCAGGCCGGCAGCGGTTACAGCGCCTTGGATGTGCAGCGCCTGAACTTGCGGCGGGGTGTGTTGGGCACGCACATGCGGCAGTTCATGCAGCGCTTTGACCTGCTGGTCACGCCCAGCGTGGCGGTGACGGCCTTTGATGCCAAGCCCGCCGGCCAGGTGACCATGACGGCCGAGGCGATGCTGGGCTGGACCCCCTTCAGCTACCCCTTCAACCTGACGCAGCAGCCGGCCATCACCGTGCCCTGCGGGTTGAGTTCGCAGGGCCTGCCGATCGGCCTGCAACTCGTGGGGCCCATGTTCGACGACGCCCTGGTGCTGCGGGCGGCCCGCGCGTTTGAGTCCGCCTGCCCGGTGCGCAGGCCCCCCGCCGCCGCTTAGGGCCAGGGCTGCGCGCCAGTGCGCGGGCTGGCGGCGGGCGCCGGCGCGCTTCTGGGGTGACCGGTTCATGCGCTCCGGCATGATCCAGGTCATTTGCTGGTTTGGCGTGCTGGCACACAGTGCACGGGGAGGATGTTCCCGTGAAAGTGGAAGTTCCGGGTGCGCAGGGCGGCAGGTGTCGCAGTACGGCTGGCGTGACGGACCGGCTGACTGCCTCGCCAGCATCACGCGCGCGCGCTCAGGCGCCGCTGCGCAACGATTGATGCGATGTGGCGTCGCCTTGTGATCACGCTGTTGGCTGCAGCCGTTGCGCTTCTGGTTGCCCTGGCGGCTTGGTGGGTCACACGTGCGCCACTGGTGCCGGCGGCCAACGCCCGCATGGCGCCCCTGGTGCGCAGCTTGCAGTTTTCTGCGCGCGTAGCCACCTTGTCGCGGGTCGACGTGGGCAGCACGCTGACCGGTCGCGTGCTGCAGGTGGCCGTGGCCGCAGGTGCGATGGTCAAGTCGGGCGACGTGCTGGTGCGGCTGGAGAGTGACGAGTTGCGCGCGACGCTGGCGCAGGCCCGGGCCAGCGAAACACAGGCCGCCGCGCGCCTGGCCGGCTTGCGCAGCACCGGGCGCAGCGCCGCGCAGGCGGGTGTGGCGCAGGCGGCTTCGGTGCTGGTGGCCGCGCAGGCCGACCTGCAGCGCACGCAGGAGCTGATGGCACAAGGCTTCATCAGCCAAGCGCGCCTGGACGAGGTGCGCCGCGCGCTTGCCGTGGCGCAGGCGCAGTTGGACGGTGCCGCCGCACAGCGCGCTGCCGTGGCCGAACCAGGCGCCGACGTGGCCCAGGCGCAGGCGCAGTTGGCCCTGGCCAGCGCGGCCAGGGCGGCCGCCGCGGCACGCCTGGAGCAGGCCGTGCTCCGCGCGCCGGCCGATGCGCGCGTGCTGGTACGCGCCGTGGAGCCTGGGCAGATCGTGCAGCCGGGCCGCGCGCTGTTCACCCTGGCGCTGGCCGGGCCGCTGCAACTGGTGGCGCAGGTGGACGAGCGCTACCTGGAGCAACTGCAAGCCGGGCAGGGGGCCAGCGTGCTGGCCGACGCCTACCCGACACAGCGTTTCACGGCCCGGGTGTTGTCCATCGCGCCGCTGGTCGATGCGCAGCGCGGCGCGATCGAGGTCAAGTTCTCGGTGGCGCAGCCCCCAGCCTTTCTTCGCGAAGACATGACACTGTCGGTGGAAGTGGAAACCGCACGCCGCGAGCAGGCACTGGTGGTGCCCGCTGATGCGCTGCGGGGCGATACGTCGGCCGGCCAGAGCGTCTGGCTCGTTCGCGACGGGCGGGTCCAGGCGCGCGCGGTACGCCTGGGGCTGCGCACCCTGGCTGCGGCCGAGATCGTTGACGGCTTGAGCGCGGGCGACGTCGTCCTGTTGGGCCCGGCACCGCAGCCCGGCAAGCGCGTGCGCCCCGACACCGCGGCCGCGCTCGCTGCCAGCACAGGCAAGGGCAGCAAGGAAGACGCCGGCGCCGCGATGAGCAACGCCATGGGCCGCTGAAACCCTGAAACCCTGCAACCCTGAAACCCTGAAACCCTGAAACCCTGAGGCAAGCCGGCCATGCTGGGATTCGAACGCCGCGTCGCAACGCGCTTCCTGCGTGAAGGGCGCATGCAGACGGTGCTGATCATCGTCGGCGTGGCCGCAGGCGTGGCCGTGGTGGCCTACATCTCGGCGCTGATCACCGGGCTGCAGCGCAACACCATCGAGAAGACCCTGGGGGCGCAGGCGCACCTGACGCTGAGCCCGCGCGATGACGTGGTGCTGGCCGCCCGCGCCCCGGCCAGCGCCGGCACCAGCGAACTGGTGCAGACGCAGCCGCGCGCCCAGCGGCCCCGTTCCATCAGCAACTGGCAGCTGCTGGTGCCCCTGCTCGAAGCCATGCCCGAGGTGGCTGCGGTCTCCCCGATGGTCTCGGCCGCGGGCCTGGCGGTGCGCGGCGAGGCTTCCAAGGCCATCGCCCTCGTGGGCGTGGACCTGGACCGCTACGACCGCATCGTCAGCCTGCGCTCCAAGGTCGTCGATGGCCAGGCGCGCCTGGGACCCGGCGAAGGCATCATCGGCCGCGAACTCGCCGCCGACCTGGGCGTACGCGCGGGCGACCGGGTGGGCATCGTCACGGGCGGGGTCAGTGATTCATTGCGTGTGACCGCGCTGGTGGACCTGGGCGTGCGTGAACTGAACCGGCGCACGGTCATCGTGCCGCTGCGCACCGCGCAAAGCCTGGTGGGCTTGCCTGGCGGCGCGACCAGCCTGGACCTGACCCTGGTCGACATCTGGGCGGCGCAGAGCCTGGCCACCGACCTCGCCGCGCGCTGGCCCTACAAGGCCGAGAGTTGGCAGCAGGCGAATGCGCAGTTGGTGGCAGCGCTGAATGCGCAGTCGGTGAGCACGGGTCTGATCCGCGGCGTGGTCATGATCGTCGTGCTGCTGGGCGTCGCCAGCGTGCTGGTGGTGTCGGTGGTGCAGAAGCGGCGCGAGATCGGCATCCTGCGCGCGATGGGAGCCACCCAGGGCCAGGTGCTGCGCATCTTCCTGCTGCAGGGCGCGATCGTCGGCGCGCTGGGCTCGGCGTTGGGTGTGCTGCTGGCCGTGCTGCTGATCTGGGCCTTCACACACTTCGTTCGCGGCTCCGACGGCCTGCCGCTGTTCGACATCACGCTGGCGCCCGGGTTGGCGCTGCGCGTGGCCGTTGTCGCCACGATGTGTGGCGTGCTCGCGGCCGTGGCGCCGGCACGGCGCGCCGCCAAGCTGGACCCGGCCCTGGCGATCCGGCTATGAGCCCACCCGCCGCAGCGGCACCCAGCGCCCCGCTGATCGAGCTGAATAACATCTGCAAGACCTACAACGCAGGCTTGCCGAACGAGGCCGAGGTGCTGCACGGCGTCTCATTGCGCATCGGCCGGGGCGAGTTCGCTGCCCTCATCGGACCGTCGGGCTCCGGCAAGAGCACCCTGCTCAACATCATCGGTCTGCTCGAGCGCATGACCACTGGCAGCTACCGCATCGAAGGCGACGAGGTGGTGGGCCTGAACGACGCTGCGCTGACACTGCGCCGGCGCTCCACGCTGGGCTTCGTGTTCCAGTTCCACCACCTGCTGCCGGCCTTCAGCGCACTGGAGAACGTGACCTTGCCGGCCCTGATGCGCGAGGGCCGCATCACGCCGACTCAGCGCGAGCGCGCACGCGCCGTGTTGGCTGCCGTTGGCCTGAGCGACGCCATGAGCAAGCGCCCGGGGGAGTTGTCCGGCGGCATGCAGCAGCGCGTGGCCATCGCGCGCGCCCTGGTGCTCGAGCCGCCCTTGGTGCTGGCCGACGAACCCACCGGCAACCTGGACACGGCCTCGTCCGACGAGGTCTTCGCGCTGATGCGGCGCATGCACGCGCAGCTGCACACCTCGTTCCTGATCGTGACCCACGACCCGCGTCTGGCCGCGCGCTGTGACCGCGTTCTCGAACTCGTGGACGGGCGGCTGGTGCACGGCACCACAGCGGCCGGCTAGGCGGACCTGGGTCAGCGCACCAGCGTGATGCTGCGCGCCGGCCGCCTGAGCGTCACCTTGGATTGCCCCTTGGGCCCGGCCACCTGCACGTGGATGCGCTGGATGCGTTTGTAGGCGTCGAACAGGCCGAGTTCCAGGGTGCGCAGCGGCGTGGACTGGGCGCACTGGAAGGTGTAACTGGCTTCCAGGTCGGCATGTTCGCCGCCGCTTTTGTGGGCGGCCGGGGGTGAAGCTGGCGCAGTTGCTGACTTCGCTGCCGGCTTGGCGCCTGGCTCCAGCACCGGGGCCGACACCTCGGCCTTGACCAGTTGGCACTGCGCAGCAGCGTCCGGGACGAACAAGGGCGTGCCCTGCTGAGGATTCCGCAAGCGCGCCAGCACCTCTGCCGCTGCCTTGCGCTCGGCATCGGTGCGTGGCGCACGCTCGAAGCCCAGCCAGTTGTCCAGCGCCGCGACCATGTCGATGGTCAGCCTGGAACCCTCGACGCTGACGTCCAGCCGGACCACGCCATGCTCATGGGCCTTGCCGGCGTGGGCTGCAGAGGCGGCCAGGGCCATGCAGGCCACCAGAAAGCTCAGGGAGGTGCGCGCCATGGGGTCTTGTATGGATGCCTCCCGGCGATAGGTGCAAACCCGCATCGTGTTGTGAAGAAGTCGGCTGCTGCCTTGTATCCGGCCTTGTTTGTGGGTTGCTCTGGTTACCCAGCATGGCCCACGGGCCCCG
>Ga0315907_10000263_pt1 | contig 78421 bp, 81 predicted proteins | sample LakEriMetagenome_3_FD_203525 | JGI IMG/M metagenome (GOLD analysis project Ga0315907, IMG submission 203525) | Freshwater fungal communities from buoy surface, Lake Erie, Ohio, United States - Buoy 12 MA123 | ecosystem: Environmental > Aquatic > Freshwater > Lake > Lake biofilm | place: USA...
CGCCCGGCGCAACCCCTGTGGTTGTGCGCGGGAGCGGGGAAACTCACCTTATTTACATGCCGAATCAATAGGAGTTCCCCATAACGAAAGTCCTTTATCCACAGCCATCTCCAGCCGTTTTTGCTTGAAAACCCCCGCCAGATATAGACTTTGGCGAAACGTCATAAATCCGCCTCCGAGACCAGCCCGTCGTACGTGACCAGTCCATCCTTCAAACGCACCAGTCGTTTGGCATATTTGGCGACATCCGGCTCGTGAGTCACGATCAAAATGCTCATGCCGTTCTCTTCGTTCAGGCGCGTGAAGAGGTTCATGATTTCCACCGACGTCGCGGTATCGAGGTTTCCCGTTGGTTCATCCGCCAGGATCAACGCCGGTTCACAAACCAGGGCACGTGAGATCGCGACGCGCTGTTGTTGACCGCCGGAAATTTGGTTGGGGAGTCGTTTCGTAAACGCCCCCAGCCCGGTCTGGGCGAGTTTTTCAGCCGCACGGCGGCGCGCCTCCCCCATCGAGACGCCGGCGTAGAGTAGCGGCAGGGCGACGTTATCGACCAGCGGCATGCGCTTGAGCAAGTTGAAGCCTTGGAAGACGAAGCCGATTGTCTCGTTACGAACCTTGGCCAGTTCGTTGTCGGTTAGTTTCGAAGTTTCTTTCCCGTTCAGAACGTAGCTGCCGCTGGTGGGGGTATCAAGGGCACCGAGAATATTCATAAGCGTCGATTTTCCGGAACCGGATTGGCCCATGATGGCGACAAATTCGCCGTGCTGAATAGTTACGTTGATACCATGCAGAACCGGTGTTTCCACTTCGCCGGAGAAATAGCTTTTGTGAATGTTCTCGAGTTTTATCAGCACGTCGGATCGCGGCCGAGTCACTGGTGGATTGGTATTGAGGTTGGCGTTCATGGATTACTTCTTCGACTTGTCCTGCAGATCGCGGATGACAAGTTGATCTCCCGCCTTCACCTCACCCGAGACGAGTTCGGTATGCTGGTTACTCGCGATACCAGTTCGTACTTGGATCGGCACCAGTTCGTTCTTTTCGTTAACTTTGTAGACCGTGCCGACGCCGCGCCGTCCACTGCCTCCAGAAGCAGGCGGCCCTGCCAGTTGACGCGCCTCACTACCGCCGGTTTTCGGCGTACCTTTAGCGGCACCATCGGCAGCCTCAGGTTTTGTATCCGACTTCGTCTCGGACTTCTTCTCGGCGGCCTTGGCGTCCTTTTTCTTCTTGTCTTCTTTGTCGTCCTTTGGTGGCTTAAACCGCAGCGCCGCCGTGGGGATACGAATCACGTCGTCGCGCTGTGCAGCGACAAAACTCACCTGTGCGGTCATGCCGGGCTTCAGCATTTGGTTTTCGTTGGTCGTGTCGACAATCACGTTGTAAGTCACAACACCTTGATTGATCGTCGCATTCAGGCGGACTAGACGAATCGTGCCGACAAACTCGCGGTCCGGGTAGGCGTCCACCGTGAATTTCACGGGCATGCCGGATTTGACGGTACCGACATCCGCTTCGGCAATCGAGGTGTCAATTTGCATTGCCTCCAAGCTCTGTGCGATTTGGAACAATGTTGGTGTGCTAAAACTCGCCGCCACGGTCTGGCCAACATCGATCTTGCGGTCGATCACGATCCCGTTGATCGGTGAGCGGATTACCGTGTAAGAAAGGTTGGTACGTTCGCGGTCGAGCTGCGATTTGATCTGCGAGACGTTGGATTTCGCCACATCAAGGTCGCGCGTGTTTTGCTCAAGCGTTGCGTCTGAAATGAAACCCTTGCGCACCAGTTCTTGGTTGCGTTTTAGTGTGCTTTCCGCCAGGCGCTGTGAGGCTTCCGCCGAACGCAAGGTGGCTTCAATCTGTGCGATGTTGGCCTTGATTAATGCGGGATCGAGTTCTAGCAATATCTGACCCGCCTTTACCTGTTGATTGAAGTCGGTATAGAGCTTGGTCACTGTGCCCGAGACCTGTGTGCCGACACTGACCACAGTCACCGGATTCACGGTGCCATTGGCGGTGATTCGTTGCACCACGGCCCCCTTATCCACCGTCACTGTCCGATATCGGTCGGCTTTGGATTCCTCCGCTTTTTTCTGGAACTGCATATAACCCAATCCGCCCAGCACGAGGATGGTGAGCGGCACCAAGACTTTGGCGCGGAACAGGAAACGGAAGACGGACTTGATGAAATTCATGTGAGGGAGAACCAAAGGATGGGCAAACCGAATGGAGGGTATTTCGCGATGCTTAAGAGTTTAACGGCTTTAGCTTGCGCAAAGATTGCTTACCAAAATCGACAAGGGGAGGTCTGGAGAAAGTTGGCTCGAGGACGTCGGCCATGACTGGCGCATCAGTTTGCGGGCATGGGGGGACGAATCGTCAGGCCGTTGGAAACCGCGCTCAGAAAGTACTCGAGTTGTTTGTATTCGACGCTTCCCAATTCGAACGGCGCGGCACCTGCCCGTTCAAAACACCGCTGAAACTGCTTCTGGATCGAGCGAATTGCGCCGCCGGGTTCGATTCGCGGCCATGCCAGTACCTGCCCAACGGCGGGCGAAAACCCAATTTGTTTGCCGGACTCACCCGCATCGGTCTGTGTTCGTCCAGCCTCAAGGACATGGCACGACGCGCAAGCGAGGTCGCGCTCGCCGATGCGCCGGCTAAACCAGCGCCGACCCGCGACATAGTGTTCAAGCGCCGCTGGGCCAGCAACTCGGACATTGAGTTTTTGGCCGTTCGAAAGACTGCGCAGGTAGGCGCTGACAGCCCCCATGGTCAAGTCGTCTTCGAGGCGGAAGGGCGGCTCCTGATGCAACACGAGACAAGCGTTGACCGCGTCTTCGAGTGTGACCAACGTGCCAGACTTTGGCTCCACTTGTGGATAATTCGCGGCCACACGTTGCCCCCCGTTGGGAAAACACGCCGAGAGGGATTTGCCGCTACGAAACTTGCGCGCCCAAGTTTTTTTGCCAATGGCGAGGATGTCGTTCACGTTGGTAGCATTGTTGCCGCCAAGCGGAATCACCGACACACCCGGGGCAAAAGTGGCACCGCCGTGGCTCCATTCGTCTGGCGGCACGCCCGGAAACTTTTTCTGAAAGATTGCCGTCAGTGTGGTTCGATCGCGCTCCGGGTTGATCGATTCGGTCGCAGCTTGGATGTTCGTTTTTCCGGCAGGCGACCGGTGGGCGGGTGATTGGGCGTTGGAGACACCGTTGAGGCCCAACGTGCCGAGAAGAACCAAAGCCGCGCACCGCGTTAGTTCAAACCACATGTTTAATTTCAGTCGGCGGACGACGTTGCTCGAATGTTCAACGTCGGGCCAAACCCGCGCTCCTCGCGCTCTGGCCGGTCGCGTTTCTCGCCCGGCATCAGTGGTCGATTTTTGAATTCGGTCTTAAGCTCGCGCAACCGCGATTCGGTCGAAGAGGACTCATAAAAATCACCGTCTTTTGCCTTCAGTGCGATCTCGAGTTGCTCAACTGCGCCCGCCAAGTTGCCACGGCGATAGTACGATTCGGCAATGGCCCGATGCTGCGCGAGTTTTTTACCGAGGCGCTCATAACACTTGCCGACAATCTCATAGAGCTTGGCGTCATCTTGAATCGATTTCAAGCGCTCATTGGCAAGTTGTAGCGCAGTATCAGTCTGACCCGCCAAGAAGTGTGCCTCAAGCAGTCCCAAGGCCAGCGCCCGGCTATCGGGGAAACGTCTAACCCCGTCTTGGTAGGTGCGAATTGCGGCTTCAGTCTTTCCCTGGCCTAACTGAATTTCAGCGAGTTGTTTTTCAATCCAGGGGTGAGCCGCCGGTGAAAGGCGAATCTTGTTCAATTCGCGTTCAGCGCCAACGAAGTCGCGGCCTTTGGCCATCGCCATCGACAGGCCATACACATCGGCGCGATTGCGCAGCACAGTTTTTTCGTCGATGGCAGCCCTGAAGAAACCGATGGCGTCCGTGGCGCTCATGCTCATCACCCGAAGTCGCGCTTGGGCGAGCTTGTATTCAGGACTTTCGGCGATAGCCCTGAGCCGTTTGTCGGATTCGTTGAGCAGTTGGTCGACGCGGTTTTGCATGTCGGCAATGCGCTCGGTGGTGAGCGGATGGGTACGCAGGTAGCCAGGGGCTTTGCCTTCGTTGTGTCGATTGGCTTTTAGTAACCGATCAAAAAACCCCACCATGCCCTGCGGGTCAAAGCCCGCGCGCATCATAACTTGAATGCCGATGCGGTCGGCCTCACGCTCAAAGTCCCGCGAGTAATCAAGCTGGTTTTGGATCGCGAGCGCTTGGCCGCCGAGGATTGCGGCTTCAGTTGCCTGCCCCGCCGAGCTCGACCCGGAGCGCGCCGCCAAGATTGCAGCCGCCAGTGCCGCAAGCTGCATCAAGCCACCGCCGCGCTGCCCCATGGCACCGCGTGCCGAATGGCGCTGCAATACGTGGGAAATTTCATGCCCCATCACGCCAGCCAACTCAGATTCGGTACGCGAAGCGAGGATCAGCCCGGAGTGGAAACCAACAAATCCGCCAAGCAGGGCAAAGGCGTTAATGGTGTCGTCATTCAACACAAAAAATTCGAACTCGCGCCGGTTGTCGTTAGTCGCGCCACGCGACGCGGCCACCAGCCGGTTACCGAGGTAGGAAATGTACTCAACAATCTCCGGATCATCGACAAATGCGCGGTCGCCGCGCACATCCAGCATAATTCGCTTACCGATGGCGCGTTCTTGTGGTTCCGTGACGATGGCGTCAGAGGCATCACCCAAGTCCGGCAACCCGTCAGCGTGGGCTAATCGGGTGGGTGCCAAACTCGCGGAGACGGTAGTTGCAACGTAGAGGGCGAGGGTGACATTCGCCACCAATCGCTTGACCGCGAACGCTAACGAAAGCCTTTGCTGCTGTTGAATCGGCAAATCAACTTCTCCAGAAACATAATGGGTGCGAATCGGGTACCAATGTGACGGGCGCGTTCCGACATAGTTCCATCCGCGCTACGATTCTAACAAGCCGTGCCCTCCGTAACTGACCAGACTACTAACGATGACAACTCTGAACCACTTTGATGAGCGCGGCAATGCCCATATGGTCGACGTCGGTGCCAAAGCCGAAACCCACCGCATCGGTGTTGCCACCGGGCTGATCCGCATGCAGGCCACCACACTGGCGGCGATTACCGGCGGGACTGCGAAAAAGGGCGACGTGCTTGGTGTGGCAAGGATCGCCGCGATCCAGGGAGCAAAACGCACCGCCGAATTGATCCCGCTGGCACACCCGATCGTCATCAATAAGGTGGCAGTCGAATTTGTCGTGAACGAGGATCAAAACAGCATTGAATGTACCGCAACGGTCGAAACGTTCGGACGCACCGGCGTCGAAATGGAAGCACTCTGCGCAGCATCCGTTGGGCTGCTAACCATCTACGACATGGTCAAGGCGATGGATCGTGGCATGGTGATCTCCGACGTTCGCTTGTTGGAGAAGCGCGGCGGCAAGTCGGGCGATTGGAACGCTGGGTAGGGCATCGAATCAAGTCATCCGTGTGATGGTGGTGATGGCACCGGCCGCGCCGCATAAAGCGATGACTGAGATGACACCAAGCTTGTAACGCATCAGTGCGATCCCGGCGGCGAGTGTCATTGCCACGGCCAACCAATCCATCCCGCCGGCAAATATCGTCTCCGCTGTTGCGCGCGGCCACCACACGTGCCAGGCGAAAAAAATTGCTAGGCTTGCGATCACGCCAACCACCGCGGCGGTGATGGCGGTGAGCGGGGCGGTTAAACCCAGATTGCCGCGGGTGGATTCGATAAACGGCCCGCCAACCAAAATAAAGATGAACGATGGCAGAAAGGTAAAAAACGTGACGACCAGTGCCGCCACAGTGCCCGATAAAAATGGGCTGCCCGTCACCACTTCTCGCGCCACACCGCCCAGATAACCGACAAACGCCACCACCATGATGAGCGGCCCGGGGGTGGTCTCACCCAGTGCGAGTCCGTCGATCATCTGCACTGGCGTCAGCCATTGGAAGGTTTCCACCGCGCCTTGATAGACATACGGCAGTACCGCGTACGCGCCGCCAAAGGTCAGCAGCGCGGCCTTGGTGAAGAACCAGCCCATTTGTGTGAGTGTCGATGCCCCACCGCCGACAAACATGAGAGACAACATCACGCTTGACCACATTGCGAAGCCGATGAGGGCGTAGACGATGGCGTTGCCGGCGCGCCATTGCATGTGCGCCGGAATCGGGGTGTTGTCATCAATCAGTGATGACTGGCGCGGGGCTTGATCAGTGTCGGCCGGTGCAGCAGTGGCCGGGAGGGCGTGTGAACGATGGGCGGAAAACATCCTCGGTTTGACGGCGCCACCGATGACACCGATGACCGCTGCCGCGGCAATGATTGCCGGGAATGGCAGCTGCAACACAGAAATGGCAAAAAACGCCGCGACGGCGATACCCACCAGCCAGCCATTGCGAAGCGTGCGGCCGCCGATGCGCCACGCCGCCTGCACGACAATCGCCGTGACCGCCGGCTTGATGCCGTAGAAGACGCCCGCGACGATAGGCAAATTGCCGAACGACACATAGACCCAAGACAATGCGATCAAGAGTACCAGCGACGGCAGAATGAACAATACCCCGGCGAGAATGCCGCCGATGCGACCGTGCATCAACCAACCAAGGTAGGTCGCCAGCTGTTGCGCCTCAGGGCCGGGCAGTACCATGCAGTAGTTGAGCGCGTGTAAAAATCGCGCCTCGGATAGCCAGCGCCGTTCATCGACCAGCTCACGATGCATGATGGCGATTTGCCCCGCCGGCCCTCCAAAAGAGATACAACCGAGCTTGGCCCAAAACTTGAGCGCATCCGTGAAGCCGATATGGTGTGTTGCCGATATCGTCATTTGGCTCCAGCGCCACCGAACAACGCTGCATGGTGCATCTCGTCCGCCGCATGCCCAGCCCAAGCGTACAGCGCGTCATAGAGATCGATTCCCTTATCGAGCATCGTATGGTCGTCGGCGTGCAGCGCAGATAAGCCAACTGACAGCGCCAATAGCCCCGATGATTGCGGCGTTAATGCGGGTATGCCACAGTCTGCGCCGCGTACGATTGCTGCGAGCCTGTTGAGAGGACCATCATTCAATTCGAAGTCGGTGATGAGCGCATCAAAGCTACATTTGTCGCCGCGATGGGTGAATTGCACCCCAGGTATGTCGTAGGGAATTGCGTTGTGCTGGCTGGCGTAGTCGAGCACTTGATCGGCGGGTACGTATGCAAATTCAGCCAGTGGATCGATGAACCGTCGGATCAACCAAGGACAGGCGACACGGTCAATCTTGGGACGTTCACGCGTCACCCAGATGCTTGGTTGATTGATCGGCGAGGGAATCAGCGGCATCAACAATTTTTTGGTCAATGGTCCGCCCGCCTGTTTCCAAGCCTCGATTCCACCTTCCAGAAAACTCACGCGCAATCCCGTTGCCGCCAACGCAGACGCCGTATTTTTGCTAATTTCATGGCCGTGCACACAATAGACCACGACCTCGCGGTGGCGTGGCACAAAGTGCGCCCAAGTCTCAACGGCAAACGGGTCGCGCCAGATGGCACCGGAAACAAGGTGTGTGGCAGGGTCAAAGGCGGCCTTGCGGCGCACGTCGATGATCAGCGGACCAAGGCGACTACCATGTACTCGCCGGAGATCGGCGACAGCAATGAAACGGGCAACGGTGTCCATAATGTTCCTTCATTGGAAATTGGCACTTGGACGGGACACCGTCTAGCAACATGCATCGGGAGTGCCAGTTCCCGACTCAAATTTTCCGGTCAGTCTACCAGCCGACAGGTCGTTGTCAAGTTTGGGGAAGTGGCACACTTACTTGAAATGCTGGGTAAAAAACGGCAACTTGGTAAACTACGCGCTACAGTACTACTGATCGTCCCTAAGCGGGGCGCATACAATCGATGAATGGATACGATGATGTCTACAACACCAATGGATAAAGAACTTGATGTTAAAGGGCTGAATTGTCCGCTGCCCATTTTGCGTGCAAAAAAGGCGCTCGCCGATATGGCGTCCGGTGAGTTGTTGCGCGTCGTCGCCACCGACCCGGGCTCGGTAAAAGACTTCGCCGCGTTTTGCAAACAAACCGGTAACGCGCTACTTTCATCGGATGACAACGGCAAAGAATTCAGTTTTGTGATTTCAAAGCGATAGATTCAGGACTGCCAAAAAAAATAAATGTCCTTTATCCACGGGCGTTTTGCAGCATTTTTGCCTGAAGACGCCCGTGTTTATTAGAGTTTCATTTGCCGATGAATTTCGCCGCTCGCTTCTCGACAAACGCGGTGACCCCTTCTTTGAAGTCGCCGGTTTTTGTGCAGTCGGCAAATCGTGCGATTTCGTTGTCCATTTGACGACGCAGCGGCGTCTCAAAACTTTCATTCAGCAAGCGTTTGGCGTTGGCGTAGGCCACGGTCGCGCCAGTGGCCAGACGGTTGGCGAGTGTCAAAACTTCCTCATCAAGCTGCGCTGCCGGCACGACCTTGGTGACCATGCCGAGTGAGAGGGCAGCAGGCGCATCGATTGTTTCGGCGAGCATGATGAGCTCGGTGGCTTTGCGCATCCCGAGGATACGCGGCAATACCCAGGTGGCGCCGCCGTCTGGGGACAGGCCAATCTTGGTATAGGCAGTGTTGAAGCTCGCTTTATCCGAGACGACCACAAAATCACAAGCCAATGCGACACTCACACCCGCGCCGGCGCAAGCGCCTTGGATTTGCGCGATAACGGGAAACGGCATATTGCGGATCGCCACAATCGCGTCGTGCATGTAGTCGCCCATTGGTATGACGGTCGCTGCCAAGGTTGGATCATCTTTCTTGGCATGAAACATACCAACGTCGCCGCCCGCCAAAAACGCCTTGCCTGTGCCCTTTAACACCAACACACGAATATCGGTGGCACTTGCCAGGCTAAAAGCGACCTCACGAAATTCGCGAATGAGTTGCTCGTTCATCGCGTTGAACACCTCCGGCCGGTTGAACACCAGATAGGCAATCGCCGAGTTTAATGTATCGCGTGAGGTGTAGACCGTTGCGAGTGGATTGGTGGTGTCGTTCATCGTTACTTTTCCTGTGGAGACTCACTTGCCGTCAGCGTCGCGGCACTCGCAGGCGCAGGGGGAATGATGCCACGGTCGAGATAGGCGGCACGCAAATGCCGTTTGAGATTCGGCAGGTTAAACGCGAAAGCGGCGGCACCAATCGCACAAATGATGCCGAGCATCATGTAGGCTAACGGCGCACCAAACTGTGCGGCGGTCCAACCTGCGAATACATGGCCCAATGGTGCGCCGCCGGCAAAAAAAGTGGAATAGACGGACACCACGCGACCGCGCTTGTCGTCATCGACAACGGTTTGGATAATCGTGTTGACGGTTGCCGAGGTGCCCATCAGCCCCATGCCAACCAAGGCCATGCCGATAATCGACATCGTCGTGTTTTGCATACTCGCGAATACGGAAAATAAAACTGCGCCGGCCGCAGCGATGCTCGCGGTAATTGCAACCCAACGCGACAGCCCGCGCACGTTTTCGCGCCGGGCCAACAAGATCGCGCCGGTTAGTGCACCAATTCCAACCGCACTGACAAAAATGCCGTGCAACTCCGCACCTTTGCCAAAGGTCTCGACGGCGATTGCGGGCATCAGAATCGAGTACGGGTTGATGGCAAAACTGACTAAGCCGACGATCAACACCAGCGGCAGAATGATCGGGCTGGTCAAGGCGATGCGCCAGCCTTCGATCAAGTCGCGCGCGAGTGATTGTCCGGTTGAGATTCGCCCGCTTGCATTAGGCTTGATGCGTGAAAGTTGATACACCACCGCAAGGTACGACACCGCATTGATGCCGAAACATGCCGCCTCACCGACTGCTGCGATCAGCAGCCCGCCGACGGCCGGGCCGATCAAACGTGTGGCGTTGATGTTTGCAGAATTCAGCGCGATGGCATTCGGCAGATCGGTGCGGTCCTCGACAAGCTGGACAAAAAACGAATGGCGGGTGGTGACTTCGAGCGCGCTCAGCGTACCGCCGATGAAAGCAAACATACCGAGGATGTTGACCGTCATATGCCCGATGTACGTCATCACGGCGAGTGTGGCCGCGTGGAAGAAGAAAATGGTCTGCACGACCATCAGCAATTTTCGGCGGCTCACCCGGTCGGACAGTGCGCCGGCGATGGGGGTGACAAACAGGAATGGAATCAGCGCCAAGAAACCGATCGTACCGGTCGCGGTGGTGGAGTTTGTCAGGCGATAGGCCAGCCACATGATCGCCACCGATTGCATCCACGAGCCGAGCTGGGAAATCGTTTGGCCGAAATAGTATCGACGAAAATTGCTCGAACGTAATGCTCTTAGGGCATATGGCAGGGACATCAATCCAGCTTTGTCAGTTGGCTTTGCATGGTGGTGAGTTTTTGTTTAAAGCCGGCCAAACGTTCACGCTCTTGCGCCACCACAGCAGGTGGCGCTTTATCGGCGAATGCCGGGTTAGCAAGTTTTGTTTCCGCGCGGCCGATTTCCGCACTCAGTTTGGCGATTTCTTTGTTGAGTCGCTCCCGCTCTGCGGCGACATCAATTTCCACTTTCAGCATGACGCGCGCGCTGCCCGCAGCGGCAACGGGGGACGCAACTACAGCATCACCGTCCGGCAGTTGGGCAACGAGGTTGATTTCGGAGAGGCGCGCCAATGCCTGGATGTAAGGCAAAAATGCTTGGAGATGCCCGTCTTTGAGTGAGTTTGCGGATTTATTTGCAACATCCGCCGCGATGAAGGCTGGTACCTTTTCAGCAGGCGAGAGCTGCATTTCGCTGCGCAAATTCCGAGTAGCGTTGGTGATTTCTTTAAGCTGCGAAATAAACGCTTCTGCGGCAGGGTCGATTTTTTCCGGCTGCGAAATCGGGTAGGGTGCCAGCATGATTGTCGCCCCCGTTTTTCCAGCCAACGGCGCAATTTTTTGCCATAACTCTTCCGTAATAAACGGAATGATCGGGTGCGCCAGGCGCAATGTGGTTTCAAGTACACGGATGAGCGTGCGGCGCGTGCCACGCTGTTCGGCGTCATTGCCGCGCAGTTGTCCTTCATGCAATTGCACTTTGGCGAGTTCTAGATACCAGTCGCAGTATTCGTCCCAAACAAACTTGTAGATGGTGCTGGAGACGTTATCAAAGCGGTATTCGGCGAAGCCTTTCGCCACATCTGCTTCCGCGCGTTGCAACTGACTGATGATCCACTTGTCGGCTTGTGACAATGAAACAGGTAGCGATTCATCCAGTCCGACGTCTTTGTTCTCAACATTCATCAGCACAAAACGTGTCGCGTTCCACAGCTTGTTGCAGAAATTGCGATAACCCTCGCAGCGGCTCAAATCAAAATTTAGTGTGAGCGACAACGGGGCAAGCGAGGTAAAGGTGAAGCGCAGCGCGTCGGTGCCGTACGCGGGGATGCCTTTCGGGAAGTTTTTCTTGATGTACTTCGCCGCTTTTTCTTTGTGCGCTTCGAGCATCAAGCCCTTGGTGGATTTTTCCAGCAGCGCGTCAACGTCAATGCCGTCAATCAGGTCGAGCGGGTCGAGTGTGTTGCCCTTCGACTTCGACATCTTGTTGCCTTCGGCGTCACGCACCATGGCGTTGATGTAGACGTCCTTGAAAGGAACTTTGTCGGTGAAGTGCAGCGTCATCATGATCATTCTGGCGACCCAGAAGAAAATGATGTCGTTGCCGGTGACCAACACGGAAGAGGGTAGGAATGCCTTCAAGTCGGCCTGTGTCTTGCTATCGTTGTTCGGCCAGCCGAGGGTGGTGAAGGGCACGAGAGCAGAGGAGAACCAGGTGTCGAGCACGTCGGCGTCGCGCTTGACTGATTTGCCGCCGGACTGGGCAATTGCATCGGCCTCGTTGCGTGCCACGTAGACGTTTCCGGCATCGTCATACCAAGCGGGGATTTGATGCCCCCACCACAGTTGGCGCGAAATACACCAGTCTTGGATGTTGGTTAACCAGTGGTTGTACGTCGCCGACCAATGATCGGGATAGAACTTCACTGCACCTGATGCGACGGCATCGAGGCCGCGTTTAGCCAGGCCGTCCATCTTCACAAACCACTGGTCAGTCAACATTGGCTCGATGATGGTGTTGGTACGATCAGAGCGTGGCACGTTGAGTTTGTGTTTTTTCTCTGAGACCAACGCGCCGAGCGCATCGACGTCTTTGAGTACTTGTTTGCGGGCTTCAAAACGATCGAGTCCATGGTAGGCGAGTGGTGCAGCATCGCTAATCTTGGCTTCCAGCGTCAGTATGCTGATGGACTCGAGCTTATGCCGCAGCCCGATTTGAAAATCGTTTACATCGTGCGCCGGCGTGATCTTCACACAGCCGGTGCCGAAAGCCTTGTCGACATAGGCGTCGGCGATGATCGGAATCAATCGCTCACAAAGCGGTAGCTTAAGTTGCTTGCCCACAAATGCTTGGTATCGCTCGTCGTCTGGGTGCACTGCCACCGCCACGTCGCCGAGCATCGTTTCTGGGCGTGTGGTGGCTACGGTCAACCCAGTCACGCCATTGAGATCGCCATCAGCAAATGGGTAATGAATCTCCCAAATCTTGCCGTCTTCTTCTTGGTTGATCACTTCCAGATCCGACACCGCCGTGCCGAGCACCGGGTCCCAGCTGACGAGTCGTTTGCCGCGATAAATGAGCCCTTGTTCGTGAAGTTTGACAAACACCTCAACCACGGTCGCGGACATTTTTTCGTCCATCGTGAAGTAACCCGCTTGGTCTCCTTCGGTATCGGCGTATTCCCAGTTGGCCGAGTCGCCGAGTCGGCGCATCTGGCGGGTGATGGTCGAGCCGGATTCGTGTTTCCAATCCCACACACGATCAAGAAACTTTTCGCGACCCAACTCGTGACGCGTTTTGCCTTCCGCTTGCAACTGACGTTCGACAACGATCTGCGTGGCGATGCCAGCGTGGTCGGTTCCGACGATCCAATTAGTGTTGTGGCCGAGCATACGGTGATAACGAACGAGTGAATCCATCAGCGTTTGCTGGAACGCGTGCCCCATGTGCAAGGTCCCCGTGACGTTGGGCGGCGGTAGTTGGATGGAGTAGCTTGCGCCTTCGGCGTTCGGCTTGTGCCGGAAGTAGCCGCTGCTTTCCCAAACCGGGTACCAACAGGCTTCGATGGCCTTCGGGTCGAATGACTTGGCAAGGTCGCTGGCCGCGGTTGATGCGCTTTGGGGATTGATGTTCGGAGCGTCGGTCATTGTGGGCTTTGGCTACCCACAAGCGTGTTTCAAGGTGGGCGGGGATTAATCGTTGGTGTTGGTAAGTTGCTTTAAGTTTGGCGTAGCCGGTCTGCGAGCGCCGCGTTGATGGCATCACCGATTTCATTGGCAATGCTCAGTTTCATGTCGGTCAATGCACTTGTCACCGCTGCATTAATTTGCGACTGTAGGCGATCGTTCAAACACGCTTCGAGGGCGTTGGCGAGTTCGGCGTCAATACGCTGAGAAACCCGGGAAAAAATTTCTTGTGAAAGTAAAGCGACATCGTCGCCAGACAACAGGGGCAGTACGCCTGTATCGACCGCTGCGTTTGGTACCAGAACAGAGGGCGGCGTTTCCGGTTGTGGTGCTGGCTCAGTCTTGGGTGGCCAAGCAGGCGCGTCAACAAGATCCGTCAAAACCGGAATGTTGCGCGGATCGGCAACGTCACTGGTGTTAGCACCGATGTTTCGCTTCGCGACCAGCGCGTCGACCTTGCTGGCTAAAACGTTTGTGCGGTCGTCGTTATCCACGTATCTCCTCAATCTCGAAATAGGCGTAAGCCGATCACATTACCGACGTTGAATCATGTCCTGGTTCCGGATTTCGAAGCCACGCGACTTGTAGAATTTCTGCCGCTCACGCGCCCGCGCGCGGTCTTCATCATCCATCGATACCACCTCCCGCAAGTATTCGAAACGCGTGAAGTAGGGTGGTGGGTCATCGGACAAATTGAGGATCGCGTCATGGTGCGGTAGTGCAGAGGTTGCGTTGGCAATGACAATCGGTGTTGCCTTCGCGAGTGCATGATCGGCCCTTACGTGTGGGACAAATGAAAGCTGGGCGAAAGACCACAGCAGCCTGTCAAACTCCGCAGCAAGCGCCTCATCGGGCGCGTAGACGACTAATTTCTTACCCTGATCGAGCGCAGCCTTCGATAACTTGCAGGCGAAATTGAGGCGGCTATCGACGTTAAAGAAAAACTTTACTTCGGTCATCTGGTCATTATCGCCTGCATTACTGTCATCACCAATTTCATCTTTGCTGCGTCAGTCCCCATCAAGGCTGACTGATGAGCTGAGTTGCTCACCCGCGTTCATCAGTCAGTGGGTTGGATCGCTAGCCGACTACAGTCCTGCACGTTTCATCAGGAACTTCGACAACAGTGGCACCGGACGACCGGTGGCACCCTTGTCCACGCCTGATTTCCATGCGGTGCCGGCGATGTCCAAGTGCGCCCACTTGTAAGATTTAGCGAAGCGCGCCAAGAAACACGCCGCGGTAATCGCCCCACCAGCACGCCCGCCGCTGATGTTTGGGATATCCGCAAAATTTGATTTGAGCATCTCGTCGTACTCGGCGCCCATCGGCAACATCCAAGCCTTGTCGTGCGCTGCGTTGCCGGCTTGCACCAACTCCCAGCCTAGCGCGTCGTCATTAGCGAATGCGCCTGTGATGTGATGTCCCAGCGAGATCACCATTGCGCCCGTCAATGTTGCTGCATCGACCACGACTTCCGGCTGAAAACGTTCTGCGTAGGTCAGTGCATCACACAAGATGAGGCGGCCTTCGGCATCGGTGTTGAGAATTTCAACCGTTTGGCCGGACATTGATTTGACCACGTCGCCCGGGCGAGTCGCTTTGCCGCCTGGCATGTTTTCAACCGTCGGCACTAGCATCACCACATTCAATGGCAGCTTCATCATGCCGACCATCTTCATGGCACCCAACATCGAGCCGGCACCGCACATGTCGTACTTCATTTCGTCCATCTCAGCCGATGGCTTGATCGAAATACCGCCGGTGTCAAAGGTAACGCCCTTGCCAACCAGCACCACCGGCTTGTCGCCTTTTTTCCCGCCATGGTGTTCGAGAACAATGAACTTCGGCGGCTCAGCCGAACCCTGCGAAACCGCGAGCAGGGTGTTCATACCCAGCTTCTGCATGTCCTTTTTCTCGAGGATGGTCAGCTTGAACTTGTAGTCCTTGGCGAGTTTCTTGGCGGTCTCGGCCAAGTAGGTTGGGGTGGCGATATTGGGTGGAAGATTGCCCAATTCCTTGGTCAGTTGCATGGCTTCACCGATAGCTTCACCAGCCTTGATCGCCGCCTTCATGGCTTTTTCGTCGACCTTGCCATCGACATGGAAAATCACCGCCTTGCCGACTGACTTAGCATCGGACTTTTTGGTCGCGGTGTAACGGTAGGCACCGTCGATTGCGGCAATCACCGCCTGCTCAGCCTTGTGCGCAATGTCCTTGGCGTGTTTGGTGCTGAGGGGTAACGTAACATCCGTCACGGCGGTGGTCTTCAGCGCTTTAAAAGCGGCGGTAATCGCTTTGCAGAACGCATGCGCTTCGTAACTTTTTTCCGCACCCAGACCCACCAACAACACGCGCTTGGCGGCAATACCCGCGATACCGTGCAACATCATGGTCGATCCCAACTTGCCGGATATATCGCCATTGTTGGCGGCTGCCGAAATCGCGCCCTTGGACGCCTTGTCCAATTCTATTGCCGCAGGAGCGGCGATTTTTTTTGAGTCCCAGATGCCAACCAAGACACAATCGGTTTTGATTGCTGAGAGGGCTCCCGCCTTTATGCTAAATTCCACTGCGTTCTCCTAGAAGTTTTGATTGGGAGCAGCGCTGATTTAGGTACCATCGACGGCGATGGCGTGGTCAAAGTTGCCTTCCGAATGACAGACAAGGCGACCGAGGACCAAAGCTGAATAACCGGCGCTGCAGAGTTGAAATTATCGCTCGTGCAGACGACTCCCGTCAAAAGACAACATAACTGGCATCTCCCTGGCCCCAAGTGCAGATATTCCAACGCAGCCTTACCAAGGAATTCACCTCGATCGGACTTAGTGTGATCAGCGTACTGGTGGCGATCATCGTCACGCACCAACTGATCATCTTTCTTGGGCGCGCTGCCACCGGTACGGTGGAGCCGGAAGCGGTTGTTGCCCTGATCGGCTTCGCCCTGTTGGCTTACCTGCCTGTCTTGCTGGCGCTGGCACTGTTCATTTCGGTATGGCTGGCGCTATCAAGGAGTTACCGGGAGAGCGAGATGCCGGTCTGGTTTTCGTCCGGTCTTTCTATCATGGCATGGGTCAAGCCTGTTTTGTCTTTCGCCGCACCGATTGCCTTGGTAACGGCGATTCTCAGCACGGTGCTGACCCCTTGGGCATTGCGCACGAGCGCGGAGTATGAGCGGCTGTTGCGTAACAAAGATGATGTCGCACGGATTGCGCCGGGAAGTTTTATCGAGGCGCGAAATTCAAGCCAGGTGTTTTTTGTCGATAACACGGCAGCCGATACGGGGGCGGTGAACAATGTCTTCGTGCAGTACAACCAAAATGGTCGTTTTGGCGTCGTTGTGGCCGCAAAGGGGCAGACTGAAATTGCCGCCAACGGCGACAAATTTCTAGTGCTTTCGAACGGTCGACGTTATGAAGGTACGCCGGGCGCGCTTGATTTTCGGATTGTCGATTTTGCGCGCCAAAAGCTGCGGATAGAGACCAAAGCAGAGCGGGCGCAGGCCCCGTCTAACAAGCAGCTCCCGACCTTGACGCTGGTGCAAGAGCCCACGCCGGATCGCATTGCAGAGCTGCACTGGCGGCTAGCGCTCCCGGTCGCCGCAGTCATACTGTCGCTACTTGCGATTCCATTGTCGTTTGTAAACCCCAGATCCGGCACGTCTTGGAATGGCGTTTTCGCCGTCATCGTGTTCTTTTTGTACTACAACACCCTGTCAATTTTCCAAGGCTGGACCGCGCAGGGAAGCATTCCTGGCTGGCTGGGAGTAACACCAGTGCATATCGGGATGGTGCTTATCCTGGTGTTTTTGTTCTCCAAGCAGCTTTTCGGCTTTCGGTGGCTGGCGTTTGCCCGAAGCTAAGCGCCGTCAGTACTACCAATAAAAAAGCCCGTGACGGGGGCTGTTTCATGTGGCGGAGAGGGCGGGATTCGAACCCGCGGTAGGCTATGAACCTACGCACGCTTTCCAGGCGTGTGACTTAAACCGCTCATCCACCTCTCCATACTTCTTTAAGTTTACCAGAGCTGACCCGCCTCATGGAGACTCGCCATGACGTTTGAACCGCTAGCCTGAATATCTGACACTGGGTCCGCCCGCTGCGACGAAGCAAGTTGCCTCGGTACGATTGGCAGACCAATTTAGATCGTTCCGCATTCGCCTTGGATGCGGGCTGCACGTTCGCTTTCGGACGGGCGTTGCCATGGTTGACAAATTCGCGCCCTCATTCCACACGCAGTTGGCGACCGCGGCCCGCTATGCCGTGGCCATTCAGGCAAATTGTCGTTCGCCTGCTCGCCGCTTTTGAATGCACCCCGTGAAATGTTCAGGCCAGGGGATCGCATTGTCTTTCAGTTGATTCACCGCATCAAAACGTGAAATCAGAAGACGCTCGCGAACAGCGGCTTGGACGCTTGTGCGTAACTTCGTTAGCGGGTACACAAGTTTGACTTGTGCATCATTGCACATCATGCACCGGCTAAGCGGTGTTACTTCCTAGCGAGACAAGCCAGATACAACCCAGGGTCTGGTGCCGTTCGGTTGCGCTGGGCATGCCAAATCATTTCGCCCAGACAATCCATCATGGCGTGTTCGGCTGCCTTCACATCGCCCATGCTAATCGCGAGGCGCTGGTGTTCTGCGCGTACGCCGGCTGGTTGGTCGATGGAGACCTGCTCGCGAATCGACAGGTGCATGGACATGTGCAGAAACGGGTTGAGGTCGCCGCTCTCAGGCAGATAGTCGCGATCGACGTGCCTATCGCGTTGCGAGAGCAGGGCATGGTATTCGGGATGCTCGTTTATGATCTCGACGGCCATCGCTTGCAAGGCAGTCAGTGGTGCTTGGCTGCTGAATTTCCGCCACGTCTCAAAGAAAAAATCACGTACTTGTTCACGCGTCGGGTTAAACAACGTCGAGCCCCCCGTCATCACTATTCGACATAGTCTGCCTTCTTCCTGAAACCACAGATGTCATACACCGGGCACGCACCACACTTGGGCTTTCGCGCGACACACGTGTAGCGACCATGCAGGATTAACCAGTGATGTGCGTGCATCCGGAATTGATCGGGCACAACCTTCAGCAATTTTTCTTCTACCGCCAGAACATCCTTTCCCGGTGCCATGCCCATGCGGTTGCTGATACGAAAGATGTGGGTATCGACCGCCATCGTCGGTTGACCAAAGGCGATGTTAAGTACCACGTTGGCCGTCTTTCTACCCACGCCGGGTAGGGCTTCGAGTGCTTCGCGTGACGATGGCACCTCGCCGCCATGCTGCGCAAGCAAGATTTCGCAAGCCTTGATGACATTCTTGGCTTTGCTGCGGAAGAGGCCGATCGTCTTGATGTATTCACTTAGCATCTCTTCACCGAGCGCAAGTATCGCGGCTGGTGTGTTTGCTAGCGGAAACAACTTTGCGGTGGCTACGTTGACACTTTTATCAGTCGCTTGCGCCGACAAGATGACGGCGATGAGAAGTTCAAACGGCGTTGAGTATTGCAAGTCTGACTTTGGCTGCGGATTAATCTCCCGCATGCGGCGAAAGAATTCTTGCCGCGCGTCGGCTTTCATGACGTAGGCTTCAGCCATGGTGGTTTCCCATCTGCGCCAGAGCAGCCGCCTCGCGTGCGGCGAGTAGGGCGCTGCGCTCAGCGTCATCCCGCGAAAGACGAAAATTGTGAAAATTAAAACGTTCCCGTGCGGTGTCGGCATCGAACATCGCTGGATGATTTTTGTCGTCAACCATCGTGATGCAATCAACCGGGCACGCCGGGATGCATAACTCGCAAGCAGTACAAAACTGTGGCATGACGCTATGCATGTATTTGTTTGCGCCAACGATGGCGTCGGTCGGGCAGGGCTTTAGGCATTTTGCACAGCCGATACAAGTTTCCTCATCGATGATCGCAACACGGTGCGGTTGTGTAGCGCCAAACAACGGGTCGAGCGGAAGTATTTCCGTGTCGAGCAGCGCAGCCAGCGCGGCGATACCCGTCTCGCCCCCCGGCGGGCAGCGGTTGATCGGTGCCTCGTTGGCGGCAATCGCCTCGGCATAGGGCATACAGCCCTGGTAGCCGCACTTGGTGCATTGCGTCTGCGGCAAGATCGCATCGATCTGTTTGGCGAGTGCGAACGTGTCGGTCATCCGCGTCATTGGATCTGCCTCGCGCAATCGGCGACGAGTTGTGGCCCCCGGTAGATGAAGCCGGTATAGATCTGTACGAGTGAAGCGCCGGCGTTGATTTTTTGTTGCGCGTCGTCAGCCGACATGATGCCACCCACGCCGATCACGGGGATGTTTCCCTTGAGGTGTTTCACCAGCTCGCGCAGGACTTCGGTTGAGGGGGAAAACAGCGGACGTCCAGACAACCCGCCTGCCTCTGTCGCGTGTTTGAGTCCCGTCACGGCGTCACGCGAAACCGTGGTGTTGGTAGCAATTGCGCCTTCGAACCCATACTGCAACAGCAGCGCGGCGACATCACGAATTGCGGCAAGGTTCAAGTCGGGAGCGATCTTTAGCAGTAGCGGGACTTGGCGCTTATGTTTTTTTGCCAGCGTTTGCTGTTCGGCTTTGAGGGTTGCAAGCAGTTGTTCGAGTTGGGCGGCGGCTTGCAGATCGCGCAAACCTTTGGTGTTGGGTGAGGAAATATTGACGGTGACGTAACTCGCATGTGGGAACACACCGCGTAAACAAGTCACATAGTCATCGACCGCTTTGTCGTTCGGTGTATCGAAATTTTTGCCGATATTCAGTCCCAATACACCTTTGTATTTAGCACTGGCGACATTCACCAAAAACGCATCGAGTCCCTGGTTGTTGAAGCCAAGACGATTGATCAACGCTTCGCGTTCCGCTAAGCGAAACATCCGCGGCTTGGGATTACCCGGTTGCGGGCGCGGCGTGACGGTGCCGACTTCGATAAAGCCGAAACCCATCGCGGCCAGAGCATCGATGTACTCACCGTTCTTGTCGAGGCCCGCGGCCAAGCCGACCGCGTTATCGAATGAAAGTCCAAGCAGGGAGAGCGGTTTCAGCACTTTTTGCCCGAAAACGCCCGCCAGATGGCAACTTTCGAGTTTCTTAAGACTCTTTAGCGCGACATTGTGCGCGAGCTCAGGGTCGAGTTTGAAGAGTGCGCTGCGGGCAATGGAATACAACACGGGGAGCGCCTTGGCATCGGTAATGGACAACCGCGATTTTAATCGAGTGCTGGAGCTGCCGACAGTAGCGTGAAACTAAAGCGGCCCCCAGACACCCTTCCTGAGGCCTTCAATCGGCTGGAAGTTTGCCTTGTAGTTCATCTTGCGGCTTTCATGTATCCAATAGCCCAGATAAATGTATGGCAATCCACGGCGCTTGGCTTCAGCGATCTGCCACAAAATGCTGAAGGTGCCATAACTCCTGCGGTCATCCGCCGGCTCGTAGAAGGTGTAAACCGATGAAAGTCCGTCCACCAATTCATCGATGATCGATATCATCTTCAGCGTGCCATGTTCGCGGAACTCAACGAGTTTGCTGGCGACGTTACTTTGCAGCAGGAAGTGGGCATACTGCTCGCGCGAATCGTGGTCCATACCGCCGCCTTGATGACGGCTGGATTGGTAACGACGGTATAGCGCGTAGTGTTCATGTGAGAAGCGCAGGTCGGTGACACGCATAGTCAACGAATCAAGGTGTTTGGCCACACGCCGCTGAGTGCGGTTTGCCTGGAACTCGTCAGCCAGTACGCGCACTGGCACACACGCCCGGCAATGGTCACAGAATGGCCGGTAAGTGAAGGCACCGCTACGCCGGAAGCCCGCCGACACAAGCGTGCTGTACGCGTTTGTATCAATCAAGTAACTTGGCGTGGCAACCTGCGAGCGCGCGAGACGACCCGGCAGGTAGCTGCACGGATACGGTGCCGTTGCATAGAACTGCAAGTTGGCAAATGGTAGGTCGTTGAGTCTCGACATTAGCCAGTTACGAGGTAGATATTGAAGCTGAGCATGGTGTCCAAGCCGTACGCTGGTCGTCTAGTTCACTTGAGTTTATCAACTCGGCCAGCCGTTGCAAGAATTCCGCGCGGGGGATGGGGCGCGCGCCAAAGCTGGCGAGGTGGCGGGTTTGCTGCTGGCAATCGATAAGTTGGAAGCCGTCGCGGGTTAGTTTGTCGACCAAGGTGGCGAAGGCAACTTTAGAAGCGTCAGTTTCGCGGGTGAACATCGATTCACCAAAAAAGACCTGACCGATCGCCACCCCATACAAGCCGCCAACCAATTGATCACCAGCCCAACTCTCCACCGAATGCGCAAAACCCTGTTTGTGTAGCAGGGTATAGGCGTCCTGAATCTCCTTGACGATCCAAGTGCCGCCCCCGGGCTCACGTGGGGCCGCACAATTTTCGATTACGTCTCGGAAAGCGACATCAAAGGTCACTTCAAATTTTTGCTGTCGGATGGTTTTTGCCAGCGAGCGCGATAACTTGAACTCCTCCGGGAACAACACCATGCGCGGGTCCGGCGTCCACCAGAGAATCGGCTGTCCGTCGGAAAACCAGGGGAAGATGCCCTGTGAATACGCCGCCACGATTGTCGCCGGACGGAGGTCGCCACCAGCGCACAGCAAGCCATCAGGATCGACCAGCGCGGTATTCGGGCTGGGGAATCGCGCGCCACGTGTGATCCAAGGAATCAAGGATTTTCCCGGCTGATCAGCACTGCGCCGTCTGTGTCGAGTGGGCGGATAAGTCGCGTAGCACAGTACTTGTAGCGACGCGCTCCTTGGCTTTGACGCCGCCCCGCTCCAAGGAGAGTTTGAATTCGTACTTGGCAAAGAACTCATCAAACTTTTCCCCGCCGACGGTACCGGTCGCATAGATGGCGTCGGTTTTCGGGTCGTGTTCGAGCAGAATCGCCGCGAGCGGTTGCGGGGCGGGACCACCCAGAACTCGCGCCCCGGCGAACGGGTCATAGGCGCTTTTGTCGGCGCAACAGCCGATCACCTTGCCAGTTGGGCTCAATGCGGAGGGTTTATCGCGAAAGCTGATGAAGCTCACTTGCGGGGACGGGTACGCCAGTTTGTGTGCACAGATCGCCGAGTATGCAACCAGATTATTGCGCGGGCCGACGCCAGCTGGTGAGACATAACTTTCGCCGCGCTCGGTGACCAATTCAGGATGTCCGTTTGCCGCTTTGTCCAAGCTCAGCAGAAAACAGGGCGTTGATTCAAACGGATAGTTGAAGATGTAGTTGTGATTGACCTTCAATGACGCTGCCTTGATCGCGCGACCGTCTTGGTCGACCAACTTTACCCGCGCATAGTTTCTTGCTTTCAGGACCACCCCGGTCTTTTTTGCAGGTGTGGCATTGCCGGCAACCGACGGTGTTCTGGCGTCGGCGTGAGCAGACGAACTCGCCGCGCAAGTCGACGCACACGTTCCGCTGACCGCGCAAATTTTGATGAAATCGCGTCGTTCCACTAGACCACTCCTTCCAGAATTTGTACGTCCACCGTGACACCGGCATCCACATTGCCGACATGGTCATGCAGCATGATGAAACAGTTGGCATCCGACATGGATTTCAAAATGCCGCTGCCTTGTTCGCCGGTCGTGCGCACTTTCCAAACACCGTCTTCGAGATACAACACACCGCGCTGAAACTCGGTACGCCCGGGTGCCTTTTTAATCGGTGACGTGCAAACCGCCTTTAACAATGGCTGGACCGGCAGCGGTGAGACGCCTTGCAGTGTAAGTAGCGCATCGCGCACAAACTGGTAAAACGTCACCATCACACTCACCGGATTGCCTGGCAACCCGAAGAAATGGGCATTCTGAATCTTGCCGTAAGCCAGCGGGCGGCCGGGTTTCATGGCAATTTTCCAGAACACCACTTCGCCAAGTTTGCCAAGCAGCGTCTTCACAAAATCCGCTTCGCCAACCGAAACGCCACCCGATGTGATCACCACATCGGCGATACCTGCCGCATCGCGGAAGGCACGCTCGAGGATGACGGGGTCGTCACGAACAACACCCATGTCGATTGCCTCGATGCCCATCTTTGCCAACATGCCAAACAGCGTGTAACGATTCGAATCGTAGATTTCTCCTTCGCCGAGTGGCGCGCCGACTGACACCAACTCATCACCTGTCGAAAAGAACGCAACCCGCAGCGGCCGCACTACGGCAACTTCGCTGATGCCAAGTGAGGCGATTAAGCCGAGTTCTGAGGGGCGGATGATGCGGCCTTGTTTCAGTGCGACGGCGCTCTGCTTGAGGTCTTCGCCGGCTTCGCGTACGTTTTGCCCGAGCTTGGCACCTGCGGAAAAGGTGATCAACTTGCCATCCGCTTTAGCGCGTTCCTGCATGATGACGGTGTCACATTCAATAGGCACGACACCGCCGGTAAAGATACGCACACATTGTCGAGCGGCGAGGCTGCCGACAAACGGCTTACCCGCAAAACTCGCGCCGATCTCTTCAAGCGGCGCACCGTCGTCGCCCAAATCGCCGAAACGCACCGCCCAGCCGTCCATCGCGGAATTGCGATGCGACGGTACGTTGACGGGAGAGATGATGTCCTCTGCCAGCACCCGGCCTAAGGCTGCGCGAATCGGCAGTTTCGCGATTCCTGCTATTGGCGTGAGAAACGCGTGGATAAACGCCCGTGCCTTATCGACCGGCATGGAGTTTGGGTCGTAGTCGTCGGCGCAAGAGGCTTGCGAGATTGTCAAATGCGCAGTCGAATGCGGAGTCAAAGGTTTGGTCAGGCTCATGTTTCACTCTCGGGATAACGAGACAGTTTCATCGATTGTGATTGTACCGTCCGCCGCGTGGGTGATGATTGAGAGCTCACGCATGGTGGCTCGGTAGGTATCGCGAAAGCGAAGTTCGGCGTCGGCAAGCGCATTGTCGAACGCGGTGTTGGTGTTACTTTGTGCCAGGGTAATGTGCGGGCGATATTCGATGTCGTCGCGCAAGAAGCCAGCGAGCACCCCCCGGTAGAGCCGGTCGTGCAGTTCTGTCACTGCTTCGTTTCGCAGGTCGCACATCAATAACGTGAACAATCCGCGGGAACTGGCAACACTCTCTATTCCGCGGAAGGTCACCGGTAACACCGGCCAGCCGGCGGTTGAGCGTTTGATGTGGCTGACCAGTTGCGCGACTGTTAGGTTGGCGTGAAACGGAAATACCACGGCGAGGTGCGGGGCGATCTTCGCCCCAAGCGGATCGTGCTCAAGGCGGTAACGCTGCAATCGCAGCAAACTTTCGGCGGCCTCAAATTTGGGAAACCAGACAATTGCCCGCCTGGGCAATGACGGTCTGAACTGTTTACGAACATAACGGTTACGCATTGTGCACGGTGCGACGCTACGGCTTGACGCCGGGTGTGGCTGCACCGATTGGGCCGGAGGATGTTTCCGGCTCCAAATCTCTGAGTTCGTTAACGGTATTGATGTTGGCGAAGGCGTCAACGCTGCTATCAAACTGCACCTCAACCACATTGAGGCTGGCATACCACTTATCAATTTTGCGCTGGCCGCTTTGCAGAAACTCCCGCAAGTGGGGTTCCAGCGCGGTCTTCGTGAGACAGAAAACGGGATGGGGTTGGTCAAACGTTTTTGCCACCGCGAGGTCTGCGTTCTCTGTCGTTAACGCGTCGTGGAGTCGTGCGATGAGATTCAGCGGAAGAAACGGCGAGTCGCAGGGAGCCGTCGCAATCAGAGGTAGGGAGGCAGCGAGCATGCCGACGTGTAGCCCCGCCAACGGACCCGCAAATCCGTCGATGCCATCAGCAACCACGCGGTACCCATAGGCCTCGTAGGTCGATAAATTGCGGTTGGCGTTGACGATGGTTTCGTCGACTTGCGGCCCAAAGCGCTCGAGTACGTGCTCGATCATCGGCTTGCCGCGAAACAACTGCAAGCCCTTGTCAGTCTCGCCCATGCGCGAGCCGCGGCCGCCCGCGAGGATGAGCCCGGTGATCTGCTCACTCATGCTCGCAGCCTCTGCGCACCGGTGAACAGTAGGTAGTGCTTGTTCACCGCGCGGCCGATCATGGTGATACCCACCTGCTCGGCAATCGAGTAGCCCATTTGCGTCAGCCCCGACCGTGACACCAACACGGGGATGCGCATTTGCGCCGCCTTGATCACCATCTCGGAAGTGAGGCGCCCGGTGGTGTAGAAGATTTTGTCGTCGCCGCTGACACCTTCGAGCCACATCCAACCGGCAATGGCGTCCACGGCATTGTGGCGGCCAACGTCCTCAACAAAGGTGAGGATCGCCCCGTCCTTAATACTGGCCAATGCACAACCATGGACTGCGCCGGCTTGTTTGTAGATGGACTCGTGGACGCGTACGTTGTTCAACATCGCAAACAAGGTTTCCTGCTTTAGCGCCACGTCGTCACGCAGGTGGACGCTGTCAATCTCGGCCATCAGATCGCCGAATACGGTACCTTCACCACACCCAGTTGTTTTGGTGCGTTTCGCCATCTTCTCATCGAGATTTTGCAGACCGTTGCGTGTCACCACTGAACAGGCGTTTACCTCCCAGTCGACCTGCACGGACACCACTTCTTCAATCGATGAGATGAGACGCTGATTGCGCAGATAGCCAATGACGAGGGCTTCGGGTGCCGCGCCGAGGGTCATGATGGTCAAAATTTCACGTTTGTCGACAAACACGGTCAACGGGTGTTCACCGGCAATCGGGGTGGGTTGCGTGACGCCATGCTCGTCGATTGCGCTGACGGTAAATGTTGCGGGTCGTGCCGCAGAAGTCATTGTCGGGCGATACATGCTATTTCTTGTTCTTGCTAATCAAAAGCATAAAGCCGAAGGCTGATACTGCAAGGGTGAGCAGCAACACAAAACTATTGGTCGCGCCACTGGATTGCGCAGCATAGAGAAAAATGACCCACGGGGCGATGAGTAGTAAAAGCGGCAGAAAATACTTCAAAGTTCGAAAATCCAATAGGGGCGGGGGTTTTCAGGCGAAAATGGCTGGAAGTACCCGCCAATTCTAGGTTTTTAGTTTGCTGGCTTTGCTCGCATCGCGGCAGAGGCTTCGTCGTTCAACAGCTCGACTTGCATCGACATCGCGAACGTCGCGTTTGCATCGTTGGTCGGCACACTAATTGAGAACTTTTTGCCCAGTGCAGCCTTCAACTGGACGGTCGTTTCACGAGAAGAAACCTGCGGTTTGTCGTCGACCACAGTTTCGGTCGTCAGTTTCACCGTGACCGGCATCAGCACCGTGCCGTCGTCTTGGATTTGCGGCGAGAACACGGCCTTGGTATTCCAGTTGCCGGGAGCGCCTTTTTCGCCGATTTCGATGCTGGCAGTTTTGCCATTCGCCACCACCACCTTGGGCGAGGCAATGACTTTATCGGCGGATGAGATCACCGCTGAGATTTTCAACATTTGTGTCTCGGCAAATGCCACACTCGATCCGAGTAGCGCGGCGACAAACACAACACCTGTAAGAATCGGTTTCATTGGAATCCTTTCAACAGAAAACTAGCCACGCGTCGATAAAGCCGCCGTTGCGGTGGTATCGCGCAGCCACTTTACCAGCGGGTATGCAGCTTCACAGCGTTCGGCAATCCATGCCGCAAGATCTTTGGGCACTTTTTTGTGCAGATTGGTTTCCACGGCACAAATGTAGTGGCGGTTCTTAATGTACTCAATCATGGGCAGGTCGGCCGAATAACCTTTGGGCGGGCGCAACATGCGGTCTTCGTCGGATAGTCCGCCGTAGGTGTCAACAAATCGTTTGTCCTTTAGCACCTTGGTGAATGACTTGCTATTGTCGGCAAGCGCCTCGCGGATTTTTTTGTGAGCGTCTTTCTCGGGCATCCAAATGCCAGACGCCACCAGCAGCTTGCCGGTGTGATCGATGTGTATGTAATAAACCGGGCGAGCCTTATCTGTCGTGCGTGCACCAATCACCGCGCCCAGATGGGTCTTGAGGGGAGATTTGTCCTTCGAAAAACGCACATCACGATGGATGCGAAATAACGCTTTCTTCGCCTCAAAGGGGCCGATACCGTTGTCGAATTGCTGGATGCGTTTGCCGACATCTGCGATTAGATCGATAAACTCAGCGCGCAAAATGTCGTAGTGCGGTTTGTTGTGCAGAAACCACGACTTCGTATTGTTTTCAGATAGTTCGTGAAGAAACTGGAGTAGGGCGGGGATATGCATTGCGACGGTACCTGATTCTGGTGAGTGGTCCTGCGGGGAGGCAAATGTTGCAACCGCTTAAACGCCAATTTAACCGCCAATAAAGCTCATCTCAACCTTGCGTTCCCGCGCCGTCTCAGCGGTTCGAACCTCGGAATAGTTGTCCTGCCGCGATTGCCAGATGCCGGCTATCGCGTTGGCAATCACGGCGTCCTCTTCACCACTGCGGAGCAAGCTCTTGAGATCGTAGCCGCGTTGGGCAAACAAACAGGTGTAGAGGGAACCATCTGTCGACAAACGCGCGCGCGTGCAGGTTCCGCAGAAGGCCTCAGTGACGCTGGAGATGACACCAAACTCACCCGCGCCGTCAAGATACCTCCATCTTTTTGCGACTTCGCCTATGTGATTGGGGTTCGCCGGTTGGCACGGCATGACGGCATGAATCCGGTTAACCACTTCTCGCGACGGGATGACGTCGTCCATATTCCAACCATTGGTTGAGCCGACATCCATGAATTCGATAAAGCGGACGATGTTGCCAATCTGGCCGGCTTGCGGTTTGAAGAACCTGGCCATGTCGACGATGTGATGGTCGTTAACCCCGCGTTTGACGACCATGTTGATCTTGATTTGCTCAAACCCCGCAGCGTTCGCGGCGTCGATGGCTTCCAGCACTTTGGCAACCGGGAAGTCGACATCGTTCATCGCACGAAAGGTTTTATCATCGAGAGAGTCAAGCGATACGGTCAATCGATTGAGCCCAGCGGCCTTTAGCGTCGCGGCCTTCGCCTTTAGCGCGGAGCCGTTGGTCGTAAGGGTGAGGTCGATACCCGGTATTACTGCGAGCATCGCCACAAGGTCTTCGATGCCACGCCGCATTAACGGCTCGCCACCGGTGAGGCGGATTTTTCTGACACCCTGACCAACGGCGATACGCGCGACCCTGGTGATTTCTTCGAAGCTCAATACTTCCGCGTGCGGCAGATATTGGTAGTTGTTGTCAAACACTTCCTTGGGCATGCAGTAGGTGCAGCGGAAGTTACATCGATCGGTCACGGAAATACGTAGATCGCGAAGTTGCCGGCCGCGTTGGTCTCTTAGTGCGGTGGCGTCGGTGCTGGGCACATGCGCAGGAATGGGCAAACTACCGGCTTGGCGCAGATCGGCGATCGGAATTACGCTTTGGATGATTGACGGTCGGGTGTTCACTGGCATGGGGAAAGTATAGCGGTCGCATCAGGTCGGGCGCGGGCTTTGAGGTATAAACGCCTTAAGGTATAAATGCCTTAAGGTATAAATGCCTTAACATTCAAACATGTCCCATTCGTCTACGCATCCCTCGTTTGCCGTTTCAGTCGTGATGGAGCGTGTCTCCATCAACAGTCGTTGGCAGTCACACAAGTGGCAGCCGGCGAGGATCTTGCCGGACGACGGGTTGCGGCAGTCGCCGGTGGTGATGTCGAGCGAGGCTGCGTCGACAGAGGTGTTGTTCCCGGGCTTTGCGCTGCAGATCTATGCCGATGAAGCGGAAGGCTACTACCTCAACGTCTCTTCACCCGACCCGCAGGTGTTTGTCATGTGGCGGGTGATCGAAGATGTGGCCGAAGACGCCGCCGGATACGCGTTGCCGCACTCGGTCACACTGTCTTACAACGAGGCCGCACGTTGGATGGATGCGCAGGAGAAAGTGGATCCGGTCGCCATGCCGCCGCAGATTCTGGAGGCGCTTGCCGAATGGGTGAAGCTCAACTACAAACCTCCCGAGAAGAAACAGCGGATCCGGCCAAAGTCGTTTGAGAGTAAAGAAGGACGTTACAAAAGCGGTATGTCGTCATGAGTGATGGTTTGTTTTGGAGATGGGCGAAGCGCAAACAGGACGTCGCGGCCGCAAACGAAAAGGTCATTGCTGCGGCACCAGACTCAGTTCCCACTGCGAGCGTCACCACTACCAATAATGTAGGAAAGGATGCTGCGGCTAAGCCTGCCATGAACGGGGCGGCGGATGGTGAGGCGCAACCACTGCCGAGCATCGAGTCGTTAACCGCGGACTCTGACTTCTCGCCGTTTATGGCCAAAGACGTCGCGCCGGACATGCGCAACCAAGCCATGAAAAAACTCTTCACGGATCCACATTACAACGTGATGGATGGCCTCGATATCTACATCGATGACTACGGCAAGCCAGACCCGCTCCCCGAGGGGTGGTTGCAGCTCATGAATCAATCCAAAACGCTCCACTTGTTTGAGACCGCTGAGGAGGAAGCCGCGCGGCTTGGCAAAGCGCCGGTAGTCGAGCGCGCGCGTGTAGAAAATGCTGCAACCGCACAATCTGGCAATGCCGCTGCGATCGCTGATGTCGACGCCGCGTCTTCCGAACAATTGGCCGCAGACGGCGCTTCTGTCGCTGCGCAGGAGCAGTTGTCGCACGACATTCCAGTACCCAGCACGATTGAACCCAAATTGACTTAGACGCTATGCACTTATTACCCATGTTGGGGTATTAAACCGCACAATATTGGCAAAACTAGTGTCAAATGCAGCAATAAGAGAAAAACAATAACGGGGAGTCGTAGCGTGTGGTTTTGCTTCGAGAAACAGTATTGATTGCAACAACAATCGACACATCAGGCTTAGGTAACCAGCAGCCAAAACTCGCGGCGATGGCGGCGTTAGCTTCTCTGGAGCCGTTCGAGCCGGTCGCCAGCGTGGCCTATCAGTCCGCAGGCAGGTTGTTGATTATCGGCGGTGACGAGCGTGTGTCCGCGGCGGTGGGCGCGCTCGGTGACAAACTTTCAGCGGCTGTGATTTGGACCGGCAAGGCTCCCCCGCCGGAACTCCCAGGCACGGAAGTCCGGCTCGGCGATATTGTGAGTCTCAATGGCTTTTTGGGCGCCTTCGAATTGTTGTGGCGGCGAGCGGGCGCACCAACGACCGAGGCGGCGTCCTTTGATGTGGTGCTCGACCTTCAGGTCTCGCCGGTTTTCCAAATGCCGCAGCCGCCCCAAGGCTATCTTTACGTTGCCATCGACCAGCCCGATGCATTTGCGGCTGCACTGGCTGAACTGCCCGAGATGGTTGGTGAGTTCGAGAAACCCAAATTTTTTGCCTATAAAGAATCGATTTGTGCCCACAGCCGTTCACGCAAGACCGGGTGTTCAAAATGTATCGACATCTGTTCGACCAAGGCCATTTCGAGCAACGGTGACACGGTTATTGTTGATCCGCACCTTTGCATGGGCTGTGGAGCCTGCGCTACGGTTTGTCCGTCGGGGGCGATGAGTTATCAGTACCCTCGGGTGGCGGACCGCGGTGTCCAGCTTCGCGCGTTGCTCGGCACTTATCGGGACCACCGCGATACAAATTCGCTGCCACCGGTGATTGTTTTCCACAATGGCGGAGATGGCGCGTCTGCGCTGGCTAAGGTGGCGCAAGCTTCCAACGTTTTGCCGGTAGAGGCGTGGCACATTGCTTCGATCGGGCTCGACGTGTTGCTGGGCGCTGTCGCATACGGCGCGAGTGGGGTGGTCGTCATCACCGAGGGAAGCGAGGCACCAGCCTACGCAGATGCCATTAAGGCTGAGATGCAGACCGGCGATACCATTTTGGCGGCACTTGGCTACGGTGGTAACCACTTTGCGCTTTGTGGCGCTGCAGCATTGGCGCAGCAGGTGTCGCTGATCCAAGCGTCAATCGTGGCCGCCTCACCCGCTGCCTTCCATCTCTCCAACGATAAACGCGCCACGCTGGAGTTTGCGGTTGAACATCTTGCGAAACACGCGCCGATTGCCAAGGTGCCGGAAAAAATCGCGTTGGCGCCCAAGGCGATGTGGGGCAATATTTTGGTCAACCTAGACAAGTGCACGATGTGCCTTGCCTGTGCAGGTGCATGCCCAGAGTCCGCGCTGATGGATGGTGGTGAGGGGGCGCTTAAACCGCAGCTCAAGTTCATCGAACGCAACTGCGTCCAGTGCGGCATTTGCGCCGCGACTTGCCCGGAAACTGCGATCACCCTTGAGCCGCGTTTGTTGATGACTGACACGCGCAAAAAAGAGGTGCTACTCAACGAGACCGAGCCGTTCAACTGCATTAGTTGCGGTGAGGCGCTTGGAACACGTAAGCTGATCGATGCCATGCTCGGCAAACTTGCCGGCCATTCGATGTTCCAAGCAGAAGGCAGTCTAAAACGTCTACAGATGTGCGCAGATTGCCGAGTTGTGGACATGATGTCGAACAAACATGAAATGTCGATCCTGACCGGGAAGCCAATCGAATGACTGCTGCGGAATCGCCGATTGTTCCAGTCAAGTTCGAGGCTCCCAGAGCCATCGAGCCGGAGGATCAAGCACGCGCCGATTATTACGCGCTGCTCGCTAATCTTTTTTACCGCGCCCCGGACGCGCGTCTTTTGCAAGCCATTGCCATCGCCGAGCCGCCGTCCGGCGTGCTGGCACCCGCTTGGCAGAGGCTGGCGGATGCTTCCAACGTGGTTCCCGAAGATGCGGTTCATGAGGAGTACGACGCCGTGTTTGTCGGTGTGGGCAAGCCGCCGGTGATGCTTTATGGTTCTTTCTACATGGCGGGTTTCATGATGGAAAAGCCGCTTGCTGCACTGCGGCAAGATTTGGGTGAGCTCGGTTTTGTGCGTGCGGAGTCTGTGCGCGAACCGGAGGATCATCTCGCCGCAATTTGTGACGTGATGCGCGCCATGATTCTCGGCGATTTGGAAAACAAGCCGCGGCCCGTTGAGGCTCAGAAGGCGTTTTTCTTGACTCACGTCAAGCCTTGGATTTTCGATTGCGTTGCGGCAATTTCGGCGTATCATCAGGCGAACTTTTATAAGCATGTTGCCGGCTTCGCGAAGAGCTTTTTCGAGGTCGAGATCGAAGCCTTTGAGATTGAGTAACGAGGCAGACAAATTCAACGTTGCAGTCAATCATTCAGTCAAGTAAGTCAAGTGCAAACATCATGCGAGGAGACATCAAATGAAACCAACAAACATCTCACCCAATCGGCGTAGTTTTTTGCTCGGCGCCACACTTGGCACGGCGGGAGCAGTCGCCGGTGCGGCGGCGCTGGTGGCCGGTGTGCCGACCACGGACGCTGTGGTTGCGACACTGCCGGCAGCTGACGCGGAGACCGGGTATCGCATGACGCCGCACATCAAGCATTATTACGAAACCACCAAACTGTAACGCGAGGAGTACGACGATGCTGCTAACCAAAAAGTCCTCAGGACAGGTGCAGAAGAGCACCTTTGCGTCAACCATCAATCGCGCTGTCGGCACATTAGATCGGCGTGCATTCCTGAAGCGATCCGGTATGGTCGCCGGTGCCGGTGCGTTTGCATCGCAGCTGCCATTCTCAATGATGCAAAAGGCAAACGCCGCATCGTCGGGACCGATGGTCGCCGCCGACGGCAAGATGGAAATCAAACGTACCGTCTGTACCCATTGCTCGGTGGGCTGTGCGGTGGATGCAGTTGTACAAAACGGTGTTTGGGTTCGGCAGGAGCCGGTGTTTGATTCGCCGCTAAATCTTGGTGCTCACTGCGCAAAGGGCGCGTCGGTGCGTGAACACGGTCACGGTGAACATCGCCTCAAGTACCCGATGAAGTTAGTCAATGGCAAGTACCAGAAAATTTCGTGGGATCAGGCAATGTCTGAGCTCACTGAAAAGTTCTTGGCATTGCGTAAATCGAGCGGACCGGATTCTGTTTACTGGGTGGGTTCGTCAAAACACAATAACGAGCAAGCCTATCTGATGCGCAAGTTTGTGTCGATGTTCGGCACCAACAACACTGATCATCAGGCGCGTATTTGTCACTCCACGACAGTGGCCGGTGTGGCGAACACTTGGGGTTACGGGGCGATGACCAACTCCTACAACGATATGCAAAACACCAAGTGTGCGATGTATATCGGTTCCAACGCCGCTGAAGCCCATCCGGTCTCAATGTTGCATATGTTGCACGCCAAGGAAACTGGCGCGAAGATGATTGTGGTGGATCCACGCTTCACGCGCACCGCCGCGAAGGCGGATCAGTTTGTGCGTATCCGTTCCGGCTCGGATATTCCTTTCATCTACGGCCTGCTGTATCACATCTTCAATAACGGTTGGGAAGACAAGAAGTATCTGAATGATCGTGTCTTCGGCATGGAAAAGATTCGTGATGAGGTCATGAAGAAATGGAATCCAAAGGCGGTTGAAGAAGCCTGTGGCGTTCCAGAGGCCGAGGTTTACAAGGTTGCTGAGACGATGTCGATGAATCGTCCCTCGACGGTTGTCTGGTGTATGGGCCAGACCCAACACACCATTGGTAACGCGATGGTGCGTATGTCGTGCATCTTGCAGCTTGTTCTGGGTAACGTCGGTGTGTCGGGCGGCGGCACGAATATCTTCCGTGGTCACGACAATGTGCAAGGCGCGACCGACGTCGGGCCTAACCCGGATTCGTTGCCGGGTTATTACGGACTTGCCGAAGGTTCATGGAAACATTGGGCCAAGGTGTGGAACGTGGACTACGATTGGATCAAGGGGCAATACGCTTCCAAGGCGATGATGGAAAAGCCTGGCATGACGGTATCGCGCTGGATCGACGGTGTTCTTGAGAAGAATGAGCTGATCGACCAAGATTCCAACCTTAAGGCGATCGTCTATTGGGGGCACGCGCCGAATTCCCAGACGCGCGGTTTGGAAATGAAGAAGGCGATGGAAACCGTGGAATTGATGGTCATCATCGATCCGTATCCAACGGCGTCTGCCGCAATGCCTGACCGCAAGGATGGCGTGTATCTACTTCCTGCCGCAACTCAATTTGAGTGCGCAGGTTCCTGTACGGCGTCAAATCGTTCGATCCAATGGCGCGAGAAAGTGATAGAGCCGTTGTTTGAGTCGCGTCCAGACCACGCCATCATGTATGACTTCGCCAAACGCATGGGTTTCGGTGATCAGTTTGTTGGCAAACGCGACGGCAAACAGAACATCGCGGTTGTAAAAGTCGCAGCTGGGTACGAGGAGCCGGTGGTCGAGGACGTACTGCGCGAAATCAACAAGGGCACTTGGACCATCGGTTACACCGGCCAGTCGCCTGAGCGTCTGAAGGCGCATATGCGCAATATGGACGCATTCGATGTCCGCACGCTGCGTTGTACAAAAGACGTCATCGACAAAGAAACAGGCTACAACATGAATGGTGACTACTTCGGTCTGCCATGGCCGTGTTACGGCACACCGGAAATGAAACATCCGGGTTCACCGAATCTGTATGACACGTCGAAGCATGTTATGGAAGGTGGCGGTAATTTCCGCGCCAACTTCGGCGTGGAGCGTGAGGGTGTTTCCCTCCTCGCGGAAGATGGTTCACATTCCGTCGGAGCTGACATCACCACGGGCTATCCAGAGTTCGACCACGTATTGATGAAAAAACTCGGCTGGTGGGCGGAGCTGACCGAAGCGGAACAGAAGGCTGCGGAAGGTAAAAACTGGAAGACCGACCTGTCTGGCGGCATTATCCGTGTCGCGATGAAGAACCACGGCTGCCATCCGTTTGGCAACGCAAAGGCCCGTGCGGTGGTGTGGAACTTCCCGGATCCAGTGCCGATTCATCGCGAGCCGATTTACTCGCCGCGCCCAGACTTGGTGGCGAAGTACCCAAGCCACGATGATCGCAAAGCCTTCTGGCGGCTGCCAACGCTGTACAAGTCCGTGCAAGAGAAGAACAAAGACATCAGCAAACAATTCCCGTTGATCCTGACATCCGGCCGGCTGGTCGAGTACGAAGGTGGCGGCGACGAGACGCGTTCGAACCCTTGGTTGGCCGAGCTGCAGCAAGAGAACTTTGTTGAGATCAACCCGAAAGACGCGGAGTCGCGCGGCATCAAGAATAATCAGTTCGTTTGGGTGCAGTCGCCTACCGGTGCAAAGATCAAAGTGAAGTCACTCATCACCGAACGTGTGGCCTCCGGAACGACCTTTATTCCGTTCCACTTCGCGGGCTGGTGGCAAGGTGCAGACCTGCTGGACAAATATCCCAAAGGTGCGGCGCCAATTGTGCGCGGAGAAGCCGTCAATACCGCAACAACCTACGGTTATGACTCAGTGACAATGATGCAAGAAACGAAGACCACGCTTTGCCAAGTGGTTGCGGCCTAACAGCACGGATAAGAGGAGAAAATCATGGCAAGAATGAAATTTATCTGTGATGCGGAGCGCTGCATCGAATGTAACGGCTGTGCAACCGCGTGTAAGAACGAGCACGAGGTACCTTGGGGCGTGAACCGGCGACGTTTGATCACGGTAAACGACGGCAAGCCCGGTGAGCGTTCGATGTCGGTGGCGTGTATGCACTGCTCTGATGCGCCGTGTATGGCGGTCTGCCCGGTGGATTGCTTCTACAAGACCGAAGAAGGTGTTGTGCTGCATGACAAAGACCTTTGTATCGGTTGCGGTTACTGTTTTTATGCCTGCCCGTTTGGCGCCCCGCAATTCCCACAGGCCGGCGCGTTTGGCCTGCGCGGCAAGATGGACAAGTGCACGTTCTGTGCGGGTGGCCCAGAAGAAAATCACAGCAAGGCGGAGTTCACCAAATACGGTCGCAACCGCATCGCCGAAGGTAAGTTGCCTGCCTGTGCCGAAATGTGTTCCACCAAGGCGCTACTGGCCGGTGACGGTGCAGTGATCGAGTCGATCTACAAGACTCGTGTGCAACGCCGCGGCAAAGGCGACGAGATCTGGGGCTGGGCAATGGCCTATAAACGGGGTGACGCTCTCGCCTCCGGAGTGAAGTCATGATTCGGCGCAAGCTGGCCGTCACACTACTTGGTTGCGCCGCGTTCGGTTTGATCGGATGCGGTGAAATCGACCAGAAGGCCAAAGTCGAAAAGGTCTACGCTGGTAAGAAGGACACACGTGCGGCAGAAGACCCACGTTTTGGTGGCGATCGCAAGAAGTGGGAAGCCACGCTCGCGGAGCGAAGCAAGGGACAGAACGAATACTTGCGCACCGAGATTAAGTAACAAACCGATTCTGAGGAGAAAAAAATGAAAACATCTTGGTGGCGTTCGCGCCAGACAAGCTGGCGGTTGTTGGCTGGGTTGGTCGTGTCGTTTGGTCTATCGTTAGGCGTCTCCGCGCAGACTGCCGCTCCGGCAGCCGCTGCACCTGCTGCGGCAACAAAGGCGGCTGCGCCCGAAGCTGCACCGGCGCTACCAGCAGGCAGCACCGCACAACCCGGGTGGAATGTGCCGCCGAAATGGTCAGACGTTGAGCTGAAGCCGCAGTACGCTTCCGTCCCCGGCCGTGAGATGAATGTGTTGCTAGAAGATAAGGGGCAATGGTGGCGTGAGATTCGCAACGGGCCGGTGACGTTCTATGGCGGAATCCTCATGCTCGTCGTGCCAGCGTTACTGCTCGCGTTTTTTGCTGTGAAGGGTCCGTTTAAACTGCACAGCGCGCTCTCAGGAAGGCTGATCGAGCGGTTTAACTCGGCCGAGCGGATGGTGCACTGGACCATGGCAATTTCGTTTGTCGCGCTGGCGGTGTCGGGGTTGATACTGCTGTTCGGCAAGTATGTGCTGATGCCGGTGTTTGGTGCATCGGTGTTCGCCTGGACAGCGCAAGTGATGAAGGCAGTGCATAACTTTGTCGGCCCGCTGTTTATGTTCTCGCTGGTCGCTTTCTTTTTTATGTATGTGCGCGACAATTATTTCAAGCCGATCGATTTCACCTGGTTGGCCAAGTTTGGTGGACTGCTGTCCGGCAGCCATGTTCCGTCTGGACGCTTTAACGGCGGTGAAAAGGTCTGGTTCTGGTTATCCATTGTTGTGCTCGGTATCATCATTAGCGCGTCAGGTCTCATCCTCCTGTTCCCTAACTGGGATAGCACCCGCGAATTGATGGCAGAAGCCAATCTTGTCCACGGCGTCATCGGAATCCTCTTTATGGCGGCGTCGCTTGGCCATATTTACATTGGTACCATCGGTACCCAAGGCGCTTACCAAGGCATGCGTAAAGGTTATGTCGATGAAACTTGGGCAAAGGAACACCACGAGATGTGGTACGAAGAAGTGAAGTCCGGCATAGCGCCACAAAAACCTGTTGGTACGGCACAACCTGCTGCCGGCGACGACTAAGGAGCCAGAGATGAAATTGAAATCGCTCGTACTGGCAGCTTCTCTCGCATCCGCCAGCGGTTACGTCGCGGCAAAACTACCTCCGCCTCCACCCGTTGATCCTGCCGTTGCTGCTGCAAAAGCAGAGAAGGACAAGGCAACTGCTGATAAAGCCAAGGCAGACTTGGCGCGTTATGAAGACAAGTCGGTAGCCAACTTTCAGAAGAACATGAAAAAAGCCGGCAAGCCTGTGCCTAAGCCGACGCCGATTGCGGTTGCGGCGTCGGCTCCCGCAGTTCCCCCAAAGAAGTAGCAGCCAAATCACATCATCCCTGCTGCGAACGCAAGGCACCGACGGTGCCAACTTATGAAAGGGTAAATCATGCGTCCACGTTTTGTTCAATCAGTAGCCGTGATACTTACAGTTGCGGCGGGCAGCATGCTGGGCTGTAGCCAAGTCGGGTTCTCTGGGGGTAGCGACGCATCGCCGCGTTTATCGCAACTGCCGCCAGTGTCGGCACCCGCGAGCAATCCCATTACCCCGGCCAAGGTTGCGTTGGGTAAGCAGCTCTTTTTTGATAAGCGCATGTCCGGCTCCGGCCAAAATTCCTGCGAGAGTTGCCATTACCGCAACCTTGGTTGGACAGATGCGCAAAAGCTGTCCAAGAAAGATGACGGTAGCATGAATACGCGGCACACGCCGACGCTGTACAACGTTGGATACTTGAAGGCGTGGTATTGGGACGGTCGCTCGACGACCTTGGAGGGCCAAACCATGGCAGCGTGGAGAGCCCAAACAGGTGCAGATCCGGCGAAGGTCGCAGCGCTGTTGTCAACAGTGCCGGGCTACGTTGCCCAGTTTCAAGCTGTTTTTGGCACGCCGCCCACACAGGAAACCATTGTCGCCGCGTTGGCCACCTACATCCGTAGCAAGAACAGCGGTGATTCCCCTTGGGATCGACACGAAAAGGGCGAACGGAATGCGGTGAGTGCAGACGCCAAAGAAGGGTATGCTTTGTTTATGGGCAAGGGCAAATGCGTGATCTGCCATATGCCGCCGCTTTATTCAAACGGCGAGTTTTACAACATTGGGCTAGAAGCCAACAAGGAGAAGAAAGACTTAGGACGTTTCAATGTAACCAAGCTGGTCGAAGACACCAGTGCATTCAAGGTCCCGACCCTGCGCTCGGTGGCTATCTCTGGGCCGTACTTCCATGACGGCAGTGTTTCCAGTTTGGAAGACGCTGTGCGCTATATGGCTAACGCTCACAACGCTGACCCTAACAAAACGCCAATCCTCACTAACGTCGGCCTGACCGACTCCGAAATCAAGAAGGTAGTGGCGTTTCTGACGACTCTGACCAGCGACGAGCCTCTCGATCGCCCGACGCTTCCCTAGTCGAAATCCACGTGCCCGCTTGACCCGGTCGTCGCGCGGGCAATGTTTAGGGTATCTGGGATACTGTGTGGCGTCGAGCGGCGCTAAAGGTGCGCCATCCCAGCGCAGTCGGCACAAATCGGCCTAACGGCGTCTTTCGCGATGCCAGTCCAATTGCGCATTGTTGAGCAAGAATCCTTCCCGGGAATCAGCGATAGATGATTCCATCAAACCGGATTGTTATGCCGACGACGATCTTCAGAAAGCAGGCCTCAGTTCTGTTGCTTTGCTTCTCGCCTCAACCCGTATGACTCTGTCATCAGATGCGGGGGCGGGTTGTAGATCCTCCCTAACCAGTCACGGTCAGCCGAAGCCCCGGTCGCAATACCGCATTAGCTTTTAACCGATTCCGCGCTAGCAGAGCATCGACGCTGGTCCGAAATTTGCGTGCGATGGCGTGGAGAGTATCGCCATTGCGAACGGTATACATGACGGTGGCGGTTGCCTTCGCGCGTGTCGTTGAGCTGGCTGTTACTTTTGCGGCACCGGCTGTACCCTGATCGAGATCGACGACCTCAGGCGGCTCAAAAATGCTTGCGGCACTGCTTGGTACCCGCAGGCTCTGTCCAAGATTCACCGTGTTGCCGACCAGCTGGTTTTCCGCCTTGAGGGCGACAAGCGGTATTCCAGCACGTTTGGCAATGCTGAACAAGGTATCACCTCTTGCGACGCGGTAAGCAATCCAGGTCGGCGATGGTGCCTCGTCGAGCCTGGTGTTTGTCGCGTCTGCGGCGGCGACGGTCACGACGCCCAGTCTGACTGCCGATGCGGACGTCGTGGCGGCTTCCTGCGAAGCAGCAGGTGCGGTTGACGCTGCGCTCGTCGCGACGGCGGTCGTCTCCGGAATTTCGAATTTGGTCACGCGCCCTAGGCCAGCGAACTGAATCGGGTCTGTTTTAGTCGGCCCCTTGATCAAGGGGCCATCATCGCTGTCGATGCCGGTGGCCGTGCCATACAACTGTTGAAGTTTCAAGGCGACCTTCTGTTCAAATGCGGCGAGGATCGCGCTTGCATCCTTGGGGTTGGGGGCCATGAAGTTGGCCGGTGCCGTGAATCGGCCCTTGCGTTCCTTAAACGGGCCGTTTGTCGCCCGCAGGTACGCCGCCGTCATGCCGTGCCGTCGCGCCACGGCATCCACAGCCTCACCGCGTTTGGCCGATACCGCTGTCCACGACACCAATGGTGCATTCAGCGATTTATAAAGATCGAGGTTGAAACGGAAGATGTCGGCGTGTTCGATCGGTACCAAAAAATATCCTGTGCCGGAGGCTGCCACCGGGCGATTGAATGAGGGATTGAGTTGCGTAAACGCTTCTGGTTCCATCTCTGCTAGTTTTGCGGCGAGGCTGATATCGATTTTTTCCGGTGCCGGCACCATCGTGAAGAATGGCCGGTTTTCTACGGCGGGTAAATCGATGCCATAACTTGCGGGCGAGAGAATGATGTTCTTCACCGCGACCAACTTCGGCACGTAGGCTTTTGTCTCATTGGGCAAGCGCAGATTCACAAAATCCGTCGGCAGGCCTCGGCGCTGGTTGTAGGCGATCGCGCGACCAACGCAGCCTTCGCCGCAGTTGTAGGCGGCAAATGCCAGCTCCCACGAGTTAAACATGCCGTACAGTTTTGTCAGGTAATCGAGAGCGGCGTTGGTGGAGAGCAACACGTCGCGGCGGTTATCGGTCAGAAAATCTTGCTTGAGGCCGAAGTTCTTGCCGGTCGAAGGGATAAATTGCCACATTCCGGAGGCATGCGCGCGCGAATAAGCCTGTGGGTTGAACGCGCTCTCGATGATGGGAAGCAGGACGATCTCAGTTGGCAAGCCGCGCTTTTCGACTTCTTCAACGATGTGGTGCATGTAACGCGCACCACGCTCAACAAAGCGATTGATGTAGTCGGGCCGGTTGGCGTACCAAAGTTCTTGGTTTTGCACTAGCGGCGACACCAGTTCATCCATCACAAAGCCGCGACGCACACGCTGCCAGAGGTCGGTATCAACCGTTGCGGAGGCGGTAGAAGGTTTCGCCGCCTGGGGTTCGGCCGAAGCAGTAATCGTTGTGGCCGGATTGGCTGGCGTTTCTGCAGCCCCCACACCCGCGAGAGTTACGGTTGAGGCAATGGCTAAGATCCCGCACCAAGTCAGTTGAATGAATAGCCGCTGCATGCGGTGATTATAACGTTGCAACCTCAGGTCGGCCCGGGAAAATTCCGCGTCGCATTGGCGGGTCGTTCAGCGATCTACTTCGGTCTTCTTGTAGCCGCGCCTAGAACCGCTACCGGAGCGAAATCGCTTCTGCCGCCAGCTTCGCAATTTCATTGTCCGTCATCCGCACCAAATGCCACTCGGGCATGATTGACGCGCCTAGCGAGCGATAAAAATCAATCGACGGTTTGTTCCAGTCGAGCACGCGCCACTCGAAACGCCCACAGCCGCGCTGCTGTGCTAATTGCGCAAGGTAAATCAGCAGCGCCTTACCGTGGCCGCGCCCGCGCGCTTCTGGGATGACAAACAGGTCCTCCAGATACAGGCCGCTTTTGCACAAGAACGTTGAGAACGTTGTGAAGTAGAGGGCGAAGCCGACCGTTTTGCCCATATCTGCGGTCAACACACATTCACAACATGGCCGGCTACCAAACAGCGCATCGTGCAGCATCGCCGGATTGCCGCTGACCATGTATTCGAGTTTTTCGTAGATAGCGAGTTGTTGGATCAGATGAAAGATGGTCTCGATGTCGTCCGGTTGGGCGAGGCGAATATCGCGGGTGCTGAGCGGCATAAATAGTCCTGTTAGAAGTTATCTTTCCACTCGCGGATGGTGGCAAACACAAGATCCGCCGGTGCGTTTGGGCCAAATGTGCCCGAAGACGCCCGCGCCGCAGCGAGTTTGACCTCTGCTTCGTCCCAGCGGAGGAAGGGATTGGTTGCCCTCTCTAAGGCAATGGTTGACGGCACAGTCGGTTCGCCGCGCTCTCGCGTTGCCGTATCGCGTTCTACGCGGCTGCGTAGCGCGGCATTATTGGGCTCAACTGCGCAGGCAAATAGTAGATTGGCGAGAGTGTATTCGTGGGCGCAAAACACGTTTGTCTCAGCCGGCAAGGCGGCTAGTTTGCCGAGAGAGGCGCGCATCTGTGCGGCGGTGCCTTCGAACAGCCGCCCGCAACCGCCGGCGAACAACGTGTCACCGCAGAATAGCCAACCCTGACTTTCCGCGTGATACGCAATGTGGCCGGCGGTATGACCGGGGACATCAATCACCTGTAGGGAAAGGGCGGGGGAGATGATGTTAACTGTCGCGCCGTCGTCAAGTTTATGGGTGCAGTGCGGAATGTTTTCGCTGGCAGGGCCGTAGACAACGACGTTGCGGTCAACACACCAATCGAGAAGTCCGCCGATTCCCCCAACATGATCGGCGTGATGGTGGGTGATGAGTATCGCGGCTAACGTGAGCGACTTCTGCGCCAAATAGGCAATGACGGGTGTAGCGTCGCCGGGATCGACCACCAATGCAAATCGGCCGTCATCAATCACCCAAAAATAGTTGTCCTTGAAGGCAGGGACGGGAAAAACGTTGAGCATTGCCGTTCAGTTCAATGGGTTGGGGTAAAATTTTTTGATGGAATCGCACCAAGTCTACAGTTTAGCCGAGTGGCTCAGGTCGCCGTTAGGCGCTTACACGTTGCAACGTCAACGTGAATGGCTGGATGCAACCACTCCCGACATCTTTGGTTATCACGCCATACAGTTGGGGCTCACGGAGTTTGATCTCTTGCGTGAATCACGAATTACGCATTTGCACAGGGTGACGCCGGATGTGAGTGAGAAAACGGCAACGGTCCATGCGCATTTTCATGAGTTGCCCTTTGACGAACATTCAATTGACTTATGCCTGCTGCCACACACACTTGAGTTCGACGCCAACCCACACCTGGTCCTGCGCGAAGTGGATCGTGTGATGCGTCCCGAGGGGCGTATCTTGATCGTGGGGTTTAATCCGTGGAGTTTGTATGGTGTCCGACGTGGTTGGTCATCGACGGGCGCGCCTTGGTCTGGCCAGTTTGTGTCATTGGTGCGGATGAAGGACTGGTTGCAGCTGCTCAGCTTCGAACCCGCAGGTGGTCGTCTGGCTTGTTACATTCCGCCGGTTGCCAGCGAAAAATGGCAGCGGCGGTTGGGTTTCCTCGACACCATCGGCGACCGTTGGTGGGGAGTGGCTGGTGGCGTCTATATGCTCGAAGCGGTGAAGCGTGTCCAAGGCATGCGGCTGATTGCGCCGAAGTGGAGTGACCGTGTGAAGCCGGAGCGCAAGTACGCGGCTGCGGCGAATCGTGCCAGCGGCCATCTGCGTGTGATCAAGTAGTGGTGCAAAACTCAGCCCACCAAGTGGTCATCTATGCCGATGGCGCGTGTAAAGGCAATCCCGGCACCGGCGGCTGGGGGGCGTTATTGCGGTTTGGCGCGACGGAGAAAGAAATCTTCGGCGGCGAGCCGGTGACGACCAATAACCGCATGGAGTTACGCGGCGTAATCGAAGCGCTGCGTCTGCTCACGCGCGAGTGCGAGGTCGTGGTCTATACCGACTCCTCCTATGTGCAAAAGGGTATCTCCGAGTGGATCCACGGCTGGAAACGTAACGGCTGGCGGACTTCGGACAAAAAGCCCGTGAAGAATGACGACCTCTGGCGTCAACTCGATGAACTGGTGGCAAAACACCAGATTGAATTTCGCTGGGTCAAAGGCCATGCGGGCAACGAGGGTAACGAGCGCGCCGACGTGCTGGCGAATCGTGGTGTCGAAGCGGCGGCTCGAGGCTCGGTGGTCGGCTAATCAACATTTCGAGTTTAGGAAAACACATGTCACGGCTTATTTTTCTCGATACTGAAACGACCGGATTGGAGGTGCCACAGGGGCATCGCATTATTGAGATCGCCTGCGTGGAGATGATCGACCGACGTTTTACGGAAAACAATTTCCACACCTATCTCAATCCCGAGCGCGAAATTGACGCCGCAGCACAGAACATCCACGGGTTGTCGCTAGAGCTTCTCGCTGACAAACCGCGTTTTGCCGACATCGTTGACGACTTTTTACGCTATATCGATGGTGGTGAGATTGTCATCCATAACGCGGCTTTTGATGTCGGATTTTTGAATGCGGAGCTCAAGCGGGCCGGGCGTGCGCCGATCGATGGACCGGACGTAACCACCGGCAAGACGCGCGTGATCACCGATACGTGGAAGATGGCTCGCGAGCAGTTCCCCGGTAAGAAGAATTCGCTCGATGCACTTTGTGAGCGTTTTGAAATCGACAAAAGTGCCCGTACGTTGCACGGCGCGCGCGTCGATACCCAACTGTTGGCCGAGGTGTACCTCGCATTGACCCGCGGGCAAGACAGTCTCGATATCGGATTGGGGGCGAGTCACAACACATCTACCAAAAAATTGATCGGCACGGCACTCGTCAGGCCAGCCAATTTGCGAGTGCTTCGCGCTAGCGCCTACGAAATCGCCGCGCACCACGTCATGGTTGAGGGCCTGCAAAAGGCCTCGGGAGGTAAGGCGGTGTGGGCGAATTTGCGCCACTCTGCCAAGACTGTGAACTGAGCGGAAAACGCGTTTGCTTTGTAGCAGTGATCGTGTTGCGCGGGTCCCAGCGCGGCACCCGCATGCTATAATTTTTTTTATTTTGGCCTCGATAATCGTGTTTTTGTCGGCGCTTGGCGTAGGCCCTTGTTTCTCGATTCAACTTTGCGACAGTCCAGTCGAACTCATGAATAAATTTAACTCCACGCTGATTTTGGCCCTAGGCGTATTTGTGTCGAGTGCCATCGTGCAGGCGCAGGCACAAACGCCTGCCTCTCCTGCAAAAGGTGATCCGGCTGCAGGTCGCCAAAAGGCCGTCGCGATTTGCTCGGGTTGCCACGGCATACCCGGTACAAAAACTGCCTTTCCCGAGGTTTACAGTGTCCCCAAAATCGGCAACCAGAACGAAGCCTATATCGTTGCAGCGCTCCGCGGTTATCGTAGCGGCGAGAGATACAACTCGACGATGAAGGCGCTTGCGTCGTCCCTCACCGAAAAAGAGATCCTTGATATCGCAGCCTATTACGCACAATCTGGCGCGCAATCCGGCGCATTGGGGAAATAACGCATGAAGTCCAAACTTTTGTTCGCACTCGTCCTAGCATGTGCTCCTGCTCTGGCAGTCGCCAAGGGCAACATTGAAGAAGGTAAGAGAAAGGCGGAGACCTGCAAGGCGTGTCACGGCGAAGGTGGCGCGAAACCTGTTCTACCGGAGTACCCAATCTTGGCCGGCCAACACGCAGACTACTTGGCTGCGGCGCTGAATCAATACAAGTCCGGTAAGCGTAAGAACGCGCTGATGGTTGGCTTTAGCGCCGCACTCTCGCCGCAAGACATTCGCGATCTGGCAGCATACTTTGCCTCCGAGAAATCGCCGCTACAGTACAAGTACTAACCGCTCTCCGAGCCCAGCAAAAAACCCGCTTGACAGCGGGTTTTTTGCTGCGTGTCCTGATTATGTGTGGCATTCAATGCCCGGAAAGTCTACCTTGCGCTACCTAGAGCCGATACTCTACTCATGACCCAGCGCAATGCCCCTGCGAATTACCCGAAGCGGATATCGAATCGTATGGCGATGGTAGAAGACCCCGCCCACTATCGCCGAACGAGCTACCACGCCAATGCGCTTGGTCAAGCCGATGCAAGGCTCACGCCGCATCCCCTCTATCTGTTGCCAGGCCGTGCCGATAACGTCCAGCAGGCGGCCTATCGCTCACTTTTCCGCGCGGGAAATCTGTACGTGCGCGATAGGACAGAAACTCGCGTTCCCGTCGGAGCGGAGCAAACAGTTTCGTTCCTCGATTCCTGGCGATGTTCCCGCTGCTCTTGTGTTGTTGACCGCATTGCTGTCTAACAGACAGGCGCAAGTACCCAGGCTCTGCCAAAATAGAGCTTTGTTGCTGTAGTACCTTTCTTTGTCCCCCTGTATCTGGAGCCTCCATGACTGTATTCGCCCAAGTTTCACTCCCTTACGCTAGAGATGCACTGGCACCCCATGTTTCTGCCGAAACGATCGATTTCCACTATGGCAAACACCATTTGACCTACGTGACCAACCTGAACAATCTCGCCAAGGGCACAGAGTTTGAAAACCTCACCTTGGAAGATGTTGTCAAAAAAGCGCCCGCCGGCCCAATCTTCAATAACGCCGCGCAAATCTGGAACCACGATTTCTATTTTCTTGGCTTCAAGCCAGCTGCAAAGGGCGGCGGCGGTAAGCCCAGCGGCGCGCTGGCTGCGGCGATCGACAAACAGTTTGGTTCGTTTGAAGAATTCCAAAAGCAGTTCGATGCCAAGGCCGCTGCTACCTTCGGCTCGGGTTGGGCGTGGCTGTGCAAAAAAGCCGATGGTTCGTTGTCGCTGGAATCTACCAGCAACGCCGCCACGCCTCTCACACAAGGTATGACCCCGTTGCTGACTTGTGACGTCTGGGAGCATGCGTACTACATCGACTATCGCAATAGCCGCCCGAACTACTTGAAAGGGTTTTGGTCGATTGTGAACTGGGACTTTGTTGCGGCGAATTTTGCCAAATAAGTCGCCAAGTAACTCGATGGCAGGCAGCATGAACATGCGGCCAACGTGTCTTCGCGCGTTGGCCGTTGTTGTTTCGATAGCCGTTGTCGCGGGCATGACAGGTTGTGCGACGCGACCGACGGGACAGGAAGCGCCGCGTACCAGTGTCACGCCGTTCTCCACCGCCAAAGCAGAAGGGCCGTTACCCGTCGGCTGGGGCCTCAAGCAACTTTCCCGTTTCAAGCGTGATACGGTTTATCGACTTGTCGCCGACCCGACTGGCGTCACGGTCATCGAAGCACGTGCTGAGCAATCGGCTTCCGGAGTTGGCAAACGCCTGAACGTTGATCCTGCGGCAATGCCGTGGATTCAGTGGCGGTGGAATGTGCCAGCCTTGATCGCTTCCGCAGACAATGCGCGGCGTCACGCCGAAGATTCTCCTGTGCGGGTGATTGTTACCTTTGACGGCGACGCCAACAAACTGGATATTGAAGATCGCGCAGTATCTGCGCGTGTAAAGGCGCTGACCGGTGAGGCACTGCCTTACGCCACACTCATGTACATCTGGGAAAACAAAGTTCCGGTCGATGAGATCATCGAAAGTGTACATACCACCCGCGTCAAGATGATGGTGGTGGAGTCGGGGGCGGCACGTATCGGTCGATGGCTGGATTACGAGCGCAACATCGCGCGCGACTTCGAACGTGCGTTTGGCGAAAAACCCGGCCGCATTCTCTCGTTAGGCATCATGACTGACACCGACAATACAGGTGAGGTGGCGGTCGCCTACTATGGTGACATCCACTTCAGTCCGAAATCCTTGAAGAAAGATGCCAAGTGATAGATATAAAAAATTCGTTGCAAGTTGTCACTCTCGGCGGTGGTTGTTTCTGGTGCCTCGAGGCGGTTTTTGATGATCTGCAAGGTGTCACTGACGTCGTGTCGGGATACTGCAACGGTCGGGTCGTAAATCCCACCTACAGACAGGTCTGTGGCGGGGATACTGGCCATGCCGAGGTGGTGAAAGTGACCTTTGACCCGTCGGTCATCTCGTTTGTCGAGATACTCGGTGTATTTTTTTCTATCCACGACCCGACCACGTTAAATCGTCAGGGTAACGACGTTGGCACACAGTACCGTTCCGGCATATACACGCATTCAGACGAGCAGGAGCGGCTCGCGCGCGAGACCATCGCGCGTCTCACAGCGGAACAACAGTGGCCGAAGCCAATCGTCACCGAAGTGGTCCCGGCTGGTGTGTTTTATGAGGCGGAGGAATACCACCAAGATTATTTTGCACGCAACCCGGAGCAGGGCTACTGCATGGCGGTGGTGTCGCCGAAATTATCCAAGTTTCGAAAGCAATTTACGAACCGGCTGAAGTCAAAAACCTAATAAATACGGGCATCTTGAGACCGTTTTTTCTGAAGATACCCGCGCTATAACGACTTTGCCTGTTTCTTTGTTGAATCCCTAGTTTGTTTAGTTTGGTGCCGTGCCGAGTCGCTTGATGCTGCCCGAGCCCGCGACTGACTGCGTCACCTTGGCATCACCCCAATACTCCACGTCGCCAGATCCGGCGATGGATAGTTTCATTGTGTCGGTTGCCCAGACCGTGGCGTCACCCGAGCCAGCAATCTTGAGCGAAACACTTCTTGCTTTGAGGCGATCGGCCTTCACCGTGCCGGAACCTGCAATCGAGGCTTCGAACTCTTTCGCGCTACCGCCAAGATTTAAGTCACCCGAACCCGCGATGGATGCCTTCACGCTTTCCGCGGTGAGCGCCTTGATATTCACGTCTCCGGAACCCGCAATCGACGTCTTGAGTTTGGGGCTGTTGAGTTGAGCCGCGATAATGTCACCCGATCCCGAGACCGAAAGTGATTCGATGTTGATCGCATCGACGGTGATATTGAGCTTCATGCTTCGGCCCTTGAAGTGCATGTTTTTCTCGACGGGACGGATGCGCAACTGTCCGCGCTCAACCACGGTTTCAATCAACGGCAAAAAATTGTCGTCAGCCTCAATGGTAAGACCTTCTTTGTTACCTTGTTTGATCGTGACCTTCGCCGGAAGCGATAGGGAGATGCCGGTGAAGCCGGTGACGTCGCGTGTCTCAGTTTTCACGTTGCCTGAGGCGGTCACCGATTTGCTGCCCCAACTCCATTCCCACGCAAGGCATTGAGCAGGCAACGCGGTCAGCAACGCCAGCGCGGCGGTAGTAATCAAGGGCACCCAGAAGGCGTTGGGATTAAAGCCACTCTCAATGCGGTGCATGTCGGTTCTCCAAGTTGTTAACGGTCGTATGATGCGATGTATGGCCGAATTGGATTCAACTAGGAAAAATGGATTCGGCCCAATAGGCTGAATCAGCGACGTCTCTAGGCCGCGGCGTTGAGGGCGGACTTCATCGCCATGGCCGCGGCGAGAGCAGCTTCCGCCGTAACATCACAGACAGTCACGTGGCCCATCTTTCTGCCCGGCCGCGCGGTACGCTTGCCATACAGGTGCAGGTGCGCACCTGGGTGACTTAACACGACTGACCAATCCGGTGCAATCTCGTGATCTTTGCCCCGCCACAGGTCGCCCAGCAAATTTAACATCACCGCCGGTGAATGCTGGGTCGCGTCGCCCAGGGGTAAATCACATAACACGCGAACCTGCTGCTCGAACTGAGAGGTGCGACAAGCGTCGATGGTGAAGTGGCCGCTGTTATGGGGGCGTGGCGCGATCTCATTGATGAGCAGTGTATTGTCCGCGAGCACAAAGAACTCGACGGCAAGAACGCCGACATAGGCTAGGCGTGCGGCGACTGCACTGGCAATCGAGGTTGCGGCATCGGCGAGTGCTGGCGGAATCCGTGCGGGTGCAATGGTGATATCGAGGATGCCATTGACGTGTTGATTTTCCACGACGGGGAAGACGGAAATTTCGCCGCTGGCAGTTCTCGCCAGTACAACTGAAATCTCGAGCTTGAGTGGCACCCACTGTTCGAGGATGGTCGGCGGATAACGCCACTTGTCAAGCACCTCTACCAGCTGTGCGCGGCTCTCGATGCGTGCCTGACCTTTGCCGTCATAACCAAAGCGGGCGGTCTTGAGGACGCCGGGCAGTGTGACGGTACGTAATGCGACGTCGATGTCCGCAGCGCGTTTGATCACCGCAAAGGCTCCGACCGGGAAGCCATTGGTTTTGAAGAAGCCTTTTTCCAATTCGCGGTCTTGGGCGATCGCCACTGCATCTCCGCTGGGACGAACCGTGGTTCGGGCGGCGAGCTGCATTAACACTTCCGCCGGTGCATTTTCGAATTCCGTTGTCACCGCCGCACACGAGTTGGCCATCTCCTCAATCGAGATGGGATGTGTGTAGGCGGTGTTAAGGTGTCCGGTGGCAAATTCCGCTGCGGGCGAGAGAGGATCGGGGTCGAGGACGGTGACGCGGTAATCCAAATTGCGCGCGGCCATGGTGAACATACGGCCCAGCTGGCCGCCGCCGATCAGTCCGAGCGTGGCACCCGGAAGAATCACAGCACGTCTGGCAGCTGCATCGCAGCCACCATGTCTTTCAAATTTTCGCGATACGCTGACAACTTGTCAGCAAGCGCGGCGTCATCGTTGGCCAATAGACTGACGGCGAATAATCCTGCGTTGGCAGAGCCGGCTTCGCCGATGGCAAAGGTGGCCACCGGAATTCCTTTGGGCATTTGCACAATTGAATACAACGAGTCTTGACCAGCCAAGTGTTTGGATGGAACGGGGACTCCCAACACCGGAATGGTCGTCTTCGAGGCAATCATGCCCGGCAGGTGCGCCGCGCCACCTGCGCCGGCGATGATGCATTTTAGTCCGCGGCTGCGAGCAGCTTCCGCGTATTCAAACATCGCATCAGGCGTCCGGTGCGCGGAAATCACTCTATGCTCAAACGGAACACCGAACTCCTTTAGGATTTCAGCAGCGCGCTGCATGACATCCCAGTCGGAGTTTGAGCCCATGACGACGCCAACTAAAGGGTTCATTAAAGCGGCCTTTCTGAAATTGCTAACTTGAAACCGAGGGCGATGAACAACGCACCGCAACTGCGGTTGATCCATAACGCGATAGAAGACTGTGCCAATAACTTCCCACGGGTCTGCGCCACCAATGCCGCGAAGCCAACCGTGACAAACATGCTGTTGATGACAAAAACAAGGCCCAGCAGCAGAAACGCCCAAGTTTTGCTCGGCGCTTGGGTATCAATAAACTGAGGCAAAAACGCTAGGAAGAAAATCGCCACTTTTGGGTTCAGCACGTTGGTGAGAAAGCCTTGCCAAAAAATGCGCGCAATTCGCGGGGCCGCGGTTGGGATGGAACCGCCAGGCGCGCCCGGTGCAGGCGCAGTTCCCGCAGTTGGTTCGCGCAGCATTTGTATCCCCGCATAAACGAGATAAGCCGCGCCGACCAACTTCACGACGAAGAACGCTTCTGCAGAGGTCAGGAGAATGGCGGAGAGCCCGATAGCCGCCGCAACGGAGTGCACCATGCAGCCACTCGCGATGCCGAAGATTGCGGCAAGCCCGGCGCGGAATCCGCCAACCGCAGTGCGGCTGCCGATATAGACCATGTCCGGACCCGGCGTGAGGTTTAGTAATAGGCCGGCCGCGATAAATAGTGGCAGGTCGTGTATGCCGATGGACGAAAGCATTAGTTAACGAGGTCCTTAGCTTGTTCGAGCTCTTGGCGATAGTGGTCAAAGATGCCCTTGAGCGCATCAGCCATATTGACCTGCGGCGCCCAGTTGAGATCCTTCATCGTATTCTCAATTTTTGGCACACGATTCTGTACGTCTTGGTAACCCTTGCCGTAGTACTCGCCGGAAGTGGTTTCAATCAGCTTCACCTTCGCGGCAGTCGCGGCATATTCAGGGTACTGCTTGGCGAGCTCCAGCATCATGGTCGCCAATTCGCGAACCGAGAAATTATTCTTCGGATTGCCGATGTTGTAGATCTGACCGGTCGCGACATTGTTTTCGTTGGCGATGATTTTCACCAGTGCTGAGATGCCATCGCTGACGTAGGTGAACGCACGTTTTTGTGCGCCGCCATCGACCAGTTTGATCGGCTCGCCGCGAACGATGTGGCCAAAGAACTGGGTGATCACCCGCGATGACCCTTCTTTCGGTGTGTGGATGGAATCAAGGCCCGCACCGATCCAGTTGAACGGACGGAACAACGTGAAGTCGAGGTCACCACGCGAACCATATGCAAAGATCACACGATCCATGAGCTGTTTTGAGCAGGAGTAGATCCAACGCTGTTTTTCGATCGGGCCAAGTACCAGGTTGGAATTGTGCGGATCAAACTCTGCATCGCTGCACATACCGTAGACCTCGGAAGTCGATGGGAAGATGACGCGTTTTTTGTACTTCACGCAGGAACGGATAAACGGCAGGTTGGCTTCGAAATCGAGCTCAAACACCCGCAACGGATCAGACACATAGGTGGATGGCGTCGCAATGGCTACCAATGGCAGCACGACATCACATTTGCGGATGTGGTACTCGATCCATTCTTTGTTGATGGTGATGTCACCCTCAAAGAAGTGAAAGCGCGGGTTGTCCATGAACTTGGCGACGCGGTCGGAGTTCATGTCCATGCCGTAAATGTGCCAGTCGGTCGACTCCAGAATAGCTTTCGACAAGTGATGGCCGATAAAGCCATTCACGCCAAGGATGAGTACTTTTTTCATATGGGGAGATTCCTGGTTTTGATGCTTGAGCCGCTACATTTCATGGCGGTGCGGTCATGGCGTGGATGCCAGTGCCGATCCACACCGCCAACATCAGCTCATTGTACGGTTGGCCATCGATTTCTGCTTCCAACACGCGCAACATGGTGCCGCTGCCACAAAGTGCGATCACTTTGTCGTTTGCAACGTTTAAATGTGCGGGATTGGCGTGGGTCAGAACGGGAGGCATCCGCTTGGTTTTTGTGATTTTGATGGTTTCGCCTTGGATACGTGTTGTGGCACCGGGATAGGGTGGAGCCACAGCTCTGACGAGATTATGAATGTTTTCCGCCGTGGCATGCCAGTCGATGACGCCGTCTGCAGGTTTACGGCCGCCAAAGTAGCTGCCCTTGGTGAGGTCTTGCGGGGTGAGTTTTGCATTACCTGCGATAAGAGCCGGTAATGCCGCAGCCAACACCTCTGCTGCTGCCGTTGTGACGCTCGCAAACACCTCGTATGCCGTTTCATCCGGGCCAATGGGGATCGCCTTTTGACCGACGATTCGGCCCGCATCAGGCTTTTCGACCATCTCATGCAAGGTGGCCCCCGTTTCGGTTTCGCCTTTGATAATCGCCCAGTTAATCGGCACACGGCCGCGATACTTCGGCAGCAGCGAACCGTGCATGTTGAATGCGCCGCGTTTGGCGGTCGCCAGCAGCGAAGGCCTTAACATGTTTCGATAGTAAAACGAGAAGATGAAGTCCGGGGACAGGGCTGCGAGCCGGGCGATGAACTCATCCGAGTTCGGTTCCTCTGGCACAACTACTGGTATCGCATGCTCGTGAGCGATTGCCGCAACGCTGTCGAACCAAATCGTCTCTGTCGGGCTGTCGGTGTGTGTCACGACGAGTTTTACGTCCACACCGTTTGCCAGCAGCACCTTAAGGCAGGCCACGCCGACGTTGTGGTACCCAAAAACAACCGCGGTCGCCACCGAATCAGTCCCGCTTTTGGTCGGGATTTTCGAGGATGCCATCGATCATGTAGCGCGGCCGCGAGCGCACCTGTTCGTAGATGCGGCCGACGTACTCACCCAACAGTCCGATGCCGAATAAAGTAATGCCGATGAGGAAAAACGCGATGCCGAACAGCGTGAATAACCCCTCCGCTTCGGGGCCGACAACTAGCCGGCGAATCGCCAGAAAGACGACAAACCCGATGGAAAGAATTGAGATGGTGATGCCGACTAGCGAGAATAGCTGCAGGGGGGCGGTGGAAAAACCGGTCATCAAATCAAAATTGAGTTGGATAAGCTTGTAGAGAGAGTATTTCGACTCGCCGGCAAAACGTTCTTCGTGGGCGACTTCGATTTCCACCGGACGGCGCGCGAAAGAGTAGGCCAGCGCTGGAATGTAGGTGGAGGAATCACGCGTGCTGTTGATGGCATCAACAATGCCACGGCTGTACGCGCGCAACATACATCCTTGGTCGGTCATCTTGATACTGGTGAAGCGTTCACGCAGTTTGTTCATCGCGCGCGACGCATAACGTCGGAAGGCGCTGTCTTGGCGCATACGACGAATCGTGCCGACGTAATCATGGCCTTTATCCATCTGGGCAAGCAGGTTGCCAATTTCTTCAGGTGGGTTTTGCAGATCAGCATCCAGCGTTACGATGCGTGAGCCACGGCAATGCTCAAAGCCGGCCATGATCGCCATGTGCTGACCAAAGTTGCCGTTGAACAAAATGACGCGGGTGACGTCAGGGCGCTTCTGGAACTGTTCGCGCAACACCGCTGCCGAGCAATCACTCGAGCCGTCGTTGGTGAAGACAATCTCGTAGCTGCACCCAAGTGCGTCCAATGCCGGGTAGAGGCGGGCGAACAGTGCTGGTAGTCCATCCTCTTCGTTGTAAACAGGAATGACAACCGAGAGAAGCGGTGCGGAAGGCGCGGTCATGTCGTCAAGCTTTGGCTAGAAAAGAGATTAGCGATTTCACAACCCGAGCGACGTCTGTCTCGGTCATCGCGGCATGCAAAGGCAGCGTCACGGTTTGTTGTGCGATGCGTTCGGCGATCGGATGCTCACCTTCTCGGTGGCCTTTGCCACGGAACAGGCTGGTCAGGTGCATTGCCTCGTACGAAATGCCGATGCCGATAGCTTGGGCATGCATGGCAGCGATAAATTGTTTTCGCGTGAGTTGCGCTTGCCATGGCTTTTCGAACGGCAACAACACGCAGTACATATTCCAGGAGTGTCCGGTCGGCTCGTTCGTATGCGCGGGCGCCGGCAGCACGATGCCAAATTCATCAGCTATCGGACCCAACAGGGTCATGTAAGTGTGAGCCAGGCTCTGCCGATGGGCATTCCATGTGTCCAACATCGCCAATTGTCCCAGCCCGAGCCGCGCCGATACATCACTCATGTTGAACTTTCCACCCGCGACGGTCACGTCACGGGTGCCATCCGCAAGGCGTGTGATGCCATGAAACCGTAACACCTCTGCGCGTTTGGCTTCATCTGGGTTGGCGAATACTGCTGCACCACCTTCGATGGTGGTCATATTCTTGTTCGGGTGAAAGCTGAACGTGGCGATGTCTCCAAACGCGCCGATGCGTTTTCCCTGCCAGCTGGAGCCAATTGCCAATGCGGCGTCTTCGATCACACGCAGGCCATGTTTTTTAGCGATCGCGTAAAGCCGGTCCATCTCACACGGCAGTCCTGACATGTGCGTTGGCACAATCGCTTTGGTGCGTGGCGTGATGGCACGCTCAACCTGGTCGAGATTGATGTTCCGGGTGATGAGGTCACAATCCACAAATACGGTGGTGGCACCGACTTTCTCAATCATGTTGCCGACGGAGAAAAATGTCATGGCCGACGTAATCACCTCGTCACCTGGGCCAAAACCACAAACTTCAAACGCCACTTCCATTGCCGCCGTTGCTGAGGTGAAGACACGGGTGGGGCGACCTCCATGGTAGTTCGACAATGCCGCCTCAAAGGCCGAGACTTGTGGGCCACTGGTGAGCCAGCCGGAGAGCATGGTGTCGCGCACCGCGTCAGCCATCTCATCGGTAATTACCGGACCGGCAAATTTTAAGAAGGGGAGTGCGCTCATGCCGATTTTGCAACCAACCAGACGCCCACACAAATGACGGCGATACCAACCAGCTTTTGTGCGCTCAACGACTCACCAAACAGATGCCAAGCCGCAAACGCGTTAACGATGTAACCAATCGACAGCAGCGGATAGGCGACCGAAACCGGTACGCGTGAAAGTGCCATGATCCAGACGATGACACTCACGCCATAACAGCCGAGCCCCAACAGAATATGTGGCTGCAGGGCAACCGCTTTGGCGATCGGAACAATTTTCTCGCCGCTGAATTCAAAACTGCCGATGCGGTTCGTCCCGGCTTTGAGCAGCAATTGCGCGGCCGCATTGAGCAACACGCCGGTAAGAATCAAACTGAAGCTGACAAGGTTCAAGGCCGTGTTTTCAGGGAAGTTGTCGGGCGGGGGTCGGACAGAATCAGCGCTTCATGATGGCAAAGCGCCGGGGGGACTCATGAATGACCTCGAAATCAAGGCCCAAGCCCCGCATTTTATCGACATCCTGCGGTGGAATGATAGCGATGACGGGTCCCGACTGCTTCCATACCGGGGGGAAGTCGTCCAGCCGCGCGATATTGCGGCCAGGTTCACTCTTTTGCCCCATCTCAAACTCGTCGACGTAATCGACCAGTGTTGAGTAACGACCCAGATAGAAAGCGAGGGTTTGATCGTAAGTATTTACGGAGTAAAGCCGCGTTTCCTTGGTGAGCTTTTTGCTGATGGACTGCGCCAACCCATGCCCAGACTGCAACGGTGACAAGGTTTCATAACCACTATCGATACGCTGCACCATAAACACGCTTGCAGCCGCCACCGCCGCGACTCCCCAACGACGCGACACCTTGGTGTTGCGCCAAAAACAGGCAACGGCAACCGCCGTGCCGATCGCAAAGACGATGAAGGCCGCAACCATGATCTCGCCGTACTCGGTGTAGAGGCCGAGTTCGAAGGCATTGCGCGCTTTTTTTGCGGGCAGTGTGTGTAAAACGTAGGCAATCATTAATGCGATCGCCGGGATGGGGAGCACGTACCAAGCAATTTTTCGACCGGCCGTGGACGCTAGGTAATAGCCGATCAACATCGCCAAAAACGGAAAGGTCGGCAAGATGTAGGCGGGTAACTTCGAGCCGGAAATGCTGAAAAAGAAAATGATGAAGAGCGACCAGATTAGTGCAAATCTTAACGGTCGGAACGATTGTGTCTCGCTTGAATGAACGGAAATCGTGCGCTCACGCCGCCACGCGTTTACCAGCGACGGAACCAACAAGAACGCCCAAGCAAGCACCCCAACAAACAAGATGGGGATAAAGAACCACCATGCCTCAACCCGCCGATGTTGGGTTGTGGTGAAACGCTGGAAGTGTTCGTGAATAAAAAAGAACTGCATGAACTCGGGATTACGCTCGGCCACCAATACAAACCACGGGCAGGCAGCGATCAGGAACAGTGGCACCGCCACCCACCAGTTAATCCGAAGCAGGCGAGACCAATCGAAATTAAAGAGGCAGTAAAGAAACAGCACCGCCCCCGGGAAAACAATACCGATTAAGCCCTTCGACAGTACCGCGCCGGCACTGGCTAATGCGGCGACACACAACCAGATCAACCGTTCACGTGCACCGGCTGTTGCCTCTCCTGAAATGCGCTGTGACAACATAAACGCACACACGGTTAACGTTGTCCAAAACGTAAGCCCCATATCCAAGGTTACGATTTCCGCCAAGGCCATGTAGTACGGGCAGGCCACCAACGCAAGCCCGGTAAACAAGCCGGTTTCTCGACCAAAAAACTTGCCGGCGGTGAAGGCAATGAGCAGCACAGTCAACAGTCCGGCCAGCGCAGTGTAGAGGCGGGCGCTCCATTCAGATTTGCCAAAGCTCTTGAACGCCGCCGCCGTCACCCAGTATTGCATGGGGGGCTTCTCAAAGTACTTCAGACCATTAAGGCGTGGCGTCACGTAGTCGCCGCTGTCAGCCATATGCATGGCAAGCACGCTGTAGCGCCCTTCATCAGGGTTGGCTAATTTACGATTGCCGATGTCGCTCAACCAGAGCGCGGCCAACAGGGTAAACAGGCAGCCCACCAACAGGGCGAAACGGCCGGGTGACAGTGAATTCATGTGTGTTCTTGGAGTTATGGGTGGACTGACACGACTTCACGAGCAGAAGATCACTGCCAATCGGTGGTGCCAGGAGGCGGATAACCAAATTTTACCTGCCTGCGACACCTTGGCCGCGCGCGGTATGTCGTCGAGGTCAGGAAGCGGGTAGTCAGGAAGACCGTAACAAGGCAATAACAGCGCCACCGCCACCGTCGACCGGTGGGGCATCACAAAAGGCCAATACTTCCTCGCGTTGGGACAGCGATAGGCGCACTTTGTTTCGTAACAGCGGAATGCCGTTGGCCGAACGGATGCCCTTGCCGTGCACAATGCGTACACAGCGCGCGCCGCCATGGCGGGCGAAGGCAAGAAACTTTGCCAACTCAGTTCGGGCTGCGGCAGTGGTCAAGCCGTGTAAATCAAGGCTTGCCTGCACCGCCCAATGGCCGCGCTTCAATTTGCGTAAGATGTCACCGGGCAGACCTTGTCGTAGGAATGAGATCAGATCGCCGGTATCGATGTCATCATCCCAGCCGGAGGTGTCCTTTAAGAGTTCCAGCGGCACGGACGCCTCGTCGCGCTCGCGTTGCTGGGCGATCGGTCGTGGTTTGGGGCGCGCAAGTGAGGCGCGTGGTGCGTGTTCGATAGGTTTAACCCCGTCTGCGGCCATCTCCGCGCGAAACAAATCGTCATCCGACGCTGCTGTGGGTTGGGTTGGCAGGTTCGGCTGTTTGGCCATGATAGTCAAAAGTCGTTACAGGACGGGAAGTTTCAGGCAGTTTGCCCTGAAAAGACCCGCCAGTATTAGAGTTTAGGTAAAACTCTCGAGGTATTTTTCCGCATCGAGCGCTGCCATGCAGCCAGTTCCGGCGCTAGTGACGGCCTGACGGTAGACATGATCCTGTACGTCGCCAGCCGCAAAGACTCCCGGAACCGAGGTTGCCGTGGCGTTGCCCTTGAGTCCCGACTGCGTGACGATGTAGCCGTCTGTCATCTCCAATTGGCCTTGGAAAATTTCAGTATTCGGTTTGTGGCCGATGGCGATAAAACATCCCTTAAGCGACAAGTCCGTTGTGCCGCCATCAACGGTGGAACGGATGCGGACGCCGGTGACGCCGGTGTTGTCCCCCAGTACCTCATCCAGTGTTTGGTTCCATTTGATGGTGACTTTGCCTTCTTTTTCTTTGGCAAATAGCCTATCTTGCAGGATTTTTTCCGAGCGGAACTTGTCACGCCGATGTACGACCGTAACGTGACGGGCGATGTTGGACAGATACAGCGCCTCCTCGACGGCGGTATTGCCGCCACCGACCACACAGACGTCTTCGTCTTTATAGAAAAAGCCGTCGCAGGTCGCGCAACCCGATACCCCTTTGCCCAGAAATTTCTCCTCGGAAGGAAGGCCGAGATATTGGGCCGACGCGCCCGTGGCAATGATCAGTGCACCACAGGTGTAGGTGTCCGAGTCACCAATGAGAGTGAAGGGGCGTTGTTTGAAATCAACCGTATGGATGTGGTCAAAAATAATGGCCGTGTTAAAGCGTTCGGCGTGCGCTTGGAACCGACTCATCAAGTCCGGACCCTGCACGCCATCAGCATCAGCCGGCCAGTTTTCGACGTCGGTGGTGGTCATCAATTGCCCGCCTTGAGCGAGGCCGGTAATCAAAACCGGGGATAGATTTGCGCGTGCTGCATAGACGGCAGCGGTGTAGCCGGCAGGGCCGGAGCCGAGAATGATAAGGCGATGGTGTTTGGCGGACATTTTTAGCTTTCTATAAGAGCGGCTATTTTAGCCGACAGCGAAGCGCATATTTGGGCGCGACACGCTGAATCAACTCTTCGCCCTGCCGTGAAGGAAGTATTGGAGGAAGACATACGCCGTTTGAGTGCAATGCTTGCTGCTTGGTTGTGACAAAATTACTTCTAGGTTGCGATAAGCGGCACAAACATCTCTCTGGGGCACTATCTTGTCCACCGTACTTCGTAACATTCCACTGTTCCAGGCGCTTGATGAAACTGAACTCGCGCACTTGGAGGAGCTTGCCACGGATCGTTTGGTGCCGCGGGGCGCAATCATTCTGAACGAGGGCGATGCTGGTGATTCACTTTTTGCGATCGCGACCGGGCGCGTGAAGGTGTTTATCGGTGATGAAGACGGACGCGAGATTACCCTGAAGATGCTTGGGCCGGGCGAGTTTTTTGGTGAGATGTCGCTGATCGACCAAGAGCCGCGATCGGCGTCGGTCAGTGCGGTGGAAGCGACGACATTGAAGATCTTGTCCTACCAGGCCTTTCACGATTGCCTCGGCCGGTTCCCGGGAATTAGCTTTGCGGTGATGAACGGCCTAGCCAAACGCCTGCGCGACGCTGATCGGAAGATATCCAATCTCGCCCTGATGGACGTTTACGGACGTGTTGCCAGCACATTGTTAGAATTGGCCATCAGTAGCGACGGTAAGTTGGTTATCGGCGAAAAGCTCTCCCAGCAAGACATCGCTAATATGGTCGGAGCGTCTCGCGAAATGGTGAATCGAATTCTCAAGGATTTGACTGATCGCGGCTACATTTCGGTCGAAGCAAAACAGATCACGATCCACAATGATCGTCTGCCACCGAGCTTCTGAGAGAACGCTTGGTCACCCGCCCGGTGGGGTGCCCTTGTGCGCAAATCATCCGCAAATGCAGCCCCGTGTCCGATGCTGGGTGCGCCCTTATAATCGGTGCCAATGAGTGCTACTGATAACGACTTCTTCGACCCCACCGCGCCGGCACCCAAGGTCGCCACGCCTGAGGCGACGCGCATCTCGCGTTTGCTGCGTGAGGCGGGATGGATCCTGTGTCTTGCGTTGTCAGCCTACCTGGCGCTGATTTTTGCCACCCATTCGGCCAACGATGCCGGCTACTTTTTTTCTGGAACCAATGCTGCGGTCGAGAATAAAGGCGGGGTGACCGGCGCATGGATGTCGGACTTCCTGCTCGGGTTGTTTGGTTTGTCAGCCTGGTGGTGGGTGGTCCTCGCCGCCTACGGCGTCAGCCGATTGTTTGGGCGCGTTGAAACCTCTCGCCTGTTCCACCGCCGCAATATCGTCATTGCGCTGATCGGTTTCTTGGTCTTGCTGGTCGCGTCCTCATCGCTTGAGGCGTTACGCCTGCATTCGGTCAAGGCGGCATTGCCAAATGGCGCCGGGGGTGTGGTCGGTGGATTACTGGCCGGGGTGATTGAAAAGGGGCTCGGGTTTGTCGGCGGCACCGTATTGTTGCTTGCCCTTTGTGCCGGGTCTTTATCCGTCTTTTCAGGGCTATCTTGGATTCGATTGGCGGAGCGTGTCGGCACCAGTGTGGAGTGGTTGTTTCTTGCGCTGAAAGGTAAGTTTGAAGAAAAACGCGACCGCGAAGTGGGCGAACAGGCGGTCGTACAACGCGAAGAAAAAGTTGAAGAGATGCGCCGCGTGATTGAGGATCATCCGCCGATTCGGATCGAGCCGACGGTGATCGAAATCCCACAGTCTGAGCGTGTCAAGAAAGAAAAGCAGGCACCGTTGTTCTCGGACATGCCGGATTCGCCGCTGCCGACGATAGGCTTGTTGGACCCGCCCGAAGCAACCATCGAGCGCCCATCCGCCGAGACTCTCGAATTTACCTCGCGTTTGATCGAACGCAAGTTGATGGATTTCAACGTTAGTGTGCAGGTTGTTGCCGCCTATCCTGGCCCCGTCATCACCCGTTACGAAATCGAGCCTGCGGTTGGTGTGAAGGGCTCCACGGTTGTGAATTTGGCACGTGATCTGGCGCGTGCGTTGTCAGTAACCTCGATTCGTATTGTTGAAACCATCCTGGGCACCTCGCACATGGGGCTGGAGATTCCGAACCCGAAGCGTGAGATTGTGCGGCTCTCCGAGATTTTGGGTTCGGCCGTTTACGCCGATATGAATTCCAAACTGGCGATCGTGATGGGCAAGGATATTGCCGGTCGACCCGTCGTAGCCGACCTCGCCAAAATGCCGCACGTACTGGTTGCCGGCACCACGGGCTCAGGCAAATCGGTTGCCATCAACGCGATGATTTTGTCGTTGGTGTATAAAGCCACCGCCAGCGAAGTCCGGTTGATATTGATCGACCCGAAAATGTTGGAATTGTCGGTCTACGAGGGGATCCCGCACCTGTTGGCACCTGTGGTCACCGATATGAAACACGCTGGGCACGCGCTGAATTGGTGTGTGGCCGAGATGGACCGCCGCTACAAATTGATGAGTGCGGTTGGGGTGCGGAACCTTGCCGGATTTAACACCAAAGTTAAGGAGGCAAAAGACAAGGGCACACCGATTCCGCACCCGTTTTCACTGACGCCGGATTCACCCGAACCCCTCGAAGCGTTGCCACTCATTGTGGTCGTAATCGATGAATTGGCCGACATGATGATGGTGGTTGGTAAGAAGGTCGAAGAGTTGATCGCGCGCCTTGCACAAAAAGCGCGCGCTTCGGGTATTCACTTGGTACTCGCCACCCAGCGCCCGAGTGTTGATGTCATCACTGGGCTCATCAAGGCCAATGTGCCCACGCGTGTCGCGTTCCAAGTCTCGTCGAAGATTGATTCACGCACGATTCTTGACCAGCAGGGGGCGGAGGCGCTACTCGGTCAAGGTGACATGTTGTACCTACCGCCGGGCAGCGGTGTGCCCCAACGGGTACACGGTGCATTTGTCGGCGACGCCGAGGTGCATCGTGTCGTGCAGCATCTCAAGACGCAAGGAGAACCAGCCTACATTGAAGGTATTCTCGACGCTCCGGAAGAGTCCCTGTCCGAGGCGCTAGGCGGCGGTGGGGTCGAGGGTGGTGAAAAAGATCCGCTCTACGACCAGGCGGTACAAGTCGTCCTGCAAAACAAGCGCGCGTCGATTTCTCTGGTGCAGCGGCACTTGCGAATCGGTTACAACCGCGCCGCGCGGTTGTTGGAGGATATGGAAAAGGCAGGGCTGGTATCGACCATGGGCGGTAATGGCAACCGCGACATCCTCGTGCCAAGTCGTCAGGAATAACACTGCCGCGTTGTTAGTATGATGCAAGTCGTGGTGCCGTTGGCAAATCCCGCCTGTTTGTGCCGCAACTTGGGCAACTAATCCTTGAATCGGTCATCTTATCCAAATGAATTTACTCCCCGCTTTACGTCCAACATTTGCGGCCAGTCTGCTGTTGTTGGTCTTCACGTTCTCTACAGCCGCCTCTGCGCAGAACGCGATTGATCAGTTTCGGACGTTTGTCCAATCGACCAAATCGGCGCGTGCCGACTTTTCGCAGGTGGTAACCGACAACCGTGGCAAGGCCGGCCCGGCAAGTATCGGTACGCTGCAGTTCGAGCGTCCGGGCAAGTTTCGCTGGGTGTACGAAAAGCCCGCCCAAACCATTGTTGGCGATGGTAAGAAGGTTTGGTTTTTCGATCAGGACTTGAATCAAGTCAGTGTTAGACCACTCGAGGCGGCGTTCTCGTCGACTCCTGCGGCACTGCTCGCCGGTCGCGCTGAAATCGACGCGGCCTTCACGTTAGTTGCCGGGGCAGAGTCGGAGGGCATGGCTTGGGTAATTGCAGAACCAAAGACCAAAGACGCGGGTATCGAAAAGATCCGGCTTGGATTTCAGGGGGTAGATTTACGCTTGATGGAGTTATCCGACGCTTTCGGCAACAAGACTCGAATCACCTTGTCAAGATTTGAGCGTAATCCACGCCTCGACGCCAAGCAGTTCACCTTCGTACCGCCCAAAGGTGCTGACGTCGTGGGGCAGTAAGTTGGCTAATAAGGTGGCTTTGCATCGCCCCGAACAGGGGTTTTCATAGGGAAAGCAGGGCGAGCGTGGCATAATTTCGAATTATCCGAAAACAAAAGTCATGCGCATCCTCCTCTCGAACGACGACGGCTACTTCGCCCCCGGATTGGCGGCCCTCTATGCCGCACTCGCCCCTCTCGCTGAAATCACCGTCGTTGCGCCCGAGCGTGACAAAAGTGGTGCCTCAAACTCACTCACGCTCGATCGTCCTTTGTCGATGCGTAAAGCGCCGAATGGCTTTTTCTTTCTGAACGGTACACCGACTGACTGTGTTCATATGGCCGTTACCGGCATGCTCGATTTTGTGCCTGACATGGTGGTGTCGGGCATCAACCACGGCTCGAACATGGGTGACGACACGATTTACAGCGGAACGGTTGCAGCCGCCACCGAGGGCTTCTTGCTCGGTATTCCGTCGATCGCGGTGTCGATGGTGGCACGGGACTCGAAGAATTTTGATACGGCCGGGTGGGTCGCGGCAGAACTGGTCAAACGCCACCAGCAACACCCAATTTCCGGTCCGTCATTGTTGAATGTGAATGTGCCGGATGTTCCGCGCGATCAGTTACAAGGTTTTGAAGTCACCCGCTTGGGTAAACGCCACAAGGCGGAGCCGTCGGTGAAGGCGTTGAATCCGCGCGGCGAGACTGTCTATTGGATAGGTGCCGCCGGTGGCGCGGCTGACGCCGGCCCAGGCACCGACTTCTATGCCGCCGAACATAACCGCGTTTCTGTCACCCCATTACAAATTGATCTGACCAACTACCCGCAGATGAAGTCGCTTGCCGAATGGATGACAACCTAACGATGGCGGGGGGCAGCAATCTGGGCAAGCAGGGCGCGGCACGCTTTTCCGGCAGCGGGATGACGTCGGATCGCACTCGGGCGCGGATGATCGACGCATTGCGCCAACGCGGTATTAAGAATGAAAAAGTATTGGCGGTGATGGCGGAAGTGCCTCGCCACGTGTTTATTGAAGAGGCGTTGCAAGAGCGCGCTTACGAACCTGATAAGGCGCTGCCAATCGGTTTTGGACAAACAATCTCGACGCCGGAGATGGTTGCCATCATGACCGAGCTGGTTTGTGAGCGGTCGCTGGGTGTGCCGAAGAAAGTGCTCGAAATTGGTACCGGCTGCGGCTACCAGACGGCCATTCTCGGCAAATTGGCCAAGGACGTGTATACGGTGGAGCGCATCGCACCGTTGATGGACAAAGCACGGCGCACGTTGCGTGATCTGCGTTACTACAATGTCATTTTTAAACATGCGGATGGCCATTTCGGGTACGCCGATGCCGGACCATATGACGCCATCATCATGACCGCTGCTGCCTCCCATGTTCCGCAGGAACTGACGGCACAACTCGCAGTCGGTGGGAGAATGGTCCTGCCGGTTGGCGTCGATCAGCAGCAACTGTTTGTCATTGACCGTACCGAAACCGAGTTTCTCCAGCGCGTCGTCCACGATGTGCGTTTTGTACCCCTTGTGTCTGGAATTGCCTGATCGATATGTCTAATTTTTTCTCTGCCACGCGACTTGTCACCGGTTCAACCCTTGCACTCCTGATGACGTTGACGGCCTGTTCGACCAAGACGCCGGCACCTGTCAGTGATAGGGGGGCAGTAGCGCAACAACCAACTGCGGTCGCCACGTCGCCGTCAAGCGCGCCGCAGCCTGCTGATATCAGGCCGACTGATCTTGGTAAGACACATACGGTTCAAAGAGGCGACACCCTCATTGGCGTGGCACTGCAATACGGCTTGGACTACCGCGACTTGGCAGCGTGGAATAACATCGAAAACCCTAACGTGATTAAGCTCGATAGCGTATTGCGCCTCACGCCACTGGCAACAGTTGCCACCGGGACGGCTGCTACCAATATACCGAAAGAGCCGAAACCCGGTGCGCCAGTTGCTACGCCGCTGGCTCCAACGTCGTTACCTTTAGCCTCCGGCGAGCGTCCCGCCACAAACTCTGCTACCAGCAAAGTCGAGCCACGCGGCGGCAAAGTGCCTTATACGGACATCGCGTATCAACGGCTATCCGCGCAAGTGGCCGCAGCACCCGCGCCAACCCCTGGCCCGACACCGGCGGCAACACCGGCCTCGCCAACGGCGGCAACGGGCGCGGCGGCCCCTGCGACATCCGCGCCAGCAGTCCAGCCTTCGGCCACCGCAGGAGACGATGTCGATTGGGCATGGCCGGTCAAGGGCAAGCTCATGACTACCTTTACTGAGGCCAACAAGGGGATTGACATTGCCGGCGCCAAAGGAACGGCGGTGAACGCCGCTGGCAACGGCAAGGTTATCTACAGTGGTTCGGGATTGCGCGGTTATGGTCGGCTCGTGATCATCAAACACAATGTCACTTGGTTTTCTGCCTACGCGCACAATGAGAAAATTGTTGTCGCAGAAGGTCAGGAAGTGAAACGCGGCCAGAAGATCGCGGAAATGGGTAATTCGGATACGGACCAAGTCAAGCTGCACTTTGAGATCCGCAAAAACGGCAAACCGCTTGACCCCGTTAAGTTCTTGCCACCGCAGTAGTTCGGCGTGCCGATGTTCCTCGTACTGTGCCGCAATTTTGCCGAAGCACGTTCGGCTGTGAACGTCCCGACGGCATTGCAGCCGCGCCCACCCTAGATCGAGACTATCCTCGATAGGATCGTAGTGGCCGGACCATTGCCTGATGCCCAGACTGGCTCGGCGGGGCCATTACTGGATCGTTGTTGGCCTGCAGCGTTGATTCGGTGGCCGCTGCACTTGAGAGGCTCGAAGCTGACTTTAATTGCAAAGCAAACATCTCGGAAGCAGTGGGGATGCATTGCTTTCAATCCGTCCAAGGTTTGACAGCAGATGTGCTGGAATCCCGGACTGCTGCCACCAGAATCGGTTGTTCGCTGTCGTTAGCTGCTTCTAGCCAGTGATCCAGCCTATCGAACGAAGCGCCTGCCACTCCGACCACCGCGATCAATTGCCAGACTTAATCTGATACCACCCTCGCGATATTGTCGTCGGAGTTGCGATCAATGCGTTTATTGTACGGATCAATGCCCACAAACTTCGGTAACTTGTCTGTGATGAAAGTGACGGTTTGCCTACCCGTCTTCATCACCCGGCGATCCATCAACAGCACCGACTCACGCTTGTAGCCTTTATTGCCAGGCTCCTCGGTAAAGGCCCCGACATCGAACGCCTCGTCCAAGGCAGCTTCGGTTTCCTTGCCGTTGCCGTCGGCGTAGAGTTTCTTTGCTTCGACTGAAAAACTCACCTCGTACATACCATCGGCGCGTTTCTTTGCGTTTGCATCTGTTGCCTTCATGTCATAGAGCGTGATTTTTTCAAACAGATCGGTGATGAGCTGATCGTGCTGCGGGCCCGCCTCTGCACGAAGCAGACGAATGAAGTCTGTTGTCGAGGCATAGGGCGCAGGCTTAAATGCAAACTCGGCGAGCAATTCTTGTAGCGCACGATTGACCACGGCCTCGCCTACGGCTTCCTTCAGCCAATACATGACGAGCGCGCCTTTGTTGTAGTGAATGTAGTTCTGGTTTTCCACCCGTATCAGCGGAAGCTCCTCAATCACCTCGCCGCCGCGAGCGCGCAAATAGCGATCAAGCTCGGTTTTCAGGAACTTGCGGATCTGCTCGCGGCCGTAAAGCTTTTCCATCACCAAGAGCGCGGAATACTGTGCAAATGACTCTGACAGAAGCGTCATGCCCTGCTTATTCGCACCGATCACTTGATGCGCCCACCACTGGTGCGCCACCTCATGTGCCGTCACGAAGGTCACCTGATCAATTTTTTCATCAGCTCTCTTCTCATCAAAATTCTGAATAAAGCCGATACTTTCCGAATACGGAATGGTGGCGGCGAAAGATTGGGCAAAACCTTCGTAGGCGGGGAACTCCAAAACACGCGCTTGCTTGAACTGATACGGCGAGAAATTATCGTTGAACAGATCAAGCGATGTCTTCATGGCATCCAGCATACGTTGTACATTATGCTCATGCGCAGGGTGATAGTAGACCGCGAGATCAACCTGCTTGCCTGTGCTCGATGTCCACACGTCACGCTTCTGCGCGTATCGCGCGGACTGCATCGAGAAAAAATTCATGATCGGTGCCTCGGTCTTGGTGACCAACACTCGGCGTTTGCCCTCAGGACTATCCTTAACAACATCGCTGACCATATAGCCTGGTGCCACGGGCGTTTGGTCCGCATCGGTACTAACCGTAATTTGCGCATTAACCCAGTCGCTATCCGCGCGCAAGTAGTGCCTGTCATTTGCCGCCTGGTCCTCTAATTTTGGCGGACGCAAGTCGGCGGGCAAGTCGTGCTTGCGACGTCTGCTCCGATCTTGGAGGAGCATATCCCGACCCATGCCCAATATCGGTGCGACGGTGAAGTTGTCGATAAAGGTCCCGTTCTCGACGACTCGCGTGAGCGGGCGGCTATTCGGAAAGCCGCGTTCTTCGAGCCGCGTGGTAAAGCGAATGGTGCGCTTCTCGCCAGGCTGCATGGGCGTTGTGAACCGATAGATACGGTAGTCGAACTTCTTGTATTCCTTCTCAGTGCTGGCACCTTCCACGTCGAGCGTTTCCATCTTCAACGGCGCACTCCAGCGTACATGTACTGCGGGAAGTGGTTCGCTGCTGCGATTTTCGATCACGTAGCTGCCACTGGTGATGACGCGAGCCTGCTTTGGGAAAATCGCGACGTCGAGAACAACATCGGTAATCTTTGGCTGCGGCAGTTTTTCATACGGCAGTAAGGTTTTCTCATAGTCTGCAAAAAAGCGTTCACGCTCTGGACCCGTTTCGTATCGGTTCAGCACGTTTGTGTTGTAGAAGATGAATACCCCGATGCCAACCCACGCGACGCCGGCCGCGCCAATAATCAAACCGGGTCCACCAGAAAGACGTGAACGCAAACGGTCGAATCGAGGGCGCAAGCGCGTCTCCGCGCCGCGTCGCCACAGCAAGTGCGTTGCTACGAGCAGCATCAACGCGAATGCAAGCCAGTACGCTTGGAACCAGGCACGACCAATCCAGAAACGTCCTAGGCCATTCATGTCGGATAGTGGGACACCCGGTTCGCCGCCGTAGTTGTAGAGATTGTGTTCAAGGCCAATGGTATTGAGCGTGACACTCGCCACGACATAGACCAGCATGACCGCCCATCCGACAAATTTTTGTGGCACCAGCGCTTGCACAAAGATCGCGAGCGCTGCCAAAAGAACGGCAGAGATGAGCCCGGGTAGGATGAACCACAGCAGGTATGCGTATAGCTGTAAATACGTGTAGCCATGAAAGAGCTGAAAAAGAATGGCAGTCAGCGCAGCCACGGCGAAGCTCGCCAGTAAAACCAGCGTAATCGCTAACACCTTCGGAATGATAAAAGCCCAGTCCGGCGCAGCAGTGGCGTCCACGATTTCGTGAATGCGGCGTTCGCGATCACGCCACACCAGTTCCCCGGCATAGTAAATCGCGATGATGATCGGGATGATATTGAATGCGCCCTGCAAGCTTTCGATCATCGCGCGCGTGACGGGAAAATAATTCACACCATTTTGCTCGACGACAAAATTCATGCTGCCGAGCGCGTTGAATACACCAATTGCCAGCAGTACAAAGAATGCGGGGCTCTTGAAGACGAAACCCATATCAAAACGCGTTAAGGCCATGAACTGCCGCCAACGTGTGCCGCCAGACGCGTCGGTTGTTGCGAGCGGCCTAGCGATAGGAGGGATATCTGCTATTGCTGTTCGCTCTTCCTGCGCAGCCCCTGTTTTCTCTCTTACTTTGGCCCCCTTCAACTCAAATCGGAACATCGCATAGGCCAGCCCGAACAGGGCGAGTGCGACCGATAGCCAAATCACACGGTTGTAGAGGATCAAGCCGGACAACGATGGAAGCATCGTGTTACGGTCGGAGGCCGTCCAATACTTGGTCGCCTGTTGTAATGCACCCAGCCCGAATGGATCAGATAGTGCTGAGATAGCATCGAATGACGAATCGCGCAGCAGCAATCGTGTTGTGGCAAACAGGACGAGAAAGGCTACCACCGCGACGTACGTCCACATCATCGAACGCGTAGCGGTGGCAACCGCAAAGAACCCCGCACTCATGACCAAGATCGTCGGCAGGCCAAACACAAAAAACGCATACAGGTAGTGCGTCAATACGAACGGGCCAACTTTTTCCGCATCCAACCATGGCATCCAAGACCCGATGAGCATGCCTAACGGGACACTCGCCATGACAAACATGGCCACGATTACCGCCCCGCTGAAGCGGCCGACGAGATAGTCAAACTTTGATACTCGCGTCGCGCGGACAATCGGCGCGAACCGAGTTTCATCATCTCGAATCACAACGTTGGCAACGAACGCCGTCACAACAAAAAGCGCGAAGACATTTAAGAGGCCAAGCGTTTGTAACAGCGCATATGGCGAATTGACATTAACGTTACCGCGTCCGCCAATCTGCACTTGGTCGATCGTTACAGAGGCAAATGTCATCAGGAAGAACAATACAAAGCCCACCACAAACAGCGGTGAGCGCAATTGATAACGCAGCTCGAAAGCAGCGATTTTGGTTAACATGGCCGGATTTCCTTCTACTTGATGCTGGCGGTTTGTGCCGCAGTAGCGCCTTCGCGGCGGGTGCCCGCGAGCGTCGCAAAATAGAAATCTTCCAAGTCGCCAGCGATCAGCTCAAACGCGGCTTCTGGTGCGGCGTTTGCGGCGACATGAATGACGGTTTCACCACCGCGTAAGCGCGTGGAAATGACGTTCATGCGCGATTGGTACTGCGGTAGTGCCGCTTTCGGAATCGTACGCCGCCACACTTGACCGCTTAAGCCCTGTATCAACTGTGCTGGTGCGCCCGTCTCGACGATCTTGCCATTAACGATGATCGCCATACGAGAGCACAGATCAGCCACGTCATCGACGATGTGCGTGGACAGAATAACCACCACGTTCTCACCAATCTCGGACAACAGATTGTTGAAGCGATTGCGCTCCTCCGGATCTAAGCCCGCCGTCGGCTCATCGACGATGATCAGCGACGGATTACCGATCAGCGCCTGCGCAATACCAAAACGTTGGCGCATCCCACCTGAAAAACCGGACACGGCCTTTTTGCGTACCGACCACAGATTGACTTGATTGAGCAGGGTCTCAACCGTGTCTTTGCGCTCCCCTTTATTGCTTAACCCTTTCAACACGGCAAGATGGTCGAGCAAATCTAGCGCGGAGACGCGCGGATAGACGCCAAAATCCTGCGGCAGATAGCCAAGGGTCGCGCGCAACTTTTCCGGCTGCTGTACGACGTCAATGTCGCCAAACTTTATTGTTCCTGTGCTTGGCGTCTGTAGCGTCGCGATGCAACGCATAAGTGTTGACTTGCCTGCGCCATTAGGCCCAAGCAGACCAAACATACCCTTGGGAATATCAAGGGTGGCGTTATCTAGCGCCTTAGTGCCACTGGGATAAATGTGCGTGACGCCGTCAAGTCTAAGCATGGAAACTCCCTTTGTTGTGAGATGAGGTCGATGAATGGTCGATTGATGTGCGCTTTTGTTGAACTGCATTCAATGCCACGCGTAGCCCAATCTCAACAAAGGTGCGACAGAATGCCGACTGAGGAGGACGACTTGCAGATGAGGGTACAGCCCCTCAAGGAAGAGGCACATAAAGCGGCAAGGCCTGTTCCGGTCGGGCTCACCTGCCTTCATTCCCGATTAGATGATGGTCGGCGTTGAATCGTTTTTCACTCGATTTGCCAGGGCAACGCACGAAATCAAGAAGCGCCCGCGTACTGCCGCCACAGTTGGGTCTTAGGATCCCGACCGTACACCGCAGCGCCATCTTTATTGCCCAATAATGAACTCCTACCGGCTCGCCATGCCATGTGGTATGCAGCGTGCAGTCGTTCGCCTTTTCGTCGTCTACGCGCATCCTTCTTGCTGGCGCGCATGTCTAGACTTACGTGTCCATGTTGCAATGTACGTTGACACGTAGTCTGACGATGTTGGAAAAGCGATGGTGGGACGGTTAAGAATACAACCGCCGATAGTGGGCGGTTAACTCTCGAACGCGCCCCCTTGAAATGTTCAGAGTAGGCCGTTGAGCTGCGGAGGCGACCAATTGCGGATCGAAAAAAACGGCATCCACGTTCATGAATGCCGTCCCGCGTTAGCGCGTGTCGAAGCGTAAACGCGCTTCAATCGAATTTGTACGTCGCCGTAAATCCGAAGCTGCGTCCGAGCACATTATAGGTGTCGGCGAAAGTATTGAAGGTGCTAGGATTTGTTGGGGTTGGCGGTTTCTTGTCTGCGATGTTGTCGATGCCGGCATTGACGCTTAGGCCTTTGACAGGGGTGCGCCACGCGACGTTTAGATCAAAGTAATCCTGTGCGCTGATGCTGCCTGTGCTGCCGAAGGTGCTGTCATTTACCTTGCCTATGCGTTTCCAACCGATTTGCGCAGTGAGCATACTGGCTTCCCAAGTAACGGAGGCGCGATGGCGATAGCTCGGTGCGACGAGTGAAACCGCATCAGACGAGCAGCGGGAACCGTAGGTACCTTTGCAATCGATTGGATCGAGCACGGCGTTGCGCTGAATCGTGTACTTGCGGACGAACGCGCCTTGATATTGCCACTTCAATGTTTTACCAGGCAGACCGCCAAGCACACGATGTCGGAAGCTCAGATCGAGATCAAAGCCCTCTTGTTTGATAAAGGCCAGATTACGATCCACTGGAAAGCCATCCTGAATGCGCCCGGTGGTCGGGTTACGCGTGACGGCTTGGCATAGCGGATTGCCAGCCGATGGATCGGTGATATAGCAACTTGTTAAGGCATCAATTGGCTGAATCTGGCCGACAGCATCCTTGATTTCGATCCGGTAATAATCAAACGCTAGGGACAAATCTTTTAGCGACGTCGGTGTTAACACGGCACCCAAGGTACTAGTTTTCCCTTTTTCCGCGCGAATGTCAGGGTTGCCACCAAAAAAGTAGCCGCCCAGCAAATTCGCGGCGTCGAGCGAATTGTATGAGCCGACCGCCGGCGCATTAAAGCGGCGGCACTGCTCCGCGTTGCCGGTGCCCAGTACGCATGGGTCGCCAGCATAACGTGGGCGTAGTCGTGCAACCGTTACTAGGCTCGAAAATGGAATCGAGAAAACCGGATTCGCAAATTCGCCGAAATTTGGTTCGCGCACTACGTTCTGGCGCGTCGTGCGGAGGCGGAAGTCATCGCTGATTGACCATGATGCACCGAATTTGTCGGTGTCGTAAGTATTTGAGGCACCAACCGATTTAGTGTACGCCGAACGACGCTTCGCGCCTTCAATCGAGAGATTTTTGATTAGCGGCAAATCGCTCAATAGAGGGATCAAGACCTCACCGTAAACTTCGCGTGCTCGGAAGAAAGGCGGAACGCCTGGGCCAGACTCGACCCCTTGATTAAACGACTGACCGAGATTCGGGTTGTAGTCAAAGGTACCTGTCTCGCGGCGATTCTCTGCGCCCAAAGCAAAGCCGATTGGACCAGCGGGTAGTTTGAATAAGTCTCTGCTGTCGCCGGAGACATTGGCACCGATTACATTTTGCTTTCTCTCGCGATCACCATATTTGAACTGCTGTGCCAGACCAGATAAATCTGCTCCGGGGCCAAAAATATCGATGGTATTTACCAGCGTTGGGAAGCGCGCAGCCACGCCATCACCATTAACGACGATAGATTCCTTGGAGGTTCCTGTTTGTGCGTAAACATCCCAACTGACCGCGTCTGTGAATGAACCCTTCAGGCCGACTTGCGCTTGAAAAGTGGTACGGTCGTTTTCCGCCGTTTTCACGCCAAGTTCTCTAAGGGAGCGATTGACGCGAACCTGCGCCACGCCGTTGACGAAGGTCAGAAGTGGCCGCGCCTCAGGCGGAATAAAGCTATTTGCGCTCGTGATGCCGACCACTGTGTTTACAACCACCGGCACCTGACCAGAACGCGGGGCACCGGTAGTTTTGACATTTGAATACATCACACGACCATAGCCTTGGACCGAGTCAGTGAAATCGTACTTGAAAAACGTCGAAGCGTTGACGCGCTTCATCGGCTGGATCAAAAGGTAGCCTGGTGTGTAGTCGGTCGTCTGCGGTGTCAATGTGAAACGATTGGCGTCGTCTACCGAGAAAATCCGACCGCTGGCGACATCGGTGAAGTTGCCGCCGCTGCCCGCGACTAGGCCCGGATTGCGTAGCGCCCAATCGCGCTTACCCGCTAACAACTCTTTGCGCTCGGTGTATTCAGCATAGCCCACCACACTGCCGCGATCAGCGAACTCAGACCCGAAGGTAACGTTCGCGCCGTGTTGCGAGCCGCCACCCTTGGCACCACGATAGTTGGCAGACGTTTGCAGGCCGCGGAAGCGGTCATTCATGATGAAATTGACCACCCCTGAAATCGCGTCTGCACCATACACAGCGGCGGCACCACCCGTGAGGATATCGACGCGTTGAATCAGCGGTGCAGGGATCGAATTCACATCGACCGCGTTACGGAAACTAAACGGTACCGCACGAGTCCCGTTGATCAAAACTAGTGTGCGGCTTTGGCCAAGGTTACGCAAGTCCAGCGTCTGTGCGCCGAACGCATCGCTGCCGGCAGAGGTGCTGTTGACGCCTCCCGCTAACTGCGGAAGCTTGGTCGAAAAATCTTCTACCGTGATCGCACGCACCATGGCGATATCGGCAGCGCTGAATTGACTGACGGGGCTGGTCGCAGTAAGACTTGCGGCCTGCATACGGGTGCCGGTGATCACCAATGATTCTACTTTTTCGTCGCCCTTTTTGGCGTCTGCGGGCGTCACTGCGTTGGCGGATGGGGCAGGCGCGATTTGTGCATACGCCGAGGAAAGTGCTATTGGCGAAAGGGCAAGCATGACAGCCATCGCCGTTGCCTTCAGACGGAACGCGGGTTGATGCAGCGATTGTTTGGGTGTCATAAGCGTCCCTTTGGTTAGGAATGGTGAATAAGCGAGTCAGACACACTTAACTAACCAGCTTATTCTCGAGTTGATGGTTAAGTGGTCTTTAATTGGGATGCTACCTTAACTCACCTGTGACTTGCAACGCGCTGGCAATTGGTACTAAAGTGGTATACAAACGCATTGCGCCTGCCGCCTAGCATCGGTCGCTACCGCCTACCGCCGGGACACGAAAAGACACCTAGTATGTCGATGTTCAATCGATGTTTTTTGGTTGGCCACGCGGGACGGCGAATTCGCAGGGAATGCGCTGGATTTGCTATCGGCTACGAGTCCTAGGTTGAACCGTCATCATGAACACAAATCTCCAGAAGCTTTACCACGTCGCTAACCAGAAGACTCGTCGCATCATTGGTTTGATGTCCGGTACTTCGCTTGATGGACTCGATGTTGCGCTTTGTGAAATTAGTGGTGCCGGGGCAACGACTGAGGTCGAGCTGGTGCACTTTGCGACGATCAGTTACACCGAGGATACCAAGAACGAAGTTCGCAAAGTGTTCGCAAAACGCGAGATTGATTTTCAGCACTTGGCCATGCTGAACGAATGGATTGGCAACCTGCACGCGGAGATAGTGCTCGAGTGCCTGAAGCGCTGGCAGGTTGCACCAACCAGTATTGATGCGATTGCCTCGCACGGGCAAACTGTGATGCATGCGCCAAAGGCACTGCACCGGCAAGCAAAGTTTCCGAATGCGACTTTGCAGATTGGCGACGGCTGCCATATCGCGGTAAAAACCGGTATCACCACGATTTCGGATTTTCGCCAAAAGCATCTTGCAGCAGGCGGCGAGGGTGCGCCGCTTGCTGTATACGGCGACTTTTTTTTGTTTGGCAAGCGCGGTGAGAATCGTATCCTGCTAAACATGGGCGGAATCGCCAACTTCACCTATCTGCCTGCGACCATGCGTGCCGAGGAGGTGTTTGTCACCGACACCGGCCCTGGAAATACTTTGATCGACGCTGTCACGCGCCGGTGTTTTCCGCAATTATCATTTGATCGCGACGCGGCGCTAGCGAAGCAGGGTAATGTGCATCCCCCGTTACTTGCTGCACTCAAGGCAAACGCATTTTTTCGCCAGCCATTTCCAAAAACAACCGGGCCTGAGTTATTTAGTTCTGCCTACGTTGATGATGCCAAACGCGCTAGCGACAGTATGAACGTTTCTGCACACGATACGCTCGCCACGCTGACTCGATTTAGCGCCGAGACTATTGCTGAAGCCGTCCATCATGCCGTTGCCGGCACAGGCGTCGCGCTATCTGAGTTCACCATCTATCTTTCCGGGGGCGGCGCGCATAACCCGCTTTTGGTAGCGTGGCTTCAAGAACTAATCGCGTGTCGTTTTTCGACGACCGATGAGTTGGCAATAGCAGGAGACGCGAAGGAAGCCGTTTTGTTTGCCGTGCTGGCAAACGAAACAATTGCAGGCGGTCGATGTGAATCTGGGTTGCGACCAGGTATTCCCTCGGTGGCGATGGGCAAAGTTTCCTTTCCGAGTTGAGTCGGACGGCGGCTGCGAAAAAATCGGCATCCTTTGCCGCCGGTCGATCAAATACACGGTTTCAGTTTGTTGAACGCCAGCATGCTAAGGCGTTGGTACAGTAGTTGACTGTATCGTTGCACGCCGTTGGTTATTGCAGCCGCCACTAAACGCAGCTGGGTTTACGCGATTGGTGCGATTCTAGTTGGCGACCATGGTTCGCGGTCCGACGCGGCCAACCTCGGTGTACATCTCACATTGCAAGCCATCCGGGCTGAAGAGAATGCCAAACGCATAAGGTGTCGGTTTATCAAAGTAGTTGAAGAGTGTCGGTTTCAAGAGGAACATATAGCCAAGTTTGGCGGCATTTTCGTAGGCGGGCATCGCGTCGGCGTACAAGAATCCGATGTGATCGATGTTGCTGCGAAACTGTTTGGGGTCGCGCTTAATCACAGTCTCGCGTTCGAGCCCAAGAGCCGCAGGCTCGGAGAGCACAAACAGATGTTTGCCGATTTCCATCAGGGTTGCCTGATCGTTGCGGCTTTTCACCACGCCGCGAAACACGTCCGAGTAGAACTTGACGTTGTCTGCCACATTGCCGACCAGTAGCTGGATATGGTCGATCGCGTACGCACTATTCAGTTTGGCATCTGGCCGTTCAACCAGCACAAGCAAGTTGTAATCCGGCGTATGCACTGCGGCGGCTTTGGTTGTTGGCTGACCGGGAAGTTTGAAGTTGCGCGACGCCACGCTGACACCATTGGCCTCAAGTGTTGCCAGCGATTTGGCGAGATTATTGGTGGTAAACGCAATCCAATGCACACCGTACATTGCCGGTAGTGTTGCGGCCGGCGGCACGGTCTCCTTCTCCCAACGTTTCGGGTCACCGACACGCACGCCTTCGAACGGACCTTTAGGCGAAAGATTGATGGTCGATTGAGTGGGCGAGATAGCGAGAAAATCAATGAAGCGCAGCGGATTGGTCGGCTGCTCGCGCATGGGTTTTGCGCCAAAGTGTGTGATGAAGAACGCCTTCATCTTCTCGTGCGCCACACTGTAGTAATGCAGGTCATCCAGCATGATGGGTGCGAATTTGTCTTCGGCCGCAACGCTGCGCGGCGCGGTGCTTTGCGCCATCGCGGCTGAACCGATGGACAGTAGGATGACCACAAGACTGCGAGATAGAGACTTGATCAACATGGTGCCTTCTCCAATAAAAAATCGCACCTCAACGGGTGCGATTTGGTGTTCGATGATTATGCCGGTAGTGGGTCGCCGGCAAATGTCGGGCCGGTGATGCCCCGCCATTCATGCGAGACAAGTTGTTCATCGATTAACGTCCGCGACACAATTCGGCCGTCACGATACCAGTGCCAGACGCGGTGACGTGCCTTGCCGTCGTCTGATATCTGAATCATTTCGTAAAGATAGAGGTTGTCGTCGCCCTTGCGCTTCCAATAGAGCATGACGGTGCGGTTTAAGTCATCAAGTGGAACTTCAGCAGCCCAACCCTTGATGAGCTCATTGTCAAACCACATACGACCGTCGTGAACCTGTGCGGGAAAATCGCGTACTTCGGTTTTGCCATCGGGCCAGCTGTAGTGGTTGGTCTGGTGATATGGGTACGGGCCCGATTCAGGAAAGCGGCACACCAAGCGTGACTTATGTTCATCGATCATCTTGCCGCTTGGGTCATAGTGGCGATACCAGCCATCCCAGACGCCCTCGTGTTTTGACAGCAGCGGTAGCATTTCTTTGGCAGTGGTCAAGTTTGTGTCTCCTCAGTTTGCTTAGGTTCTTCCTAGCTCATCAGCTTTGGCGTCAAGATCGTAGTTGTTGTCCGGTGAGGCGTTGAGGGCCTCGATTTCTTGTTGCACGATTCGTAGCACCCGCGCGATGTACATACGAGACCACTCAGCGCGCTCTGTCGCTGATGCTTGGTCTGGCGCATAAGCGTCGATTTCGGCGCGCGTGAGTCCGCCGTGTTTTTCCAGCAAACGTTCCACCGTATCAAGGCGTTCACGCAATACTGCGACCTCCTGTGCAACGGCCATGGTGATGGCCAGTACGCGCTCGACGGCGGGGTCGTCAAAAAAATAAGGCCGTTTGCCGCGTGGTTTTGCGCCTGTTAGCGGGATGTAATCCAGGGGTGTCTGCGTGCTCATTGCGCTCGATCCGATTGATTTTCTACATGCAAGCGTAATCCTGTCGCTCGCTTATTCCAACCTGACCAAGTCGCCTTGCTCGCATCCCCGCAACGCTGGGCCCCTGCTCGGTGGCTCACTTGCGCTCGCTTCGTTTGATTTTCGTCATGCAACCGTAACCCTGTCGCTCGCTTATTCCAACCTGACCAGTTCGCCTTGCTCGCATCCCCGCAACGCGGGGCCCCTGCTCGGTGGCTCACTTGCGCTCGCTTCGTTTGATTTTCGTCATGCAACCGTAACCCTGTCGCTCGCCTGCGCCAGTTCGCCT
>Ga0315907_10000264_pt1 | contig 78280 bp, 68 predicted proteins | sample LakEriMetagenome_3_FD_203525 | JGI IMG/M metagenome (GOLD analysis project Ga0315907, IMG submission 203525) | Freshwater fungal communities from buoy surface, Lake Erie, Ohio, United States - Buoy 12 MA123 | ecosystem: Environmental > Aquatic > Freshwater > Lake > Lake biofilm | place: USA...
GGCTACATCGTGACCCGAAGTGGCTTGAACGGTCTGGCCACGATGACCAGCGTGCCTGGCGTATTTGCTGCTGGCGACGTGCAAGACCACATCTACCGCCAGGCGATCACAAGTGCGGGCACGGGGTGCATGGCTGCCTTGGATGCACAGCGGTTTTTGGAACAGTAGTCGAGATGGCTTGACAGCGGAAACACCACGAATTCAAACAACTTTGCTGCCGCCGACAGTTTGTTGATGAATTTCCGCAGTTTTTCGGTCCGTTTTTGTTTGTGGTCGGCTGTCGGCTTGTGCCTGATTTGGCTCGTGGTGAGCCGATCAGGCGCAGCCGTTCAAGAACGTTTGTTGCTGGCACCCATGATGAATTTGCTGGAGCCATGCATACAACCGCCCCGCGAGCCAGTGAAAAACGCAGCGGCTTCCATCAAACAGTGGTGCGGAGCCGACAGTCGTTCGTTGGCCCCGGTGGTGGAGACCACCTTGTCAGCACTGGGGTCACGTTTCCCACCAAATCCTCAACTGGAACTAGGCTACACCCTGCCCATCCCTTTGTTGCGTCTGTTGCAAGCGGACGGCAAGGATTGGACTGTCGACCGGCCTGCTCTGAAGAAATTCGTTCAAACCTTGGTCGAGGTCGACCGGCCTGCCATTGTTTACTTGTTTTCTACACACTTCGGGGTCAATGCGCCAATTGAGCATGTGCTGGCTGCAGACCCTGAAAATCTCCTGGTGTCTCAAACGGGAGCGCTTCCAGTAGACACTTACCTCGGCGACGAAGTGTTTCCGTGGAACTTCACTGCGGTTGACAATGGAATCACCCGGAGACGACTGCAGGTGGTGGACGCATTTTTGGAAGAAGTGTGCCAGCTGCCGAAACAGCACCGAGAGAAAATTCGCGGCATCACGATGCTGGGTGAAGTGCACCACATGTTCCCGAAGTTAGAAAGCGGCATGGGCTTTCGTTCGCCCTATGTGATCACCGATTACAGCCAGGCCTCCAAAGAAGAGTTCCGGCGTTTCCTGAAACTGCGTTATCGCCACTTGCGAGGTTTTAACCAGGCAGTGGGCGGCGACTACCCATCTTTCATGGCCGTCGAGCCCCCCAGCAAGGACATTCGTCATCAGTCGCTGACTCGTTTCCACGAGCACATTGATGCCTTCGCTCACGGCAGCTTTCCGGTGTCCGGTTGGACTCATGTGAAAGGTTCGCCAAAAAGCACAGCGGCCTGGGTGCGCATTTACCGTAACGGCCAATACCTCGGACGCACGGCGATCCGGGGTGGACGACAGGACGTCGCAGCCGTACATCCAGAGTTCGGAACCGCCGATGTGGGTTGGCAGTTCGACATAGATTTCAAGCGGTTTGAAATCGGCAACCACCGCATTGATGTGATGTTGGAGACGGACGGCGAGCAGCTGATCCATTTGGGCACCCGGGTGGTGGCGGTGATGGGTCGACAGCAACAACCGCCGCAGGATTTACCCGTGCAGGCCTTGCCTGCCCATCGCCCGGCGGACAGCACAGTGGCGTTTTCGATCGACGCCCCGAACAATCAGGATGTTTATTTTTACAACCCACTCGTCGCGCTGTGGCATGAATTCCGCGGCGAACAAGTGATGCACTACCTGGCCTTCTTCGATGCCCACATCCGGCGCTCGTGCTTGCGGGATACGGCCACATACACCCACCAAATTTTGCCTTTCATCAATCCGGGCTGGGACCGACATCGCTTTGCGGCCGAACGTTCTTTGCAGCCCTTTGGACAAACGCACAATGGCATCAGCCTCTACGGCGATGCGACCTATGGACACAATTTTGGTGAGTGGTTCAAAACCTCACGTCTGGCGACCTATGGCGTCACCGAATTTCATCCCCTCAAGCCCATGCGCCCGGAGGAAGTGCAGGCCATGTTTGAAAGCCACCGCCTTCGAGGCGCAGATTTCGTTTCTTTCTTCATGGAGCCTCGTGGTTTGACCGATGGAAACGGCGCGGTACAGAATCAATTCAGCTTTGATCCGTACATTCCCACTCACGGTTCGGACGTGCTGTTTCACTCCACACGCACAGTCCTTCAAAACAAGACCATGCGGTGAAACTTGCGGCCTGCCGCGTCTGAACACGGCAGGACTGCTCACCTTCCCATCAACTCGTTATTGATCGCGAGCCCTTTTCTACAGTGGACCATTGCACGGGCACTGATTTTTGTGGGTCCAACCCAACGAAGGAAAAGTCGATGTCGGGTTTGCGTCCGTTGATCAAGTCCGCAATGGCACGTCCCGAACCACAACCGTGTGTCCACCCCAACGTGCCGTGTCCGGTATTGAGGAAAAAGTTTCTCAGTTTGCTGCGTCCGATGTACGGGACATTGCTCGGCGTGGCTGGCCTCAGGCCAGTCCAGTACTGTGCGCCCTCCCCGTTGGTCATTTCGGGGAACAAAGCTTTCACACGACGCACAATGGCCTGACAGCGGTGCAGGTTCAAGTCCGTGCTGTAGCCATTGAGTTCTGCGGTGCCCGCAATGCGCAGCCGATTGCCCAACCGAGAAAAAACCAGTTTGTATTCGTCATCGGTCAGGGAGACTTCATAGGACTTGTTTGGCACGGTCACTGGCAGCGTCACCGAATAACCCTTGGCGGGATAGATGCGCAAAGAGACGCCCAACTGCCTGGCCCAGGTGGTGCTGAACGAGCCCAAGCACAGCACATAGCCATCGGCCTTCTCACTGCGAACCCGGCCTGCGGCATCGGCCACCTGGACCTCGCTGACCGCATCACCCTCTCTTTTCAGCCCAACAATACGGGTATCGTAGAGAAACTTCACGCCCGCCTGCGCACACAAAGCCGCCAGTCCTTTGGTGAACTCGTGCGCATCACCTGATTCGTCGCTGGGTGTCATGCTGCCGCCGACGAGTTGTGATCGGCACTGGCCCAAGGCGGGCTCGATGGCCACGCATTCATCGGGCGTTTTCATGTCCAGCTCACATCCATGCTCACGCATGATGCGCGCAGGCTCCTGCGCGGCTTCAAACTCTGATTCCGAGGTGTAGAAGTGCAGGATGCCCTGGGTTCTATGGTCATATTGCAACCCAGTCTGTGCACGCAGTTGCTGCAAGGTGCCGCGGCTGAACATGCCGAGATTAACGATCTGCCGAATATTGTGCCGAGTGCGTGCTGGCGTGCACTCACGCAGAAAACTCAAACCCCAGGCCCACTGGTTCCAGTCGGCCCTGAGCCTGAACAACAACGGGGCATCCTCCTGAGCCAACCACTTCAGAACTTTCAAAGGCGCGCCGGGGTTGGCCCAGGGTTCCGCATGGGACACACTGATCTGGCCTCCATTGGCAAAACTGGTTTCCATGCCAGCCGCGGGCTGCCGGTCGATGACCGTGACCTCATGGCCTGTTTGACGCAGAAACCAAGCCGTGGTGACGCCAGTGATACCGGCGCCGAGGACGATGATTTTTTTCATGGGGAATTGCTCCGTTCGAGTCAAAACAACTGAGTGCGAACGGGAAACGCATGCTTGCCGGGGCCTGGCATGGCCATAACCCATAGAGAGCGCGCGCATCCCGCGCCGCTCCCCCTGTCCTCGGTACCTGAGAGATTCAGGCCAGGCCGCCTTGGCCAAGCCCTTGCTCCTTCGGTGGAAGCCCTCGTTCAGAAGTGCTTCGCTCTCCAGATTCGGCTGAATTTGGCTTCAGTACCCTCCGTGTTCACGGAGCCTGAGCGTTCATGGGAGATTGCGCCTTCGGCGGCGTGTAACCATGACTGGTACACGCGCTCTCCTGAAACCAGAGCCCATTGTGGCATGAGACCAAGCCCAAAGGACAAACATGTCTGCATTGGGATGTGCGAGACCGCACGGTGCCACGCACACCGGTCAAGCGCGCAGCCCGTTCAAGTAATGGTGAACACCTTGTGCCGCCCACTGCCCTGTCGCCAAGCATGCTGTTAGCAAATATCCGCCCGTCGGGGCTTCCCAGTCCAACATTTCGCCCGCACAAAACACCCCAGGCAAAACCCTCAGCATGCCCCGCGCATCCATGGCTTCAAAAAGAACGCCACCCGCCGTGCTGATGGCTTCATCAATCGGCCGGGGTGCCAACACCTGAAGGGGCAAGGCTTTGATAGCCGCCGCCAATCCAATCGCCGAAGCGAGTTGCTCTTTACTCAAAACCTCGTAGAGCAAAGACGCCTTTACATCCGTCAGCCCGAGACGAGCCTTCAGGTGGGTAGACAACGACCGCGAGCCACGCGGCCTGGCCACTTCAACAGCCACATGCGCCTGGCTGTGCATGGGCAAGAGGTCCAGCAAAACCTCGGCCTTACCCTTGCGGTTGATTTGTTTTCGAATAACGGCGGATGCCGCGTAAATCAAGCTGCCCTCTACACCCGTTTGTGTCACCACGAACTCGCCCGCCTGCGAAAAGACCACTTGGTCTTCAACCACGATACGAAGGGCAACGTTCTTCAGAGCGGCACCCGCATGGCGATCTCTGAAATGCGGCGTCCAACCCGGCAGATCGACACCTTGACGGTTGTGATGGCCGACATCAAAACCGCAGTTCGAAGGCTGCAGCGGCGCAAGACCGACGCCCGCTCGGTTCAACACCGACCACCATGCACCATCTGATCCGAGGCGACTCCAGCTCGCGCCACCCAATGCCAAAACGCATGCGCGAGATTCAACGGTGAAGGTTTCGCCTGCCCGAGAAAAAACCAAACGCCTGACGCCACCCACCTCTTGTCCAGAAGGCACAACGTCTTCAAAACCCAACCAACGGTGACGCATGTGAAAACGCACGCCCAGCGATCTCAAACGGTGCAACCACGCCCGCAGCAAGGGGGCCGCCTTCATGTCCTTTGGAAACACCCGACCCGAGCTACCAACAAAAGTCGGGACACCCAAACTGTCGGCCCACTGGCGAACCGCAGGCCCATCCAAGGCGGAAAGTGCGTCCGCCAAGTCAGGGCTGCGCTCACCATAACGGGCCAAGAAGGGTGCAAAAGGTTCGCTGTGCGTCAGGTTCAAACCTCCCCTGCCGGCGAGTAAAAACTTGCGGCCGGCCGACGGCATGGCGTCGTACACATCAACGGTGAATCCTGCTTGGGCCAGCATTTCAGCGGCCCTTAATCCCGCAGGTCCCGCACCGATGACCACAACAGGTGATGCGGGGTCAGACGCTGAAGCGGACATTGAGTGTTTTGGAATGGAGACATTCATGCAGCAATTGTCGCTGCCGCACCCTCGCTCTCCGGGCGGGCTCAAGCCCGGCGTTTGACAGCGGGTTTGCGGACCACGGGTTTCCTTCGTTCTGGCAACGCCTCGTTGGCGATCGTGGCAAAGGCGCGGCGAAATTGGGTCTTCATCCACTCCAACCCGACATCACCTGCACTGTCACGCCGCCAAAGCATGTTGACATTAAAACTGCCCAGATCCAGCGGAGGAGCGCATACCTGCAAACCCGCCACCCTCGACAAAGCCAGGCAGGTGGGCGTGGGTGCGGTGGCCACCGCATCCAGTCGCATCAAAAATGCGGGCAGAGCTGAAAAGTGCGTCAAGGCAGTTTGAATGCGGCGCTGCAGCCCCAGCGCACGCAAAGAAGCATCCACAATCCCTTCTCGTCCCAGCGGTGACACCAGCACGTGTCGCATGCCCACGTAGGCGTCGAGTGTCAAAGGAAGTTTCACCTTCAAGCGCTGCGCGTCGATCAGGCAAGCGAAACCCAACTCTCCGAGTTTTTCCTGCCCTATGGCCATTCGACCGAGCGGTCCGGACACCATGGCCAAATCGATGTCACGCTCATCGAACGCCTGCTCTACGGTGTAGCGGTTGACCCGACGCAAGACGATGCTCACACCTGGCGCTTCATCGGCAAGAATTTCCGCCAACCGTGGGCCCAAGGCCAGCTCCAGATCGTCTGTCATGCCAAGCGTGAAACGCCGTTTGGACTGCTGGCTGTCAAAGGTCAACTGGGCCAGCATCAGGTCGTGCAGGCTGGCCAATTGCTGGCCGAGCGGCTCGGCCATCGCGCGGGCACGCGGGGTGGGCTCCATGCCGCTTCGTGTTCGCACAAAAAGTGGGTCGCCTGCCGTGGCTCGCAACCGAGTCAAGGATGCACTCACAGCAGCCTGACTCAATGACAAGCGCCTCGCCGCCAAGGTCACGCTGCGCTCTTGCCACAGGGCCAGGAACACCACACCAAGATTGAAGTCGATTTTTCTTAATTCACTAAAACCGATTTTCATAATTCACATTATTTGTTTGACCACTTTTTAACACCCCGTCACACTGCTGTCATCTTTTGTGAACAAGAAAAAACATGTGTCAATTGCTCGCGATGAGCTGCAAGCTCCCAGCCACCATCAATTTTTCATTTGAAGGATTTGCCACGCGGGGAGGCCAGACCGACGAACACCGTGACGGTTGGGGCATCGCGTTCTTTGAAGATGAAGGCTGCCGCATGTTTCTGGACACCTTGTCCTCGGTGAGTTCGCCCATTGCCACTTTGATCAAACATTACCCAATTAAATCTCGGTATGTGATCGCCCATATTCGCAAGGCCACTGAGGGCAGTGGCGGCGTCGCACTGCAAAACTGCCACCCCTTCCAACGTGAGTTGTGGGGACGCCCCTGGATCTTCGCGCACAACGGACAGGTCAATGCATTCACGGACAGATCCGGAATCCCCGCCATCCACGTCCCAGTGGGCCAGACCGACAGCGAGCGGGCGTTTTGCTACATCCTGAACCAACTCCGCGCGCGATATGCAGCCCTGCCGCCTTTGTCGGAGCTGACCCGGTCAGTGCGCGAGTTGGCACAGGAGATCGCGGCTTTCGGCACCTTCAATTTTTTGCTGTCCAACGGCGAATTCATGTTTGCCCACTGCACCACCAATCTGCACTTTGTGACTCGCCGCTACCCTTTTACGACCGTCAAGCTGATCGACTGCGACATGCAAATTGACATGAGCAAACACAACAGCGTGAACGATGTCATCAGCGTGATTGCCACTCAACCGCTGACCACCAACGAAAACTGGCAGTCCTTCCAACCCGGGGAGTTGCGGGTTTTTGTGGATGGCCGCAGTGTGGATGTATCGGAGAACCCGGTTACCCTCTGACCTTTTGTTTCGCTGCGGATTTGTTTTGTGTCGTCCGCTTTCATCCCCACCGTACAGGAGCCCCTCCATGACCTTGCAACTCAAAACACTCAGCCGTTTGTTTTTGTCCGCTTCACTCGCAAGCTGTTTGTTGGGTGCGCCTGGAACGGTGTTCGCACAGGATTTGCGCATAGGACTGTCGAGCAACCCACAGTCCGCTGATCCGCATTTTTTCAACAACGATGCCATCAGCGCCATGCTCAGCCATGTGTACGAAACGCTGATCACACTCGACCCAGAAACCAAGTTGATCCCTGGTTTGGCCACGTCCTGGCGGGCGGTGAACGAGAACACCTGGGAGTTCAAATTACGCCCGGGCGTAAAGTTTCACGATGGAAGCCCCCTCACCGCCGAAGACGTGGTCTTCTCTTTGAGCCGCCCTGCCACCATCGTCAACAGCCCCAGCTCTTTTGCGCAATTCACGCGCAATATCACCAATACAAAAATCATTGACGACACCACACTCTTGCTCACCACCGCTACGCCCGCGCCTTTGCTGCCCAATGACCTGACGCGCATCTTCATCGTGTCGCGCAAGGCTGCCGAAAAAGCCACCACCGACGATTTCAACCAGAACAAAGTCGCTGCCGGCACCGGCCCGTTCAAGATGGTCAAGTACACACGCGGAGAGGGAACACAACTGGCACGCAACGACAGCTACTGGGGCGCAAAGCCAGCTTGGGCCTCGGTGAACCTGCGGTTCTTGCCCACCGATTCGGCGCGCATGGCTGCCCTTTTGTCAGGCGACGTTCAGATGGTTGAAAACGTCCAGGCCAATTTGGTGTCTCAATTCAAAGGCAACAAAGACCTGTCGGTATTTGAGAAGGTATCGAGCCGAGTCCTGTTCTTGTTCACCGACCACCGTGACAAGTCACCCTATGTGACCGATACCACAGGCAAACCGCTGGACAAAAATCCCATGCAAGATGCCCGCGTTCGTGTAGCCATGTCTAAGCTGATCGACCGAAATGTGCTGGCAGAACGGGTGCTTGACAAGCTTGGCGTTCCCACAGGCAACCTGGCTGCGCCGGGCATGTTTGGGTTCAACCCCAATCTGAAACCCGAACCTGTGGACATCGAAGGTGCGAAAAAACTGCTGGCCGAAGCGGGATACCCCAACGGCTTTGGTCTGACCATTTTTGGACCGAATGACCGCTATATCAACGACGAACAGGTCATGCAGACCATCGGCCAAATGTTTACACGGGGCGGCATTGTCACCAAAGTCACCGTCTCGCCCATGTCAACCTTTGTGGGCCAAGCCTCCAAGAAAACGCTGGGTGTGGGCCTGCTGGGCTGGGGTGTCGGTGGCGGTGAACCTTCCAGCCCGCTGCGCGGTTTGTTGGCCACGACCAATGCCGAAAAAGGTCTGGGTGGCAACAACTGGAGCAGCTACAGCAACCCCGCCTACGACAAGCTCATCACCGATGCCCTGAGCACCGTGGATGACAAAAAACGCGAGAAGCTGCTGCAAGATGCGGCAGAGCTGGCACTGAAAAAAGACCAGGCCATCATTCCGCTGTACAACCAAGTCGCCACCTGGGCGACACGCAAAGGCTACAGCTATGTGCCACGGGTGGACGAATTCACATTGGCCCACCACGTGAAGCCGCAGTAAGCGGCGTCCGCTTTAGAAAAAAGTTTCGAACTGTCTCGCGAGCCGCCCAAGCACAGCGGCCCGCGACCAGGTCTGTCAGTTACCTTTCTAACCTGGCCCCTTACCGCCGTGAACGACACGCTGCACGAGTTCAACAGTCCGCCAGAAGGCTTACTGCAATGTACCGCGCTTGATGTGCACCGCGTATTGCCAGGACCCAGCCTGCTGCACTGGCCGGGCCCGGGGCCTCGGCTCTTTGTATCGGTTTTGCTGCATGGCAATGAAGATGCAGGGCTCAAGGCTTTGCAGCGTTTGCTGCAGAAGTACAAAGGCTGCACGCTACCCAGGGCCTTGTCGGTTTTTGTGGGCAATGTTCACGCGGCTGCGGCGGGCGTTCGCCACTTGTCTGAACAGCCTGACTTCAACCGCATTTGGGCTCACAGCGACGCTCAGGCATCGCCCTACCACCGGATGGCAGCGAAGGTGCTGGATCGCATGGGACGGCAACCCTTGTTCGCTGTGCTTGATCTGCACAACAACACGGGCCGTAATCCGCTGTACAGCTGTGTGTCATCCAGTGAGGCCAGCCACCGCCGACTGGCCGCGTTGTTTTCCCCCATCGTGGTCAAAGTTGATGGACTGCGGTCGCTGAACGAAGCGTTCAGTGCCATGGCCCCGAGCATTTGCTGCGAGTGCGGGGAAATTGGCAACGAGGCGGGTGTACAGCGCGCCTTCGAGCTACTCGATTTGTGCCTGACGACCTCGCACGAAGCCCTGCGTGCTGTCGACCACAGTGGATTGCAGTTGCTGGAGGCCTACGCGGAGATCCACGTACCGGCCTCAACCACGATAGGCTTTGATGACACCCGAGCTGATTCGAACCTTTGTCTGTCACCTGACATCGATTTGTTGAACTTTGTGCACCTGCCCAAGGGCCAGGTGCTGGCCCGAACAGGTACAGCCACAACGGATGCCCATCTGATCGCGCGTAACGTGATGGACGGCCAAATCCTGGATTTGTTTTATCAGGATGGTCGACTGATACGACTCAAAGAAGCCGCCATTCCCGCCATGCTGACACCGTCAATTGCGGCCATCAGGCAGACATGTTTGGGATATTTGATGCGGCCTGTTTCAACAAGCAACTGATGCGATACCACCATGCTTGAATTCATTCTTCGAAGGTTGCTGCAAAGCATTTTGGTGCTGTGGGTGATGTCCATGCTGGTGTTTGCAGGTGTCTATGTGGTGGGCAACCCCGCCGACATATTGGTCAGTCTGGATGCCGACCCGGCGGACCGGGCGCGCGTCATAGCCAACCTCGGGCTGGACCAACCGCTGCCAATGCAGTATCTGACATTTTTGAAGAATGCACTGTCCGGTGACCTGGGGACTTCTTTTGTGCAAGGTGTTCCAGCGGTTCAGTTGGTGATCGAGAAAATGCCAGCGACCCTGGAGCTGGCCGTGGCGGCGATGCTGATCGCCATCGTGCTGGGCATTCCACTGGGCCTGTGGGCAGGATTGAAGCCGGACTCATTTGCCGCGAAAACCATCATGACAGGCTCCATCTTGGGTTTTTCGCTGCCCACGTTCTGGGTGGGATTGATGCTCATCATGGTATTCGCCGTGCAACTCGGCTGGTTGCCAGCGGGAGGACGTGGACCGACCACGGAAGTTTTGGGTCTGCAATTGGCAATCTTCAGCAGCGAGGGCTGGCGTCACCTGGCCCTGCCGGCGCTCAACCTGGCATTGTTCAAACTCTCACTCATCACTCGTCTCACCCGCGCTGGCACTCGTGAAGCCCTGACGCAAGACTATGTGAAATTCGCCCGGGCCAAAGGTCTTTCACCGACGAGGGTGGTCGGGGTACATGTGCTCAAGAACATCATGATTCCGATCGTCACGGTGGTGGCGCTGGAGTTTGGCGCTTTGATCGCTTTTGCCGTGGTCACGGAAACCATCTTTGCCTACCCCGGTATGGGCAAACTCATCATTGACTCCATCAACCTACTGGACCGTCCTGTGGTCGTGGCCTATTTGCTCATCATCGTGAGTATGTTCATCATCATCAATTTGCTCGTGGACATCGCCTATTCGGTGCTGGACCCTCGGGTGCGCTTGGGGTCGCTGGAATGAAAGCTGCCGATACCCCACTGCGTCTCTTCTTGCGTCAGTTCGCAGATTCAAAACTCGCGGTCGTTGGGGCCCTGGTGCTTGCCTTGTTGTTAGTCGCGGCTTTATTCGCACCGCAACTGTCCCCACAAAACCCGTATGACCTCGCTCAGCTTGACATCATGGATTCGCGGCAAGCCCCGGGCACATCCAGCCTCAGCACAGGCAAGCTCTTTGTTTTGGGCACCGATGAACAGGGCCGCGACCTTCTCTCGGCCATGCTTTACGGCCTGCGCATCTCGCTCAGCATCGGCACGCTAGCCACCTTGCTGGCCTTGAGCATCGGCGTCTCATTGGGGTTGATGGCGGGTTATGCGGGTGGGCGTTTTGAATCGCTGTTGATGCGCCTGGTGGACATTCAATTGTCTTTCCCCGCCATTCTGTTGGCGTTGATACTGATCTCCGTGCTCAAGCCCGGAGTTGGGAACGTTGTCATCGCCTTGGTGGCGGTGCAATGGGCCTACTACGCCCGAACGGTTCGCTCAGCAGCATTGGTGGAGCGCAAGAAGGAATACATCGAAGCAGCTCGTGGCTTGGGACTGTCCCACACCCGCATCATCTTCAAACACCTCCTCCCCAACTGTTTGCCGCCCGTCATCGTGGTGGCCGCTTTGCAAGTGGCCAATGCGATTGCCCTGGAGGCCACGTTGTCTTTTTTAGGCCTAGGCGTGCCCATCACCGAACCGTCTCTCGGACTTTTGATCGCCAATGGACAGCAGCACTTGTTGTCCGGCAAATATTGGATGTCTGTTTACCCCGGGCTGTTGCTGTTGACCAGCATCTTGGCCATCAATTTGGTGGCTGACCAGTTGCGTGACGTGCTCAACCCAAGGCTGCAAAAACAATGAAAGAGGCTTTCTCTTGGAACCCGACCCTGAGGGTGCGCGGACTGCAGACGCAGTTCGCCACCCGCGCCGGCATGGCCAAGGCAGTAGACGATGTGTCTTTTGATGTCGGCCGCGGCCAGATCATGGGCTTGGTGGGCGAGTCGGGCTCAGGCAAGTCGATGACGGGTTATTCCATCTTGGGTTTGATCGACCCCCCTGGCCAAGTGGTGGCGGGCGAGGTGCTGCTCACCTTGCAAAACGGTGAAACCGTCGACCTGCGGCGTCTGCCACCTAAAGAAATGCAGCACATGCGCGGCAATCGGGTGGCCATGATCTTCCAAGACCCGATGATGACGCTCAACCCCGTGCTGCGCATCGACACCCAAATGATCGAGGCGATTCAGGCCCACTTTCCGGTCTCGCGCCCGGATGCCATGGCCCGCGCTTTGGCTGCGCTGGCCAAGGTGGGCATTCCGTCGCCGGCCGAGCGGCTCGTGGCCTATCCTCACCAATTCAGTGGTGGCATGCGCCAACGTGTGGCCATTGCCATCGCCATGATCAACCAGCCCGATCTCATCATTGCCGATGAACCGACCACGGCGCTGGACGTGACCATTCAGGGTCAGATCCTGTCCGAGATGCAAACCCTGTGTCGTGAATCCGGCACGGCCCTCATCTGGATCACCCACGATCTATCCGTGGTGGCCGGTTTGGCCGACACCTTGGCGGTGATGTACGCCGGGCGCATCGTAGAACAGGGCACGGTTGAACAGGTGCTGAACCAGCCCAGACATCCCTATACCCATGGTTTGATGGCCAGCAATCCATCGCGCAATCCCCGTGGCCAACCCTTGCGTCAAATTTCGGGCATGACGCCGTCGCTGTTGAACCTGCCTATGGGCTGCGCATTTGCACCGCGTTGCGGTTTTGCCGATGACGCCTGCCACGAACGCCCTCCCCTGCGCCATTGGGATGGTCGGCAGCTGCGTTGCGTCCATCCCGTGGGGGGAGACAACACATGAGCGCAACACCTTTGCAAACACCCACCCATACCGCGCTGTTGGAACTGCGCTCCGTCTCCAAACGCTTCAGTCAACGTCTTGACTTTGCGGCCAAGCTCACCCAATGGTTAGGCGCGTCTGTGCAGAATCACACGGTGCATGCCGTTGACAAGGTTTCCTTGTCTATCCAAGCGGGTGAGGTGGTGGGATTGGTGGGGGAGTCGGGTTGCGGAAAATCGACACTGGGCCGCATGGCGGCTGGTTTACACACCCTCACCGAAGGAGACCGATTCTTCAACGGCGAGAACGCGCGGGCACTGCAAGCGCGGCTATCCGCCGCAGACTACCGGCGCCACATGCTCGGCATTCAGATGATTTTTCAAGACCCGTATGCCAGCCTGAACCCCAGACTTCGGGTGAAAGACATCATCGGCGAAGCCCCCGTCGCCCATGGCCTGACTCCCGCCGACGAACAAGAAGACCGAGTGGCCGAACTCATGACCCAAGTGGGTCTGGACCCTCAATTCATGCGCCGCTTTGCACATCAGTTCTCTGGGGGCCAGCGGGCGCGTATAGGCATTGCCAGAGCGCTTGCGGTCAATCCCCGCTTTTTGATCTGTGATGAAGCGGTGGCGGCGCTGGATGTCTCCATACAGGCTCAGGTGATCAACCTTTTCATGCAGCTTCGGCAGGATTTGAACCTGACTTACCTTTTCATCAGCCACGACCTCGGTGTCGTGCGCCACATCAGCGACCGGGTGGTCATCATGTACCTTGGGCGAGTGATGGAAACTGCGACCACCGACGCAGTGTTCTCCGACCCCTTGCACCCCTACACCCAAGCGCTGCTGGCCGAGGCCCCAACGCTACAGGTCAAGAAGAAAACCTTTGTCGCCATCAAAGGCGAGATCCCATCGCCATTGAACCCGCCCAGCGGATGCCACTTCCATCCGAGGTGTCCACTGGCCATGGAACGATGCAAAACCGAAGCACCGGAACTGGTACACCACGATGCACAACGTTCCGTTGCTTGCCATGTCGTCAATGGGTGAAGAGCCCAGCGGCAGCGCGTGGCGCCTTGCGCTTTGCGCGGTCAGCGCTTTCGTTCTTTTGTTGGGTGGTTGCGCTGTCAGTCCTCCCGCTGCCGACCGACCCCCGCTCACGACCGACGCACCGCCGGCCCCCGAAGCCTCCTCCGGCTGGGCGGTCAAACCGGGCTGGTCGTCCAAGTCCTGGATGGTGGCCGCGGCCAATCCCGTTGCATCGGATGTGGGTGCGAGCATTTTGAAAGCGGGCGGATCGGCGGTAGACGCGACCATTGCCGTACAGATGGTCCTCACCTTGGTCGAGCCTCAATCCAGTGGCATTGCTGGAGGGGCATTCCTGCTGCACTTTGATGGCCAACGGGTTCAGGCATTCGATGGGCGAGAGACAGCGCCGGCTGCGGCGCGGGAGGACCTATTCATTGGCAGCAACCTACAGCCCCTGTCTTTTCCATCCGCAGTGGTGGGTGGCCGCTCCGTGGGCGTGCCTGGCGTGTTACGCATGCTGGCCTTGGCCCATGCGCAACACGGCCGCCTGCCTTGGGCACGTTTGTTCGAGCCCGCCATCCGTTTGGCTGAGGAGGGTTTTGTGATCAGCCCACGGTTGGCACGCTTGATTGCCACTGACAAAACGTTGATGCTGGACCCGACCGCGCGCACCTACTTTTATGAAGCCGATGGTCGTCCAAAAGCCGCTGGCACGCTGCTGAAGAACCCCACTTTGGCGACCAGCCTGCGTGACATCGCTGAACAGGGTGCCAACGCTTTTTACCAAGGGGATATCGCATGGGCCATCGTGAATAAAGTGCGAGAACACCCCAGCAACCCGGGCGTTTTGACCCTGGATGATCTGGCCCGCTACCAGGCCAAGGAGCGCCCGGCTCTGTGCTTCAACTACCGGCACACTCGAATCTGCGGCATGCCCCCGCCCTCCTCTGGCACAGTGGCGTTGGCTCAGATTTTCGGCATGCTGGAGCCCATGAACCTGGCCACCGACAAACCCCAACGCTCACCACAGGGGCACTGGACATTGCCACCTCAGGCCGTGCACGCGTACAGCGAAGCGGCTCGTTTGGCCTATGCCGACCGTGCCATGTACGTGGCCGACCCAGATTTCGTCGACGTGCCTGTGGCCGCATTGACGGCACCCGCCTATTTGGCGCAGCGGCGCCGTTTGATCAAAGAACAATCGATGGGAACGGCAGTTGCCGGGCAGCCCGAGGGCATCGCCATCAGCGCTGCACCGGACCAAAGTCCCGAATTCCCGTCGACGTCCCACATCTCGGTGGTAGATGCCTGGGGGAAGGCGGTCTCCATGACCACCACCATTGAAGACGCATTCGGCGCACGCCAGATGGTGCGCGGTTTTTTACTCAACAACCAACTCACCGATTTTTCATTCATGCCACGTGATGCCGTTGGCCGCGCGGTGGCCAACCGCGTGCAGCCTGGCAAACGACCACGTTCGTCGATGTCGCCCCTCTTGGTATTCGATGGCCGAAGCGGCCAACTTTTGATGACCGTGGGTTCTCCGGGCGGATCGGCCATTATCAACTACGTGGGCAAGGTGTTGCTCGGGACCATCGACTGGGGCCTGAACATGCAAGACGCCATCACCTTGCCGAACTTTGGCAGCCGCAACGGACCGACGGAGTTGGAGCTGGGGCGAACCGATGCCAAGCTCGCACCTGCCCTCACAGCAAAAGGACACGATGTGCGGTTGATCGAACAAACCTCGGGTCTGCAAGGCATCATGCGCACCTCAAACGGTTGGTTCGGGGGCGCTGACCCTCGGCGAGAGGGCGTTGCGCGGGGGGAGTGAGAACGGACCAAGGCCCTGCGCCTTGGCATCCGCTAGGTAGGGCGCCCTGCCTAACCCGCGCCTGCGGAGCGATCATGCGACATGGCCATGGCTATGATGGTCCGCATCCATGACACACACTGATTTCGACTACATCGTCGTTGGCGGCGGATCGGCGGGTTGCGTGCTGGCGGCGCGTTTATCCGAGGATCCTGACACCTCGGTGGCCCTGATCGAGGCCGGTCCACCGGACACCAGCCCCTTGGTGCACTGCCCGGCGGGTATTGCCGTGTTGGCACAAACCGGCTGGTTAAATTGGGGCTTTGAAACGGTGCCCCAACCCGGGCTCGGGGGCCGTCGCGGTTATCAACCGCGTGGCAAAGTGCTCGGCGGATCCAGTTCTGTCAACGCCATGGTTTATGTACGAGGTCAGGCTCAGGACTACGACCACTGGGCTGCATTGGGCAATGAGGGGTGGTCCTACAACGAGGTCTTACCCTACTTCAAAAAAGCGGAGCACAACGAACGCGGTGCCGATCATTGGCACGCCACCGGAGGCCCTTTGAATGTGAAGGACCTCAGCGACCCCCACCGCATCAGCCGTGATTTTGTTCAGGCGGCCCAACAAGCGGGTCATCCACACAACCCTGACTTCAACGCTTCAGTGCAAGAAGGCGTGGGTCTGTACCAGGTCACACACCGCAGCGGGGAACGTTACAGCACGGCCAAGGCCTATCTGGCACCTGCGCGCCATCGCCGTAACCTGCACATCGTGACGAACGCCAGAGCCAGCCGCGTTCTCATGCAAGGACAGCGGGCCATTGGCCTCGTTTACTTTCAAGGCAACGAGGAGAAAAGAATGTTGGCCAGGCGGGAGGTGTTGCTGTCTGCCGGTGCTTTGCAATCACCTCAACTTCTGATGTTGTCTGGCATTGGGCCCGGGCCGCTGCTGCAACGACACGGCATCAACGTCGTCCACCATTTGCCCGGTGTCGGCCAGCACCTGCATGATCACCTGGATGTAGTGCAAGTCGTTCATGCTCCCGCATTGACGGACCTGTTTGGCATTTCCCCTCAAGGAGCCTGGCAGGTGCTCAGAGGGATGTGGAATTGGCGACGATACCGACGGGGCCTGTTGACCACCAACTTTGCAGAGGCCGGGGGCTTCATCAAGAGTGACCCCGCATGCGCATCCCCTGACCTTCAGCTGCACTTTGTCATCGGCAAATTGATCGACCATGGCCGCAAGGTGGTTCTAGGCCATGGTTACTCTTGCCATGTGTGCTTGTTGCGGCCGCACAGCCGTGGCTCGGTGAGTTTGGCGAGTAACGATCCGCTGCAGCCTCCGATGATTAACCCCAACTTTTTGGGCGATGCGCGTGATTTGCCCAGCTTGGTTCGTGGTTTCCAGCAGATGAGGTACATCCTTTCTCAACCCGCGCTGGCACAGCATGGCGGGCGCGAGCTCCCTGTCAGCAGCGCGGCACGTACGGAGGAAGAAATCGCCCAATTCATTCGTGATCGGGCGGACACCATCTACCATCCCGTGGGCTCATGCCGCATGGGACCGCAGGCACTGGATGTGGTGGACGCGCGGCTGCGTGTTCACGGCGTTCAAGGATTGCGCGTCGTGGATGCATCCATCATGCCGCAGATCGTCAGCGGCAATACCAACGCCCCCACCATCATGGTGGCAGAAAAAGCTGCCGACATGATCAAGCGGGATTGGAAGGCGTAACCTGCACCGCACTGAAGGCCATGTCGCCATACCAGCCCTCGACGGTGTTTTTCAGGTCGTCGGTGTCCGTGAGCACGCCCACGCTGCTGATCCTCCCCGGTGGCACAGCCCCAAATATCTGCTTGAAGTCCTCGACCACATTTCGCTCATAGGCGAGCCACTGGCCCACTCGGGCGTTCCCAGATTCAACAACGTGGTTTTGCAAACGTTTGGAGCGAACATAGGGCACCGTCTGTCCCACGGGTACTTGCCCATCCCATGCATAGGCCAACGTGGCGTAAGGTAAACGGTTGCCTGTGAACAGCTCGACTTGCTCAAAGAACAAACGATCCCGCAGCGGCAGCGTTTGTATGTCTCCCTCAAACGCCAAAATGATGCGCACCGGCGTGTCCTCTGCATCATCGTCTGAAACGGTGGCCTTCAGGTGCACGGCATCGACACGCCAGGTCCAGCGAAACCATGGCGTGGCCAATGGATTCACATTCACGTCACAACGTAAGCCCGAACTGGCCGCCTCCGCTTTTGCATGCAGAACAGTTCGGCCATCCAAAGTCACTTTTTGATACTGGGTTCGTTTCAGATTACGACGAATGATGTAGTTGTCCCACCCTTCAGGAAAAAACCCATCCGCACTCTCTTCAGAGAACAGTCCTAACGTACCGGGATCTCTGGGAACGCGGGATGGAGGCGACGCACAACCCAGCAAACTGCCCCCTCCGAGAAGAACCCAGCCCGCAGCCAGTGAAGCGGAGCAAAAACGACGACGCTGAACAAATGGGGTGGGTGTCTCGGGCATGGGTTCAGAGCTTACAGGGGCAACTGGTTTCATCAAGGATCAGCAGCCTAACAGCAAGTTCATGCGGAGATGTGACAGATGCGATCCACTGGCATGGAAAATAATGGCCATGATCACGATCAATGACGATGCTTGGCTGCATGTCGATGACACCTGCTGCGTGCTGAACAAACCTGCAGGCCTGCCTTCGGTGCCGGGACTCGGTGAATTGGCGCATGGCAGCCTGGCCCAACAGGTTCAGCAACGTTATGCAGATGCAAGGGTGGTACATCGGTTGGACATGGCCACATCCGGCTTGATCTTGATGGCACGCGGTGCCGATTGGCAACGCGCCTACAGCCGCTTATTCGCCGAACGCCGCGTGCAAAAACGGTACCTCGCCGTGGTACATGGCTTGTTGGCCCAGGACGAAGGGCAGATCGACTTGCCCTTGATCGCCGACTGGCCCAATCGCCCCAAACAGAAAGTGGACACCGTCACGGGGAAATCCTCACTGACGCTGTTTCGGGTCCTCTCTCGTGACCCGTCGACCTACCGAACCCGGCTGGAATTGCAGCCTGTCACCGGTCGATCACATCAGCTGCGTGTGCATTTGCAGGCCATTGGTCACCCCATCGTGGGCGACCGCCTGTATGCGCCGTTCCACTTGCAAAACGAAAGCCATCGGCTGTTGCTGCATTCGCAAGCGCTGTCCGTGCTTCATCCCCATACGACGCACACCATGTTGTGGAGGGCCGACCCTGATTTTTAGAATGACTGGCTGAACAGCACGCTCAGGACTGGGCGGGGCCCTGGAATCCACCCGATCGGAAAGTCAGCACCAAGGTGTCACGGTAGCCCGCGCCGTCCAGGGGCTGTATGGGGGTGCTTTCGTGGATCACTTTTTCGTCGTCAAGCATCAGCAGCGTCCACGGTTCGACCAAAGTGAAACGTTGGCCGTGACAACCTTGTGCCTCAAAAACACGTGTCTCTCCGCCCTTCACGCCGACGCGATTGACCAAAATCACCGCCACAAAATCCACGCCGTCGCGGTGGGCGCCCTCCGGCGTCGGCCGCCCGATACCGCCCTCGGTGTCAATGCGGAACTGGTGGGCCTCCACAAACCACGGTTGTGAACCCTTGACAAGAGAACACTGGTTGGCAAGCGCCAATAACAACACAGACCATGCAGGGTGCTGGGTCAAGCGGCTGGACAGCGGCTCAAACCAACGCTCGATGCCACCATGCAGCGCGTTGTAATCCACAGGCTGCCAGTGCGCGCGGTGAGGAGCGAGTATCAGTTGCTCCCCATCGGCCACATAACAACCGTGCCGTCTGCGCCGATAGCGACCGCCGTCACGGAGATAACCGTCGGGCGGCAGATCGTTCCACGTCTCGTTCAGAACCAGCAGCTCTGAAATAGATAAACCAAGCAACTTGCCCAGCGCCGGCGGCTCCAGTACGGCATAACCCGGTTGATGCAAGGCGGGCTGCAGGTTTTTTAATGAGGTCAGTGGTGGCGTTGGAGAGGCACTCATGAGTGAAGGCGGGGTCGTGGATTCACCATTTTGCCCCTGACTTTCATTTGGTTTCACTTGCCCCGGCGTCAGGTGACGCCACCACCTGCACTCGAGCCTGCCCCATGGTCACCACCTGCCCTGAACGAATTTTGCAGGTCTTGCGCAGCTCCAGCGTCCCATCAACCAGAACCTGGCCCTGGGCCACAAACATTTTGGCCAAGCCACCGCTGGGTGCCAAACCCGTGGCTTTGAGCAAGGCATCAAGCGGGATGTACTCACCGCGAAGAACGAATTGGATGGTGGTCATGGAATTGAATCTGGCCTGTAAAGAATGCATTCTCGGGACAAAGTGTGGCGCAATCCCCGCATCTTTTTTCGGCCACCCTGACAAAGAGCGCAATAACTGTCCAGACTTCGTGTACATTGCAATCACAGTTATACGCAAGACCGTGTTTGTTCTCGATCTGTTCACCTCTGCGCTGGCCACACCGGCCTTGTTGCAGACACCGCCAGACCTCCCCACACAAAAATCTTGAGTGTTGCTGCATGCGACGGCATGTGCTGCGCATTATTTTTTGATAGACAGTTAGGAATACGTCCATGACGACAAAAACCGGCACCGTGAAGTGGTTCAACGACAGCAAGGGCTACGGCTTTATTGCACAAGACGAAGGTGGCGCTGACCTCTTCGCTCACTTCCGTGACATCGAAGGCAATGGCTTCAAGACCCTGGTTGAAAACCAGCGCGTCGAATTTGAAGTGAAGCAAGGCCAAAAAGGCCTGCAAGCTGCAAATATCAAGCCTCTGTAATTACTGCATACAAGGCGCCTCGGCGCTCGGTATGAAGCAACAAAAACCGCAGCCTGGCTGCGGTTTTTTTTCGCATATCAACGCCGCTCACGCAGAGGTGCTGCAGTCGATGGACTGCCTGCCCCACCAATCCTCCCCAGGAGCCAACTGCACAGGTTGGTTCACGACGGCCGATTCGACACACAACATCTGGCGCCAACCCTCATCGGGCATGTCTTGAAGGGCCACCGAATTCACGGGTCCCGGGTTCCAGACGATCACATCTTTAAAACCGGTTTGCATCACCTCCGAGCGATCGGTAGCTGACTCACCAGTGCTGATCAACACGGGCCTGGCAGCGTCGAAATAGACCCTGTCCACCTCGCCCTCAATGCGGACGCTGCTGTGGTCGTCCACCTGGACCGTGTTGGTCACAGCATTGCGAAAACGCAAACGCGACAAACCTTCCAGTCGAACCGCAGTGATGTCTGCGACCTTCAGATAGGTGTGCAAGGCGGCAGTGAAGGACAGTGGCTTGTTTCCGGTATTGATGACCGCCAGTTCCATATCAAGTCGCTGACTGGAAAAACGCAGGCTGAGCTCCAGTTCAAAATCAAAGGGCCAAAGTGCCCGGGTCTCGTCACTGCTCACCAGACGCAGGATCAGCAGCGCGTCTTTTTCAGTCGTGTCCACGCTGTGCAAACTCCACATTTGTGTCCGCGCAAAGCCGTGTTTGACCAGAGTACCTTGGTTGGCAAACTGTGGAAACACCACGGGTACGCCACCGCGTACGGCTGTGCCCACGGCGAAATGGGCTTGCTCTGAAAGGTACAACCGCTCGACACCACCGCTTGTTTTCCACGAAACCAGATGCGCACCATGCAACAGAACCATGGCTTCGCTGCCATCGGGTGCCGTCAAATGGCACGCTGGCTGGCCATGGAAAGTGGTGTTTTGGTGCTGAAAACGTGGAGGATGTGCGACTTGCATGGAGCTTGGCCGGAGATAAGAAACAAACAATTGTCTCAGGGGACGGACCAAAGGTCCGTGGGAATGAGGCAAGATGCCGGTGTCTGTGGGCCGCATGCTGATCTCCGTTGCCATTGACTCTTTTCTCCGAATGAAAGCAACTCCACCCATGGCACTGAAAGCCACCATCTACAAAGCGCAATTGCAAATTGCAGACATGGACAGAAATGTTTACTTGAATCACCCGGTGACGCTGGCCAGGCATCCCTCAGAAACCGACGAACGTATGATGATTCGTCTCTTGGCGTTGGCGATGAATGTTCAGGCCGACTCCGACCATGGTCAACTTGAGATGGCCAAGGGCATGTGGGACCAAGAAGAACCCGACCTTTGGCACAAAGACTTGACAGGACAAGTCAAACATTGGATCGATGTCGGGCAGCCTGATGACAAACGTTTGCTCAAAGCCTGCCCACGAGCGGACAAAGTCAGCGTCTACAGCTTCAGCCACAGTACACCCGTGTGGTGGAAGAGCATGGAGAGCAAAATTTCAAGAGCGCACAATCTGAACGTGTGGCAAATCCCAGCAGATCAATCCCAGGCGCTGGCAGCACTGGCTCAGCGAGGGATGCAGTTGCAAGTGACCGTACAAGATGAACAAGTGTGGTTCAGCGATGGCGACACCTCCGTGGAGATACAGGCCATCGCCCTGCGCAGCGCCACCGCTTGATTCAGACTCTCCCCTCTTGTCTAGATGACTTCGATGACCGTCACCCACAATCCCGCTCAATCACGTTTTGAGTTGCAGTACGGCCCCCATGTTTGTATCGTTGACTACCAATTGAACGCAGGCGTGATGCACCTGACCCACACCTGGGTAGATCCGTCATTACAAGGGCGAGGGATCGCAGCGACATTGGTCAGTGCGGCCATTCAACATGCACGCCACCATGGGCTGCGCATTCATCCCACCTGTTCCTATGTTCACGCCTACATGCAACGGCATCCCGAAACCCAGGACCTGTTGGCGTGAAACCCGATACAAACACGGCCTATTGGGTCGGCATCTTGGACATGGAAGCCTCAGGCTTTGGTCGAAACAGCTACCCCATCGAAGTCGGATACGTGTTGCCTGATGGAAGCAGTTTCTGTACCCTGATACGCCCAGAACCCAATTGGACGCACTGGGACGAACAAGCTGAGCAGACACACCACATCAGCCGCGCCATTGCTGAGCAGCATGGACAAGATGTGACCACCGTGGCGCAAACCCTGAACCAGCATCTGGCTGGCCAAACGCTCTACACCGATGGCTGGGCCAATGATTACAGTTGGCTGGGCAAACTGTTCGATGCAGCCAACTTGTCACCGCGCTTCAAGCTCGACAACCTGCGCGCTTTGTTAAGCGACCAAGAGGCCGAACGATGGCATGTGGTGAAACAAGAGGTGGCTCAAGAAGCGCGGATTGACAGGCACCGCGCCAGCGCGGATGCCAAGTTACTGCAACTGACGCTGGTGAGAATCAAACAGGGATAGGGGTGTCAGCGGCCACCGCCGTAAACATCCTGGGTAGGCTGCTCTCTGCGGGCGCGAACCTCCACACACTGCGGGTGCGAAGCGAAACGCCCGCTGTTGCATTGGCGTTCTATGCACTGTAGCAATGCAATGAATACCCGCCCTCCACAGGCTTCGGTCGGAGAAGAAACGCTCTCAGTGGCGGCCTGCGGCCGAGGTTTACTGGGCTCTGCAGGAACCGGTGGCCAAAGTGGCGCACCAGCAGGTCGTTGAGTGTTGGCTGCGGGAGTTTCAGTGGGTCTTGGCGTTTCATTGGCCGAACCCATGGGACGCGTTGGCTTTGATTCAAGGACGATGCGCGGAGCAGCCGTGTCGGTTTTATTCGGGTTTAAGACGACCGGATCGGCAGGCCGTGCAGCGGGTGGGGGTGCCTTAGACACTGGTGCGGGCGGCCGTACGGCCGTCGTGACAACAGGAGTTTGGGTCACGGCAGGCGCGGGCACAGCAAGCGGCTGGGCGGAGCCCGGCTTGGAAGTGGTGACCTCGTCGGCAGTTTGGGTCCCCACGGGCGTCTCCAGTGGAACCGTGGAATCCGCTGTGGCAGTGGGTGTCGGGGTCAGGACAGGTGGCTGCGCGGGAGCCTGCCCAGGACTGACCGTCGGTGTTTGACCTGCGGCAGTAGGACTGGTACCAGTCAGATCAGAGGCGACGGGGACACGGGTACTCCACCACCAGGCGGCTGCGGCCAATACCACCAAGAACACCGAAATGGCGATGGGCCAAGGGCCCAGGCGGGAGCCGTGCACGGAAGGTTGGACTGGTGCTGCAAGAGAGGCCGCAACAACCCTCTTTTTGGCTGTGGAGGGCTTGTCTGTCGCAGTTGAAGGACGCGCCTGAGGTTTCGCGGAAGGGCTGACTCCCACTGGGATGTCGGCTGGCGTCGCCGACTTAAACGGTGCTGTCGGGTCGCCTGTGGCCGTGGAGGGTTCGACTGGCAAGGTGGGCGGTACCCATGGGACCGAAGCCGATTGAACCGGCGCGGCAGCGAACATCACAGGCGCGCTGGCAGGTGCAATGCCAGTGCCATGGCCGGGTCGATGCAGCATGGTTGGCTCATCAAGGGGCAAAGCGGCCGTTTCATGTGGGGTGGCTGCTTCGCTAATCACCGGATCAGCGGCGGTTTTGACGTAGGGATCGGCAGTGACAGAGGCACTCGTGGTTTTGCGTGACACCACTGGAGGCTTGATCTTCCCGTCTAAGGCGTCGCGAAATTCAGTCACAGACTGCGGGCGGTCTTGGGGGCGCACTGCCAAGGCCCAGTCCACCGCTGCCAGGTAGGTGGACGACACCCCGGACACCACCATGTTGGCCAAGACCTCGCTGTGGTCTTCGATGGTTCGTGCTGTTGCGGGCGGCGGGGGAACACCTTTGACCAGGTAATGGATGGCAGCACCAAGGGCGTAGATGTCGGTCCACGGCCCCTGCCTCAAACTCACCGACTCTGCATACTGTTCAATAGGCGCATAACTGGGCTTGAGAATGGCGGTGAAGGTTTGGGTCCTGTCGCCAATGGCGCGGCGGGCGGCGCCGAAATCAAGCAATACAGCTTGGCTGCCATCGTTGGGCAAGAGAATGTTGTCAGGGGCGATGTCGCGGTGATACACCGCTTCGCGATGCAGCAGCTCCAGCGCATCCAACAAGGGGTTGATGGTTTGCCGCATCCACGCCTCATCTGGCGGGTTGGTCATCGCACGCCTTACTTCGCGCAGGGTACGTCCCTGCAAAAAAGGCATCACCATGTAAGCGGTGTTGTTGGCTTCCCAAAACCGATACACCTTGACCAATGATCGGTGATCGAAACGAGCCAACAAACGCGCTTCGTTCACAAAGGAACGCAGACCGAGGGCAAACGTTTCCATGTGCGACCCAGAGCGCAGCGACACCTGCGCGCTGGGACCGCGCGCTGCCAATTGGCCAGGCATGTACTCCTTCAGGGCGACATCACGGTCCAAAGAGTGGTCGCGTGCCAAGTACACGATGCCAAACCCCCCCACTCCAATGACACGAAGGATCTCAAGCTCGCCAAAACGCGTTCCGGCGGGCAAGGCATCGTGCTCATCCAGCGCAGGAGACGTAGACGCGGGGGCGAAAGGCAAATTAGACATCTAAGAGGTGGTGTGTAACCAAGCCAGTGATTGTCGCCTGGGGCCATGGCAGCGCAATGCAGTGGTCAAGGCGAATTCCACTTTGTCACAGCCGGTTTCCTTTTTAACGGCACCACAGTGTGCCTGCTAGAGGCCTGATTGCACAGGGGTTTTGGGTCGATTCGGCCCAAAACCCCATTCTTGGGGGGGCGGTTGGAAAGCGCTGGTCTGCAAATCGCCGCCGCTTGCTCTCTGACTTTGCCCAAAGCGACTGGCCGCACCGAGGGTTTGAAATGACCACCCTCACAGCCCCGGCCCGCACCGAGCATCAATTTGAACGATTTCGCCTCGCCCGGGCACGGACCACCCAGTGTGCCAGGACCTGTGCCAGTTGATCGGGTTCGATGGGTTTGGTCAGAAAGTCGTTCATGCCTATGGTGAGCGCTTCTTCACGCTCCGACATCAAAACACCTGCGGTCAGCGCAATCACGGGCAATTCGTCCGCGTTCAGATGCGTTCTCAGTGCACGTGTGGCGTCCAAGCCACCCATCACGGGCATCTGCAGGTCCATCAACACCGCGTCGAAGGGCTGTGCGGCGTTTTCAACCGCCGCTACGCCCTGGGCGCCATGTTCGGCGACTGTCACGTCCACTCCCCATTGACCCAGCATGGCTTCCACGACCAGAGTATTGACTGGGTTGTCTTCCACCACCAAGACGCGGCAGCCCTGCAAGCACCGGCGAGGATCTTCGTCGGTGGTGTTTTTTTCGTCGCGAGACTCGGACTGCACAGACACCGCAGGCAATGGAACGTCCAACCAAAAAGTGCTGCCTTCTTTCACCTGGCTGCGCACGCCTACACTGCCGCCCATCAAATGGGCCAACTGGCGGCAAATGCTCAGACCCAAGCCCGTTCCGCCGAAACGGCGGGTGGTCGAACCGTCGGCCTGGGAAAAGGGTTTGAACAAGCGCTCCAAGGCGCCGGCCTCAATCCCAATGCCTTGATCAGTCACTTCAAAACGCACCCTTCCTGGTTCAACGCTAACCACGTTCACCTCAATCAGCCCAGCCTCGCTGAACTTCAGGGCGTTACTCAGGTAGTTGCCCAAAACCTGGCGCAAACGCAGCGCGTCACCACGCACCCAACGGGGTAAGTTGTCGGCCAAGTTCAGTCTGAAGGCCAGGCGCTGCGCCCGGCACAATTCCTCATAAGGCCCGCAAACCTCCTGCAGAGTCTGGTGCAAATCAAAGACCTGCAACTCCAACCGCAATTGCCCCGCCTCAATTTTGGAGAAATCCAGAATGTCCGAGATGATGCTGGCGAGGGTTTGCGCGCTCTCGTGAATACGAACCAGGTAGAGCTTGAGTTGCTCCACCGAGTGCGGCGGTTCATTTTCTGAAAGGGCAAGCCGCACCAAACCCAGCAAACCATTGAGCGGCGTGCGAATTTCGTGGCTGGTATTGGCAAGGAATTGGCTTTTGGCCAAGTTCGCCGCCTCTGCTTGTTCCTTGGCCGCGGCGAGAGCCTGCTGGTTACGCCTGCGGTCAGTCACGTCTTCGATGATCCAAATCGTGCCACTGTCCCGAGGATGATGGGGGTCGACGGCTCGGGCGCGAATACGAGCCCAAAAAACCGACCCATCACGGCGCGCCAGCTCACGTTCCAGGTCAATCGGCTCACCTTTGGCCAACACCGGCCCGGCGACCAAACCGATTTCTTCGTAGGCCTGGCTGCTGGGCCAGACCACTGAGCCAGGCATGCCGATCAAGCTGCCAGGTGCCCATCCCAGCATTTCTTCATACCGCGCATTCGTAAGTTGAAAAATCCGATCGCGTGTGGTGGCGATGCCCACCATGGCATTGCTCAACACCGCCTCGTGCTGCAGCCGACGCCGCTCTCGCTCCGAAATGTCGTGCAAGACGGCAAGCAGGTAGCGGCGACCATCTTGCTCGAAGACAGAGGCCGAGATCAGCACCGGAACCCGTCGGCCACCCTTAACGCTGAACGATGCAGAAAATCCCTGTACGCCACCTGGCGCACAGGCCAACTGCAAATACCGATCTCTGTCCTGGGGGGGATTCCACAAACCAAGGTCTGTGGCACTTCTGCCTTTGAGCTCATCGCTGCTGTAACCCGTCAGCCGACAAAACGCTTCGTTGCACATCTGCAGCACTCCGCTGTCAAACGCGGTCACGGTGATGGGATCGGGGCTGACTTCAAATAAACGCATCAGGATTGCGTCTGGCCGCAAGGGTGAGACGTCGGTCGCTGGCGTGAAAAGTGGCTGTGTGGTCATGAGGGTCTTGGCGTACATGCCCATTAAACCGCATCTCACAGGCCTAAAATCGTGGTTGCCTCCGTTCTCCTCATTTTGGCTACCACATGACCTCATCCAACAACGTGCCCACTGTCAACCTCACTGGGCAAATCCAAACCCGCGCCAATGTTTACTTTGACGGCAAATGTGTTTCCCACAGTGTCACCTTGGCTGACGGCAGCAAAAAAAGCGTGGGCGTCATCCTGCCATCCACGCTGACATTCAACACGGGTGAGCCCGAAATCATGGAGTTGGTCGATGGTCGCTGCCGCGTCAAACTGGCGGGCGAGAGCGGTTGGACCAACTTTGAGGGTGGGCAATCGTTCAACGTTCCCGGCGAGTCATCTTTCGACATCGAAGCGGTGACCGCTGTGCACTACATCTGCCACTTTGGTTGATGTTTTGACGACGTCACATTGATGGCCCTGCCCTGCGTTTGTCTGGCCGGGCCGACCGCTTCTGGCAAAACAGCCTGTGCACTGGCGGCGGTTCAGGCGTTGTCCGGCACACGCCCCGTCGAGATCATCAGCGTGGACTCGGCCCTGGTTTACCAAGGCATGGACATTGGTACAGCCAAGCCCAGCCTTGCTGAACGTGCGCTCATCACGCACCACCTGATCGACATCATCGATCCATCACAAGCTTATTCGGCCGCACGGTTCGTGCAGGATGCCACCCGACTCATCGGCGAAATCCGGAGGCGCGGCCATTGGCCGTTGTTGGTGGGCGGCACCATGCTCTACTTCAAGGCGCTCTTCGACGGGCTGGACGACATGCCAGCGGCCAACCCCGCGGTGCGTGCAGCTTTGGCCGAGCAGTTGCAAACCCAGGGCCTGCCCGCCATGCACCAGGCCTTGCAACGCATTGACCCCGTCACCGCCCAGCGGCTGGCGCCCGCCGACACCCAGCGCATCCTGCGTGCCTTGGAAGTTTTTCAGATCAGCGGGCGGCCCTTGTCATCTCTGCAGCAGCGTACAAAAAATGCCGTCCACCCTGCCCTCATTTCGCTGGAACCGCAGGACCGTGCCTGGTTGCATCAGCGCATTGCCCAGCGCTTTGAACAAATGCTGTCAGCAGGGTTTTTGGATGAAGTGCGCAGTTTGCGTGCGCGGGGGGACCTGTCACCCGACATGCCGTCGATGCGCTGCGTCGGCTACCGACAACTTTGGCAAGCGATGGACAGTGCAGAAACACTGAACATCACGAGCTTGACTGAACAAGGCATTGCGGCCACACGCCAGCTGGCCAAACGACAACTCACCTGGTTACGCAGCATGCCGACACGGCAGGTCGTGGCCTGCGACGGACCCAACGTCATTACACAAACGCTGGCGCTGATCCAACAAGCGTTTTTGGCGCTGGATGCGGCTGGATAAGACCATCACCATGGCGCTGCTTCACATCGACGATTTGAGTAAACGTTACCCCTTGTCAGGCGGTGGCAGCGGTGCTGCAGTGTTCTCCGGCGTAAACATGTGCATGGAAGCGGGCGAATTCGTGGCCCTCGTGGGCGAATCGGGCGTAGGGAAATCCACCTTGCTGAATTGCATTGCGGGATTGGACACGGTCAGTGGTGGTCGCATCACCCTCGCAGGCACCGACATCCATGCGCTGGCTGAGGAACAACAAGCGCATTTTCGTCGTGCCCACTTGGGATTTGTCTTTCAGGCGTTTCATGTGCTGCCCCACCTCACCGTGGCGCAAAACGTGGCCTTGCCTTTGCTTTTGCTGCGTCGACCCGACCCTGAGCGCGTGATGCAGATGCTGCAGGCTGTAGGCCTGCAAGACGCCGCGCTGCGCTTGCCTCAAACCCTGTCAGGCGGTCAGTTGCAACGTGTGGCATTGGCACGCGCCCTGGTCCATCAACCGCGCTTGATCTTGGCTGACGAGCCCACCGGCAACCTCGATCCGAGCACTGCTGAACGGGTGATGGATTTGCTGCGTGAACAGGTGCGCAGCCATGGTGCGGCCTGTTTGTTGGTCACCCATTCACGCACGGCAGCTGCGCGTGCCGACCGCGTGCTCACGCTCACCGCGACCGGTGTGGTTTCCGGCGCTTAAGCCCATGTGGTCATTGCTGCGTCACCTGTCTTGGCCGCAGTGGCGGCACCAGCCGGGACACAGCCTGGTGAGCGTGCTGGCCATTGCCATGGGCGTGGCTTTGTCGTTTGCAGTGCATTTGATCAATGAATCCGCCCTGAACGAATTCAGCGCGGCCGTGCGCAGCGTCAACGGCCAAGCCGACTTTGAGCTGCGCGCGCAAACCGAAGGTTTCGACGAAGCCATCTACCCGCGCGTGGCCCAGCATCCTCAGGTGGCTGTGGCCAGTCCTGTGATTGAACTCGATGTGCTGGCCCTTAATGCCCAAGGTGAGCGATTGGCAATGCGGCTGTGGGGCGTTGACGCCTTGATCGTGCCGTCCATCGCGCCTGAGCTATTTGCCCAGGTGCATGAAGGTGAGGATCGTTTGTCCATGCTGGAGCCGAACGCGGTGTTTTTGAATCAAGCCGCAGCCGCTTGGTTGGCCAAAACACCACCCTCAGACAAGCCGCCGCTGCGTCTGGTGTCAGGCACCCAAAGCACACCCTATTCAGTCCGCGGCCGTGTGGCAGCGGCAGGCCCGCCGCTGGCCGTCATGGATTTGGCGGGTGTGCAGGCGGGGTTTGGCTGGCTGGGCCGTCTGTCGCGCATCGACGTGCGGCTGCAACCCGGCGCAGACCAGGCCATGGTGTTGCGCGAGCTGGATTTGCCAGCTGCCATTCGCGCCGTCACACCGGCGCAAAGTGCGCAGCAGGTCACCCAGGTGTCACGTGCTTACCGCGTCAACCTCACGGTGCTGGCCATGGTGGCGGTGTTCACGGGCGGCTTTTTGGTGTTCTCGGCACTGTCGCTGTCGGTCGCGCGACGTTTGCCGCAATTGGCACTTTTGGGCGTGCTGGGTTTGAGCAGCAAGGAAAGGGCGCGCTGGATTCTGTTGGAAGCCCTGGCGCTTGGCGGAATGGGCAGCCTGCTGGGCATTGCGCTGGGTACCTTGTTGGCCAAAACCGCCCTGCAACTCTTGTCCGGCGATTTGGGTGGAGGGTATTTTCCAGGCGTGGCCCCGGCCCTCTTGTGGAACCCATGGGGCGCGCTGATCTTTGCCACGCTCGGCTTGCTTGCAGCCGCTGCTGGGGCCATGTTGCCCGCCTACATGGCGCAACAAATGCAGCCGGCTTTGGCCTTAAAAGGTGCAAGTCTGGGGTCGGGCCCATCCAACCCCAAACGCTGGACGCCCTGGCTGGGGCCAGCCCTGCTGTTGCTCGGTTTAGGTTTGGCTTTGCTGCCGCCCATTGGTGAATTGCCACTGGCAGCCTATGCCGCAGTCGCTTGTTTTTTGCTGGGCGGCATGGCCTGTGTGCCGCAGGGCGTGGCCTTGCTGCTGAGCTTCATCCAGCCGCAAACCCAAGTATTGGCACTGCTGGCCGTTGAGCGAGCCCGCCAGCAACGCCACGTGGCCACGGTGGCCGTGGCAGGGGTGGTCGCCAGCCTGGCGCTTTCGGTGGCTCTCACCATCATGGTGGGCAGTTTTCGTGTCTCTATCGGTGCGTGGTTGAACACCGTCTTGCCGGCCGATTTGTATGTGCGCGTGGGGTCGGGCCGTGTGGGCGACACCGCCTACCTCACGCCCACCCTGCTGGCTCAGGCGGCTGCCCTGCCAGGTGTGAACAAAGTGGAGCCGCAGCGAGTGATGTCCATTCAATGGCAAGCGGACCGGCCACCTGTGGCGTTGATTGCACGCCATGTGATGGACCCCGAACGCAGCCTGCCGTGGGTACAAGGCCCTTCATCACCGCGAAGGAATGACCAAGATTTGGCATCTGGTGCCATCCCCATTTATGTGAGCGAAGCCATGGTCAGCCTTTACGGTGCAGAGGCGGGAACACGCTTGCAACTGCCGCTGCCCAACGGCCAAAAAGCGGCAGCCGTGGTGATGGGCGTGTGGCGCGACTACGCGCGGCAAAACGGTGCTGTACTGATGCAGCGCAGCGATTTTGAGCGCCTCACACAAGACAACCGTGTCAACGACCTGGCGCTGTGGCTGAACCCCGATGTTTCCGCCGCAACCATTCAAACCCTGCTGCGCGAACAGGCCGGCGAGGCGGGGGATTTGCTTGAATTTGCATCCGCAGCGGAGATTCGCCAGCTGTCGCTGCGCATTTTCGACCGCAGCTTTGCCGTTACCCATTGGTTGCAGGCGGTGGCCATTGGAATGGGTTTGTTCGGCCTGGCGACGAGTGTGTCGGCCCAGGTGTTGGCCAGGCGCAAAGAGTTTGGTTTATTGGTTCACCTGGGACTCACCCGACGACAGGTGCGGCGTTTGATCGTGAGCGAAACCGCCCTGTGGACGGGTGTTGGTATCGTGGTCGGTCTGCTGCTGGGCGCGGCCATCAGCGCGGTGCTGGTGCATGTGGTCAACCCGCAAAGTTTTCACTGGACCATGGACTGGGTATTGCCCTGGTTGCGTTTGTTGGGCTTGTCAGTCAGTGTGTTGGCGGCGGCCGTGCTGACGGCCTGGTGGGCCGCACGCGCGGCAGCACAGACCGGGGCTGCGCTGGCGGTGAAGGAGGATTGGTGAACAACAGCCGTCGTGTCGTTTTGCGACAGAGCCTGCGGGCGCTGGTGGCGATGCACGCTGCGGACGCATCGGCGTTGCAGCGCACGACCGAGAAATCGGAACCCACCGCGCACGACGATGTCGTCAGTCCTGCACGTGTGCTGACCTTTCCCGCCGACTTCGGTGCCCATCCTCAGGCCCGCATCGAGTGGTGGTACCTCACAGGTTGGTTGTCCGCGGGCGAGTCGGCAGCGGCTTCGCCTCAAACTCAACCCGCTTATGGTTTCCAGATCACGTTTTTCCGTACCCGCAGCAGTGTGCCGCCCAACCATCCCAGCCGCTTCGCCGCCAAGCAGCTGATCTTTGCCCACATCGCTTTGAGTGAGGTAGGCAACGGGCGTTTGCGCCACGACGACCGAATTGCCCGTGCCGGATTTGGTTTGGTCCAAGCCGAGCCGACAGACACACACGTGCAGCTTCGCGACTGGCAACTGCAACGACGCACGAAACCCTCCTCCACCGATGCGGCGCGCAGCAGCATCTACCAAACACAAGTGCAAAGCGACAAAGCCGGTTTTGCATTGAATCTGGTGTTGACCACCACCCAGCCCGTGCTGCTGCAAGGCCAAAACGGATACTCGCGCAAAGGACCGCAGCAAGCGCAGGCCAGCCACTACTACAGCCAGCCGCAGCTGCAAGCCCGAGGTGACCTTCAATTGGACGGCAAGACGTTCTCAGTGGCAGGGCGAGCGTGGCTGGACCATGAGTGGAGCGACAGCCTGCTGGATGCACAAGCCGTGGGCTGGGACTGGATAGGCATGAATTTGTTCGACGGCAGCGCCCTCACCGCTTTTCGGCTGCGGCGGCAGGACGGCAGCACCGTCTATGCAGGTGGCAGCCTGCGCATGCCCGGCGGCGACGTTCAAAACTTCGGGCCGCATGAGGTGGTCTTCACCGCAGGCCGCCAGTGGCAAAGCCCCTCATCGGGTGCCCGCTATCCCGTGCAATGGCAAGTCAACACCCCCGCGGGATCCACCCAAGTCCGCGCCCTTTTCGACGCCCAGGAACTCGACAGCCGAGGCAGCACCGGCACGATTTATTGGGAAGGCCTGAGCGAGCTGATCGACGCGCAGGGGCGGCGTGTGGGCTTGGGGTATTTGGAGATGACGGGGTATGCGGGGAGGTTGAGGATCCAGGACTGAATGGACCGAGAGGCGAACTCTGGTGTTTTCTGATAGGGGTTGAGGACCTCGCAACCACAGCCTCGCGGAAACAACTTCCTACAGCCAACACAAAACAAAACGGACCCGAAGGTCCGTTTTGTTTTCTAACTTGGCGGAGTGGACGGGGCTCGAACCCGCGACCCCCGGCGTGACAGGCCGGTATTCTAACCAACTGAACTACCACTCCTTGACTAACCCCCAGCGTGTCACCTGCTGGTCTTGTTGCTTTCAGATTTCTCTGCAAGCGCAACAACAAACTTGGCGTCCCCTAGGGGATTCGAACCCCTGTAATCACCGTGAAAGGGTGGTGTCCTAGGCCTCTAGACGAAGGGGACAAATCCTTCATCACGCTTGAACTGCGCTCCACTGTCAAACAACCCGAAGGCCATTTTGGTGGAGGTAAGCGGGATCGAACCGCTGACCTCTTGCATGCCATGCAAGCGCTCTCCCAGCTGAGCTATACCCCCTGATTCAAGGCCTTGTTTCCAAAGCTTCAAAAGAGAACATCGCTGTTCAAGTGAGACAAAGATTATAGCCCGTTTTTCAGACCTCTTGCAAGCGTTCCAACACTTGCTCGCGTGTGAAGAGTGCCAACACGGCATCGGCAGACGGCGTTTGCGCACGTCCGCACACGAGCAAACGCAGCGGCGTGGCCAATTGCGGCATCTTCAGTTTGAACTCCGCTAGCACCTGCTTGAACGTAGCACTGATGCCTGCTTGACTCCATTCGGCCTCACTCAGACGCGCGCGCAGGTTCTGCAGGGCGGGCCTGACTTCCTCGGTGAGGTGGGTGGCAAGTTCCGCCTGCGCGGGCTGCACCGGCGCAAAGTACATGTGGAGCCAATCGGCCAGTTCCACCAAGGTTGAGCAACGGTCGCGAAAAAGCACACACATCGCCACCATGGGCGCGTCGCTTGGCACCACGACACCCGAACGCGTCAGGTGATCGGTCAACCAAGGCACGAGTTGCTCGGGTGGCGTGGACTTCATGTGCTGCGCATTCACCCAGCGCAGTTTGGTTTCGTCAAATTGCGCAGCGCTTTTGCCTAGGTGGTCCAGGTTGAACCACTGCACCAGTTGTTCACGCGAGAAAATTTCGTCGTCACCGTGGCTCCACCCCAGGCGTGCGAGGTAGTTGACCACGGCATCGGCCAAATAACCTTCGTCACGGTATTGCGTGACCGGTTTGGCGCCGTGGCGTTTGCTCATTTTTTCGCCGAGTTCGTTGAGCACCGTGGGCAAATGGGCATACACGGGCGGCTCGTGTCCGAGGGCTCGGAAAATGTGAATTTGACGCGGCGTGTTGTTCACATGGTCGTCGCCACGGATCACATGGGTGATCTTCATGTCAATGTCGTCCACAACCACGCAAAAGTTGTAGGTGGGAGTGCCAACAGCAATGACACCATCGACTGGCGCACCGGCTGCGGGGCGAGCAATGACGAGGTCATCAAGCTCCTCGTTGCTGATTTCGATGCGCCCTTTGACTTTGTCGTCCCAGACCACAGAACCACTCTGTGGCCCCTTGAAGCGGATGACAGGTTGCACACCCGCTGGAACGGGCGGCAGAAACTTGCCCGGCTCAGGCCGCCAGGTGCCGTCGTAACGGGGTTTTTGTTTGGCCTCCATTTGTTGCTGGCGCAGCGCATCGAGTTCGGCTGTGCTCATGTAGCAGGGGTAGGCCAGCCCTTGGTCCAGCATGCTCTTCACCACCTCGCGGTAGCGGTCCATGCGCTGCATTTGATAGAAAGGGCCTTCGTCGTGGTCAAGGCCGAGCCAGCGCATGCCTTCCAGAATCACATCGACGGCCTCCTGCGACGAACGTTCTTCGTCGGTGTCTTCGATACGAAGAATGAAAGTACCGCCTGTGGCTTTGGCGAAGGCCCAGGGATACAACGCCGAGCGGATGTTGCCCAGGTGAATAAAGCCCGTGGGGCTGGGGGCGAAACGGGTGCGAACAGGAGTGGTCATGGGGTTACAGGCTTTGCAGGCCGCGTAGCAGGTCTGCTTTCAAATCGTCGATGTGTTCGAGGCCCACCGCGATACGCACCAAACCTTGCGAAATGCCGGCGCTGGTGCGCTGCACTTCAGTCAAGCGGCCATGGGTGGTACTGGCGGGATGGGTGATGGTGGTTTTGGTGTCGCCCAAGTTGGCGGTGATGGAGCAGATTTGCGTATGGTCTATCACGTGAAAAGCCTTGGCGCGTGCCTGCTCGGCGTCCTTGGCCTTCAACGCGAACGACAGCACCGCGCCACCCACGCCCGACTGCTGCGCCATGGCCAGCTCATGTTGCGGGTGAGACTTCAAACCGGGATAAAAAACCCGTTCCACTTGCGGTTGTTCCTCCAACCAAGTGGCCAGAGCCAGCGCCTGCTGGCTGTGGGCTTGCATTCGTATTGACAAGGTCTCCATGCCCTTGAGCACCACCCAGGCATTGAAGGGAGACAGTGTCATGCCGGCAGTGCGCAGAACCGGAACCAGCTTCTCATTCAAAAGTGCTTCAGTGCCACACACGGCGCCAGCCATGACGCGGCCTTGCCCATCCAGGTATTTGGTACCGGAGTGCATCACCAGGTCGGCGCCCATTGCGATTGGCAGTTGCAGGGCGGGCGAACAAAAGCAGTTGTCCACCACCAAGTAGGCAGCAGCATTTTTTGCAATGGTTGACAGTGCGCGTATGTCGCACACCTCGGTCAACGGGTTGGTCGGCGTTTCTGCAAACAGCAGTTTGGTGTTGGGTTTGATGGCAGCACGCCACTCGTCCAAATTCGTTTGGGAGACAAAACTGGTTTCCACGCCGAACTTGGCAAACTCGCGGCCAAACAACATGATGGTGGATCCAAACACGCTGCGCGAGCACACCACATGGTCACCGGCCTTGAGCAAGCCCAAACCGATCAGCAGGATGGCGCCCATGCCACTGGACGTGGCCACACAGGCCTCAGCCCCCTCCAGCGCCGCAAGGCGCCGCTCGAACATGGTGACGGTGGGATTGGTGAAGCGGGAATAGGTGAAGGCCTCTTCTTCATTGGCAAAACGCGCGGCCGCGGTGGCAGCGTCGGGATGCACAAAGCTGCTGGTCAAATACAGCGCTTCAGAATTCTCTCCCCACTGCGAGCGCGGCAGTCCTTCGCGCACAGCCAAGGTCTCCAGATGGGTGCCCGTTGGGAATTCAATGCGGGGAATTTTTTTCATGTGCGTCTGGCCTGGCTCACTCTTGCCCGCTTTGCAATGCAAGCCGTGTGCGGTTGTTGTGGTCTTCTTCGTCGCCTTGTTTGGACCGCTGCGCGGCCATTGAGGCGAAGTCTTCCGCACTGACGTCGCCAGTGACGTAATGGCCGTCAAAACACGACGCTTCAAACCCGGCCACCTTGGCGTTGAGCGCACCGACCACTTTTTTCATGGCATCAACGTCTTGGTAAATGAGCGCGTCGGCACCGATGAACTGGCGTATTTCTTCCAGACTCCGGTCATGGGCGATAAGTTCAGCTTTGGTGGGCATGTCAATGCCATACACATTGGGGAAGCGCACGGGCGGAGCAGCCGAGGCCATGTAAACCTTACGCGCTCCCGCATCACGCGCCATTTGGACGATCTCTTTGGACGTGGTGCCGCGCACGATGGAGTCATCTACCAGCAGCACGTTGCGGCCCTTGAACTCCACCCCAATGGCATTGAGTTTTTGACGCACCGATTTTTTCCGCACACCCTGCCCCGGCATGATGAAGGTGCGTCCCACATAGCGGTTCTTCACAAACCCTTCGCGGTAGGGTTTGCCAATTTTTTGAGCCAACTGCATGGCAGATGGGCGGCTCGACTCGGGAATCGGAATGACCACATCAATGTCACTGGGCGGCATGGTGGAGATCAGGCGCTGAGCCAAGGTCTCGCCCATGTTGAGTCGCGCCTGGTACACGGAAATGCCGTCCATCACCGAGTCGGGGCGTGCCAGGTAGACGTACTCAAAAATGCAAGGGTTCAATACGGGGTTGGTGGCGCATTGCTGAGCATGCACCTGGCCTTGCAAGTCAATGAAGATGGCCTCGCCCGGTGCGACATCACGGGTCAACTGGTGGCCGGTTCCTTCAAGCGCGACGGACTCGCTGGCCACCATCACCTCGCGGTTTCCTGCCACGATGCCTTCGCCAAAACACAGTGGGCGAATACCGAAGGGATCGCGAAACGCGAGTAAACCATAGCCAGCGATCAATGCCACCACTGCATAAGAACCTTTGACGCGCTTGTGCACCGCACTGACCGCGGCGAAGATTTCTTTCGGAGACAGCGGCATGTCACGTGCCGCCACCGCCAGTTCATGGGCCACGATGTTGATCAGCACCTCGGTGTCGCTGTCGGTATTGATATGGCGGCGGTCTATGCCCACCAGTTCTTGTTTCAGCGCGGGCGCATTGGTGAGGTTGCCGTTGTGGACCAGCACGATACCGAATGGCGCATTCACGTAAAAGGGCTGTGCCTCCTCCTCGCTGTACGCGTTGCCGGCGGTGGGATAACGCACCTGACCCAAGCCCACATTGCCAGGCAGGCCCCGCATGTTGCGAGTGCGAAACACATCACGCACCATGCCGCGCGCTTTGTGCATGTAGCACTTGCCGTCTTGCATGGTGACGATGCCAGCGGCATCTTGCCCACGGTGCTGCAACAGCAGCAGGGCGTCATAGATCAACTGGTTGACGGGTTCCTTGGAAATGACACCCACGATGCCGCACATAAAACCACCCCTTGTTCAAATCTCGCTCAACTGCAATTTGCACCAAATGCACCGCTGAAAGATGCGCTCGTCCGTTGAGCCCAGGAAGCGGGCAGCAACGGCATGACCACGCCGTGGGCCAAAGCCAGCCAAGGTCGGACCTGGGACTGCGTCCATGCATCAGAACGAGACCACGGCGTCCAAGTCACCACGGTGTAAAGCATGAGCGCAATCATCAACCCACGCAAGCTGCCAAAAAACAAACCCAACAACCGATCCACGATGCTCAAAGGCGTGGCCCGCACCAACATCCGCACCAGTCTGGCCAACAGCGCCCAAACAATCAACACCGCCACAAAAGTGACCACGAAGGTCGCTGAGGAATTCAGCGCACTTCCAGCAACCCCGATGGGAACATGTGAAGCGATGGAGGGCGACAACCAGTACGCCATGAAGTACGCCACCACCCAGCCCGCCAGAGACATCAATTCAAACACCAAGCCACGCCAGAGCCCGACCAGCGCGGAAATACCCACGATGGAGACCATCATCCAGTCAACCCAGACCATTGGGGCTTTCTTTGCAGCCGTTGCGCAGACAAATGGCAGTCACAGCGTCAACACCACGGCGGAAAGGCCTGCCGCTTTCAAACGATCCAAGACTTTGTCCGCTTGTTCTTTGGATTCCATGGGACCTATTCGCACACGGGTGCGGCTGCCAGAGGAGGTCTCAACCACCTGGGTATAGGTTCTCAAACCCAATTTTTCGATTTTTTGTCTCACCTCTTTGGCAGCAGCCGCGTCGGCGTAAGCGCCAACCTGAACCACAAACCGGCCTGGGGACGCCGCCATCGGCTTGTTGGCTCCGTCGGTGCCACTGCCTTTGGATGCGGTGTCTTTTCCTTCGAGCAATGCCTTGGCACGAGCAGCCTCCAGGCTTGCTTTTTGGGCTGCGGCCCTGCTGGCCTCTTTGGCTTTTTCGGCTTCTTTGGCTTTTTCTTTCTCCGCCTTGTCTGCCTTGTCCTTGTCAGCGGCGGCTTTGGCAGCAGCCGCTTTACTGGCAGCATCGGCTGCAGGGACCGCCACATTGACTTCCGGGATTTTGGGGGTGGAGGCCGAAGCGTTGGCGGGTACGGGGGGCTCGACCACCACGATCTGCGAACGTGCGGCGGGAATACCAGGCGCTGGTGCGCTGCTCACCGCTGGGGGAATGCGAAGCACAGGGGCATCGTCTGCACGCGGAATATCAATCGGAATATCAACCGGAACAGGACGCGGCTGAGACTCAAACAAAACAGGAAACGCCACAATGCCCATCAGCACCAACAAACTCGCGCCGATCAAGCGGCGTCTGGCTCGGGTCCTGGCCTGATGTACCGAGGGATGAAGGGACGCTGAGGTCGTATTCGGTGAAGAGGGTGATGCGGAATCAGCCGTGGCACCGTCTTTGTGAGCGCGTTTGAATATCGACAACAAACCCATGCGGTGAACTGATCCGGTTGAAATCTACGGCGCCATGACTGCGATAGGGCAGCGTACGCCTCAGGATCAGTTCACGTGTTTGCCGCCGAGCTTGGGCAAACCCTCTTGTAAGACGCCACCCACGGTGTAGAACGATCCGAAGACCACGATTCTATCAGCGGGGTCTGCGCCCTTGACCGCAGTTTGTAGGGCAGCCTGTGGACTGTCGCAGCATTCAATGACCACAGGGCCGGGCCCCTTCAACCCCAAGGCTCGATACAGGACTTCGAGGTTACGCGCGCTGGTGGCTCGCGCAGTCGGCAAATCACAAAAAATCCAGTGATCGACCAATGGAGCCATGCGGGTCAACAAGTTGCCCAAGTCCTTGTCAGCCATGGCACCAAAAACAACATGGGTCCGCGGGAAGAAGCCCATTTGATCCAGGTTCTGCGCCAAGGCTGCGACGGCGTGCGGGTTGTGTGCCACATCCAGCACCAAGGTGGGTTGGCCAGGAACGATTTGAAAACGCCCAGGCAAATCTACCAAGGCAAAACCCGCCCGTACCGCTTGCGCGGTGATGGGCAAACGGTCTTTCAAGGCTTCAAAGGCAGCCAGCACACCCGCAGCATTGAGCAATTGGTTGGCGCCTCGCAGCGCGGGATAGGCCAAGCCGCTGTACCGGCGCGTGCGCCCGCCCCAGGCCCATTGCTGTTTGTCGCCGACGCAATTGAAGTCAACACCTGTGCGCCACAGATCCGCACCCATTTTTTGTGCGTAGGCCAACACACTCGCGGGCGGCAAAGGGTCACTCACGATGACAGGTTTACCGGGACGCATGATGTGGGCTTTTTCAAACCCGATGGATTCCCGGTCGGGACCGAGGAACTCGGTGTGATCAAGGTCAATGCTGGTGATGATGGCGCAATCGGCATCCACCACATTCACCGCGTCCAAACGCCCCCCGAGCCCGACTTCCAGTATCACCACATCCAGCGGCGCTTGCGATAATAAACGCGCAATTGCCAGCGTGGTGAATTCAAAATAGGTCAGCGTGGTATCGCCACGTGCCAGTTCCACCGCTTCAAAATGTGGCAATAGATCCTTGGCTGCCACCATCTGACCGTTGACACGACAACGCTCTTCAAAGTGAACCAGGTGCGGTTTTGAATACAGGCCCACCCGGTAACCTGCTTGCAGAGCGACCGCCTCAAGCATGGCGCAGGTGGAACCCTTGCCATTCGTGCCTGCGACGGCAATCACCGGCACGTGGAAACCCAAATCCAGCCGTCTGGCAACGGCCGCGACTCGCTCCAGCGTCAGGTCAATGTCCTTGGGATGCAGCTGCTCGCAGCGAGTCAGCCAGTCGGACAGCGTTGTGGGTAAAGCGGAAGACAAACTCAAGCCACAGCATCCGCACTTTGCCGCGACAACTTGGCAACCAGTTGCGCTATGTTTTTGCGTAACTCTCGTCGGTCCAGGATCATGTCGATGGCCCCCGTTTGCAACAGGAACTCTGCGCGCTGAAACCCTTCGGGCAAGGTTTCGCGGACGGTGTTTTCAATCACGCGAGGCCCGGCGAAACCGATCAAGGCTTTGGGCTCGGCAATCACCACATCACCCAGGAACGCAAAGCTGGCCGACACGCCACCCATGGTGGGATCGGTCAGCACGCTGATGTAGGGCATCTTGGCTTTGGCCAAACGGGTGAGCGCGGCATTGGTTTTGGCCATTTGCATCAAACTCAGCAAACCCTCTTGCATGCGCGCACCGCCGGTCGCCGTGAAGCTGATGAAGGGTGTCTTTTGCTCCACGGCCATTTCGACGCCGCGTACAAAACGCTCACCCACCACCGAACCCATGGAGCCGCCCATGAAGTCAAACTCAAAACACGCAGCCACCACAGGAATGCTGTGCAGCGCCCCACCCATCACGACCAAAGCATCCGTTTCACCGGTGTTCTCCAACGCCTCTTTAAGGCGATCGGGGTATTTTTTGCTGTCCTTGAAACGCAGCGCGTCAACGGGAAGCACTTCTTGGCCGATCTCAAAACGACCTTCGGCATCGAGAAAAGCATCCAAGCGCGCGCGCGCGCCAATGCGGTGATGGTGGCCACATTTGGGGCAAACGTTGACGTTCTTCTCCAGATCGGTTTTGTACAAAACCGTTTCGCAAGAAGGGCATTTCACCCACAAACCCTCGGGCACCGTGCGGCGCTCACTCGGGTCGGTTTGCTGCATTTTGGGGGGAAGCAGTTTTTCAAGCCAACTCATGGATTACATCCTTTTCATGTACTTGAGAGAACAGCACTCAAGCGTCAAGCGCACTACGAATGTCCGCTATGAAGCGGCCGGCGACCGATGCGACATTGTCGCGCGTCTGAGTTTCCAACAACTGAACCAGGGCCGAGCCAATCACGACCGCATCAGAAACCGCAGCCACTGCTTTGGCTGAGGCTGCGTCGCGTATACCAAAGCCTACGCCGACAGGGACCTGCACATGGGCTTTGATGCGAGGAATCATGGCGGCAACAGCAGACACATCTAAGTGCCCTGCCCCAGTCACGCCTTTGAGCGACACGTAGTAAACGTAACCACTTGCAATGCGCCCGACTTGCTGCATGCGTTTTTCGGTCGACGTGGGGGCCAGCAAAAAAATGGGGGCCATGCCGTGATGTCGCAGCGTAGCGGCGAAGTCTTCGCATTCCTCGGGTGGGTAGTCCACCACCAACACACCATCCACGCCTGCGGCTTTGGCATCCAGCACAAAACGCAAGGCGCCGTGGCGCTGGTCGTAACGCTCCATCGGGTTAGCGTAACCCATGAGCACGACCGGCGTGGTGCTGTTTTTCTCGCGAAACACCCGCACCATGCCCAGTACATCCGCCAGGCCAATGTTTTTCAGCAACGCTCGCTCAGCAGCTTTCTGAATGACAGGACCATCGGCCATGGGATCCGAAAAAGGAACACCTAACTCAATAACGTCAGCCCCCGCATCCGCCATGGCATGCATGATGGCCGGCGTGGCGTCAGCAAAGGGATCACCGGCCGTTACATAGGGAATGAGGGCCTTGCGGCCTTGCGCTCTGAGTGCCGCGAACACGGTGTCAATGCGGTTCATCGTGGCCCCTTCATGACAGACGTATCGCCATGAAAGGCATCACCTTTGACGGACTGGCCTCTACAAGAGGGTCGACAGTAAAAATCTGCGCCGGACAAATCGGCCACGGTACCAATGTCTTTGTCACCTCGGCCAGACAGGTTGACCAAAATGTGCTGATCCGGGCGCATGGTGGGAGCCAATTTCATTGCATGTGCCACAGCGTGAGACGATTCCAATGCGGGGATGATGCCCTCGGTGCGGCAAAGGTGATGGAAAGCCTTCAAGGCTTCATCGTCGGTCACGCCCACATACTCGGCGCGACCAATGTCCTTCAAATAAGCATGCTCAGGGCCGACGCCGGGATAGTCCAGTCCGGCAGACACCGAATGCGTTTCCGTGACTTGTCCGTTGGTGTCCTGCAGCAAATAGGTTCGGTTGCCATGCAAAACACCGGGGGTTCCGCGCTGCAAAGACGCAGAGTGTTTGCCCGAGTCCAGCCCGAGCCCTGCCGCTTCCACGCCAATCAATTGGGTGGCTTCATGCTCAATGTAGGGATAAAAAATTCCCATCGCGTTGCTTCCTCCGCCCACGCAAGCGATCACCGCATCAGGTTGACGACCGATCAAAGCGGGCATTTGAGTCAGGCACTCGTCTCCAATCACCCTTTGAAAATCACGCACCATGGCGGGGTATGGGTGCGGGCCCGCCACCGTACCGATGATGTAAAAGGTATTTTCGACATTGGTGACCCAATCGCGCAGGGCCTCATTAAGGGCATCTTTGAGCGTTTTGCTGCCACTTTCGACGGGTACCACCGTAGCACCCAATAACTTCATGCGGTAGACATTGGGTGACTGGCGCTTGACGTCTTCACTGCCCATGTACACCACGCATTCCAAGCCATACCTCGCACAAATCGTGGCGGTAGCAACGCCGTGTTGACCAGCACCGGTTTCGGCGATGACCCGAGGCTTGCCCATGCGGCGTGCCAACATGGCCTGGCCGATGGTGTTGTTGACCTTGTGGGCACCGGTGTGGTTGAGGTCTTCACGCTTGAGGTAGATCTGCGCGCCCCCCAGCTCGCGGCTCATGCGTGCAGCATGGTAAATCGGGCTGGGGCGGCCCACAAACTGGGCCAACTCCATGCGGAATTCAGCAGCAAAGGCGGGATCGGCTTGGGCCTCGGCGTAGGCCTCTTTCAACTCGTCCAGAGCGTGGATCAGTGTTTCGGCCACAAAGGTGCCGCCATAGGAGCCAAAGTGGCCGCTGGCATCGGGTTGTTGGTAATTCAGCATAAGGGGCTCTCTTCAGGTAGGCGTATTGCTGGCGGCTTGAGCAATCTGCTCATCGGCGCGCCGCACCGCATCGCAAAATCGGCGGATGGCCAATGGGTCTTTGATGCCCTTCGACACTTCAACGCCGGAACTGACATCAACGGCCAATGGCCGCACCTGAAGAATGCCAGCTGCCACATTTCCGGCATGCAACCCACCAGACAAAACGACTGGACGGGGAACGTTGCGTGGAATGAGAGACCAATCGAAAACCTTTCCGCCACCGCCGAAACCGTCGACATGGGCGTCGAGCAGCAGGGCCTGCGCGTCTGGAAACTGAGAGGCGAAGTTTAACAAATCGAAACCTGCTGCCATGCGGGCGGCGCGCAAGTACGGTCGTTGTGCGGCGCGGCACTCTTCAGCGCCTTCGTCACCATGAAACTGCAACACGATCTGCGGAATCGCGTTCGCCACGCTTTGCACGAGGTCTGAAGATGCATTGACGAAGAGGGCCACCGGCGTCACGAACGGTGGCAAACGAGACGCCAACTCAGCGGCGCGGTCGAGCGTCACACACCGTGGGCTGTCCGGATAAAACACGAAACCCACAGCATCTGCACCGGCCTGCACCGAGGCTTGCAGGTCGTCTATGCGGGTGATACCGCAAATCTTGATTCGGGTTCTCTGTTGCATGGCACTTCAAGCGCGGTGGTAGTAGCGCTTTGGATCTCACGGCAGCCAGTCCATGGCCGGTGTGGTGGTTGGAATTGCGTACACCGCATCGTACTGCGGTCCCACAAAATACAAACCATCTGGGGGAAATGTCGGCGCAGCCAAGGCCCGATTCCTGGAGGCCAGGACTCCCTGCAACCAATCAACCGGCTTGTTCTTCGTCCCGACAGCCACCAGACATCCCATGATGTTGCGAACCATGTGATGCAAGAAAGCGCTGGCCTCGAACTCAAACCGCCAATAGGCACCTCGCCGCACGATTGAAATGCGTCGCATCAGTTTGATGGGTGAGGCAGCCTGGCACTCAGCAGAACGGAACGCGCTGAAATCGTGCTCGCCCAGCAAACACGCTGCGGCACGTTGCATCGGTTCTTCATGAAGCGGGCGAAAAACCCAGCCACATAAGCCTGTCTCCAAACCAGGACGCAGGACAGACTCGCGCAATAAAAACACATACCGCCGTCCGATGGCCGAATTTCGCGCATGGAAGTCGACCGGCACAGGCTGGCACCACTGCAAGGCAATGTCGTCAGGCAAATAGCGGTTGGTACCGCGCAGCCATGAAAAAACTGGACGATTCAGTGGGGTATCGATGTGCACAACCTGATTCAGGCCGTGCACACCCGCGTCTGTCCTGCCTGCACACCACGTGCGCACGGGCTGCGCAGCAAACTGGGCGAGCGCAAACTCCAATTCATCCTGAACCGTGCGCCCGCCGGCTTGGCTTTGCCAGCCGCGGTAGGCGGTGCCGCGGTAGCTGACACCCAGTGCCAGCCTCTGCACGGGTCAGGACAAGGCGTTAAGCATGCTCTGCGCTTTGGAACGCAGAGAACCGGTGCCCTTGGCGACCACCTCTTGCAACAGATCGCGAGCACCTTCCATGTCACCGATTTGACGGAATTCTTCCGCCAAATCAAGTTTCCTTTCAAGCGGATCCCGGCCATCATCGTCATCGGAACCGATGTCAACGTCTTCGGCTGCAACGGCTCCGGAATTTTTCGATGGTGCGTCCAAATCCAGAGAAATCGCACCAAGGTCGAAGTCCAATGGGGAGGGTGCACTGTCCACAGCGTCGGCGTTGGCGCGGGTGGCCGCCTTGACGGGGGTGAAGTCCACGTCAAGGGAAGGCACTGGATCGGCAGCGGGCGGCACAACATCCAAGCCACCGGGTTGGGTCGTGACGACCGCAGCGCCGCTTGTGGCGGCCAAGTCAAGCTCAAGATCCAAATCCAAGCTTTGAGCTGATGCGGGGGCACGGTTGCCTTCCGACAAAGATTCGACAGGCGGCAACACCGACTGGGGCATCGTGCTCGCACCAAGGGGTTCTGTCGGTCCATCGCTTCCGGCTGCGGCACTTGGCGCACCGCCCGGACGGTACAGCGGATTGTCTGGGTCAATTTGCAGACCCATTTCCTGCGCTTTAGCCCAATCATCGCCACTGCCCTGGGTCAAGGAGAACAACTGCGTGGCCAACAACTCAAACCCTTTGGTGTCCCGGCGTTTGGCGTACACCTCCAACAACTTGGTGCGAATCGCCAAACGATCGGGGTTGCCACGCATGGCTTCTTTGAGAATTTCTTCTGCCTGCAGATCCCGTCCATAGGCCAGATACACATCTGCCTCAGCCACTGGATCCACATCACCAATCGCGTCCAGCTGGCTCAGCGAGTAGCTCATGGAAGACGATGCGCCGCTGGCGTCGCGCGTGTCAATACGCTGACCACCGCTGGCACCAAAGAAGGAATCTGGCTGCAAACGGCTTTCCAAGAATGACGTTTCTCCGCTGTCGCGTTTCGCACGTTTGCTGAAGCGGTAGAGGCCGAACCCAGCCAACAAAGCGATCAAGCCCCCGCCGATGGCCAAGCCAAGGGGATTGCTGCCATCCAAAATTCCGTCAATGAAACTTGGCTCAGCTGCCTCGGGCGCGGCTGTAACCACCGGTGGTGGTGGAGCGACCACAGGTGCAGGTGCACTGGCTGCAGGCACGGGCTCAGACGCCACAGGCGCTGGCGCCACCACCGGTGGTGGCTCTGGCACCACGACGGGCACTGGAACAGCGGGAACAGAAACGGCTGGCGCAGAGGCCACAACAGCCGGCGGCGCTGCCACGGGAGCCGCTGGCGCGGGTGGCGGAGAAGCTGTTGCGGTCGCGTTTTGCAGCTTCTTCAAGTCTTCGACGTTTTTGGACAGTTCCGCGACACGGGCTGCCGCAGCAGCTTTTTCCTTCTCTTTGCTGATTTTGGCCTCTTCCGAAGCGGCCTTGGCGGCGGGGCTGGCCGCGCCTTTGCTGAGCGTCAGCTTGTCTGGCGCAGGAGCAGCAGACTGTTTTTTATCGTCGACGGTGGCTTGAACCGAACCTTTGGCTTGCCGCGAACTGGCTTCAGTTTTCGCCGCAGGGACGCTGCCGGCCAAACGTTGGCGGAAAGCATTGAAGTCCGCGCTCTGCGCCTGAATGATTTGTCTCGCCTCATCGTTGGAGACCGCGCTTGCCGCATCTGCCGATGGCACCGACAAAACAACCCCAGAACGTAGTCGGTTCATGTTGTTGCCGAGGAACGCGTCTGGGTTTCCTTTGTAAAGAGAAACCAGCATTTGATCCAAAGACACACCGGGTCGTTGGGTTTTGCCGGCAATGCGGGACAAGGTATCACCGGGCTTCACCGTGTACTGGTCCACTCCGGTGCCCGCAACAGGTGCATCGACCGCAACCGGCGCAGGTCGGCTGCTTGAGCGAGGCGCCCGGGTTGAGGCCGACGGAGGAGTTGCAGCCATGGATGGCGCAGGAGCCGGGGCTGCGATGGGGGGAGCCGCGGAAATAGCAGGCTCCGTTGTCACAGTGACAGGCGCTGGTGCGGCAACACGGTTAGATGGTGGATCAAACAACAGGGTGTACTCGCGAACCAAGCGACCTGTCGACCAATTCAACTCCAAGATCACATCAACAAATGGCTCTTGAACGGCACGGTTGCTCGTAATGCGCAAAAAAGTGCGTCCGTCAGGACGGCGCTGAACCGACACTTGCGTGGCGGGTAACACAGCGTTGTAGTCAACGCCTGCAGCCCGGTAAGCCTCCGGGGGAGCAACTCTGACCTTGAGGTTGGAGGACTCCTCAGGCGTGAGGCTGGTGACCTCGATCTCCGCCTTCAAGGTTTCACCCAATCCAGACTGAACCGAGAGCCGGCCCAAGCCCAGGCCAGAGGCATTCAGTGCGCAAAAGAGCATCGCGGCTGCCGCGACCCCACGAAGGGCCAAGCGACCCGAATTGAGCGTATTTTGTTTCAAGGCGTCTCCCAACTGGAACTTGCAACTCTCAGGCACGACCAACGAAGATACGGAGCAAGCTCGCTTCAAACGCCAACCCCTCTGACAAGGGATGCCAGCCTATCGCGTACTTCTCTAGTGCCTAAACTTCAGTAGAAATCACAATAACATCAAGCATATACGCTGACAAGCTAATGCAAAAGCTGACATTGCTAAGCCACCGATGCCAGCATCCGCGAAGCGAGGAAGTCGTTGGGCTGAGGCAACACTCATGCCTCAAAGACCCAGCGACCGGTGACAAATCAGCCTTGCAACAAGATTCTCAACATACGGCGCAAGGGCTCCGCTGCACCCCATAACAACTGATCGCCAATGGTAAAGGCGCCCAGGTACTCCGGCCCCATGGCCAGTTTACGCACGCGACCCACAGGAATGGTCAACGTGCCCGTCACTGCAACAGGCGTTAGATCACGAACAGTAGCCTCACGGGTGTTTGGAACCAGTTTGACCCACGCGTTGTCGGCGGCGATCATGGCTTCAACATCCGCAAGTTGCACGTCCTTTTTGAGCTTGAACATCAATGCTTGGCTGTGGCAGCGCATGGCACCCACACGAACGCAAAAGCCATCCACCGGCACAGCTGGCGCCGCAAACCCTGGGCCCTGCCCCAGAATCTTGTTGGTCTCTGCACCGCCTTTCCACTCTTCGCGCGACGTGCCCCACCCTGGTTCACCATGCTGTTTGCCTTCCCCCAGGTCCTTGTCGATCCACGGAATGAGGGATCCCCCCAAGGGAACGCCGAAGTTGGCGGTTTCCGCAGCCGACAGGCTACGCTGTTTGGCGACCAAAAGGCGGTCAATTTCAAGAATGGCGCTCTTCGGGTCGTCCAACAAGGGTTTGACTTCGGCGTTGAGCGTGCCGAACTGTGTCAACAGTTCTCGCATGTGCTGGGCGCCGCCGCCCGAAGCTGCTTGGTAGGTTTGTGTGCTCATCCATTCCACCAAACCCGCCTTGTAGAGCGCGCCAACGCCCATCAACATGCAGCTGACCGTGCAATTGCCGCCAATCCAGTTGCGACCACCTCTGGCCAGCGCACTCTGGATGACAGGCAAATTCACGGGATCCAACACGATGACCGCATCGTCCTTCATGCGCAGCGTCGACGCCGCATCAATCCAGTGGCCCTTCCAGCCCTCTGCACGCAGCTTGGGGAAAACCTCGCTGGTGTAGTCGCCGCCCTGCGCAGTGATGATGATGTCGCAGCGCTTAAGCGCTGCGACGTCAAAAGCGTCTTGCAGTTTGGTTTCGTTTTTAGCCCAACTAGGTGCTGTACCGCCCGCATTGCTGGTGCTGAAAAACAGCGGCTCAATGAGAGCGAAATCGCCCTCTGCCTGCATACGGTCCATGAGGACCGAGCCCACCATGCCGCGCCAACCTACTAACCCTACGAGTGTCGTCATTTCCATCGCCCTTTCAAGAAGTGAAATTTAACCTTCTGCTCCCCCGGCTCGAATCGCCATGGGGGAGGGGCGAGACGATCCGAGAGCCAGCTAGCCCTTTTTAGTGATCGTCTTAATGGTGCGCAGTGCGTTTGCCACCGCATCGCCCATCTCGCGCGTGCCCACTTTCGTGGTGCCTTCAGACCAAATGTCACCCGTGCGCAAACCCGAGGCAAGCACGTGTTGAACCGCCGACTCGATTCGGTCGGCAGCTTCGGCTTGTTGGAGTGAGTATCGGAGCATCATGGCGGCAGAGAGTATTGTAGCCAAAGGATTGGCGACGCCCTTGCCCGCGATGTCGGGGGCCGACCCATGGCTCGGCTCATACAGGCCCTGCCCTTTGGAATTAAGCGATGCCGAGGGCAACATGCCGATGGAACCCGTGAGCATGGCGGCTTCGTCACTCAGGATGTCGCCGAACATATTGCCGGTCACGACCACATCGAGGCGTTTTGGCGCTTTGACCAGTTGCATGGCGGCGTTGTCCACATACATGTGTTCCAACTCCACATCCTGGTATTCGGCGTGAACCTCGGTGACCACGTCGCGCCAGAACTGGAAGGTCTCCAGCACATTGGCCTTGTCGACGCTGAGCAGCTTGCCGCGGCGTTTGCGAGCAGCCTGAAACGCCACATGGGCAATACGCTCAATCTCAGGGCGCGAGTAGCGCATGGTGTCATACGCTTCCGGATGACCCTTGAACGCTCCGTCAGGTGATTCGCGTCGGCCACGCGGTTGGCCGAAATAAATGTCGCCAGTCAGTTCTCGGATGATGAGAATATCGAGCCCCGCGACGATTTCTGGCTTCAGCGAAGACGCGTGGGTCAACTCTTTGTAGCAAATGGCGGGACGAAAATTGGCGAACAGTTCCAAGTTTTTGCGCAAACCAAGAATCGCTTGTTCTGGGCGCAAGTGGCGCTCCAGCTTGTCGTACTTGAAATCGCCCACCGCACCGAAGAGCACCGCGTCAGCCTCTTTGGCCAGCTTCAAAGTGGCTTCGGGCAGCGGGTGGCCGTGCGCCGCGTAAGCCGTGCCGCCCACCACAGCCTCTTCCATTTCAAACTTCAAATCCAAACACTTCAAGACCTTGACGGCCTCGACCACGATTTCCAGGCCGATTCCGTCGCCCGGAAGAATGGCGATTTTCATGATTTCAACTTTCTTAAAAAGACTTAAAGAATGCGCTGAGCCAACCAGGGCTTGCGGGTCAGCCGCTCAGTTTCAAAGGCTTTAATCTTGTCGGCGTGCCGCAAGGTGAGGGCAATGTCGTCAAAGCCGTTGAGCAAGCAAAACTTGCGGAAAGGTTGAACATCGAACGGCAATTCGGTGCCATCGGGTTTGATCACCACTTGACGCGGCAAATCGATCTTTAACGAATAACCAACGAATGCAGCGACTTCATCAAACAGGCGTGACACCTCGGCTTCGGGCAATTGAATGGGCAACAACCCGTTCTTGAAGCAGTTGTTGAAAAAGATATCCGCATAACTCGGTGCGATCAGTGCGCGAAAACCGTATTGCTCAATGGCCCAGGGCGCGTGTTCACGAGACGATCCGCAGCCAAAGTTTTTGCGCGCCAGCAGGACCGACGCCCCTTGGTAACGAGGCTGATTCAAGACGAAATCGGGGTTGACGCGGCGTGTTGCGGGGTCTTGACCGGGCTGGCCTTGGTCCAGGTAACGCCATTCGTCAAACAAATTCGGGCCAAAGCCTGAACGTTTGATGGACTTGAGGAATTGTTTGGGAATGATGGCATCGGTGTCCACGTTCTCGCGGTCCATCGGGGCCACCAGACCATGGTGGGTTTGAAATGCTTGCATGTTGATTTTCTTTCGGAACGAGGTTCAGCTCAGACGTCGCACATCGACAAAATGCCCTTCGATCGCGGCAGCGGCAGCCATCGCCGGGCTCACCAAATGGGTGCGCCCCCCATTGCCTTGGCGGCCTTCAAAGTTGCGGTTGGAGGTGGATGCGCAGCGCTCACCCGGCTCCAAACGATCCGCGTTCATGGCCAAACACATGGAGCAGCCTGGTTCGCGCCACTCGAAACCCGCTGCTTTGAAAACCTGGTCCAGGCCTTCGCTCTCGGCCTGAGCCTTCACCAGACCAGAACCTGGCACCACCAGGGCGAGGCGCACATTGCTGGCAATGCGTTTACCCAAACGTTTCACCACGGCCGCAGCCTCGCGCATGTCTTCAATGCGCGAATTGGTGCAGGAACCGATGAATACTTTGTCGATGGAAATACTGGACAGCGGTGTGTTGGGTTTGAGCGCCATGTAATCCAGGGCACGCTCCATGGCCAAACGTTTGTTCGGGTCTTTTTCGCGCTCGGGGTCAGGCACGCGATCGTCAATCGACAGCACCATTTCGGGCGAGGTGCCCCAGGTGACTTGCGGTTGGATTTGTGATGCGTCCAGCTCGACCACCGCGTCCCACTTCGCACCGGGGTCGGACTGCAGTGTTTTCCAGTAAGCCAGGGCCTGTTGCAGCTCCACCCCTTGAGGGCTGAAGGGACGCCCCTGCACATAAGACAAGGTGGTTTCATCCACCGCCACCAGCCCCGCGCGGGCGCCGGCTTCAATGGCCATGTTGCACACCGTCATGCGGCCTTCCATGCTCAGTGCGCGAATGGCGCTGCCGCCGAACTCGATGGTGTAGCCCGTACCGCCTGCCGTTCCAATTTTGCCGATGATGGCGAGCACGATGTCTTTGGCACCGACCCCAGCAGACACTTTGCCCTCCACCTTGACCAGCATGTTCTTGGCTTTTTTGGCCAGCAATGTTTGTGTTGCCAACACATGCTCGACCTCGCTGGTGCCGATGCCGTGGGCCAGCGCACCAAAAGCCCCGTGGGTGGACGTGTGCGAATCGCCGCAAACCACCGTCATACCGGGCAGGGTCGCGCCTTGCTCCGGGCCAATGACGTGCACGATGCCCTGGCGTTTGTCGTTCATCTTGAACTGGGTGATGCCGTGGCGGTCGCAGTTGGCGTCCAAAGTGTCCACCTGCAGACGCGAGATGGGATCAGTTATGCCTTGTGAGCGATCGGTGGTCGGCACGTTGTGGTCACTCACCGCCAGGTTGGCGGACAAGCGCCACACCTTGCGGCCAGCCAAATCCAAGCCCTCGAAGGCCTGCGGGCTGGTCACTTCATGCACCAAATGACGATCAATGTAGAGCACCGTGGTGCCATCGTCTTCTGCGTGGACGGCGTGTTCGTCCCAAAGTTTGTCGTAGAGCGTGCGTGGGTTCATGGGGTTGAGTCTCCTGGATCAGATTGTCTCGTGTTTTGGGTTGGGTTTTGGTCGCCGTCTCGCGCCGTGGTGTGCAATCGATACGCGGTTTGGGGGCGTGCAGCTGGCGTCGCATTGACCATAACAAGCGCATCTAAAAAACGCTGCACCGCCGCGGGTTGAACGCTCTGCGTTCGAGCCGCCACCAAATACTGGCGCTGCGCCCATGGCTCGTTCAGCAGCAGCACTTTCACGCTGAAGGACCTTGTCAAACGTTCAGCCACGGCAGCAGGCAGCAGGGCCACGCCCAAACCTGCTTCCACCAGCTGGGCAATCGCATCAAACCCACGCACCTGCCAGCGGGCTTGCAGCACGCGGTTGCGCTTTTGAGCGTGCTCCAACATCAACTGATGCACCGAGGTGCCCATGGGCAAGCCCACGATGTCGTGGTCGAGCAGCGCATCAAAATCCACCTCGCTGCGCGATGCAAGCAGGTGGTTGGCGGGGACGATGGCGCGCAAAGCAGCATCTCGGTAGGGGTAGGTCGTTAAACGTTCGTCCCGCAGCGGGGGGACAAAAACGCCAACATCTGCCCTGCCCTCCGCCACCGCGGCTTGCACGTCGGCGCTGCTTAAGTCCTCCAAGCTGATGCGAATGCCCGGGTTGGCCTTGGCAAACGCAGCCAGGTCGGCAGGCAAACATTCCGCAATCGCACCCGCATTGGCTGCCACGCGCAAGTGGCCTTTGATGCCGCGCGAAAACTCGACCACCTCGCTCTCCAATGCATGCAAGGCTGCATGCAGGCTGCGTACATGCCGAACCAAGGCATGGCCCGCGTCGGTCAACTCGACACCACGTGCCCGGCGCTCGAACAGCTTCACGCCCAAGCGGGTTTCGATGTCAGACAAACGCCGGCTGGCCGCGGCGAGTGCCAAATGCTCACGCAGGGCCCCGGCCGTGATGCTTTTGCACTCGGCAACTGCGAGCACGAGGTTCAAGGTGACCAAATCAAAACGCATGCGGGACTCGGTGATGGAATTCATCAAACAGGGTGACTTCCGCGCAAACTGCCCCAAGCTGCAATGGCTCACACCGGTCAACGTGGACACTGGGCTTGTCGCTCAACCCTGGGTAAAGGTTGGCACGGGCAATTTGCACTGTCGGCAGCTTACCCTTCGCGAAGAAAGCCGTCATACGGAGATTATGAATCCATCCTTCGCACATGGAGAAGGCTAATGCGGCCGCAGGTGACGATGACAAATGCTGGGCGCCGAAGTTCCGCTCCCCAATGCCCATCTGGGCGAACCCGGACAAAGGCAACGGTTTTTTTGGTTGCGCGGACGCAGCCGATTGGTAAGCTGCCAAGGCTGCAAGCGATGAGGATGCAAGAACGTACTTTTTACAGTGGGCATTCGTTCAGGAGGCACGTCCCAATCGGTGCACAACGAGGTCGTCATGAAAGCATTCAACAAACTGCCTGGCTCCGTCAGAGCTACCTCAGGGCTTGAACAGCGGGTCTGGCGGCGCCTACCCGCCTTGTTACTTTGGGGAACGCTGCTGCCCCTCCTGCTGGTGGGTTGGAACCACCTGGGTTTTGGGGTAACGCACGCGAAGGGGGTGCTGCAGTGGGACTACATGATGTGGGGCGTGGTCATGCTGCACTGGACGCTGGTATTGACGCTCGCCATCGGCTGTTTCATCGTGAGGGTGATGAAAGGGCCGGCTTATGTCGCGGACCCGTACCTTCTGGCGAATGACATCAACGTCGCATCTTCAGCCCAGGACGACCGCCCCTAAGCTTGAGGAAAATTCACGCCAGCGGATGAAAAAAGGCCCTGGTAGACAGATGAATTGAATCTAGCAGGCACGAATTGGGAGGTTGCCAAAGTCCCCTCTTTGAGTATTTGCTATAGCTTGGCAGACAACCCTGCGCCCACACGTTTCATCACATGCTCCATGGCTTGTTTCAACACCTGCGTGCTCAGGTTTAACTTGTCGATGCAACTGCCATGCATCACACCCGCCACGCCGTGCATCGATGACCAAATGAAGAGTGCATCGAGCTCTACCAAATCCCGCTTCGATGCAGCAGGGCCATGAATGCGGCGCAGAACTTGCCTCAGTACATCGAAAGCATGCACCGCATCTTTGACCAAGCCTGGGTGTTCTGCCGATGCAGGCCAAGGCGTGCCAAACATCAAACGGTACTCCAGCGGATGTTCCACTGCATAACATAGGTATTGCTGGCCCAGCGATTCCAGGTCTTGCTCCGGATCCTCAAAGTGATGCCTGGCATCGAGGTGGGCGGCAAACCCTTCAAAGCAGCGACGCATCACTTCCGCCAACAAATGATCACGGCTTGCATAGTGTTTGTAAGGCGCTTGGTGCGAGACGCCGAGCTTGCGTGCGACGTCACGCAGGCTCAGGTTTTCAACGCCATGCTCAGCAATGACCTCGCGCGCTGCTATCACACAGGCATCTCGCAACGCAATGGCGGGCTCGGATACAGGCTTTTTCTTGGGCATCGGGCAAACTGGTTGAATCTCGTCCAACCCAGAAGCTAACACGAAGCCTCGCACCTTTGAGGAGCGCTCAATAGGTCGGGTCAGCTGCCAACTCGCTCATCGTTACGCCTGCTTTGGTGAGCGGTCATGCTCTTCATCACCTGATTGATCACCATCACTTGCCCCCAGCGTGGGAGCATGGCCAAAGACCAACCCAAGAGCTTGGACAGCCACCCTGGCCGCACCGTGGTCTGGTGGCCCAACGCTTTCAGGGTGACCCGCGCCACCACTTCAGCGGGCAGCGACTGGGCCATGCGCAAATTGGCACGTGCAGCAAAGCCGCTGCTGATGGGGCCTGGTGCTGAGGCGATTACATCTAGTCCTAATGGCAGCCACTCTATCCGCAGCCCCTCCGCAAGCGACTGCACGTAGGCCTTGGTCGCGGCGTAGTGAGCGGCGCCCGGTGTTCCGTGAAAACCCAACAAAGAACTCATCAGTACCAGACCACCTCGCCCCCGCGCCGCGAACCGTTGCCCATAGCCGTGGCTCAGTGTCAAAACGGCTGTGCAATTCACGGCCACCATGTCGCATGCGTTGTCGAGCGGCGCGCTCAAGAACGGGCCAGATGTACCAAAACCCGCAGCAGCCACCAGCAGCCCCACATCGAGGTCTGAGGTCGAAGCCAATAGCAACGACACCGCATTCGTTTCGGCCAGGTCAGCGGTGACCACCCGGCACACCACGGCATGTTTGCGCATCAGCTCACCCGCCAATGACTCCAGCAGCTCGGTTCTTCTTGCCACCAACACGAGGTTCAAGCCCTGGCGGGCCAGTTCGACGGCAAATGCACGTCCGATGCCATCAGAGGCACCCGTCACGACCGCCCATGAACCGTAACGTTTGCACAGGGCGGAAGCGCTGGCCTGATTTGCGCCTAAGCGTTGGACGAGCAGAGTCATTTCGCCACCTTGATTTCAATCACTATTTCTTTGCTGTCGGCGAACACCTTGAAGGTTGCCTCTTCAAACCGAGGTGCACGCATCAACGGCCGTGCATTGTTTGATACGCCCCACTGCTCGGTGGGCATGCCTAGAAAGTTCGTATCGACTTTTTTATTTCCATTCAAATCGTGACCGATGGAAACGGCATAACTTCCCTCAACGAGGTTGGAAAAACGGCAGACCACGCCCTCGGCATCTGCGGGCTGCCACATCACACGTGCGCCGGTGTCATCCATCGGAAATCCTGCAGGCACCGCAAACAAGGTGCAGCCAACTTGCCCGAGCGGTTCAGCCAAACCGGTCACCTTGACCACCAGTTCGGCAGCGCGAGCGCCACCGCCTGCCAACGCTGCGGCCACCAACATTGCACTGAATACGCACGGACGAAATGAAATGTGGCTCAAAGATTTCATCAACATTCTCCTTGGGGTGTATGGATGGCGGTCCTCGTATTGAAAATTCCACCACAAGGTAGACACCGTCAACTACTTTAAGCAAAATGGTAGACATCGTCAACTTTTATCTTCGACCTGACCGACCACGCCGAACTCACCCGCCATGACCAAGCTTTACCACCTCCACGTTCAAAAACCCTGCTCTCGTTCATGCATCGTGCTTTTCGTTGTGATGTTGTTTGGGCTTGGTGGCTGCGCCATCTCCACCCCTTTTCCAAACTGGGGCTCCAAACCACCCGCTATTAGCGAGGAAGCGCTGGTTTTGGTGCTGACACACATCGTGGTCAATACCGAGCAACGCGAAGAATTCGATAGGCAAACCAAACGTGTGATCGACAGCATGCGCAGCCAACCGGGCTTGATTGGTTTTTCTGCGCGCCGCGAGTTATTTGGCAATCAGGGGTGGACTTTGAGCGTATGGGCCAATGAACAAGCCCGCGCCGACTTCGTACGTTCGGCCGTTCACCAAGAAGCCATCGCTAAAAGCGCTCCAGCCATCGTCACCATCGAACTCAAACGCTTGACCCTGCCGCGCGAAAAACTACCCGCGAATTGGGCACAGGCCCTGGCACTGCTGAACGACCCGGCCGACAAGAGAACCTATGGGAAATGACGGCGAAGCAACCGCTACCCGAGCCTGTTCCTGGCGACCAGTGCGGCGGAACGGGTCATGTGACAGAGACAATCTGTGGAAGTAGGCCCTCGACGGGCCCTGTCATGAGGTTTGGGTCGAGGAGTTTGGCGAACTGCATCACGTCTTAGATCAGAGGCATTACCGACAATCAAAAACAAAGGAAAACTCGCACATGACTGGCTATGAGCTTTCACTCAAGCGTTGATGAGGAGCGTTTTTCTTTGAATTTATCCAAATTTGATCGATAACGAACAACACATGATGTCCCTCACTCCCACTCAATCGTCGCCGGTGGTTTGGAGGACACGTCGTAGGCCACACGGTTGATGCCGCGCACCTCGTTGATGATGCGGCTGGAGACCTTCTTGAGAAGCGCGTAGGGCAACTCGGCCCAGTCGGCGGTCATGAAGTCGCTGGTTTGGACGGCGCGCAGGGCCACCACGTATTCGTAGGTACGGCCATCGCCCATCACGCCGACGCTCTTGACGGGCAGGAAGACGGTGAAGGCTTGGCTGGTGAGTTGGTACCAGGTTTTGCCACTGGCGGTGTCCACTGTATTGCGCAATTCTTCAATGAAGATGGCGTCTGCGCGGCGCAGCAGGTCAGCGTATTCCGCTTTGACTTCACCCAGGATGCGCACCCCGAGGCCGGGGCCTGGGAAAGGGTGACGGTAGACCATGTCGGGCGGCAACCCTAAGGCCACGCCGAGTTCGCGCACTTCGTCTTTGAAGAGTTCGCGCAGCGGCTCCAGCAACTTGAGGCCCAGAGTTTCGGGCAGGCCGCCGACGTTGTGGTGGCTTTTGATGGTGGTGGCTTTTTTGGTTTTGGTGCCGCCACTTTCCACCACATCGGGGTAGATGGTGCCTTGGGCCAGCCATTTGGCGGACTGGAGTTTTTTGGCCTCAGCCTGGAAAACCTCCACAAACTCGCGGCCGATGATTTTGCGTTTTTGCTCGGGATCGGTCACGCCTTTGAGGTGCCCCAGAAACTGCTGACTTGCATCCACATGGATGACCTTGGCATGCAAGCGGCCGGCGAACATGTCCATCACCATCTGGCCTTCGTTCAGGCGCAAGAGGCCATGGTCCACGAACACGCAGGTGAGCTGGTCACCGATGGCGCGGTGGATGAGGGCGGCGGCCACGCTGGAATCCACACCACCGGACAAGCCCAGGATGACTTCTTCTTTGCCCACTTGCTCGCGGATGCGGGCCACACACTCTTCAATGTAGTTCCCCATCACCCAGTCGGGTTTGGCCTTTGCGATGTCGAGCACGAAGCGGTTCAGCAGCGCTTGGCCCTGCACGGTGTGGGTGACTTCAGGATGGAACTGCACGGCGTAGTAGTGGCGCGACTCATCCGCCATGCCGGCAATGGGGCAGCTCGGTGTGCTGGCCATGAGTTTGAAGCCAGGAGGAAGCGCGGTGACTTTGTCGCCGTGGCTCATCCACACCTTGAGCATGCCGTGGCCCTCGGCTGTAGCGAAGTCTTCAATGCCTTGCAGCAGTGCGGTGTGGCCATGCGCCCTCACCTCCGCATAACCGAACTCGCGGTGGTCACTGGCTTCCACCTGGCCGCCCAGTTGAACGGCCATGGTGAACATGCCGTAGCAGATGCCAAGCACGGGCACCTTCAAGTCCCAGACGGCTTGTGGGGCCCGCAGCTCGTGGTCTTCGTAGGTGCTGGCGTGGCTGCCGGAGAGGATGACGGCCTTGGGTGCGAATTCGCGGATGAAAGCGTCGCTGACATCGTTGGGGTGGATCTCGCAGTACACATGGGCCTCGCGCACACGGCGGGCGATGAGCTGGGTGACTTGGGAGCCGAAATCGAGGATGAGGATTTTGTCGTGCATGCGAATCACACCTTGGCAGGTCAAGGAAACAAGGAGAAAGGGGCTAACGATTAACTTGCCGCGCGAGGCTGGGGCTTGTTGGCACCGAGTACGTCCGAGCTGTCCGCCTGTTGCCGCTCATGGCGAAAGTGCCGCCATGCCAGAACCAAAGCACACAACTGCAGCGCAGCGCCAAAAAACAAAGGCGTGCCTGTTCCCCAGTGCCCTGTGGGCAGGTGGGACACCAAACCCAACATGGGCGCACCGATCAACGGCGCCAGCACGGCTGTGAAACTGTTGAGAGAACTGACCGAACCCATGGTTTGGCCCTGGCTTTTGGCGTCGGCCGCGCGGGAAAAAATACTTTGCAGCGAAGCGGTGACAGTGAAGCCAAGCACGTTGGCAAACACCACTGCAAACATCATCCAGCCTTGCGTGGCAGCGCCCCAGGCGGCGTAAGCACAGGTGGACGAGACGAGCCCGATGACCGCCAGGCGCTGCGGAGAAAAATGCTTGAGCAAGCGCCCCAACAACACGCCCTGCACCAGCACCGACATCACCCCGACCGCCGCCAGCGACCAGCCGTTTTCCTGCGGTCCCCAGCCAAATTTGAAAGTGGTGTAGAGCACCCAGGAGTTGTAGAGGATGCCCTGCGCCAAGCCCGTGCAGGCGATGACCAGCACCAATATGCCAATGCCCTTGAGTTGCACCAGGGTGCGCAAGGCATTGAGCGGGTTGGCCGCACGCCAACTGAATGGACGGCGGCGGTCCGCCGGCAGTGATTCCGGCAGCACGAAGTAGCCATAAACCAGGTTCATCAAGGCCAGACCACCCGCCACGAAAAACGGCAGGTGCAGGTCAATCGCGCCGAGCACGCCGCCCATGGCCGGCCCAATAATGAACCCCAGCCCGAACATCGCGCCGATCATGCCGAAACGTTTGGCACGGTCTTGCGGCGCGGTGATGTCGGCCACATAGGCGTTGGCGACCGCGGCATTGGCTTGCATCGCACCGCCCACGAGGCGAACGGCGATCAACACCCACAAAGCGGTGGCCCAGGCGGTGGCGAAAAAATTCAGCGCCAGCCCACAAAAACCGAGCAGCAGCACCGGGCGTCGGCCATAACGATCTGACAGCGCCCCGAGGATGGGCGCACCAAAAAAATTGGCCAGGCCGAAAGCAAACATCACGACGCCGAACCAGAAAGCCTGGTCGGCCTGGGACCCGGTGAAGCTGCCGACCAAGGCGGGAAGCACCGGCACGATCACGCCGATGGCGACCATGTCGATCAACACCGTCAGCATGATGAACACCATGGCGGCTTGCCGAGGCGGTGATTTTTCCGGGGCAGCCGCAGGCATGGTGTCAGTCACTGGCATGCCTCATTCCATTCGGTAGTTGGGGGCTTCTTTGGTGATCTGCACATCGTGCACGTGGCTTTCGCGGATGCCTGCTGAGGTAATCTCGACGAACTCGGCCTTGGCACGCATCTCTTCCACAGTGGCGCAGCCGCAATAACCCATGGAGGCACGCAAACCACCCGCCATTTGGAAGACGATGCTGATCATGGACCCCTTGTAGGGAACGCGGCCTTCGATGCCTTCTGGCACCAACTTGTCGGCGTTCGGGTTGGCGCCCGTGTTGTCTTGGAAGTAACGATCCGCGCTGCCTTGTTGCATGGCGCCGATGGATCCCATGCCACGGTAACTCTTGTAGCTGCGCCCTTGGAACAGCACAATTTCACCCGGGGCTTCTTCCGTACCGGCGAACATGCCGCCCATCATCACGGTGTGGGCTCCTGCGGCAATGGCTTTGGCGATATCGCCGGAGTAACGGATGCCGCCGTCCGCGATCAAGGGCACTCCCGTTCCCTGAAGGGCCCGTGCCACGTTGTCAATGGCGGTGATTTGCGGCACACCCACACCTGCCACGATACGGGTTGTGCAGATCGAGCCAGGGCCGATACCGACTTTGACGCCGTCTGCGCCCGCCTCCATCAAGGCCAATGCCGCGCTACCGGTGGCAATGTTGCCGCCGATCACATCCACCTGGGGATAGTTTTTCTTCACCCAGCGCACACGTTCAATCACGCCTGCACTGTGACCATGAGCGGTGTCGACCACCAAGGCATCGACTCCGGCCTTGACGAGCAACTCCACTCGTTCTTCCGTGCCCTCGCCCACACCCACCGCCGCGCCCACACGCAATTTACCTTGGGCGTCGCGCGCAGCATTCGGGAAGTTGGTTTGTTTGGTGATGTCTTTGACGGTGAACAGTCCACGCAGCTCAAAGGCATCATTGACCACCAACACCCGCTCCAGCTTGTGTTTGTGCATCAGCGCCTTGGCATCGGCCAAGGTGGCGTCTTCGGGCACGGTGATGAGGCGCTCGCGGGGCGTCATGATGTCGCGCACCGGCACGTCCATGCGGGTTTCAAAGCGCAGATCGCGGCCACTGACGATGCCCACGACTTTGCCGTGTTCAATCACCGGGAAGCCGGAAATGCCATGTTGACGCGACAGCGCGATAACCTCACGCACCGGCACCGTGGGCGCAATGGTGATGGGGTCACGCAGCACACCGGACTCATAACGTTTGACCCGAGCCACTTCAGCAGCCTGGGCCGCAGGACTCAAGTTTTTGTGCACGATGCCCATGCCGCCCTCTTGCGCAATGGCAATGGCCAAACGCGCTTCGGTCACCGTGTCCATGGCAGCAGACACCAGGGGCAGGTTCAGACGGATGTTTCGTGAGAATTGGGTAGCTAGGGTGGTGTCGCGGGGCAACACCTGGGAGAACGCGGGTACCAACAACACATCGTCGAAGGTGAGCGCTTTTCCTAAAAGGCGCATGAAGAAAACTCCTGACGCAAAATCAAATTATACGGAAGGCCGCTGCTCCAAGCGGCCATCAAGGCATTTTTCCCTGTGACCGCCTGGACATCGTCCAATATGCAATACGCAGGCCATGCCGCGACACCTGGCCCACAACGAGAGGCCACCAAAACCCCCACTCAAACCCCTCTGCGCCGTTAAACTGGAAGCCTGACTGACTTTCAGGATGCCGCCATGTTCCGTTTCGGCCCCATGCTCTTGACCGTTGCACTCTGCGCTGTGAGCGCCCTGCCCGCCATGGCGCAGTGGAAGTGGAAAGACGCCAATGGGAGCGTGCAGTACAGCGACTCACCGCCACCATCTAACGTGAAAGACGCCGACATCCTGCAGCGCCCCAACGCTGCACGCCGCGCATCCGTGCCCGCCACGGCCGCTGCCACAGCGCCTGTGCCCGCTACCAGCGCTGCTCCAACACCCGCGGCGCCCAAAGTCGACAAAGAGCTGGAAGACCGTAAGAAAAAACAAGAAGAGCTTGAAGCCGCCAAGAAAAAAGAAATCGAACAAAAGAACGCAGCCGTGCGCAAAGAAAACTGTACCCAGGCGCGCAACTACATGAGGTCATTGGAAGACGGCATGCGTATTTCACGCACCACGTCCACCGGAGAACGAGAAGTTTTGGACGACACCGGCCGCGCTGCTGAAATCAAACGCACTCAAGCCATCATCAACAGCGATTGCAAATAGGCCGCCCTCACTCGGAGCCCGATCAAAGGCAGCTCAACGCTGCCTTTTTCTTTTGGCGGCAACTTCCTCGGCCGCTTTGACGCGTGCCTTGTGGTCGGCATAACGCTCGCGGCGCGCTTGTTTGGGGTCCACCCGCAGGCCGCGGTAAATTTCTATACGGTCTTTGTCGCGCAGCACATGGTCAAGGGACTGCAACTTGCCCCAGATGCCCACCGCGGGTTTATCGTCCTCTTGTTCATGGGTCTGCCAGCCGCAGCGGTGTAAAGCATCCCGCACCGTGCTACCACTGGACAGCGTCAAGGTCAGCATGTCGACTTGGCGCGGAGCTACGCTGCGCACCACCGTGACTTCAATGAAAGCCTCAACGGGCGCCATAGACCTGTTCCGCACGCGCCACAAAAGAATCCACAAACGTATTGGCAATGCGGTCAAACACCGGGCTCACCACCAGCTCCAGCGCCCGGCTGCTGAACGCGTAGCGCAGGTCGAACTCGATCTTGCAGGCACTGCCCTCGTCCCCGCCGGGCAAGGTCAGGGGCGAAAAGCGCCAGGTGCCATCCAACACCGAGAACGGGCCATCTACGAGGGACACCCCCACCTGCCTGTGAGCGTCGTGCACATTGCGGGTGGTGAAGCTGTGGCGCACACCGGCATAAGCCAGGTGCAAACGAGCGGTCACCCCATCGTCATGCTGAGCCAGCATCTCAGCACGTTCGCACCAGGGCAGGAACTGCGGATAGTCCTGCACAGCCATCACCAAATCCGCCATTTCCTGGGGCGAATACCAAAGTAGGACCGATTTTTTAACGTGCTTCATACAATGGCCCAATTGTAGAGAGCGCTTGTGCCCTTCACGCAGCCCCATGTCCAAAGAAGAAACCACCAAACCCATCGCCGAAAACCGCCGCGCCCGGTTCGACTATCACATCAGCGAAAGGTATGAAGCCGGCGTGGTGCTGGTCGGCTGGGAAATCAAGGCGGTGCGTGCTGGGCATGTGCAGCTGACCGACGGTTATGTGGTCGTCAAAGGGGGTGAGCTTTTTCTGATTGGCTGCCGCATCAACGCGCTGCGCAGCGCATCCACCCACGTGAACCCGGAAGCCGACCGCACTCGCAAACTTCTGATGCACAAAGAAGAGATCAAGCGGCTGATCGGCAAGGTGGAACAAAAAGGCTTCACCCTGGTGCCGCTGGACCTGCACTACAAAGGCGGCCGGGTCAAAGCGGAAATCGGCTTGGCCAAAGGCAAGGCCGAGCACGACAAACGGGATTCAGAAAAGAAGAAAGACTGGGAGCGCGAGCATGGGCGTTTGATGCGGCACAAGGTGTCGTCTAAAACCTAGAGGGCGGGAAATTTCGGCGGTGAACCAGTCGGTTGCAATGCAAGAATGCAGTTGAACGGGCCGGTGGTCCGAACAAGTCACTTCTTACGTCATCAAAGGGACGCTTGACGGGAAATGAACATGCACCGGACGATGACTCTGCGCACCGCGCTCCTGTTTCTTTTTTCATCCCTTTTTTTGCTTCTGCTGCTGTTCGGTGTGGCCGTACTGGTTTACCAGTGGAATCATCAGCGTGATTTGGCCTACAGGCAGTTGCGAGACGAAGCGATCAGCCAAAGGATCGCTGTCGAGAGAGAAATCTCGCTGGATCTGGCCGTGCTCAACACGCTGGCCGGGTTGCCTGAGTTTGATAGACAGGACTGGGCAACCCTGCACGCGACGGCTCGTCTCGGTTCCCAAACACGCCCTCACAGTTGGATCGTAGTCACCGATCCTGACGGCCAATATGTCGTGAACACCGCCCTGCCGCAAGGATCACCCCTGCCGAATGTGCGCCACATGCCCTCGCGACCCGATTCGGTGCCTTGGCAAGGACGCAACATTCCATTTCCGCCATGGCGAAACTTTGAGCAGGTGTTTCAGACAGGACAACCCTTTTTCACTGGCCTGACCTATGGACCTGTCGTGAAAGGCCCGGTGGTGGCCATCAACGCGCCAGTGAGCCGCGAGGGGAAAACCCGCTACGCGATGAGCATGGCGTACAGCCCGGACGTTTACACCAAACTCTTGCAAACCCAGCCCAGCGGCGACCAGTTGGTTCGGGTCTTGGTGGATCGCAGCGGGCTCATCATCGGTCGCAGCCTGGGCGCAGACCACTGGGTGGGGCGCCAAGGTGCCAAACCGTTCGACCGAAACGTCGACTCGTTGCCTTCGGAAGGCATAGGTGAAACCGTGAACCTGGAGGGCACCGCTGTTTTGTATGCGTTCAGCAGGTCAACCATCAACGGATGGACGGTTGGCGTGGGCATGCCACGAGAGCGCGTTCTCGCACCTGCCCGGCGAATGTTGTGGATCTGGACGGGCTTTTTAGTCGCAATAGCGGTGCTGGGTGTCTTCGCTGTTTGGCGACTTTGGCGAAAGCTGGCGACACCGCTGGCGGCACTCGCGCTGCAGGCGAGAAAACCCAACACCCGAGACCTTGACACCGTCAGCTCGGGCATACAGGAGATTGACGCGCTCAAAACGGCGATGCGGGATGCCGCCCAGAACGAACAAGTTCGCCGCCAAGCCGAGCAGGAAAGAGATCGTGCAGAGATGCGTTTTCGCACGGTGGTGGAGTCTTCTCCCAGCGGGATTTTGATGCTGAATCAGCAGGGGCAAATCCACATGGTGAACCGACGCATCGAGGCGTTTTTTGAGTATTCAAGGCAGGAATTACTGGGCCAGTCCGTGGATATGCTTGTGCCCCGGCGATTACATGGCGGCGACTTCAAGCTCCTGTCGGGTTATTTTTCATCAGCCGAGAAACTTCCCCCTGGAGACACGCTGGATCTCATCGGGCGGCGAAAGGACGGTTCTGAATTTCCGATGCAGGTAGGGGTGATTCCGGTGGATACCGAAGAGGGACCCTTCGCGCTGGCCTCGGTGGTCGATATTTCTCTGCGAAAACAGACCGAAGAAGATTTACGACGAAGCAACCAGGATTTGGAGCAATTTGCCTACATTGCCTCTCACGATCTACAGGAGCCGCTGCGAACAATGACTCACTACACGGATCTGCTGGCCCAACATCAGCAAATCCGACCAGACGATCAGGCCAACCAGTACGTTCGTCGAGTCGGCGAAGCTGCCAAGCACATGCAAGAGATGATCCATGGTTTGTTGGCTTTTTCTCGTGTGGGTGCAGAGTCAAAACCCAGTACGTCAGTGGATGCCCGCGCAGTGGCACACAACGTGTTGCAGTCCATGCACACAGCCATTACGAAGTCGCGTACGCGAATTGAATGTGGTGAGTTACCCATGGTTCTAGCAGAAGAATCTCAGCTCTTTCAGGTGTTCCAGAACCTGATCGGCAACGCCCTCAAATTTCGCACTGAACAACCGCTCCACATCCAGATTGACGCCCGCCTTGCCAACGGGTATTGGCTTTTTTCTGTTCAAGACAACGGCATCGGTTTTGATCCCCAACACGCGGAACGCATCTTCCAGATGTACCAGCGTTTGCACCCAAGGGATCAATTTGACGGCAACGGTATTGGCTTGCCGATCGTCAAGCGCATCATTGAGCATCACGGGGGCCGTGTATGGGCCCAGTCCCGACAGGGCATGGGCTCGACCTTCTTTTTCACCTTAAGGGCCGCAGAGTCGCTGCCTATTTAGGCGGATCGAAAACCGACGACTCCGTTCACGCTTCGGCTTGGCTAAAAAACTCAGTTCACCGTCGCCAGTTTTTGAACGGCTTGTTCGCAATCTGACACCAAATCGCGCACGTCCTCCAAACCCAGGGAAAAACGCACCAGGGTACCCCTCCACGGGGGATGCTGGCGAATCAAACGCAGGTCGTAGGGCATGACCAGGCTGATCGGACCCGCCCAGGAAAAACCGATCTTGAAGAGATGCAAGCCGTCGATGAAAGCATCTATTTGCGCTGGGCTGTAACGTTCGTCGAACACCACCGAGAACAGGCCCGCAGCTTGGGAGCACAGTGCCTTCCAATGCGCATGTCCGGGTGAGGCAGACAAGGCGGGATGCAAGACAGCGGCCACTTCTTGGCGCTGTGACCACCAAGCTGCCAAGGTGCGTGCCGAGGCATCATGGGCGGCGTAACGCAATCCAACGCTGGGCAAAGAGCGCAACAGCAGCTCCACATCGTTGCCACCCACGCCAAACCCCAGCCGCATGTGGGTGGCCGCAAGACGCAAGCGCAGGTCTTCATCCACCGTGGTGACGGAACCCATTAGCACATCACCACCCCCAGAGGGGTATTTGGTAAGGGCCTGCATGGAGATGTCCACGCCCAGGCCGCCGCCCAACTGAAACGGATTGAAAGCGATGCCCGCTCCCCAGGTGTTGTCCAGGGCTGTCAGCACGCCATGGTCTCGGCAAATGCGCACGAGTTCAGGCAAGTTGGGGAACTCCATCGTCACCGAGCCCGCGGCTTCCAGCCATACCAGTCGGCTTCGGGAGCCGAGCAAGGCACGCAGGCTGTCGGGTTGCATGGCGTCATAAAACCGCGCGGTGATGCCCCAGCCCGCCAGTTCGTTTTGGGCCAAGACCTTGTTGGGACCGTAAGCGTTGTTAGGAATCAAAACCTCATCACCCGCTTGTAGCAAAGCGAAGTTGATGAGGGCAATGGCGGCGAGGCCACTCGGTGCGAGCAGCGTGTCACGCCCGCCTTCCAGGGCTGCTATGCGCGCCTCCAAGGTGAAGCTGGTGGGCGTGCCGTGCAGGCCATAGGTGTAGCCGGTTTTGTCTTTCCACTGGCGGGCTTTGAGCGCAGCGGTGTTCTCAAAAATCACCGTGGAGGCTTTGTGCACACCGGCGTTGACCGCCTGAAACCCCGCTGGGGGTTGGTAGGGGTGGTGGATCAGTGCCGTGCTGGGCGCTAACGGTTTGGAATCGCTCATGTCTCGCCCGCTTTTTGGATCGATCAAATCGGCTGCGCGATCAAATCATGGCCACGCGTCTCAAGGATGCGTGCCTTGGTGAACTCGCCCACCTTCAAGGTTTTGGAGGCTTTCTCAGGCGGCATCAAATGCACCACGCCGTCGATCTCTGGGGCATCGGCATAACTGCGCCCCACCCCGCCTTTGCGGCCCAAGGCTGGTGCGGAGTCCACCAGTACTTGCATGGTGGCGCCGATGCGCTGGCGCAGTTTGGCGGTGGAAATTTCTTCGGCCACCGCCATGAAGCGGGCACGGCGTTCTTCACGCAATTCGGCAGGCACAGCACCTTCCAACGCATTCGCAGTGGCACCCTCGACCGGCGAGTAGGCGAAACATCCAGCGCGGTCGATTTGGGCTTCGCGCATGAAGTCCAGCAAATACTCGAACTCGCTTTCAGTCTCACCAGGAAAACCGGCGATAAAGGTACTGCGCACCACGATCTGGGGGCACACCTCGCGCCAACGCAGCAAACGTTCCATGTTGCGCTCGCCACTGGCCGGGCGCTTCATGCGTTTGAGCACATCGGGGTGGGCGTGTTGCAGCGGCACGTCCAGGTAAGGCAGGATTTTTCCCTCGGCCATCAAAGGCAGCAACTCGTCCACATGCGGGTAGGGGTAAACATAGTGCAACCGCACCCAGGCGCCATGTAACGCAGCCAAGTCCCCCAATTTTTCGCATAAATCGAGCATGCGGGTTTTGACGGGTTTGCCATCCCAAAATCCGGTGCGGTACTTCACGTCCACGCCATAGGCGCTGGTGTCTTGGCTGATGACCAAAAGCTCTTTCACACCCGATTCAAACAAGCGCTGCGCCTCGCCAAGCACATCACCAATCGGGCGCGACACCAAATCGCCGCGCATGCTGGGGATGATGCAAAAGGTGCAGCGGTGGTTGCAGCCTTCGCTGATCTTTAGGTAGGCATAGTGTTTGGGCGTGAGCTTGATGCCCGCCGGAGGCACCAAATCGACAAACGGATCGTGCGGCTTGGGCACATGCAAATGCACCGCGTCCATCACCTCTTGGGTGGCATGGGGGCCCGTCACGGCGAGCACACTGGGGTGCATTTGTTTCACCAAATTGCCACCGCCATCCCCGGCTTTGGCGCCCAAACAACCGGTGACGATGACCTTGCCATTGGCCGCCAAGGCTTCGCCTATGGTGTCCAGGCTTTCTTTCACCGCATCGTCGATGAAACCGCAGGTATTGACGATGACGAGGTCCGCCCCGGCAAAGGTTTTGCTGGTTTGGTAGCCCTCGGCACTGAGCTGGGTGAGGATGAGTTCGGAATCGGTGAGGGCTTTGGGGCAGCCCAGGGAGACGAAACCAATCTTGGGTGTGGCGCCCGCCGTAGCGGCCGTGTCGGGGGTGAGGTGTGCGGTCATTGGTAGATTTTCGCCGATTGGCGCTTTGCCCGCATTGCAGGTTTCGCGGAATTGGCGACGATCGGCTTGACTCATCGACCACGCTCACCGGCGGGCCTGGCAATAAAAGGCACGTTCAAGTTGCGGCACATTGTTGGAAGAAGCGCCCCATCTCCAGGTCAGCAGGCGCGCCTGTAGTGCATGGCGACCGCGCCACAGCGCAGAGGCTTGGCCGAGATCAACTCGAGGCGTCGCGTGCTGGGCAACCCCCGCGCATACAGCGTCGGGCCGTGGCCAGCGATCCTGGGGTGGACGAGAAATTGGTACTCGTCGATCAGACCCAGCCGGTCTAACTCAGTCGCGAGCTTTCCGCTACCAAGCAACACGCCATCTGGAGTTTCGTCCTTGAGCTTCTGCACGCTCTTACGCAGGTCGTCGGCCATGTGGTGGCTGTTGCTCCACGGAAAGTGGTTTCGCGTCAAGGACACCACATACTTCGGCTTGGCCTCTAGCTTGACCGCCCATTCGCGGATTGCCGGCGATGCTGCCACTTCGCCACGGGCGACTGCTGGCCAGTAACTCTCCATCATCTCGTAGGTGATGCGGCCCCACAGCATCGCCCCGCCCTCGTCCATGAGGCGGGTGAAGAAGGCGTGTGTCTCGTCGTCGGCGATTCCTTCCTGGTGGTCGACACAGCCGTCCAGGGTGAGGTTGATACTGAAGGTCAAGAGTCCCATGGTGTTCTCCGTTCAAGATACGAGACAAGTCCTTCGCGGCCTCGTACCAAGTGCGCGAACTCAATGCGCCACCTACGCCCCCCGTATCGCCTAACCCGGCACTACGCGCTGTGGTTTGAGCCCTAAATCAAGTACCTTGCCTTTGCGAGCGCGTTTGCCCTGGTAAGCCGCCAGGGCCGCAGTGCGCAGCGTTTCGTCTTTGCTCTTGCCCCCGCGCCCGGTGCCCAACACCTGCAAGGTTTGCGCGAACACGGCCACGCTGACCAAAGCGTCTTTGTCTTCCAAATCCATCAAGGTCAAACCACGCCCACCGTTGGATTGCAGTTTGAGTTCCTCGCGTGGGAATACCAACAAGCGGCCGGCCAGGGACAAACAAGCCACCTGGGCGCCTCCATCGGCGCTCGCTGGTGCAAGGAGCTTTTCTTCCGGTTCCAAGCTTAGGAAACTCTTACCGCCGCGCTGGCGCGACACCAAGTCGCCAAGCCGTGCGAGCAGTCCATAACCTCCGGTCCCGGCCAGCAGCACGGTTTGTTCCACGTTACCTGCGAGGTAATGGGATGGCTGGGTGCCAGTCTCTAAATCGATCAGCGTGGTGATGGGTTGTCCATCACCACGCCCACCGGGTAGCAGGCTCACGGCCACTGAATACACCCGGCCATTGCTGCCAAATACAAGCAGCGGATCCACGCTGCGGCAAGCAAAGGTGCCGTAGAGCGCATCGCCCGACTTGAATTGCAGGCTGTCAGCCGCCACCTCGTGCCCTTTGAGCGCACGCACCCAGCCCTTCATGCTGACCACCACGGTCACGGGCTCGTCGACCACCTTGATCTCGGCCACCGCTTTTTTCTCGGCTTGAATCAAGGTGCGGCGTTCGTCGCCAAACTGTTTGCTGTCCGCCTCGATCTCTTTGATGACGGTGCGCTTCAAGCTGCTCGGGTTGTTCAGAATGTCCTCTAACTTGCCTTGCTCCAGACGTAGCTCTTTGAGTTCTTGCTCAATCTTGATGGCTTCCAGCCGCGCCAATTGGCGCAGGCGGATTTCCAGGATGTCATCGGCCTGAATGGCCGTGAGCTTGAAGCGTTCGATCAGCGCGGCCTTGGGCTCGTCGGCCTGGCGAATGATGCGGATGACTTCGTCGATGTTCAGCAAAACAAGCTGGCGCCCTTCAAGCACATGAATACGTGCCAGCACTTTGTCCAGGCGGTGCTGGGATCGGCGCTGCACGGTGTCCAGGCGGAAAGTGATCCACTCTTGCAGCATCTGCCGCAGGCTTTTTTGGGTTGGGCGGCCATCCAGCCCCACCATGGTGAGGTTGATGGAGCTGGAGGTTTCCAAACTGGTGTGGGCCAGCAAGGTGGTGATGAGGTCTTGCTGGGGGGTGCGGCTGGTTTTCGGCTCAAACACCAAGCGCACAGCGGCTTCTTTTCCGCTTTCGTCACGCACCGCATCCAGCACACCCAGCACCGTGGCCTTGAGTTGCACTTGTTCCGCGGTCAGGGCCTTCTTGCCGGCTTTGACTTTGGGGTTGGTCAGCTCTTCAATTTCTTCCAGCACTTTTTGGGCACTGGTGCCTGTGGGCAGTTCAGTGACCACCAACTGCCACTGGCCTCGCGCCAGTTCTTCAATCTTCCAGCGGGCGCGCACCTTGATGCTGCCGCGGCCACTTTGATAAGCCGATTGGATCTCAGCGGCTGGGCTGATGATCTGCCCGCCGCCGGGAAAGTCGGGGCCAGGAATCAATGCAAACAGTTCGTCGTCCGCCAGTTTGTCGTTGCGAATCAGCGCGACGCAGGCCGCCGCTACTTCGCGCAGATTGTGCGACGGCACTTCGGTGGCCAATCCCACGGCAATGCCACTGGCGCCATTGAGCAGCACAAAAGGCAGGCGAGCGGGAAGCTGCTTAGGTTCGTCAAATGAACCTTCGTAGTTGGGTACGAAGTTGACGGTGCCTTCGTCCAGTTCATCCAGCAACAAGCGGGTAATGGGCGACAAGCGCGCTTCGGTGTACCGCATAGCGGCGGCACCGTCACCATCACGGGATCCGAAATTGCCCTGACCGTCGATCAAGGGATAACGCTGGGAAAAATCTTGCGCCATGCGCACGAGGGCGTCGTAGGCGGCGGTGTCACCGTGCGGGTGGTACTTGCCGATCACATCGCCGACCACCCGCGCACTCTTGACCGGTTTGGGGCCGCTAGCGGTGGAACTATTGGTGTAGGCCAGGCCCAGCCGTTCCATGGCGAAGAGGATGCGGCGCTGAACAGGTTTTTGCCCATCGCACACATCGGGCAAGGCGCGGCCTTTCACCACGCTGAGGGCGTATTCCAGGTAGGCACGTTCGGCGTAGGCCGAGAGTGCGACTTCGTTGTCAGGGTTGTCGAAAAGCGTCGGGGTCATGGTCGTTCAAATCAAACCTGCACGCTGGTGCGTGCTTCGTATTCCATCTTCAATAAGGACATGACGATCAAACTGTCGTATCCCTCTGGCGTGAGCACGCTCTCGCGCAAACGCCCTTCTTCTACAAAACCTTCGCTGCGGTAAAGCGCTTGGGCGCGCGCATTGCGCGACTTCACGTCCAACCAGAAACGGTGAGCGTGAAGGTCTTCAAACGCCATGCGCGTCAGCAACCGAACGCAAGCGCGTCCCAGCCCGTGTCCTTTATGCTGCAAAACGATGCGTTTGAGTTCCACGGAATGGTGAGGATTGCGGCAGCCTTGCAGGATCACGAAACCCGTGCTTTCATAGGCCGACCCCGACTCAATGATGAAGTGGCGAAAGTCGGGAAACCGCACCGCGCCTTCGTGCTGTGTGCGCTCCCACGGCGTGATGAAGGGCAGGTTGGCCGGGTCTTGCTCCACCGACACCACGAAGTCCAGGTCGGACAACATGGTGGGGCGCAGCCGAACCGGCACCAAAGACGCGGGCGCATCAAACATCAACTTCCACCGCGTCCCCATGCAACTCCATCAGGTCTCGCCTGGCCTGGGCTTCGCCCTTGCCCATGAGTTTGGTCAACGACGAGGTGGTGGCATCAAACCCCAAGGCCGCGAACTCTACTTTCAGCAAACGGCGCGTCTCCGGGTTGAGCGTGGTTTCCCACAACTGCTCGGCATTCATTTCACCCAGGCCTTTGAAGCGGCCGATGCTCCAGCTGCCTTCGCGTGCGCCCTCTTTGCGCAGCTTGTCCAAGGTGGCATGCAGCTCACCCTCGTCCAGCGCATAAATTTTGGCAGCGGGCTTTTTGCCGCGTGCGGGTGCGTCCACACGAAACAGTGGCGGCTTGGCGATGTAGATGCGGCCTTCTTCAATCAGTTTGGGGAAATGACGGAAGAAGAGCGTGAGCAGCAGCACCTGAATGTGAGAACCATCGACGTCCGCATCGCTCAGGATGCAGACCTTGCCGTAACGCAGGCCGCTCATGTCCACGGTGTCGTTCGCGCCATGGGGGTCGATGCCCAGCGCCACGGCAATGTCGTGAATTTCGTTGTTGGCAAAGAGGCGGTCTTTTTCCACCTCCCATGCATTGAGCACCTTGCCGCGCAAAGGCAGGACAGCCTGGGTTTCTTTGTCGCGGCCCATTTTGGCGCTGCCACCGGCGGAGTCGCCCTCGACCAGAAAAATCTCGTTCAGGTTCAGGTCGCGGCTTTCGCAGTCGGTGAGTTTGCCTGGCAACACCGCCACACCCGAGCCTTTTCGTTTTTCTACTTTTTGGCTCGCACGCTGGCGTGTTTGGGCTTGTTTGATGACGAGTTCGGCCAGTTTCTTGCCTAAATCGACATGCTGGTTCAGCCACAACTCCAGCGGCGGCTTGACGGCCATGGACACCAAACGCAGGGCATCGCGGCTGTTCAACCGCTCCTTGATCTGGCCTTGGAATTGGGGGTCCAGCACTTTGGCTGAGAGCACAAAGCTGGCGCGGCAGAACACGTCCTCCGGCATCAGCTTCACACCTTTAGGCAAGAGGCTGTGCATGTCGATGAAGGCTTTGATGGCACCAAAGAGGCCGTCCTTCAAACCTGATTCATGCGTGCCCCCGGCCACCGTGGGGATCAGGTTCACATAACTTTCACGCATCGGCGTGCCATCTTCGGTGAAGGCCACGCACCAAGCGGCACCCTCCCCTTCGGCCACGTCTTCTGCCTCTTGTCCGGTGGCGTAATGTTCGCCTTCAAAAAGAGGGATCACCGGGTCTGCCGTGAGGGTCTGCATGAGGTAGTCACGCAAACCACCCTTGTAAAGCCACTGCTGCACCTCGCCCGTTTTTTCATAGGTGAGGGAGACGCTGACACCTGGCATCAACACGGCTTTGCTGCGCAGCAAATGGGTCAACTCGGCCTTGGGAAACTCGGCACTCTCGAAGTATTTGGCGTCGGGCCAAGCCCGCACCGTGGTGCCTGATTTGCGGTCACCAGCGGCTTGCTTGCGCAAACTCAGCGGCTCGATGACATCGCCACCCGAGAAAGTGAGCGTGGCCACTTGCTGCTCGCGCCACACCGAGACTTCCAGCCGCTTGGCCAGTGCATTGGTCACGCTCACACCCACCCCATGCAGCCCGCCAGAAAAACTGTAGGCGCCACCCGCGCCCTTGTCGAACTTGCCACCCGCATGCAAACGGGTGAACACGATCTCCACCACGGGCACTTTTTCTTCCGGGTGCAGGCCAAAGGGGATGCCTCGGCCATCGTCCTGGACACTCACAGAGCCATCGGCATGCACGGTCACATCAATGCGTTTGCCTTGGCCGGCCAATGCTTCGTCGGCGGCGTTGTCGATCACCTCTTGGATGATGTGCAGCGGGTTGTCGGTGCGGGTGTACATGCCCGGGCGCTGCTTGACCGGCTCCAGACCCTTGAGCACGCGGATCGACGATTCGCCGTAGCTGGCGTCAGATTTGGATGAATTGGATTTGCTTGAACTTGCCATGGGCGCGCATTGTAGGGAGGGCGCTGCAGGCCGGCGCGGATTGAACTACATTGCTGGAATGCAAAAAAACAGCGCCACCACGAATGCCTCCGGTTTATCGATGACACAGGTGCTGCTTTGCGGTGCGGCCATCGTCACCTTGTCCATGGGCATACGCCACGGTTTTGGCTTGTGGCTGCAACCGATCACCATGGAGCGCGGTTGGACACGCGAAACCTTTGCATTTGCGCTGGCGGTTCAGAACTTGGCTTGGGGCGTGGCGGGACCCGTGGCCGGCATGCTGGCCGATCGTTTCGGTGCGTTCCGTGTGCTGATGGGTGGAGCTGTCTTGTACGCCCTGGGTTTGGTGTGCATGGCCCTGGCGACCTCGGGCCTGGCCTTCACCGGCAGTGCGGGGCTCATGATTGGCATGGCGCAGTCGGGCACCACCTATGCCGTGATTTACGGTGTGATCGGCCGCAATGTCGCGCCCGACAAGCGCAGTTGGGCCATGGGTGTCGCGGCCGCAGCCGGATCCTTCGGACAGTTTCTGATGGTGCCGGTTGAAAACTGGCTCATCAGCGACTTCGGTTGGCAAAATGCGTTGATCCTGTTGGGTTGTCTGGCCTTGGCCATCATCCCACTGGCCTGGGGACTTCGCGAGCCCGCCAAAGCCGCCGCCACGGGCTTTCAACAAAGCATTTCCCAAGCACTGCGTGAGGCCTTCAGCTACCCCAGCTTCCAACTGCTGATGGCAGGGTATTTTGTTTGTGGCTTTCAAGTGGTGTTCATCGGCGTACACATGCCCAGCTACCTGAAAGACCATGGACTGTCGCCAGACGTGGCGACGACCGCGCTAGCCTTGATTGGACTCTTCAACGTGGTGGGAACGTATCTGTCAGGAAGCCTTGGGCAACACATGCCTAAACGTTTGATCCTGTCCACCATCTACGCGCTGCGCTCAGTAGCCATCGTGCTGTTCCTGTGGCTGCCATTGACACCGTGGAGTGTGTACGTCTTTTCCTCGGTGATGGGTGTGTTGTGGCTTTCCACCGTACCGCCTACCAACGCCATCGTGGCACAGGTGTTTGGCGTGCAATACCTCTCCATGCTTGGCGGCTTCGTATTTCTCAGTCATCAAGTGGGTAGTTTCATGGGGGTGTGGTTGGGCGGCAAGCTCTACGACAGCACGGGCAGCTATGACATCGTCTGGTGGATTGCGGTCGGTTTGGGCGTGCTTGCTGCCCTGGTGAACCTACCGGTCAGAGAAACCGCCATTGTTCGTCTACCAGCGACCGGGCTGGCGCGTTGATCCAGCACCATGACCATGCGTAAGCCATCCCTGCCCCGTATTTTGTTGTGGGCAGCTGCGAGTTTGGCTTTGGCACTGGTGTTTTTCGCCTACCTTCAGCCCAACATGGCACTTGCTCTGGCTACCCAGCTGTGGAACTGCTTTTGAATGCGCGGCTCAGAGGCTGTTGTGTGGGTGGCTAAAATGAGTAAATCGCTGGGAAAAAATTCATGACACCGATTACTGGAAGTACCGTGGCCTTGGTCACACCCATGTTGGAAGACGGCAGCATCGATTTCGATGGTCTGCGCCAACTCGTGGACTGGCACGTCAACGAAGGCACCGATTGCATTGGTGTCGTCGGCACCACGGGCGAGTCGCCCACGGTCACCGTCGAAGAACACTGCGAGATCATCCGCGTGGCAGTCGAGCATGCCAAAGGACGTGTGCCCATCATGGCAGGAACAGGCGCCAACTCCACTCGGGAAGCGATTGAACTGTCTCAGTTTGCCAAGAAGATCGGTGCGGCATGCACGCTGTCTGTGGTGCCCTACTACAACAAACCTTCTCAAGAAGGCATTTATCAACACTTTAGATCCATCGCCGAAGCGGTGGACATCCCCATGGTGCTTTACAACGTGCCAGGCCGAACGGTCGCCGACATGTCAGTGGACACCACGCTCAGGCTTGCGCAGGTGCCCGGAGTGGTTGGCATCAAGGAGGCCAGTGGCAACATCGAGCGTGCTTGCTCGCTGATCAAACATGCACCCAAAGGCTTCTCGGTGTACTCAGGCGATGATCCAACCGCCGTGGCCTTGATGCTGCTGGGCGGTCATGGCAACGTCAGCGTGACAGCCAACGTTGCGCCGCGTTTGATGCACGAGCTGTGCGTTGCTGCAATGCAAGGTCGAGTCCGGGAGGCTACCGCCCTGCACTTTAAGCTGCTGCCTTTGCACAAACAGCTTTTTGTGGAACCCAGTCCCGCCCCGACCAAATGGGCGTTGTCGAAAATGGGCCGCTGCCGCAATGTGCTTCGCCTTCCGATCACGCCGCTGTCAGACCCCGGACAAACTGTTGTGGAGCAGGCACTTCGGGACGCAGGCGTTTTTTGATTGGCAACGTGCTCTTCCCCACTGAACCTCCGAGCACTTCCCGTGCGCCGGCCTTTTTCTCCCTCCCTTTGGAGACACGCTCTGTGATTCTTTCAACCCGGTCCAAAAAACACACCAGCACTGCTGTGCGCGCCACCTTGTTGCCGCTAGCGGCTGGCGTGGTGGTGGCAAGCCAACTCGTGGGATGTTCCAGCATCGAGAACTTGGTCGGTGGCGACAAAGTCGACTACAAAACAAGCGGCGGGAAAAAAAATGCGGGCTTAGAGGTTCCACCTGATCTCACGCAACTGACGCGCGACCCGCGCTATCAACCCTCGTCAGGCGCTGTCAGCGCAAACACATTTCAAGCACCGGCCGCAGTGGGCCAACCCAGCAGCAACGTGGTTGCAACTGTGAATGTGGATTCAGCGCCCACCGCTTCGCTCGCAGGCTCGGCCGCTGACATGCGCATTGAGCGGTCGGGCAATCAGCGGTGGCTGAGCACCCCGTTACCACCAGAAAAGTTGTGGCCACAGTTGCAAACTTTTTGGGCTGAACGTGGCTTCGTATTAGTCACCGACCAGGCCGAGTTTGGTGTGATGGAAACGGAGTGGGCGGAGAACCGCGCCAAATTGCCGCAAGACATCATTCGTCAAACCATAGGGCGGGTTTTTGATTCGCTCTACTCCACTGGAGAGCGTGACAAATTCAGAACCCGCGTCGAACGCACACCCAACGGCACGGAGGTCTACATCAGCCACCGCGGTTTGGTTGAGGTGTTCAGTAACCAGCAAAAAGACAGCACCATCTGGCAGCCCCGGCCAGCGGACCCCCAGCTAGAGGCCGAGTTTTTGCAACGCCTGATGGTCAAACTGGGTGCCAAAGAGGACCAGGCCAAGCAGGCCGTTACCAACAGCAGTGCTCCCGCAGTCGCGAAGGCGCGTGCCATGGATGGCGCAAGCATCCCCAGCTTACAGATGGACGAAGGGTTTGATCGCGCTTGGCGCCGCGTCGGACTCGCACTGGACCGAAGCGGCTTCACAGTGGAGGACCGTGATCGATCGCAAGGCACCTATTTCGTTCGGTATGTCGATCCATCCACTGGCCGCAAAAAAGAAGAGCCGGGGCTGTTAAGCCGCATTTTTTCTTTCGGCAAAAGCGGTGACGACAAAACTGTATTGGCCCGGTACCGGGTCACGGTGAAAGCCGATGGCGAACGAAGTGTTGTGTCGGTGTTGCCAGCACAAGGTACTGAAAGCACCGGCGACGTCGGGAAACGTATCGTGGCACTTTTGGTCGATGAACTGAAGTAGCCCGTCGACAACCGAGCACTGGATGTTTTGCCCAAAAAAAAGCCGCCCCGAACAGGCTGTGTAAATAGTCTGGACCCGAGTCGGCCTGTAGCGCCCGCCAGACGTTGGAGTCGGCGGGCGTTTTCATTCAGGGGTGGAGCATGGGACATCGCACAGGGCAGGACAGGAAGCAAGCGGCA
>Ga0315907_10000265_pt1 | contig 78257 bp, 87 predicted proteins | sample LakEriMetagenome_3_FD_203525 | JGI IMG/M metagenome (GOLD analysis project Ga0315907, IMG submission 203525) | Freshwater fungal communities from buoy surface, Lake Erie, Ohio, United States - Buoy 12 MA123 | ecosystem: Environmental > Aquatic > Freshwater > Lake > Lake biofilm | place: USA...
AGTTGTTAGCTATGGTGATCAAATCATGTTTACCGTTTGAGTCTACTCTAGTTCCGTTTGGGTGGTATATCCTAAACTCATCATAATTTGTGAGAGTTGAATTTATCTTGATCCCAATGTGAGAATAGCCAGGAACCTTTGTTGACTCTCCTTGGTCCTGTAAGAAAAGAATCCTGCTTTGTCCAAAAAAGAGGCCAAGGTCTATTTTTTTATTAGAGAATCTAAATTGCCCAGTATTCAATTCTTTGACTGATGTGCTAGTAGAAGTCAACGGGTCCACTATGTTGAATGAACTAATATATGAAAACTGATCATCATTCAACTTAACAACCAGGAATTCACCTGAATAGCCCGAGTCTGGACTAACAATAGTTATTAGATCGTCAGTCTCATACCCGTGAGAGGTTAGAGAGGCAGTAACCAGGTTACCTGATCTAATAAGCTCAGTTAATCTAGGCGAGGAATAGTCTGGAGTGTACGGATCTGTTAATTTAGGTAGATAAAGCTTACCGTCCTTATCATTAATATAGGTCAAGTACATTGAATCAAGATCAGAGAATAAATCATTGAATTCTGAGATCTTAAGTTCCAAGTTCTTATATGGAATTATTACACCGTCTGGGTTTTCTTGATAGACAGATACCTCATCTGTCTCAAGATAAGTCTTACGAAGCCTAGGAGTATTTTCCCAAGTAAGACGAGTATCGTAACCTCTCTTTAAGTCAATGTCCAGCTTTGATAGCTCAATGGTATTGACGTAAAATCCTACGTATCTATTGAAATCATATTTTTCAGAAGAATCATCATTAAAGACGAATTCAAGGTTTAGGATGTTCGGAAAGATCACGCCGGTCCTAGAATAGCCATTCGTTATGTTTTCTTCAAAGAATTTTAGAGGAGATGATGTCCTATAAAAATCATAGAGTAATTCTCCCTTAGATCCAAATGATCCCTCGTTTATTATTATTCCGTTCCACGTAGTAAAATCGTCTTGACCAAATGCCACACTGAGCGGGCTTGTAGGAAAATTGATGTCAGTTACGTAATCTCTAATATATTTCCCAGCCTTAGTTTCAGGACGTAAATCAAAGGTTTTAATTATCGTTGACTTCTTGAATAGGTCCAGCATGTATTCTCCATTGCTCTGACCTGATTCATAATTCTGACGGATATCATCAAGAGGAAAGTTCGCAGGATCGTTTATCTTTAAGATCACGAAAAAATTAGGTATCTTATCCCTAAGATATAAGGGAGCTAGATATGAAAGCCTCTCAGTATATTTCTTAGATGCAAGATATTTTGCTCCACTAAAATAGTGAGAAAAATCAAATTGGTCCTTGAAATTCTTTGAAGTTTTTGTCGTGTCTACGTTTTCAGAAAGATCAAAGATTATTTCGTTAGGCGTAGTTCCTCCCTTGAAGAAACGAAAGATGTTTAATGGGTGAGAGATGTTAGAATCAATAGGAAACTTTGAATATGAATCCTTTGATAGCTCTTGATTTGCTTTTATTGATTCTAACCATAATTCACCAGCCTCGTCTATCGCTATCTTTATGTTTCCTGTTAATTTTGGATTAGTCCTAACTAATCCAAAGCTAGAGTCATCAGTTAAAAGCTTAGTATAGAGTAAATTGCGATCTCTCATGAATCATGTAAATTTTTATTAGAAGCTAGATCGAACTCCTCTACTTTGAACTAATGGCGAGTCTAATGATGTCTCTTTGATGTATTGAGCATCCACCTTAAGGTCAAAGGAAAAAGGAGACTCATCTTTAATGATGATGTCGATTCCAATCTTCTTAGAATATTTTATATTAGTTAAAGTAGATGTGGTTCTATATCCACCAACATATCCTAACTTGTCCGACGCTCTAAACTGAAAGAGCACAGGAATGTTTATTGAGTTTTCTTCGCCAAACTTGATGATTTTACTTGATCTTGCTGGAAAATTACCCTCAACTGATACTGATTCATAGTTTGTAGGATACATGTAAAGATATGCTCCACATGTATACTTTCCTACCAAGTACTTATCATTGTTTTTAAATCCTAGTTTGATTGGATAATGAGAATCGTCTTTATCTGTTACGTTATTTGTAGGAATGACTGGTGTTGTTCTACTTGCTTGCTTGTAATATTCTACACCAAAGGCATTTGTATTCTCTGAAGTAGAGGTCTCAAAGTGTAGTGCATGAGAAAAAGGTAAGTATTCCTGGTTAGCGGTTAATGGAATTGCTAAACTCGATCCAAAATCAGGTCTAAACACTTCTGCAATATTACCTATCGCAAAAGAGGGTCCACACAATGTTGGAATCTCAGGATGATCTTTACTTACGCAAAACTCAGTAAGATATCCACCGCCGTTTGCTGTGACCGGAATCGCACTAGTCGTTCCATTCCAAATTCTAGAGTCAGTAGATGTTCCTGTTACACCAGAATATTGTGGATTGAATGGAAGGTAGTGTCCCCAGTTAACCGGCACAAAGTTAGTAGTGTTAACTGTTTGTCCCTGATAAGTATAGGCAGCTGTAAAATAAGTACCAAAACCAGTCGAAGGATCGCCTGGAGAATATACTTCTTCAGAAAGTCCATAGTCTCTTACTCTTGAATGAATAAACTGACTCATTACCTGACCTGATTGAGCGCCTGCTCTCTGCTTAAAGTTTCCTAGTTGAGGAGTCGGATTTGAGTTTACTCCGATAGGAACGATATCGTATCTTCTATTGACATGATAGTCATTGTCTGGGTTACCGCTTGGGTTAGACGTAGTCGAAAGTTGGCCTATTCCTCCAAAGAGAAGAGAAACTAGTTCTAAGTTAGTAGCAGAAGTGTTTTGTATTGAAACTGCGTACTGTTTAGTAATTATATCTCCCTCATTGTAAATCACAGTCCCACCGGTCGTGTCCTTAATTAAGTCTTTATAGAATCCTCCAAATAGAGATATTGTATCTCCATTAGAAACGTCTAAGGAGTTTCCTTCAGAATCTATCACCCGAACCTTTATTGCTCCACGATCAGTAGTGATAGACTGTTGAATTCCATCCAGCGTTGCCTGTAGAGACTTTAGCTTTTGATATAGATCAACGACATTTCCTTCACTTGTGAAAAAGCCGCTTGATATGTCTTCTGCAATGTGAGAATAAAACTTATCTCCCTGAGTAAATTGATTTGCAGTATGAATATCAAGACCCTTAGAATTCAAATTATTTTCAAAGTCTATCCTAACCTTTTCAGCAAAAGCTTTTTGTGAGACTAACGTAGCCTCTTCTTCAGATTGAATTGAAGCTGGAAACTGTATTTGAACTGAATTTGACCATACTGATTCCACTGGATTAGTCGGCCATCCTGCCTCAGAAAGAGACTTTACTTGGATCTCAACTATCTCTCCTTTACGAATAGGTATGCTTAACTGATTTGTGTTTACTGCGTCTGCGTCATTTAAGATCTCATCTACCCAAACATATAAACCTGTTTCAGGATCCAACTCTTTTACTCGAGGTCTAGTAAGTTCCTCTGTCCATGGAGAAAAAGTAGCAGTCTTGGTAGCTCCATCGCTATCAATGAATGGCTGCTGAGTAGCATTAGGTTGAGTGCCGCTTAGACTTAAGTAACGATATCTATACTTGAATTGAACGACTTGTTGAGGTCCATACTTTGTGACCTTTGCGTCTGGAATCTGCCAAAATCCTCGAACTCTATATTTTTTCTTTACGATAAATTGAGGAGTCGTTGAAAGTTGTAAACTAATATTATTAACTAGTGTAGAAAGAGCGGTGACTTTTTCATTCCTAGAATTTAGTGACTGAGTTAACTGTTTTTGTAAACGCTTGGCTTCCTTGTCAGTTTTAGCAACTGTTGTGATGGTTGATTTAATTGAATCAATTTTCTTATTTAATTCATCAACTTCTTGCTGTAAAGCCGCTTTTTCTTTTATGTTGTTATTTAACTCTGTGACGTTTTTATCATCTTGAATGTGAGCATCTACCTGTATTACTGAGAAATTACTCTCAAATAAGTTTGGAGAAGAAGGAATCTCACCAATGATCGTAGGAACAGTTTTTTCCTTAGCTAAGTTCAATAGAATCAGTCCAAAGTCAGAAACAAAATTATTGTAATAGTCCTCTAAAGTAGATGAGCTATTGTCTACTAACGGAATTGTAAGCTCGTTTGTGTATACTCCAAAACCTTTTGAAAAGCCATCAATCGTTAAGTTCTTTGCTTTACTTACTGGCTTTACAAATATCACCTCACGTTCGTTGAATCCAACGTTTACTGGAAGCTCAGGAACCCTATATGGAGAAGGTTTTACTCGTAAAATGCTTGCACCTATCGTGATCGCGTCTGTTCCAAAGATCTTTTCAAGAACGACTTCAGTATCAGTAGTGCTGATTGATGCGACTCTATATTCAGAATCACCAGTGGTGATTAGTACATCACCAATTGATAGAAACTTTGTGTTTTGTACTCCAGCGACGATATCAGTATAGTTTAGAGTACTAAGCTTATATCTTCTTCTTACTGTAGAAACAGTCTGTCCACTAGTAAGAGTCTGATTTCCCTCTTCCTCAAGTATCTTTATCACATCGAATGATCCTTGATATCTATTGACTGCTACCGCTAGGTCAACAACAGTATCATCCTCAAAATAATCGATTGCATTTTCATCTAAATCTAGCTTTAACGCATCGACATTGATGTTGTTACTTCCTTTGTAATTAGTATCAAAGAAAGCAGCTGCATCATCATCATTTGCTGCGTTGATTATGATTCTTTTGACTACGAATTGATCGATATCATCAGTTAAGATTGAAGTGATATCTACATTCACATAGAGAAGAGGATTCAGGAAAGATTCAAAGAACCAGTTGTTCTTTACTTTAAATGAGTTAGGAACGGTGAACGTTGAATTTTGAACCTGCTCTAGGTCTTGTATCAGCTGTGAAGTCTTTTTTAATTCAAACTTACGAACGTCTCCGTTTGAAGACTTGATACCGATCACATCACTGTTTGCTGAGATTAAGACATCAAACTTAGAGTTAATGTCTTCGATCTTTCCTTTTAGGTAGCCAAATGATGGAACAGTTATATTCACAGCACTGCCGTCTGACTTAGTTTGAGAGACCGTTACGTTTTCTGATTGTGACTCAAGGATGTTCTGTAAGCTATACAAGAATGAGTTCATGTTGTCGATGTCAACAACAAGTCTCTGTAAAACGTCAGATAGAGTATGTTTAGTATCCATTTATCTTCTTATCTTATTTTGTCCACTCTAAAGGTGAATAGTGTGCTGTCCAAACAGATTATGTCAAAAATAGGGGCATTTTGAGAAGGGGTGAAATCAAGATCAGTAAGGACTGATATTAGGACACCATATTCTCCGTTATTGCTCCTATTTAGAGCATCTGTGTATATCTTAACGTCATAGACGCTAGGTTCTAATTGATCTTCAAAGACTAGTCTTAATATCTGACCTTTTCTCCATTCAAACTTAGTATCGTCTATGAATATCTGAAGATCTCTTGAAAGAACTATCGGCGTTCCTGAGTTCTGATGAACATAATAGTTCGTGAAAGTAGATAACTCAAGAACATTGTTTGTGAACACGTTTCTCAATGAGGTATCAGATATGTTATAGTATTGTGTCGAATTGATTATTCTAGCAATATTTGGAGTTCGACGGTCGACTGATATGCCCAATCCTGGTCGAATTGCATCTAGATCATATGACACAGTAACATTAGTGTCTCCATTTAAGATAGAATCAAGCTTAGTATTAGTATTGTCTATCATGTTCATGATCACACCAGTGTTATCAAATATCGCTTGATTTTCGATTAATGAAGTCTCCAAATCAGTTATCCTAGCTGAAAGTTCAGCTGAATTAGTATCATTGAGCATGAGATCTTTAAGATTATTGACCTCCTGTTGTAATGACTCTATCTCTAAGAGCTTGTCGTTAAATCTAGTCTGTAACTGTTTAAACTCAGTCAAAACATCAGTGAATAGCTCTAGAGAAAAGGTAGAGTAATCGTTTATTGACTTCTCTATCTTAGTATCCTCAGCCGACGTGTCAAGCTTGAGATTTAACTTAAATGAAAAGGCATTACCGTTTGTCTTATTTAGAGGGTCCGGTTTGTACTTAGAAATAGGCGGAATCTCAAATTCTAATCCAGACTGTTGTATTCTATCTAAGAATAGTACACCATATAGGTTGGTTCGTATGTCTATTGGAACCCCTGAAGCATCTACGTTATTTGGATCGTATACATCATAGTACACTAAGATCGCATTGAATTCAAAGTCACGATTTGCTACGTAATCATTGAATTGTGAAAATACTTTTATCTCAGGATTTTCACTGGCTAGTTTGTAATTAGCTAAATCAAAGTCTAGAGATATTCCGTCTAATGTGGTTCTAGGATATTCGACGGATGTTATTCCTAACTGTTTTAGAACGTATTGATCAGTCGCAACATCGTATACACCAGTGTTATTGTAATTATCTGTGTAGTAGGCGTTATTGATCGTCTTATTGAACCAATTACCTGGAGCGTATGCACCAGTATATGAATTTTTAATTTGAGTAAACACGCTCTGATCGTCAAGATCGTAAAAGGCCTTTATTGAAAGCCCAAATGGGTGAGTCTCATTGTATCTTCTTCCAGAGAGATACTCAATGTTTAGAGGATCAATTGGAGAATTAGCAATCGTCATGTTTGGAAAGTAATTGAAATCACTAACTGATTTAAACAGGACGTGAGGCGTTGTACCAACATTCGTTGGCACGTGAATATAGACCTCAGTGTAAGAGTTGGCAGCCGATGCTAGTGAGTTAACAACGTCAATGTCCCCGATGTATTTTACTACACGGTTATAGGTAGAAGTCGTCTCAGGTTTTTCAACGAATCTCTTCTCTGTTCCAAGAACATTTATGTTCTTTTCTAAGGTATTTGCATCTTGAAAGCGAACTGCTCCTAATTCTTTTAACCACTTCCAAAAGACTCTTTCAGAAACAGTCAGTCTCTCGTTTCTTTTGTATTGTGGCCTACTTAATAATAATGCCTCAAGGTTAAGGGCATAGTTTTGAAAACTCTCAGCTAAGTTAACGTTATTATCGGGATTTAATCCCTCAATCAGTGGAGTTTCTCCTGGGGCAGCAAACTGTATCTTGTTGTCAGTCGCTAGAGAATTTGGTTCGCCGATCTCAGGTATTCTTAATAGGGCAAACTTGGAAAAACGTACAGCACCCTCACTGTTACTTAAGGTGATATTAATATCCTCAAGCGCGCTTTGAAAGTTGTAAAATATTCCCTTTTTATTCTGAACTGGCTTTATTAAAGGAGTTACTGCCATTTACTTTTTTTTATTTTTATTAGAATTGCTCCATTCCTACCGCGCCGGTGATCAAGAGACGATCGTTTGTTAATTCATCTAGGATATAAAGCAGTGAAGCATTACTTCCATACGCAGATAAAGTGGTATTAGGAATCACTGTACTTGCAGGATTTACTCCCAATGAGAAGCTTCCATCATGTAAGATGATTGGAGAGCTAGTATTTTGATTCGTTCCAGCCTTTATGTAAACCGGTAAGGATGCACCGTTTACTGCGGTAAGGATTGATGTGAGGTTAACGTCCTCAACAACATCGACGATGTGAATAGTATACCTAGCATTTGGTGCTGGTGGGTTAGTCGCATCGAAATCAATATAGAGCGCGATATTAGTGATTGTTCCAATGATGTTACCAACTCCATCGTATACTGGAGGTATGTTCGGTGAAGTCACCGCTTTCAACTTAACAAATATGTTCTGTCTAGAAGTATTAGTTAATGTGATTGTCGCTTTAGCTTCGGAACCATTTGCAGCAAGGTCCAATACAACAGATTCTTTTGATTCAATCACGCTTGACTTAAAGTTCACAGTTGAATTAAACTCAGATGGGCCGTTAAATGATGAAGCGTCTGTCACTATCATGTCGTTAACGTTCAACTCATTTAAGCTAGTTATCGCATTAACATTAAGCAAGTCAACAGTAAAGATAGATTCGTTTAGACCGTTTTTTTCCAATTTTGCGATAATTTGGTTTGGAGTACCGGTCTGATAGATGATTCCCTGATCCTGTAGAATGACTGATTGCGTCTTGATAAAATTTATCGCGTTATCAGTTCCTATTGAGAGAGAATTCACGTCTATCTCCAAGTTATTGATAAGATCCTCTAATTTAGCCTGTAGAAGTAGGTCATTTGCGTTACTGATGGTTGCGATGTCCGTCACAAAATTAGTAAGCAAGATCTCTTGGATCGGTAAAGAAACTGGTGTAAATGCCATTTCAATTAATTATTTTTAGTTATTTATTATTAGTAAGGCTTGTTCTTTAATAATTGAACTTTCCTTTCGTTTAATCTTGTTTCTATCTCATTCACGTAACTAGTCTTATTCAAGACTCTAATAAAGTTTTGTACTACAGTCTCGTATTTTGTTTTACGATTGTCGTACACTTCAACGCTTAATGTAAAATTACCTAAGTCTTTGAACTTCCAAACAAAGAATGGAACTGATCTTACTTTTATTACTTCTTCGCCTGTGATGTCATTTTTTAAGGTCCATACGAAATCGGATTTTCCGTCTAAGTTATTCACAACAAAGAAGCATATGGCATTCTTAGGAGCAGCAAAGGTGCCGTTAAAAAGTTTTATGTCGGTTATGTTAAAGACATTTTGGTCTATTGTGGTAGGCAAGTATCCTATCTGCTCATCGTTTACATATTTCCAATATTTCTCGTCCCTCCAAAAGACTGGATCCTGTACTGCTCCATTGATCACGTCGCTAGTTTTAGCAAATAGGAATAGGGTTTCCACATCAAAGACTGGTGAGATGGATTGTAAAAAGCTTATTAACGACGCTGAGAATACCTTTTTAGGTAGGAAAAAGGTGTACTCATCGTTTTTTCCACCAGCTCCATTACCTCCGCCTCCTGGGCTTGGGCTAAATCCTGGGCTTGGGCTAAACTGTCCTGGAGAATAGAGCATGTGATACATGATACGGCTTAAGTATTCTGCCTGTGCATGAATGCGACCGTTTATGATCTCATAATTGAATAATCTGATGGCTGGATGATTGCTCTCATTGAGTATCGTGATTAGCTCATCAACGGTTGAATAGTTTGGAACAACGTAATCTGAATAAAGAGAGATCTTTATTATGCTTCCTGGAGGTGGAACTTTGATGTAAAATCCTGCGTTAAAATCATCAACATAAACTAGATCAGTAAGTCGCATCCAATACATGTCACCGACTCTAACGTCTCTAAAATCCTTTAGTGTTATGGGTATGTCGTTTTCACCTAATCCCCAAGAAAGCTTTTCTGGATGGGATTGTGCTGGATCTAGGTATGGAACGAATTGACCTGTGTCTGAATTATATAGCTCTGCCAGATAAAGGTTTTGTCCCAATCCATAGCTATTCTTGTAGAATGAGATCCACTCTAATAGGTTCTTGTAAACGTTGATCTCCACTGCAGAGTCCTCATTATTGAGAACATTGACCTTTGGATAGTAAATCGGCGATGCTCCAAAATCCTGTAATCTAACGTTACTTAGGTTTTGTACACTGTACTCAAACTTGTCCTCAAGTCTAGAAAACGCGATGATTTCAGGTTTCATCTGGTCGGAAACAGTCACAAACTTTGAGAATGTGCTCACGTTGCCGCAAAAGTCAAAGAGCTCAATGATGACTCTATACTCTCCAGCATAGGGTAAAAAATGAGGTAATATATGCAGGTCAACAAGCTTACCCCTATACTCAAAGTTATAGGGATTTGGAGAGGCTTTTACTATTCTCCAGTTTATCTCATAATAGTTCTTAAAATCTATGTTCTCTAGGGTCCAATATGGATCCAGTCCAGGAGCGATTGCATCTAGATCGTCTATTCTTACTCCTCGAAGATCGGCTATTGTGAATCGACCAACATCTGCGGTAAGAACCACTGGGGCACCTATCACCCTTTGAGGATCGTCACCAAACTCCCAACTTAACCTAGCGTTAAGATCTGGAATTCTTTGGTCACGAATCTCAACATAATATTTTTCTATATAGTCAACTATTCCTGGTATCTCTTCCCTAGTGTAAAATTGAAAGGATTCAAATGGATTTTTGCTTGACTCATTGAGTTGAACCACTCCAAAGTCTATTCCATTAGGCTCGGCCGTTCTGTACAGAGGATCTAGTGATCTTAAAACAAGGTTAGTATCGTTCCCAGGATATAGTGTCACCTTGGCAGGCTCATTGATATCGTAATCTCTGATCTTAGTAGAATCGCTCCAATAATTGATCGTTAGTTTTTGAAAGTAGATGAACTCCCCTATGATGTCCCTGATCTTTACGTTGATTGGAATGAATTCATTCTTTAGTTTCTTGCGAAGCAGATCCAACTTATAGAAGATCTCATTAACACTAAAGTCAGTGGTCTCCTGTACGAGAGGAATCCCATCATCGTCAAACTCGTCAGTCATTTGAGTAAACTCATAAACTAATGCTAAGAACTCTGTCTTTTTAAACTGACTCCCTTCCTTTAATCCTCTATTTGCATCGACTAGATCTAGAGTGTCGATCTTGCCGTCATCTAAGTAATCGGTGAGATCCACCATAGTAAGAGTATTAAAGTATGGAGACCTGGGATTTGAATTTATCCAATATTCCTTTACTCGAAGAACGTCTTTGTATCCAAGAAGATTCACGATATTTGCGAGTCCCCTGTAAGTACCGATGTATGGAAAAACTTCTTCCTTGTTTACTAATAGGTTCTTTCTTGCGGCATTCAACGCCTCAAGGTCTGGATATGCCTCCTTGATGTCGTAGTCCTTAAGCACGTTTGCGTCCTCGCGTAGGAACTTGATTCCAAAGTTCTGACACCATACCTTAAATCGATCTTCTTCCTCCTCGCCTTCACCATAGAAGGATATCTCAACTATGAGTTCAGTCACCGCTCCTATCTTTCTATGTACAAGCAAGGTCCTTTCGTACCTAGCTTCAGTGTAGGGATTAAATGCGATGTTTGCCTGTAAAGGAAACCTTAAGTCTAGCGGAGAAGAGAGATTTGAGTAGTCTGAGTGAGCGAATGTCTTGGTCTCTATCTTATTGATAAAGTTTTCCTGTAGTTCTAAATCCCTAATCACATCATAGAGAAAGAACTCATCTGAGTTTTTAGAATCCTTCCATGAAAATATCAGTGACTCGTTTTGAACTAGAGTCGGAAACTTATAAGCATTACCAACTTTCTCAAGAATAAAGAGGTTCTCATTCTCAAATAGGTATGCTGAAATTGGTTCAAAGTAGATAGCCCCTTTCCAGACTTCGTTAATAGCATCGTACTCTAGGTTCAGGTTCTTTCCGAACTTATCAAAGAAGTTGAGATTTTGAACATTCATTCGCTTTTTCTTGCCTTTATGTTATTTATTAAGATTTAGAGCTAGATGCTGTAAACTGAACTTTCTCCATTAGAATTGATAGAGATGAAATCTAGGCTCTCGTCAGAGTCTAAGCCAGTTTTACGGTGTATGCTCTTCCACTGTTTTGCGTAACCGTTTTTACAGATCTGAGTAAAATAAGCAAAGGCGTTTGGTGTCGCCATTTTGCTCTCGTCAAAGCTCTTCCAATATTTTAGGCAGTCTAATATGGCAGACTGTACGCAGTCTTCCTTGTCTCGATAGTCCTTAAAGTATAGTCGATCTACTGCTCGGTTTGCGAGTGAGATAAAACAGTTTACTGAGAACTCCGAGAGCTCTCCGTTATTTTTACATTTAATGATGTCAGCTGTGAATTCCTTATTATTGATATAGTGGGTGTCCCCTCTTCTTTTTCTTGCCATTTATCCAAGATTATTTTGAAAGCTGGTAGACCTTCGCTATTCCTAGATAAGAGTCCACCATGTCAATGATTGGGGAGACTATTCGTTCCCCATCGACTATCCATTTCTCTTGGTTAACGGCTTGAAAAAGATCAGAGTTCTTTACTGCTTCCATGCCAGGATCCTCTTTAAAACGTTCAAAGATGTCCTTTTTGTTAGCGTTTCCCTTGCAGCCTATCGCGTTCTTTAGCTCGCTAGGGCTAAAGATAAAGAGTCGGTCGGCTTGACCTTTTAGTACCTTTGTTAAGAGTTCGTGCTTTAAGATTCCTGTTGATTGTGAAATATCGACCAGTGAGTTTCCTTTAGATCCAAATGAGATGCCTTCTAGAGCAACGATTACTTCATCGTCGCCTACTTCAGATAAGAGTTCAGAGATAATTAAATTGATGAGTTCTTGGTAGTTTATCAGTTTCGTCCTTTCGGTGATGTGATACTCTGGATGAGTCTTTCGGATAGTGCTAGTCTTTAGGATCTTTATGGCTGGATACTTTTGAGTAAGGTAGTCCAAGTTAGCTTGATCGGCTTTCTTTAGCTTAGTGTTTACTACAGAAAACCACTTAAACTCTTTTAGGTCCTTACAGACACAGATTCCAGGATAAAGAATAGAAAAGTCTATGCTGACTATCGTCATTCATAACTGATATTTTTTAGATGCTCTAGTTATACTATGCAGCTTTAAAAAAGTTCTTGATTTCAAAAATATTATTTATCTTTGAAAACCTTTGCTATTTTCCCTAGTACAATGGGATGGCGGGTGGGTTACTAGTAGTATTACTTTAATCTTACTTTAATCTTACTAGATAGTACTCTAGTATACTCGTGCACACGGAAAAAGCGAAATTTTAAGAATTCCCCTAAATTTAGTATAATATCTCTATGAGATTAGGATACTGTTGCATCAACCTTAGCCTTAGAGATAAAGGCATTACCGCTAACCGCGGCATGATCAAAAAGACTTGGCAGGAGCAGGGCATGGCCCGAGCCAGCGAGCTTGCGATCCTTAACTTGACCGATCTGTATGAGATCATCAAGTGGAATATCGAACATGATATCCAAGTCTATCGCATGTCTAGCGATATCTTTCCCTGGATGAGCGAGTATAGGTTTGAGGAATTACCAAAATACGAAGAGATATGCTCTCTCCTCAAGCGAATAGGCTCGCTAGCCATGCAAAACAATATACGTCTATCCTTTCATCCTGGCCAGTTTGACGTGCTTGCTTCTCCTAATCCTGACGTGGTTAGTAAGACCATTTATGACTTGGACCAACACGCTAGGATCATGGATCTCATGGGTCTACCTCAAGACTATCGTTCTCCCATCAACATTCACATCGGTGGATCGTATGGAGACAAGGAAAGCGCTTTGTCTAGGTTCTGTGAAAACTTCAAGCGACTCGCCCCCTCCACGCAAGCTAGGCTGGTGGTTGAAAACGACGATAAAGCGAGCCAGTTCTCAGTCAAGGATCTCTACTATGGCGTCTACCGTGTAGTGGGTTGCCCAGTCACATTCGATCACCTACACCACAGGTTCTGTACAGGTGATCTCTCTGCCAGCGAGGCCGCTCACTTGGCTGCTTCTACCTGGCACGGCTTTACTCCCATGCAGCACTACTCCAGTTCCAAGTCACTGTATGAGGACTCTTCAGCGATCAACCGTTCCCATGCTGATTACGTCTATGATCTTATTCCAAGCTATGGTCTTGATGTAGACGTTGAGGTCGAAGCCAAAGCCAAGGACCTAGCCGTTTTAAAATATCGTCAAGATTTAGTATCTAATGACCCAGTATTACAAAACCCAATTTTATTCGAATTTGAAAGTTATGAAAATGTACAAGATTGAGCTTAATGAGACACAACTAGTAGTGATGCAAGAGGCACTAGAATTCTATTCAAGGTTCCTACATGGACAGGTCGACCGAATTCCCTTTTCTCTAGACTTTAGGCTAAAGAACGAACATCGTCCTTGCTACAACAACCAGATACTTGATGATGCCTTTTGGGTCATTAAAAGAGAGATGTTTGGACTTAAGAATCGAGGAGCGTCATATCCGATTGGTGCTAGAACAATAAACACTTTAGAGGAGGACAAGGAGTTACCTGAACCTCAAATCGCTTACGAAATGTACAAGATGATACTTTACTTATGGCGCCAGGAATCAATCACCAAGGCAATCACAGAGGGCAAGGATCCAGGCTGGACCGTTCATGATGATCTGCCCTTGCACTATTCGGATCAGCCCTTCATAAAAATCAAAAAAATAGAGCAAAATGGATAAAATCTTTTTACCCAAGAACCTAATGAGCCTAGTATCAAAAGGCAGAGAAAGGTTTCTTAGTTTTTCATCAGACTACATGAAGAAGTATGATAGTCGAGAGAAATTTAGAGTAGGAGTTTCGTGGCACGTTCCCACACAGTTCCTTATCGATCTCATGAAGAAACACTCACCGCTAGTTTCCGTAGGAAGCGGTTTTGCATACACTGAGAGCCTTGCAATAGAACAGGGAGTCGACATCATACCTACTGATTTATCTCCAAACGTAAATAATAGTTGGTGCAGAGAGGGAAAGTTCTTTTGTGAGGTCGAGGAGATAGACGCAGTGTTTGCGGTTGACAAGTATAAAGACCGAAATGTGTTTATGGCATGGCCCCCTTACGATACTTCAATGGCATACGATGTTGCCTTTACAATGCTCCCAGGTCAGTGCTTGATATACATCGGTGAGGGTTACGGAGGATGTAACGGAGACGACCAGTTTTTTGATTACTTAGAGAATCATTTTGAAGAGGTCGATCGTTTGACCATTCCTCAATGGTTTGGTCTACATGATTACTGTTCAGTTCACATAAAAAAATCTAAATGATGAAAAGTATCAGACTTTGGTGGAAGTTCGATGGTCAGTACTATCACAAGGACTTTGCAAACGGCATACTAAACCTATGGAGGTGGTTTCCAACAATTTGGAAAGATCGTAACTGGGATCAGTCCTACATATACAAGATAATAGCTAAAAAGCTAGAGCTTCAAGCGGATTACATCGGTAGTCGCGATTTTCACGTTGACGCTAAACGCGACGCTGAGCGTATGCGGCTAGTCATTAGACTCATTGAACACCAATTGGAAGACACGTATGAAATCGAATACATGGATTATCATGATATTAAATACGATTTTATTCCAACTGACGAGACTGAAAAGTGGTATGAGATGAAGGACACTCATATATCTGAAAAGTACGATGAATTTTTTGCAAAGTATCCCCGTCAATATAAAAGAGCTCTTAGTGGAGAGATTAGTCGATTCAATAGGAGTGAAGATCCGATTGAGAATAAAAAACTAATAGCAATGGACATATCTCATGAAAACCAAGAGAGGTCTCGTGAGTTATTATTTAAGATAATGAGCGATCACATCGAGAGATGGTGGGACTAAATAAATCAGCATGGCTTTAAAAATCATAAAATTTGTATTCATTCCAATCATATTGATTCAGATACTTGTAGTGATCTATTTTTCTTATAAAAAGAATAATACGTGTGCCACTAGGATCCTAATGAAAGACGGTACCGAATATCTTGTAGTAAGAACCTTTCACACAAATGATGGCATGACATGGATGAAGGACTGTGCAGGAAGTGAAAAAAGTTTTCCGACAGTCGATATCAAAACAATTGAACAAATAAATCAATAATATGTACACACCTAATGAACTATCAAAGATGGTCTTTTTTGACCTAGAAACCGCACCGGAATTTGAATCACTAGATTCTCTCGCGATTCATAAACCCAAGATGGCTGAGCTCTGGTCAAAGCGTTGTGAATACCTACGCTCTAGATTTGAGGAGAACAAGGACCTTACTGACGAGGAACTTTACACGACAAAAGCTGCCTTGACTCCCGAGTTTGCACGTATCGTTTGTGCGTCATTCGGTCGAGTGGGTTATAAAGATGGAGAGGCGTCAGTCATCATCAAAAGTTATAGCTCAACTTCTGAATCTGAAATACTTGACGGTATTGAAAAAGTCTTTACTAATTTCGCAACAATGAAATTTGTAGGACACAACATCAAGCGATTTGATGTGCCGATGATGTGTAAGAGACTCTTAATCAACAGTCGATCTCTACCGAAAGGGCTACAGATTCAAAACCTAAAACCTTGGGAGATGCCATTCATCGATACTTCAGAGTTATGGAGTTTTGGCGCTTGGCAAGAAAGCTTTGCTTCCCTTGAGTTACTCGTAACATCAATCGGTCTTGATACTCCAAAGAGCGATATTCGAGGAGAAGAAGTAGGTCGAGTTTTTTGGGAAGAAATGAATGTTCAACGAATCACGGAATACTGTCAACGCGATGTGCTGGCAACAATTCAAGCTCTTTTAAAACTTTCCGGTCAACCGGTAGTAGAAGAGTTTGAATTACAAGCATAATGTCGGAATCCAAACTCAATTACTTTCTAGATCCTAATTTCGTATTTGACGAGGAGAGCCATACTTATTCTTACTTAAATCCAGTCACTAAAAAGCCGGTGCAGTTCTTTCAGTCTGTTACCGGCTTTTTATCTCAATTCAAATCCAAATTCGATTCAGAAAGGATTGCTGGAATGGTTGCTAAGAAAAGAGGAACGACTAAAGCAGACGTCTTAAACGAGTGGAAAGAGATATCTGATACTGCTCTTAACCTTGGTACTCGATTACACAAGTGGATCGAAGACTACTACAATGGTGAAAATCCGTCGTATCCTGAGGATCCAATTCTTCTACATAGAATAAATCAATTTGAGCAGCTTCATCGAGAAAAGCTCCATAAATTTACGCCAGTAAAACAGGAGTTCAGAGTTTTTTCCAGAAAGTGGGGATTAGCTGGAACAATGGATGAGCTCTTTGAGATGAATTTAAGATACTATGTCGGGGACTGGAAGTCTAACAAGAAATTTACAACCGACTCAGATTCAGAAGGACGTAAGCAAAAACTACTCTATCCATTTGAGGACATGTGGGATAACTCATTAAACGGTTATTCAATACAGCTCAGTCTCTATCGTTTAATCCTAAAGGAAGAGGCAGATTTTGACACAGATGGAGGATTTTTAGTTTGGATAGGACCAAAAGAAAAACCGGAAATGCATAAAATAGTAGATCTAAGAGATCGACTATACGATTTTTTACAAAAAAATAATAATTTAACACTATGAGCAAAAACAACCCCAGAGAAATCAGTTTTGGATCAGATTCCAGAGACGCCCTAAAAAGAGGAGTCAACAAGTTAGCTGACTCAGTAAAGGTGACCCTAGGACCCAAGGGAAGAAACGTCGTCTTGGGAAGACAGAGTCACTATGCAATAACTAAGGATGGAGTTAGCGTCGCTAGCGAAGTCTTCCTAAAGGATCCTATCGAGAATTTAGGTGCACAAATGGTAAAACAGGTTGCGGCAAACGTTGCAAGAGAAGCAGGCGACGGTACAACTACTGCAACTGTTCTTGCTCAAGCGATCCTTAACAAGGGAATCAAACTGATCGAATCAGGATACGACCCAATGGATCTTAAGAAAGGATTAGACATCACAGTTGAGCTAGTAAAAGACTATTTAGAAAAGAAAGCTATCAAAGTAGAGGACGTTGAGCAGATTAGAAATGTTGCAACGATCTCAGCAAACGGAGACGTGACGATCGGTAACATCATCGCTGATGCAATGGCCGTTGTTGGATTTGATGGAGTAGTCACAATTGAGGACAGCAAGACTCATGAGACCTCAATGGAAATAGTCGAAGGTCTTCAGATCGGTAGCGGATACATGTCTCCATACTTTATCAATCGCATGGATAAGTTTGAAGTAGAATTCGATAATCCATTTATTCTAATCTATTCTGGAAAGATTAAAGGTCTAAAAGGATTGGTGAATGTTTTAGATTACACTGCTTCTAAGAAGAGACCTTTACTAATAATCGCAGATGCAATTGAAGGAGACGCTTTACAAGCTCTCATCATGAATAAAGTAAACGGTTCTCTTGATGTTGCAGCCGTTCGTTCTCCTGGATTTGGAGAAAACAAGACTGATCAGTTAAAAGATATCGCAGCTGTTTCTGGAGCAATGTTTCTTTCAGAGGATTTAGGTCACGATATCACTCAATTGAATCCTAGCGCGATGGAGGACATCTTGGGAAGTTGCGATAAAATCATCATTGAACACTCAAACACTACTTTAATTAGTGCTAAGAAGAGCACTGAAGTTGAAGCTAGAATCAGTGAGATCAAGACTCAACTTGAATTCAAAGAAAACGAATCAGAGAAGCTTTTACTAAAAGAGAGACTTGCTAAGCTTGAAGGAGGTGTTGCAGTTCTTAAGATCGGTGCATACAGCGACGTTGAGTTGAAGGAGAAAAAGGATAGACTTGATGATGCATTAAGCGCTACTCGAGCAGCCATCGAAGAAGGTATTCTTGCTGGAGGAGGAATCGCTCTACTTAACGCGAGTTCAAACATTGAATTACCTACCTTTGCGAGTAGAGACATTGAGATCGGAGCACAGATCTTACTAGAAGCTTGCGAAGCACCTCTTGCTTCGATCTTATCAAATGCTGGAATAAGCTTTGATGTAGTGAAGAACAAGATACTTGAGCAAAAGGATCCAACTTATGGATATGATGTTCGTGAGGGTAAATACATCAACATGATAGAGAAGGGAATCATTGATCCTGCAAAAGTTACTAGGTCTGCTCTAGAAAACGCAGTATCAATTGCGGGTCTTATGATAACTACTGAATGTACCCTAATCGAGGAAACTTCCGACTCAAAATAAGATAAATAAACAAGGTTTAATAAGAAAGGAGATAGCTAAACTATCTCCTTTTTGTCTAAAACTATTTTAACTACCTGTGTATAAGCTTTAAAAATAAAAAAATGTCAAACCAAGACCCATTTAAAATTACCGGAAAATACAACACTTCCGTAAAACTAACAGACGATGACAAGAAGAGTGGAGTAAAAATATTTTGCCATGAACCGTATGCTCAAGAGCTATATGATGCAATGGTCAAGTATGAAAAATCAAACTCTAGAATTTCAAAGGACCTTCAAGAAGGAGCCGTCTGTAAAGTAATAGCAAAAACCATCTCATACGACGATAAGACTATCTATGCAGAAGATATTTCTTCTAGCATGCCAGTCGCGATTCCATTTAGAGAATTCTCAAAGGACATGAGCGCTCTTGCAAACGGAGAAGACCGTGAGTTTTTTGTGATGATTTACAAGTCTACAAAGTTTGGTGAAAACTTCGGGTCAGAGAAGAAAGCCCTTTCAATATCCTATAAGCAAGAGCTATTTGATCACTTGAATGAGGATCAGTGGTTTGACGTTACAATCACAAAGCTAATTAAAGGAGGATACCTTGCTCTCTACAAGAAAGAGATCGAATGTTTTATTCCAGGTTCACACGCAGCAGCCAATATCATTCATAACTTTAATGACATGCTGAATAAGACACTGACTGTCATGGTAGATAACTATGATCAAGCAAATGACCTATTCATCCTTTCATACAAGAAGTACGTCACTCAATCGATGCCTACTATGATTGAGAATCTAGAGTTCAATAGAGAATATACTGGTGTACTAACCAGTAAACCTTATGACTTTGGAGTCTTTGTTGAGATTGACGGTTACTTCACAGGTCTTATACATCAGTCTGAATTTGAAGACTATGAGATCACTAAGAGAACCTTGAAAACGGGAGACACTCTTCCTGTTTACGTTAAAGATATCACTACAAAAGGTTCGCAGTTTAGAATCGTTCTTACTCTTAAGTCTGACAACGTTAATTCTGAAAAATTAGCTTGGCAGAACCTAAAAGAGAAGACTCAAAATAAGTGTTTCCCATACGACGTCAATTCTAAAAAGAATTCCATTTCTATTGAGATTGACGGTGAAAACTTTGAAGTGTCTCTAAAGCGTAGAGACTTGGACAAGAACCTAAGTCGATACCCATTCGTTAAGGTTTCTAAGGTAGATTTGATCAATAAGAGCCTAAAATTTGAGTTCGTTGAAGAATCTTCAAATTAATTTTACAAGGATGGCTCTCATCAATTCTTGACCTGATAAATAAATTAGAATCTTAAACGATTTAATCTGGATTAAGCATACAAATAAAAAAATCTAACAATTAGCGATGCTGATAGTATAGCCTCGCTGTCTAAAAAAACAAGAAGAAAATGGCAAACTCACTCTTTACTGAACGCGTAGAATACAAACCATTCGAATACCCTATCTATTACACTGAAGGCTGGTTAAAGCAAGCTCAAGCCTTTTGGCTTCACACTGAGATCTCAATGCAGGGAGACATTAAGGACTGGAATGAGCACTTGAGTAAAGCTGAAAAGAATCTAGTAGGTAATATCCTTTTGGGGTTTGCTCAGACTGAGTGTGCAGTCTCAGACTATTGGACTGGAATGGTATCTAAGTGGTTTCCTAAGCATGAAATAAAGCAGATGGCCATGATCTTCGGTTCTCAAGAAACCATACACGCGACCGCTTATTCATATTTGAATGAATCACTAGGTTTGGAAGATTTTAAAGCATTTTTACATGAGCCAGCAATCGCTCAAAAATTTGAATACTTACTAGAGACGAATTACGATTACTCATACACTGATCTTGCTGAATCATCAGATGCCCGTAGAGACGTTGCTCGCTCTCTTGCTATATTTTCCGCATTTGCTGAAGGAGTATCCCTCTACTCATCCTTTGCTGTTCTCTATTCTTTTCAAATGCGTAATCTCTTAAAAGGAATAGGCCAGCAAATGAAATGGTCAGTTCGCGATGAGTCTTTACACTCTAAGATGGGATGTCAATTATTTAGACACATGTGCGAAGAATATCCAGAACTAAAAGAAGCGGTTCGATCTCAAGTTGAAGAGGCCGCTGCTATCATGGTAGAGATGGAGTTGACATTTATCGATAAGATGTTTGAGATGGGAGATCTTGAGAACCTAAAATCCAACGATCTTAAGGAATTCATCAAGAAGAGAGCTAATGAGAAACTTAATGAGTTAGGTTATGAGTCAATATTTAATTATGACGAATATCTAGCTTCTGAACTTGACTGGTTTTATCATCTTACTGGAGGACACACTCACACAGATTTCTTTGCGATCCGACCTACTGATTATGCAAAGGCTGGCGAAAACGAAGATTGGGACGAAGACTCACTTTTTAGTTAATGGAAAAATCAGTATTACAACTATGGGAAGAGTATTGCGAGTCGGCTCATGCCAAGAGCATAGATTCTCCCTACATCATCGTCAGTGAAGAGTTATCAAAAAAAATAAGAGAGATAAATGGAAGAATTAGAAAAAGAGATAGAAGTTTGCTTGGGAGTGGGCACAAATCAAATATTTCCCGAGATCATAAAGATCAAAGTACCAATTAACTTTAATCCGGATCACGCTTGGGAAAGAGTAGAAGAAGAATCAAATAAACAATAAAAATGGAAGAGACTGAAATAAATCACGGAGCAGAACATGGATGGGAAGTCGGAGTTCATTTTCCAGTATGGGCAAACACTGAAGTCTATGTCAAAACTGTATCTAAAGGCTACTTATTAGAGGGTGAAACACCAAAGGACTCTTATTGGAGAGTGGCAAGCGCAGTAGCTAAAAGACTTAAACGACCTGAACTTGCTTCTAAGTTCTTTGATTATATGTGGCGCGGCTGGCTAAACTTAGCTACTCCAGTTTTTTCAAACACTGGAACTGAAAGAGGTTTACCTATTTCATGTTTTGGAATCGACGTTGCCGATTCTATCGCAGACATTGGAGGCAAAAACCTAGAGCTAATGCTCCTTGCTAAGCACGGCGGAGGAGTCGGAATTGGAATCAATCAAGTTCGACCTGCAGGTTCAACTATATCTCAAAACGGAACTTCTGATGGAGTCGTTCCTTTTTGTAAGATCTATGATTCATCAGTCTTGGCTACCAATCAAGGAAATGTTCGTAGGGGAGCAGCGTCAGTAAACATAGACATTGAGCATGGAGACTTTTGGGACTGGCTAGAGATCAGGGAGCCTAAAGGAGAGATCAATCGCCAGTGTCTAAACTTACACCAATGTGTAGTAGTCTCAGACGATTTCATGCAAAAACTAGAGCATGGCGACAAGGAAGCGCGTCGACGTTGGACTGCTGTGATCAGAAAAAGAAAGGCCACTGGCGAACCTTACATCATGTACAAAGGAAACGTTAATCGTCAAAGTCCAGAAGCATACAAAAAGAACGGTCTTAAAGTGTATATGACCAATATTTGTTCGGAGATCACCTTGCATACTGATGAGAACCATTCATTCGTTTGCTGTCTTTCTTCGCTAAACCTTGCAAAATATGAGGAGTGGAAGGATACTGACTTGATCTATACTGCTACTTGGTTTTTGGATGGAGTCCTAGAAGAGTTTATTCATCGTTCTAAATACATGAGAGGTTTTGAAAACTCAGTACGTTCAGCAGAAAAGGGTAGAGCTTTAGGTTTGGGAGTATTGGGCTGGCACACTTATTTACAAAACAAAAATATTCCATTCGATTCCCTAACTGCTCAGTTTGAGACTCGAAAGATATTCTCACAACTTAAGATTGAGAGCGAGAGAGCGAGTCGAGACCTTGCTAAAGAGTTCGGCGAGCCGTTATGGTGTGTTGGTACTGGAATGAGAAACTCTCACCTTAGAGCCATTGCTCCTACTGTTTCTAACTCTAAATTAGCAGGAAATGTTTCAGCTGGAATTGAGCCATGGGCAGCAAACGTATTCACTGAACAGACAGCTAAAGGTACATTCATTCGTAAAAATCCTTCGCTAGAGAAAGTACTAGACAAGATCGGTCATAATACTAAAGAGGTTTGGGATCAGATATTAGCAGACGGTGGATCAGTTCAAGGACTCGATTTTATGGATAACTATCGAGTAAAATTAGGAGAAGTTAGCTTTCCTATAACTTTAACTAAGTGGTCAAAGCTTCCTGATGTAGAGCAAGCCAATTATCTCCCTCTTAAGGAGGTTTACTTGACCTTCAAGGAGATAAATCAGTTAGAATTAGTAAGACAGGCTGGAGTTCGTCAACAGTACATCGATCAAGCAGTCTCTCTAAACCTGGCCTTTCCTAGTGAAGCTGAACCTAAGTTTATCAATCAAGTTCACCTAGAAGCCTATAATGCTGGAATCAAGACTTTATATTACATGAGAACTGAGTCTGTTTTAAGAGGAGACATCGCGACTAGGGCAATGACAGATTGCCTAGCATGCGACGGATAAATAAAGATATATGAAATACATCATGACATACACAGAATTATTTGAAGACGTTAGAAAGGTCGGAAACAGATATTGTGTGTATATCGATGATAAGGTATTAAAAAAGAACAAGAAGCCTGGTGAGAGACTTGGAGCTACTCGTAAGACCAAATCTGGAAAGATTAAAATGAAGAGTGCTGCATGTCATCCGACTCGTAAAAAAGCCAATAATCACATGGCAGCCGTAATGCAATAAGATATGATACTAAATGACTTTAACCAATTCGTAAATGAGGCCAACTCAGCCGACTCTTGTCCAAGAGCAGCAAAAGATTTAAAGCTAAATACTAAAAATCGTAATCATGCGATCAAAGCTGAACACATCGAGTACGGTCCACTAAACCTTTCTGATGAGGGATATTGGGAGCACATCGCTGAACACTGGAAGACCACAGTAAAAGTTGCTAAGAAATCAACTTGTGGAAATTGTGCCGCCTTTGACGTCTCACCTAGAATGGATAAATGTATGCCTGGAAAGCTAGAAGATAAAGACGGTAGGCTTGGGTATTGTTGGATGCATGACTTCAAATGTCACTCAGCTAGAACCTGTTATACTTGGGCGGCAGGCGGGCCAATCAAAAAAGATTCTACTTCCTTAAGCTGGCAGAAGAAAAAATAAAAGAGACCTACTCTTAATTACGAGCAATAGGAAACTATTGCTCTTTTTATTTAGATAAATAATAAAAAATCCATTTTCATGCTGAATAATTTCAACCAGTTCATAAACGAAAGCAAAGAGGATGAATTTAATTCCATAGTAAAAGGTGATATCGTATTACATAGAGGACACCGATGTAAAGTTTTATCCGTCATGAAAGACAAAGAAGGAATCGTTTATTCTATTAAAATAGATCCTATTGAAAGGAAGGAAGCTTCAAAATTTGATAGATCATTAAATCTTTCTCAATTTAAACAACAGGTATCTGGAGTAATTAAAAAAGAAAAAACTGAGGAAGATGAGGACTAAGCACATCAAGCAATATTATGACTTTCTCTTAGAACAAGACATGATGGCTGGCGTTCCGGGTGCTCCAGGAGGAGCCCCTGCTCCTAAGCTTGAGAAGTATAAATTCATTTTTCTAGTAAAACCTGAAGATCCTTCAGTTCCAAGCAGAAAATATCCAGATGGAAGCATTATAGCAAAATACCCATGTTACTCCATAACTCTTCCTGACTTGGAAAAATGGGTTAATTCTAATGTGATTTCAACCGATAAATTAGAACTTAATCCTTCCGAATTAGAACTAAAAAGAAAGAACATAGTACAGATAGTAAAAGGAGATAAAACGAACGTGACAAAAGACGATAAGTCATTTATTGAAAAGCTTAAAAACTCAATAGCTAGTGATATAATAGGAAAGAGAGAAGTAGATATTGAAGTTGTCTATGCAACTGATCGTAATCCGACTACTGAACACATTGATGTTACTTTCATAAAACTTCCAGAAAAATGATAAAATCGTTCTTAGAATTTATAAATGAAAGCATGGAAAACAACGTAGAGTTTCTTAAAAAGCTTACTATCGACATCATAGCAAAGCTTAGGGAATCTTCTAAGGAAGAAAGTTCCAGCTATGCGACATTCTCTGGGATGGAATTCACGGAACCGTTCATGTTTGATCTCATATTAAAGGTTCGTAGAGAAACTGATCCTGATCTTAGACGAGACCCTCACTTCAATGATCTTTCTTGGGAAAAATTAAATTATGACAACCTTGGATATTCAATAGATGCGAATACTCGAATGAGTAAATCAAAAGCGGCTGTGCCAAAGATAACAATGCACTTAATCTTAAATCCAAAAAAGGAGCCAATCCTTTATGAAAAGCTCTACGCTAGGCTATTAGATATTTTAGTGCATGAGACGAATCACCTAGACCAGTTAGGAATAAACCGTGATCCATTCAACGTAAAAGTCTCAGATCCAAGAGAAAGAGCAAAGGCTAAAAAGAGCCACAAATACTTTCTTTTATCTGATGAAGTTGAATCCATGATAGAGGGAATGTACGTTAGATCAAAGGAACAGAGAATTCCACTAGATAAAGTCTTTCTAGAATATTTAACTCCTTTTCTTGAGACTAGATACATCAGTAGTTCAGAATTTCAAAAAGTAATGTTCACATGGATAACCAGATCCTTAGAGCTTTATCCTGATGCTGAATTTTCACCCTCTGCTAAAAAAATAATAGACTCAATCTAAAACTTTTATCTAATTCTTAGTAGAAGATTAGAAAAATTTTAGAATAATGAATCAATTCGAAGAACTTAAAGCAGAGATTGCTGCCGCTCAAGAGGCAATTTTTGGACCTCTTAACTCGCTGATTACTGCAGCGGAAGACGACGCTTCAAAATACTATGATAAAGGCGTAAAAAGTGCTGGTAACAGACTAAAGAAAAAAATGCAAGAGATTCGTAAGGTGATCAAGCATCCAGTGACTAAGGCTCACATGACAAAAATCCAAAACATGGCAAAGGACGCTCGTCAAGCTCTTACTGATGAGATTTCAGCTAAAGCTACCGCTTAATTAAACTTATAATTCATTTGAAAAATGCCTCTTTTTGAGGCATTTTTTTTGTTTTCTAAAAACTTTTAACTTTAAAGAAGTATAATATTATAAAAAATAACTATTTATTATGACAGATTTTTTCGATTTACCGGAAGATGGTTTTTCAAAACAAAAATCATCCTCCTTAGGTAAAAAAGTGGATCCAAACGTTTACGATCCAGATCCTAATGCTTACAACGGTTCTTACAAATCGGTTTTTCGATTTATTCCGTATGTGTTCGATAAGAGCAAGAGCAAGTACATCAAGTACACAGCAAAATTTTGGAATCCTCTAACTAAGGAATCTCTTTTTGTTGATTGTCCATCAAATGTTGAAAAACCTTCGATTCTTTGGACGATCGAATCTACATTAAGAGGTCTTAGGAAAGAAGAACCTGAATTAGTTGGTGAAATTGATAAGCAATTCTCTCGATGGAGCACATATCATTCAGCCGTTTACATTAAGAAGGATCCACAACGTCCTGACTTAGAAGGATCAATCAAGATCTTTAAGTTTAGAAATCAGATTGACATGTTGATTGATCAACTTGTAAATCCTGAAGAGGTTGATGGAATCTCTCTAAGTAAAAAAGTCAATCCTTATCACCTATTAGAAGGAAAAGATTTCCTATGTGTAGTAGGTAAGAAGACTCAGCAATTTAGAGACTGGTCAAAATGTAAGTTTATGGATGAAGTAACTCCTTTAATCTTTAAGATTGGCGACACACAAGTAGCCGTTGAGAACAGTGAAAAATCAGTAAAACTTGTGAATGAGTTCTTGACTAAGAACACTCCAAAAATGGATGAGTATTATCATCAAGAGTGGACTGATGATACTTTTAATAAAGTTGCTGAAGCAATCGTTGCTGCAATTCCTCAAAAGGAAATCTTAGAGATGATCTTAGGTCGAAGCAAAGACACTCGAATGAATGAGCTTGTTCGTGCTAGAATGGGAGGAGCTTCAAGAGCGGCTAGACCTGCTCAAAAAGTTGATGAGGATCTAGAATTCACATCATCTAAAACAGCAAGTGAGCCAGTTACTGAATCTACTTCTTCTGACTCAGATGATGAATACGATTCACTATTTTCTGATCTATAAAAAAATAAAGTAATATGGAAAACAACGAATCTGAAGTATCAGTAGAAAAAAACGACGTGTCTGCTGAGAATCCAAAAAATGTTCTTTTTGGAACTATAACGTATGCTGATGACGATGCATATGAGAACTTTATTGCTAACTTGGACATAAATCAATCAATATTCATCCTAGTCGCTTCTGCTAATTTTGCACAAGCTAAAGGAGCTTTCAATATTCTTGAATCAGAAGTCCTATCGTCAGCAATAAGAGTCATTAGAAAAAACTCTAAGCCTTCTCAAAAAGACGGCGAATAAAACAACGGTATGGACTTAATAATAGATGGAAATGCCTTTATCAACATTGCGATAAGTGTCACCAAGTCTCTTTCTCAAAAGGATAAGAGAGTGGGTGAAGCTTATTACGTTAATGATCTGTTCAGCGACGGCGGATTCATCTTAAAGGATCAAGTTAAAGTAGCTTTTAAGAATTTTTGTTTTACTTACTTGAATTCTCTGATTGCGCCAATCTCATCAAGTCCAGAAAAGATACACATCGTCTTTGATTCTACGAGTTGGAGAAAAGATTACACTGATCGATTCTTCAGAAATTCTGAATTCAAGACTAGCTCAGCACCAACTGAATTTAAGTATAAGGGTAATCGCAAATATGATGACCACCAATACTTATTCTTTGACTATTTTCAACAAGTGATCATGTCAGCTCTAACTCAAAGGGCTGGCATAAATCACTACAAATTCAAAGGCACTGAAGGTGATGACATAATAGCTTACTTGTGTGACGTTATTGAGGGTGATATCCTGATCTACTCAGTCGATCAGGATCTAAAACAATTGACTGGGCACTCTAAAAAGAATGTCCTATTGATAACTCCAAAACAAATGGCCAAGACCAAGAGACTCTTTGTACCTGCTCAATTGGTTCCAACCGCCGCCGATGACGAAGTAGATAATTTCTTTTCTTTGAATGATGTTCACATAACTGGAGCAACCATTGAAAAGACTATATCTAATCTCACAAGTAAAGATTATGTAGAGCATAAAGTAGACTTCGTGGATGATATCTTAAGCAAGATCCTTTTAGGAGACAAGTCGGATAACATTCCAAAGATCACAAATATTTCTCCATCTAAAGCAAAAAAAGTAATATCTTCGATTCAGGAAAGATTTGGAGAAAATCTTATCGAGCAATTAGATGATCTAAATGAGGAACTGATCTTAGGAATAGTGAATGAGATCAAGATAGTAAATAAGATAAAGGACCAGGATAAATTAGATGAGGTTAGAGAGCATCTTCTCTTTAATACTAAGCTAATACGTCTTTCAGTTAAAGTGTTTCCTAAGGAAATCAGAGATCTCCTAGATGAATTCTTTAGCACATACGAAAGCACAACCTTTAATCAAAAAGAATTTAACAATTTAAAAAATAACTTATCGCTCTTATGAAGCCATTATATGAAAGAATTCTGGTAAAACCCAGAGAAAAAGAGATCAGAACTAAGCAAGGAATACTTCTTCCTGAAAAAGCCGTAAAGAAACCAAATATCGGTGTTGTTATCTCATGCGGAGACGGAACTCCTAATAATCCAATGAAAGTTTCTCCAGGAGACAAAGTTCTATTCAATCGATATGCTGGAGTAGAATTAAACTTTAGAGGAGAAAAACACTATGTGATACTCTCAAATGAAGTAATTGGAGTCTTAGAAGACTTTGATGATATCTCTTTAGAGGATTTTGAATAAAAAAAAGGAGCTTTAAAGCTCCTTTTTTATTTAATATCAGTTGATTCCAATAGTGTATATGAAAAAGCATTTCCATGAATCTTAGAGGCTTTTCTACAAATAGCCATAAAAGCATCAAAATCCTTCACTCTTTTAAATACTTGACACCCTTCTGACCAGTTTTCTACCCAAGTAGAATCTTGTCCAGCCTTATGGATGTTTATTCCAAACATTCCAGTATCAGTCGTATTTTCCTCAAACACTAAATCGCGATTAGCGTCTCTCCAAACAGTCACGTTTCCGTTTCTTTGACAAAGAGCATCATACTTTCCTTGATGTTTGTCAATCTTCCATACTCCTCGATACTGTCCAGGAACAAGCCTAGCGACTCCTTTTTTATTATGGAACTCCTGAACTCCCTTTTTTCCAGGATCACAAGTTGCCATCCAACAGAAAAACTGCTTTACTCCATTTTCATCTTTATATGAAATCGTCAAGTGATCATCAAATACGTTAGTTACCTTTTTGTATACTGCTGGAGAGGTGTTTCTTACTCCAATAATGTTCACGTCATAAGTCTTGTTTGAAGCATCCTCAAACCACTTATAGCCTTTTGCTTTGACTGCGGCCTCGACCTGTTCTCTTGTATAGCACATAATTTAATTGCGTTTTATTTATTTATTTGTTAAAGAGCGGTGATTCCAGCAGCAGACTCAGCTCTACCTGTACCAGCATCCCTAGAATTGATTATTCTATTGGGTTTTACCCAATCTTTTAGCCCAATGTAAAATCCATCCTTAAGCGAATCGGTGACTTCAAATTTATTTAAGATTTCTTCTGTATTTGAGTACCCTGCCTCTTCTAACTTAGATTTAATCTCGTCACTGGTGTATTTCTTATCATCAAGGTCAGGTTCGTCTACCGCCTGGTACCAGTCAAGATATTGATAGATGCCTGACTCCTGATCAGATGTATCTATGTGTTCTGTAGTATTTTCACTATTGTTACGGGAGATGATGTTTTCTAAGTATTTATCAAGAGGTGTAAAGATGAGTACGTCCTTGATTTTATCTGAGTCGTAATAGTTTTTAATAGCATCACCTACATCATCAAAAAGAATGGTCTTGGCAGAGAGTAATGCTGCTGCCCATGCCATTGCGCTAACTCGACCGTCTCCCTGTCTGCCACCCATTTTTCTTATGGTTGACTTGCACTTTTCTGGATCGTATCCTGCGATCCTCTCGATCTCCTCATACTTTGATTTTTCTTCTGGGCTTGCCTCTTCTTCCCATTCCTTAAACTTATCATCGTATAATTTTATCACGTGAGGAGAGTCTGTCTCAGCTGCGATTTTAGCAAGAGTCGGCATTCCGGCTTCTTCTACCAGTTTGATGAAGGCTGGTCCTACTTCAGGATTATTAAAGTTATCAGTTCCGACTAATACTGTTTCAGCATCAAGATCATCATACCAGTGCTTCGCACCCAATTGATTCATTGCAAAATAAGTCTTGCCTGATGCACTTGGACCTGAGAGCAATATAAGATCCTTTTGATCTAAATTAAACTCACGAGCTTCATATAATGCTACCCACCTAGTGTAATTTAATAAGTACTTCATTTTCTAGTCAATTTTAATAAAAAAGGAGACCCAAAGATCTCCTTTCATATTTATAAGCAATAGTCATTAGAAGCTCGGTATAAATCCAGTAGAATCTGAACTTAACGTTCCTCCAACTCTTGTGATAGTGATTCGGTTGATGAACTTTTGAATTCCTCTTGGGAAGTCTACTCGAATATCAATGATTGCTGCATTTGCAGAGATCACCTCGTTCGTATTATTTGAAGAATCAAATATCACTTCAAAAGAGTTGACTCCTCGGGCATTCAATACTGCCGTCATGTAGTTTTCAACGATAGTTCTTACTCTTAGTCTTGTGATCTCATCATTGAAATCAAACAAGAAGTTGAACAAGATCTTCTCAATGTCTCTCTCGATAGTCGATAAGTTATCTCTAACGTGAGCGTTGTTAAGAGCTGAATTGATTCTTTGGTATGCAGTGTTATTAGAGAATAGGATGATTCCAAATCCTCTACGTTTAACTGTCAAGTTGAATCCAGCTGGCTCCAAGTAATCTCTGTCCTCGTCAGTAAGATCGTATTCTAATCCTACTACTTCAGGATCTGTGATTGCTCCACGTTTTCCTCCAGCTACGATCAAGAAAGGAGTTCCGTTCTTGAATTTTCTAACGTATAAGTTAGAGATGTAACCAGCTTGTGGAACCGAGATGTTCTTGCTTCCACTTCTAACTATCAAGTTAGGGAAGTGATAAGAAGCATAAGAAGATAGAGGAACTCCCTTAACATCCTCTTCAGCAAACTTAAACGTGAAGCTTGGATTTAAAGAAAGATCTCCACCTTGAGAGATATACTCAGTTGAAACCAATTTAGTAGTTCTATTGATGAAGCTAGGATCTACTGATTTCTCAAACTGCTGAACAGATGGAGCGTTTAGTAGAGCCATTGCTTGGCCGTTAAGAGCAGCTAACTTAGCTAAGTGATACTTAGAAGATGCAGAGATTGTTCCAGCATAAGAGTCAACCACGTATCTAAAGTCTACAACTTCTCCGTTTGCTAAGGTCTGTGGAATTGAAGTCGAAGTGAAAAGGTAATCTAAGATTCCGCCTGTTCCTTCAAGTCTTTCAGCAGTTCCATTAGGAAGAAGATCATTACGAAGAGCAAAAGGTTTCAAGTTTTGTCCCTTTAAGCTTGTCGCAAAGTTATAGATTCCTTTGTAAACTGAAACCTCATTTCCAGTTGTGTCTAGTCCTTGAACCTCATCTACACTAGGTGCCATTGTAGTCACAGTGTAAGTCAAAGTATAAGGGCTAAGCTCCTCAGCTTGAGAGACTGAGATGATTTTTAGCAATCGTGGACGAACTGATCCGGTGATCTTTGCTTTGATAAAGTTATTCACCTTAATGAATTCGTCGATCTTAGCTTTGTTTGCTGTGTTCGCAGTATTGATTCCCAAAATCAGCTTATTAGGCTGTATGATATCGTAGCTAGTAAAGAAGTTAGTATCAGTAAGATCAAAAATGTGCTTGAATTCTTCACCAGAATCTAAAATGATCTTTACATAGTCTTCTGTGTCAGGTCCAGTGTAATAGTTAACACTCACTTGATTCAATAAAGAAATGTCTTGGAAGATAAGAATCTTAATATAAGGAATGGTTCCATTCAAGAAGTTATCAAGCACTTTAACATAATAAGTGTTAGATCCATCGACCATTTCATCACCAGTCTGAATGAATCCCATCATGTACGACTCATATAACTTACTTCCTTTAGTCGCAACTAAGTAAGAATCACCAACGAGTGGAGTCACTTCATAAAGGTCTCCTTCTTGGATAGGAAGAGTGTTTCCGTTATCCTGGAATCCAGCGTTGAATGAAGATTCATTTAATACTCCGACTACCGATGGATTATTTGATAACATAAAGATAAGCTCTCCATCAGAAGGCTTAGCGTAACTTAATGTGTTAATCAATGGAGTTGAAAGCTGAGTAGTTAAGTCAGTATCGTATCCAAAATCATCAGCTGCATAAGAATCTAGTGAATCTAATTCATCAAATCCGTGTCCAACTAAGTCAATTCTATGAGTAGTGACGTCTTGATCAGCGAATGACGTGTTAGTCAAGTCAATCAAGTCTAGTTTTTCAATGTCTAATGCACAAAGAATTCCAGTAGTAGGATATGCACGATTTACTAATCTATCGATAGAAACAGTAACTCCGCTCTGGTCTCTAAAATCAGGAATTAAACATCCGATTGTTCTTGTAATTACTTTGATCTCTCTTAATGCAAAGAAATCAGATGCTTTAGCAGATTTTAGTCCTACTGAATCAAAAAACTGGCTGTATACTGGGTCTTTTGAAAGTTTCAAATAATTAGACCAGTCACCGCTAATCATGATTACTTCAACGAAATAATCAGCGATAAAATCATCAGGGTGAACAAATTCAGGAAATTCTGTTCCTGCGCCAGCAACATTTGAATACCATTCTTTTGCAGTTACGTCATATCCTGTAATAGCTGCTTTTCTTACCCAAATCGTAGCATTATTGTATCCTAAGTTAGCAAAGGAAAGAATTTTATTCGCATCAATTGAAGTTATTCCAAATCCTCCAGGGTTAGTGATGTAATCATCACCTAAGGAAATATTCTTTGACTTGTTTAACTCATCAGCAGATGCAAACCATAATCTTTGACGATTAAAGAAGTTAACCGCTGGCCATGCATCAGGTACAGCATCCGAGTTATTTGAAGAAGCTTCAGTATTGAACGTAGTGTAATACGCTAGGTCCAAGTTTAACGCAGGATCTTCCTCAATGTCTAAAGGCATAACGTTTAGAGCAAAAACAGGTCCTTCTCTAAGAGCGACTTCAATCGTTCTATGGAAGTAACTTCCTGCTTTTTCTAGTTTTGGATCGATCTCTCCAAATACTGCTTTTAGGGTTCTAACGTCGTTAATTAACACAACAGTATTGTAGGGTCCTACTCGGCTAGATCCGACAACAAGTCGGCCGGTCGTAAGAGGCAAGACGATGTTCTCGCTCGCGTCTATCTCAACCGTGTAAACACCGCTTGACTTGTAATTGTTCAGGTTTATCCTTGGTTCAGCCATTTCTGTGTAGATATTTTTAGTTTATTTATCTAAATTTATAGCAACAAATCCAAAAAATTTGAAAAATTAAGATCCTCTGGCCCGTTTCTAGTATAATATAACAAATACTGTGTATAATGGCAAACGTAGACAACACTTGTGCTGACTTAGAGATTGAAGATCTTTACTCAAAAAGCACCGATACTTTAGGCGACATCATGGCTCTCCAAAAGGACACTCAAAACAACGTTTATGGATGGGATTTTGAGGGCATGACTCTTCGAGAGATCATGTCATTTTGGCACGCAAATACTCACGCAATGGTCGATGAGATTCATGAAGCGACTGATGCATTGGGAGGAATCAAAGACGGAAGCGGAAACGCCATTTGGAAATATTGGAAGAAGGACTTTGAAAAGTACAGTTTCATGAAATTCTCAGATCTTTCCGAGACTGATCAGCTTGAAGCAAAATTTGAAATCATTGACATGCTTCATTTTTTTATGAATTACGCAATCTCAATCGGAATGACTCCTCAGGAGATGTACAACATGTACATGTCTAAGAATAAGGAGAACAGAGATCGTCAATCTAGAGGCTATTAATTTTAATAGTTACCATAAATTTAGTAAAATAACCCCAATACAATGGATACAATCCCAGGCGGAGGTGGACAACCTCAATTAAACATTAACTTAGCTGATGCTCCATACATGGAGTGTGAAGAGTGTCAAGGAAAGCTTTTTGAAGAAAAGATGATGATCAAAAAGGTTTCTAAATTCATGACTGGCTCCGATCAGGACTCAATCGTCCCAATTCCAGTCATCGCTTGCGCTAAGTGTGGACACGTAAACGAATTATTTAAACCAAAAGTATGATAGTAGGATCTGAAGTATTGAATGATGGAACTTTTCTAGTCTCTTATTATGATGAGAACGGTAAAACCGCTTTCATGAAGAAGAGGTTAGCTGACCATGAGCTCTATAACTGGGTCGAATCTTCTAATCCAACTGCTACTCGCAATTGGGATGGGAAGTTCGTCAAACGTGGAATGAGCGCCGGCCAATACATCAATCAATTTAGGATCCAAGAACTAATTCGTGAAAAACTCACAGCCGAGGAGATCGCAGCAGTCTATAACCAAGATAACTTTCCTAAAAAGACTTACCTCGATATCGAGATCAAGCTAATAGACGATAGCTTTCCAGAACCAGATAAAGCTCGAATGCCAGTAGGTCTTATCTCCTTTTGTAATGAGGATAACGTCACCTACATTCTTTCTATTCTTAACTCTGAAGATCAGCCTGACGGTTTGACTCAAGATCAGATAACTCAGATGGAAAAGGACGTGAACGATTACTTTAGAAAGACCGTTCCTCTTAGAGAAGCCGACCGTGCACTATTTGAGCAAGATTTTAAGATCAAATACAAGTTCTTCAAGACTGAGGAAGAGTTAATGGAATTCTATTTTCATCGAATCATGCCGCATTTCTCATTTGTTACTGGATGGAATGTGACTGAATTTGACTGGAAGTATCTCATGAATCGAGCCAAAAACATCAAAGTCGATGCAATGGCAACCATGCCGACTAAATCTACTTTCTCAAAGGTAAAGATACCAACTCACCTAGGAGTTCTCGATTACATGCAAGTCTTTGAAAAGCTCAAGCCTTATAAAGTCGTTGAGAATTACAAGTTAGACTATATTGCAGAACTCGTCCTAGGTACCGCCAAATTGAAGCACGATTACTCATCATTCATAGAGTTTCAAAAAGATACTTATCTCTTTACTATGTATAACGTGATTGACGTCATCCTAGTAAAACTAATTGAAGATAAGCTTTCAATCCTAGATGTTGCCTTTGAGATGTCTAACGTTGCCCAAGTCGATGTGAATAAAGTATTTAGTCCAGTACACATTGCAGAGCTTCTAATGTGTCGTGAATTTCTAAATAAGAATCTTAAAATGATGAAGCTCCCTTGGGGAGAAGAGGTACTCGATGCGACCTATGCTGGTGCATACGTTAAGGATCCTATTCCAGGTTACTATAACGCGATCGCATGTTATGACTTCTCTTCAATGTATCCAAACATTCAGATTCAATTCAATATCTCACCAGACACTTATTTAGGCAAGATTGATAAAGTAAAGAAGGATGGAACCGAGATCCATACTAAAAACGATACCATGTTTTCAAGCAAATCAGACTCTGTTGCTCGAACAATACTGACTCGACTCTATGATGAAAGAATCAAGACACAAGGGGAGATCAAAAAACTTAAAAACTCATAAAATGGCAAAACCTATACTAGTAGTTGCATTTCCAGTACAAGTAGAGCTAGATGAAATATCTGCAGTAATCATACCTCTTGAACGTAGGCTCACTGATTACCACGTCATCGCATATCGAGCATCAGACATAACTGAATTAAATCTTAAAGTTCTCAATCCTGGAGAGTCTTCTGATCTTGATATTGAGGCTCTTAAAAAACAAATCAAAGAAAAAATCTTTAAACAATAAATATGAACACACCAGAAAATTTTATCAATTGGCTTGAGGGATTCCTCGATGCATGTAAAAACAAACCAACTGCTCCTCAAATCAAGGAGATCAGAAAGAAGATATCAGATATCAAACCCTCAAGTGGTGATACTTATCAAGCTCTTTGGAATCCAAATGTTGAACCCATGCCTATGAATAGTTTCCCAACTATAGGACTAGTTCAACCAGACAGTATTGAACCAAATAATGGCCCACTAGATGAAGCGTTTATGGCAGAAATTGAAAAAAGAAAGTCCGCTACTACAATGGACGAGCTTTTTGACTAAAAAAAATAAGAAGAAGATGAATGAGGATAAGTTGATTTCTCTTATGGAGAACTTCACTGGTCAGAAATTCCAGTGGATCAAAACAAATAGACCTGAACTTTTAGGTAAGGTCGTGACTTGTAGAAATATTGAGCCTAGAGGAGATCGCTTTTTTGCTCAATTTGATGATGGGTCATCAGTGGACACCGCTCAATTAAACTCTAATCTTTTAATGATTAGCGGTGACATGCATCCTTTAACTAAAGCGGAAGTCGAGGCGATTTCAGGTCCACGTCGACCCACTACTTCTCCTGCCCAACAAAGACATTCTGCCGCACAACCTGCATCACAACAGACTTCTCCACACATGGGAGCTCAGCCTGCGAATCAGCCAGTCTCTCATGCAGGCCCTAAAGCCAATATGTTTGACATGTTTAGTTCAGAAAACAGTCAGATCAGTCTAAGCCTTCTAGTAAAGCTTCCAGACAAGAAGCTATTAAAGCTTATGTACACTAACGCTGAAGACAAGGAGAAGTTTTTAGAAGAACTTTCTGAGTACGTTTTTCGTGAGATAAATAAAACTGTAGTGAAGGAAGCCGTTTCTTCTATAGTAGTTCCTCCTGGACAGACTAAAAGAGAACGCACTGGACCTACTATAACAGTGAACGAGATCCATGAAACTTGATGCTTTTAACCAGACTGAAGAATACTCTGACGGAACCTATAAGGTTTTAAACTTTACCGGAGATAAGGGAAAATTCAAAAGAATTTCTTGTTCAAAGGAAGCAATATGTTTGCTTCCTTTTGACGTTAATGAAGACGGTAAGATCAAGAATGTGTATCTTGCTAAATACCATGACTATGTCCTAGATGGACAGAACCACCGGTGTATCACAACTAGCCTGGAGCCTGATGATTTTGAGACCTATCATGATTCTTTGATCAGCTGTATTGACCGTGAGTTAGGATTAGATGACGTTGAAGTCAATGACTTATATTATTTAGGCCAAGTTAGACACACTATCCCATTTACTAAGAATTATAAGTGTTACGCAGTAAATGTGACTAATTATTCAGAAGATCCTACTGGATTTACTCCTAAGCTATCGGATCCAACTGATAAGCTTCACTCTATCGATAAGGTACGATTTAGCAGAGTCATTAATGGAGAGATCTGTGATTCTTTAACTTTGTCCTGTGCGATTTTACTCATTTCTTACCTTTCTGAGTAGAACTTTTATCCTTTTTTAAGTAAAAGATAAAAAAATAGATAAACATGGCAAAAGTGAATGACGCTATCTCAGCGTTCAACAAATTCAATGACCTCCTTGAAAAGAAAGTAAAATCGAAAGTTTCCTTAATGGGATTTTCGGACATCGATGAGTACATTCCTACTGGAAACTATTTACTAAATGCTCAAATCTCAGGTTCAGTATTTGGCGGTTATCCAAACACACGTAGCATAGGCATTGCTGGTGATTCTGGCGCAGGAAAGACTTTCTTGTGTCTAAACGCTGTACGAGAGCTTCAAAAGAAAGATTATTTCGTCTTTTATATAGATACTGAGGGAGCAATCGACAGATCAGACTACATCAAGTTTGGAGTAGACCTAGAGAAATTAAAGTATCTTCGTATGGGTCTAATCAGCGACGTCAAGTTCTTTATCAATGACTTTATTGATACGATGAAGGAGAACCCTGGACTTAAAGCAGCAATCTTTGTTGATTCAGTTGGAATGCTTGATACTGATAAAAGCAAGAGAGACATGGACGCTGGTAAAAATGCAGCAGACATGGGACTAAGATCTAAGGAGCTTCGTGCGATGTTTAAGTCATTTACCCTAGATCTTTCAAACTTGAAAGTTCCATTCCTGTTTACCAATCATACGTATGCCTCAATGGATCAGTATACTCCTAAAGGAATGTCTGGAGGAGGCGGTCCTGAGTTTTCAGCCTCAATCATCTTGATGTTAAGTAAAGGAACTTTGCGTGATGAGACCAAGACTACTACTGGAATCATTGTTAGATCCAAGACTAGAAAGAATCGATTAGCTAAGCCTATCGATATCGAGTTTCACATCTCCTTTCATAAGGGAATGAATCAATTTGTCGGCCTTGAGCAATTCGTGAGTTGGGAAAACTGTGGAGTAGGTAGAGGAAATAAACTTACTGAAAAGGAGTTCTCAAAACTTAAACCTGATGAGCAGTCTCTCTGTTCAGAGTTCGACGTCGATGGAGAAAAGTTTTATTTTCTTCCTAAGAAGCTAGGAAAGAACTATGTGATTCGACACAATGGTGACTTAGTACCAGTAAAAGATTTCTTTTCAGCTCGTCTCTTTACTCAAGAGGTCTTACAGGAATTAGATGAAAAAGTAATCAAGCCAACTTTTAAGTTTCCTGAATCTCAAGACGAAATAGATCTTTTAGAGAATGATGAACTTGGAAATTTGACCGACGATGAGGACTCGCTCTAATCTTCCTATAAAGTACTATTTAGGGCTTCATAATGAGGAAGGACTAAGTGATAAGTTTTCCATTCTTTTTGAGATCTCACAATACTTAATTAGGGTCCATGAATCCAAAGGAAAGACTCTTGATATAGAATCAATGAAGTTCTCGTCTAAATCTCTAAAATATGTTTTTGGAGATAGGATAAAAGATGAAACCTTTAAGTTAACTCTAGTTAAATCATTAAAGGAACTTATTTCTGACGAGTATATTAGACCTCAGGGAGATTTCATGTTCTTTACTAAAAAAAGCATAACACATTTTTACATCATAAATGATTGATTTTACCGAAAATATCGACTCTTTAGAGCTAATGGTTTGGAACTTTGTCCTGAATCCCAATAACGATTCAAGTGAGCTTCGTCCATCTAACCATGATTCTCTAAGAAGAGAGGAACTGATCACAATGATCAAGCCAAACTATTTTAATGATGACGATCGGTTAGAATCATTCAAAGCAGCGTTAAAGTTTTTTAGGGAATATGAAAAGATTCCAAATCGAAAAGAACTAAGAAGCTATTTAGACTTGATCCATGTGAACCTAACAGAGGATGAGTTTGAAAACCTGTACTCATTCAACCTAAAAGAATACAATTATGACTATCTATATAGTTACGTCAGAGCCTTTATTCTTCTGAGGAATCTAAATCTTACTGTTCAGGATCTATTTACTTATTTAAAGACGACTGTGATCGATCCTAAAAACATCGATAAAGTATCAGAAAAAGTTAGGAATGATATTTCAAACAAGCTAGCGCTAAACTTTTCTAGTGCAGATACTGGCCTAAACTTCTTTAATCCAGACTCTCACATTCAAATCTCAAAAGAAGGAAGCCCTACCGGTTTTCCTTTTCTAGACAAGGTGCAAGGTGGTGGCTGGAATTCAAAGTCGCTAGTCGTTTTCCAGGGAAGACCAAAGGTTGGTAAGTCAATGGTATTAGGAAACATCGCAGCACGATCCTTTCTTTCAGGCAATGTTACTGGCTTGGTGACAGTGGAATTAGCTGACCGTGCCTACATGAAAAGAATCGGCTCAAACATCCTAAGTATCAAATCTGAGGATTATGCAAAGGTGACTGACTCTCAAGCGGCCGTCTTAATTCAACAAAAGATCGAAGAACTTCGTCTTTCTGGTAGACATGTTGGTGAACTGATAGTAAAGGAATTTCCTACTGGAGGAGCGACTGCTATTGACATTGAGAATTACTTTATTAGACTTGAACAAAAACTAAATAAGAAATTTAAGGTCATAGTGGTCGATTACTTGAATCTACTTAAACCCATCAACAATCAGAATGGTCTCTATGAAAAGATCAAAGCAATCTCCGAGGAACTTAGAGGAGTCGCGATGAGAAACGAATGGTGTATAATCAGTGCCACTCAAATTCGTAGAGAGGACATTGATAACTTTGACTTAGGCATGGATTCAGTCGCAGAGTCCTTTGGATTGATCCACACAGTGGACGCCCTATTTGGTCTAATGCGAAGCCCTCTTGAGAGCAGGATGAAGATCAAAGTAATAGCGAATAGAGATAACGGCTATGAAGAAAGCTATAAGTTCTATACGATGCACAAAGATTACTTTAGGCTTTCTGAAGAGAATGGAGTAAATAGTGAATTCTACAGCGACGACGAAGAAGTTAGTCGACTTGCTGATGAATTAAGAAATGAATATTCTGAATTGAATACAAACTCAACGTCACCAGTCAATACCCCATCGGATGATGACTATGACTCCCTATTCAATTCAATCTAAAAATAATCGAACATGAATGACGATAGACGATTTTACAGAAGAATTTGAAAACGAAGAGACCCAGAGTTTTGAGATTCGCGAAGATAAAATATTTAACAATAGCTATTATAACGGCGATAAACTAAAGGATTCTGATGAATATGAGTTTTCAAAAAAGATATCAGTCGCATCGGACTACTCAGATAACTACTTAAAGGACCTTTATGATTATGAAGAGCAGCTAGAATCAAAGTTCATACTTGATGCGATCTTTGATCTATTTCAAACGGACGAGATATTATTAACCTATACCTCTGCCCTTTCTAAGGACAAGAACTTGCCGAAGGTGAAACTCTCAAAAGAGGACATCAATCTCATCTTCAATACAGTTCATGAAAACTTGGATTTGGCTGCACATGGAATAAGTTTCTACAGTCCAATTTACATATTGGAAGCAATCTCATCAATCTCTTCAATGGAATATAAAAAGATATTTGATGCCTTGGAAACAGACACTCAAGAAATCCTAATAATTGAACTAAATAAGAAATACCGATTCCTAGACGGAAAGATGAACAAAAAAAAGATACACTAATGACTTGGATAAAATTTACTCACACTGGTGGAACTTCATATCTTAATCTTGACCAGTACTATACTTTTGAGGAGACTGCACCCGCAGTTTTGACTTTCTATGATGCTGGTTCAGGATCGGCCACTAACTACACTTTCTCTTCAGCTTCTGCTTTGGCAACATTTGTTAAGAAACTTGAGAGCCTTTCTAGAGTAATTGATATTGATCAGTTATCTATACAAGCATGACATTAAAAGGAGTTCGCAAAATATTTGTCTTGGGTGATCTTCACCTAGGCGTAAGAAATAACTCGTTAGAGTGGTCGGAAATACAAAGCGATTTTCTTCTGGACTTTTTCTTAAAGAAAGTAGATGAAGAAGGATTTGATCCTGAACAGGACATACTCGTACAGGTAGGGGATTGGAATCACGTCAGAGAATCTACTAATACTAGAATCTATAAGCTTTCCTTGAAGATTGCTGAAAAGTTGACCTCCAAGTTCAAGAGAGGCGTTTTTGTGATCTTGGGAAATCATGATGTGTATTATAAAGATCGAACTGATACTCACTCACTAGAGGGATTTGATAAGATTTATGAAAACTTTCACGTATTCGAAGAGCCTGAGACACTGACGATAAACTCCCATCGATTCTTAATGATGCCTTGGGTGGAAAACTTGGAAGATCTCAAGAAAAAGGTTTCATCTAGACCAGCAGACTTTGTTTTTTGTCATGCTGACATCAAGGGATTTAGCTTGAATTCCTTTCAAAAGCTTGAACACGGCCTAGAGGGAAAGGACTTGAGTCCATTCAAGAGAATTTATTCAGGTCACATCCACATTCGACAAGAGAAGGGTAACGTGCTCTATGTCGGCACTCCATACGAGATGGACAGGGGAGATCGAGGAAACACTAAAGGCTTCTACGTACTAGACGTTAGCGGAAAAGAGGTTTCTGAAAAGTTCATTGAGAATACAGTATCCCCTAGACACGTAAAACACGACGTGTATGATCTTCTAAACTTAAACTTGGAAGAGATCGCTGAACTATTTAAGAACAACTTTGTGGATCTTACTATCGAGTCCTCTTTTTCTCAAAGATTTCCAATGTCTCAGTTTACTGAGATGATCAAGGATCTTGGGCATCGTCGAGCTGAATTTTTCTCCTATTCTAGAGAACAGCTTAAAAAGAACAGTGAGGTTGAGATAGATTCAAGCTATGAGTATAACATCTTTACAATACTAGATGAGAATCTTCGTGAAATGAACCTACCTGACAGTCAGGCATCTCTGATAAGCTCCACATTCAAGGAGATCTATGATTCTTTAAAAAACACTAAACAATACGATTAATGAGGTTACAGGAATTTTCTTATAAGAACATCATATCCTATGGAAACAAGCTTCAGACTTTTAAGTTTGATGACGGTCCTCGCCTCATTCTAGTGGAGGGAGAAAACGGTGCTGGAAAGTCTTCTATCAAAGAAGCTCTGACCGTTTCAATATACGGCAGATCAGCTATTCGAAAGATGAAGGATATTCCAAACTGGATAAATCGAAACGCTTACACTAACGTAAAATTCGTCACTAATTCAGGAGAATCTATCGAAATAGACAGAGGAATCGATCCAAATTTTAGTGACATCAAGATAAACGGTGCTCACTTCAATCTTCCAGACAAGAGAAAGGTCGATGAATTCATTGAGGAAGAACTAGTAAAGATCCCATTTACAGTCTTTTGTAATACAATCTCTCTTTCCTTTGATGACTTTAAGTCCTTTGCTAACTTAAGCAAGGACGATAAGAGAAAGATCATAGACCGAATATTTGGGATAGACATCCTAAGCGATATGCGAGCTAAGGTCAAGGACAAGCTTAGGGAAAACAAGTCAGAGCTTGACCTTCTTGAACTTGCGACTTCACGAAACGAATCAAATCTTTCTAATTATCGGGACCAGCTGGATTCCCTAAAGAATAGGCTTGCTAAAAAGAAAGAAGAACTCACTGAGAAGCTTCAAGCAGAGATTAAATCAAAAAAGAAAGAGGTAGACTCTGCACTACAAAAAAAGAACGATCACCAAACCAAGATAAAAGACAATGCTGCTCTGCTTACCAGTGCAAAACAGGACAGAGATAAGATGAAATCTTCTATTTCTGATCTTTCCTCTAAGTTAAATCTCTACTCAAAGAATAGGTGCCCTCATTGTCTAAATGACCTTCACTCTGACTCCTCAGTTGAGATAAAAGAAAAGATTGAACAGAAATTAGACGCTCTAAAAAAGAGTCTTCCTGATGCTCAGAAGAAGGTGGAAGATCTAGATGAGCTTGCGACTTCTCTTCTTTTTGATAAAGGCGATATCGATTCAGACTACTTCAATCGAAAGGCTGAACTGAGCGGATTGGAGAACTCACTCGAGGCTGCTCAGGAGACAGACAATCCGGAAGAAGTGTCTTCAATCACCAAGATCATAACTGATCTAGAGACTCAAATGAAGACTGATCAGAACTCCTCTTACTCTTTGACTGAATCTCGTAATCTTTATCTTAGGCTAGACGATCTCCTCTCTGATTCCGGAATAAAGAAATCAATGATCGACAAGATCATCCCTACCCTAAATAGTAGGATACTTGAGATTTCAGAAAAATTAGAATTTAAGTTTCAATTTGAGTTCAATAATGAGTTTGATCCGGTCATCACCTATTTAGGAATGCAGGTCTCACCAGACAGCCTCTCTAGCGGTCAGCGAAAAAAGATGAATCTAATCATCCTACTCGCTTTTATTGAGATCATCAAAATGAAACACAATCACATGAACGTGATGTTTTTAGATGAAATCTTTAGTTCTTTAGACAAGATCAATGTGTATAAAGCGATCGAGATCCTTAAAGAATACGCGATAAAATACAACATGACCATTTTTGTTGTGTCGCATGAAGCTTTACCTGAAGAGTTCTTTGATTATAAAATCATGGTGAATCAAGTAGATCATTTTTCTGAGATGGAAATAATTAAAATCTAATCGAATCTTTGTATATTTATTCAAATCGTGAAACTTTTTTACGATCACTGAATATAATATATAGCATGAAGACAAAGATTCACATCAATCAACATCATATTAGATCTAATAAGACCAGCGGTACTGATCTTCCTGTTGTGACTATAAAGCAGGGAAAGAAGAACACCTACTGCAATGAAGTGGAGATCATGGGACCTAGTAAAATAGTCTATGGTGGTCATGGGTGTGATGCAAAAGCTTTACTTAGTTGTGGAGCTAGAGTAATTATTGAGACTGAAAGCGAAATTAAAATACTAAGATAACATGATAATCTATCAATCAAGAGGATTTGCAGAAGTATATGAGGAAGCTCTTTACGATCTAATCAAGCATCCTGAGTATACTACTCAACCTAGAGACATGAAGATCAAGGAGAACTGTGACGTTGCTCTAGTAATTGAGGATCCTCTCTCTTGTCTATACACAAATCCAGAAAGGTCTTCCCAATCTAAATACATCGCTGCCGAGCTCCTATGGTATTTTATGGGCAGAAATGATGTTGAGTACATCTCAAAGTTTGCCAAGTTTTGGGAATCGATCAAAAACGATGATGATACTGTAAACTCATCGTATGGAAACCTTCTCTTTACTAACAAGAATGAGCATGGGTTAACTCAATATCAATGGGCATTAGAATCATTAGTTAAGGACAAGGATTCACGACAAGCGATCCTGCACTTTAACTTGCCTATCCATCAGAGATACGGTAATAAGGATTTTGTTTGCACAGTATATGGGATCTTTCAGATTAGGAACAATAAGCTAAACTTTACCGTTCACATGCGCAGCAATGACGTGATCTTAGGTCTTCCGACTGATGTTGCTTTCTTTGCGACTCTGCAGAGTCAGATGTTAAAACATCTAAGACACGAAGGTGGATATACTAATTTAGAGTTAGGCATATACACTCACATCGCGAACTCATTCCACGTTTACGAGAGACACTTTGATCTTGTTGAGCGAATGATCAAGCATAAGTTTGAGCCGGACTCAATTCCAAAAGTTGAGTGTAACTTAATTAAAACAGATGGCGCTCCGACATCAGCATTCAGTTACCTGTTTGATGTACAGGACAGGATCGTTGCAGCAACCGGCGATGACCTATTTGATTGGATCCTAACTAATTTGAACTCATGAAGAATCACATTAAAAGAATACTGATCACGATAGCTACGCTATCTTTAATCGCCTTAATATGTAACCTAACCTATGATTGGTCGGGACTGGACAAAAAGTTTGGAATGGAGTTCTCTTTCTTTCAATGGTATGCGATGGTGATACTCGCGAATCTACTCTTTCCAGGCAAAGACATTTTTAAACAACAAGAAGAAAAAAAAGATGACAACAAAGGACCTAAAATACCACGTGACATACCTTCGCATGGCCTCTGAGTGGGCATCACTCTCTTGCTGTAAGCGAAAAAAGGTAGGCGCACTAATCGTTAAGGACGGTACGATAATCTCAGACGGATTTAATGGAACTCCTAAGGGGTTTCCAAATGACTGTGAAGACGCAGACGGCAACACTCATTGGTATGTTCTACACGCTGAGGCGAATGCCATGCTAAAGGTTGCTCGCTCTACTCAAAGCACGGAAGGTGCGACCTTATATGTTACCTACTCTCCTTGTAAAGAGTGTTCAAAGATGATAGTCCAGTCTGGAATCAAGCGAGTGATCTATCGAGAGGAATACCGGGACCTTTCAGGAGTAAAGATATTAAGAGAGGCAGGAATAGATGTCGTTCAACTTTCAGTGTAATGGAAAAGAGAAACATGGACATAATATTTGTTAAAGACTATAAGAGCTTCATTCAGAACTTTGGACAGAAAGAAAAGGATAACTACGTTCTAAATGTGAGCAAGTTGATCAAAGATAAATTTAGCACAAAATTCATAGTCCCAAACAAAGTACAGTCATTTCTCTTAAATTATGAGATAAAAAAGCTGCTAGACAAGGCAATCACGCTAAAGAATGATAAGTACACAAAGATAGTTTACTTGAATTCAAACTTATCCGCTGCTACCATCCTAAACACAATAGATTTTATTGAGGATGAGTACTCAGATTTTAAGTTTTCTTACTTCTTAGTGAATTCAGAAGAGTTAGGAATTGAAGACCTTGGAGAGTCAGTCAAGATAATAAATGGAGATCAATCGTCTCCCCACTCGTCTCCTAAGTAGTCAACAACGTCTTCTACTTTGTCCTTCCAGCTTTCTGGAAAAAATCCAGCTTCAAACTCATCCCAATTAGGTTCTTCAGAATCCTCTTCTTCATCGTATTCATCTTCAGAATAACTCTCTTCGGGATACATTCCTGCATCCATCATGGCCGGTTCTTCGCTTGGATTCATTCCATACCCAAAATAGTCATCGCTAGGATTTGCACCGGCTTGAATGTTCTTTAACCATTTAAGGTCTTCTTTACTAGGCTGCCCAAACTCAGTAGGAAGCTCGGCAAGCATGGCTTTCATCTCCGCGTCCTCTTCTCCCTCTTCACCTGGGTTTGCGCCAGCCTCGTAAGATCTTAATTCGTCCTCAATCTCAGATAGAGACTTTTCCTCGTTGACGAATCTTTTGAATGATTCATATGATTTACCCTCACTAGTTGGATCGTATTCGATCACAGGAACAGCTGTCCTGTATGGGTCTGTATACTTAAATGGTTTCTTGTTCTCCTGCTTGTAGACCAAATCGTGAGTCATTGCCTTGTAAGTAGGATTGTACACCTGGTTAGAGAATGCAGGATCCCTTTCAACAGTTCGTTGATAATCTGCTAATTTAGGATTCTTGTTGATCTTTCTTCCTCTTTCGTCCCTTAGGGCGATCGCAGAAGAAGGACCTCCGAATCCAGGTTTCTTTAGATCCATGTAGTTATCAAAATCCATGATGTCTCTACGATGAGCGTTGAACATTTCCATCCTCAATCTTAATTTTTTATACGATAATCTCGCCGATTCTAGTTTCTCGCCAGTAGTCAGCTCGATATGTTGCACTAACTCCAAAAAGAGTGGTTCCTCCAGCATAATCTAGAGAAAGCTCACTCAGCTTAGTCGTCGGAAACACGGATGGAAACTTCCATTCTCTAAAGATGTCTCCTCGTTTGTTGAATACCACACATGCGATCTCACCAACATACTCTCTCTTGAGTCCTTGTGAACCCGTTTGAGGGTTGTACATGATATCGTTCCATGCTCTAAGGATGTTGTAAACGTATGCGTCGTTCTCCTCGTTCAAGTTGACTGTGAAGTCTATCACTAGATCAGCAGTCGTCTTGTCAGGAACTGCTCCAGCGTAGCTTCTACTAGCGAACTTATACTTTTGTTCAACCACTGTACCTGATGACTGGATCTCAGGCAAACCTGTGATCTTGGTCACGTGTTCTACTAAAAGAGCAACATTCGGCCCTCCGATCACTGCCGGCGGAGTTATTACCACCTCAAATTGGTTCTGATATATGGGTTCGTAGTAGTTAACTGCTGCTACTGAATTGGTCCAATACGGTAAACCTGCCATTTCGTAATGATTATTTTAGTTATTTATTCGCGGAGAAGGCGGATTCTCATCAGCATCCTCTTCTTCCTGTTTAGTCTCTAGCTCTTCTCCCTCTTCTGGTTCTTCTACTGGAGTCGTCTTATTTAGATCAGGCTCAAATAGAGAATCAAAGTTGATGGTTGACTTGATTGCCACCTGAGACGAACGATTTGAATAAGTGTCGATCTGCACGGCGTCTCCTTTGAATTCCAATGATAAGGAAGGTAGAATAGTCTTGAATATCTGCTCATTCACGTTCTCAATCGGATCGTACACGATGATCTTAGAGATCGGTGGCTCACTCTTTTCGTCAATGATAAAGTTGTTAGTGAGTCCGCCAGACACAGCCACACTGAAGCCCTCCCAGCTGTTTATCTCAGCTCCATCCAAGGTTGTCACCATTCCAGTAGAAAGCTTAAGAGTCACTCTAGGATTACCTGAATCTATACCGCTAGTCGAGACCTCACGTAAGACAGTTCGATTTGTGGTGAACCTCACGCTGAATCTAGTTCCACTAAAGTATCGATCATTTAATTCCTTTCTTTGGGCTGCAGTCAGGTAAGTTGTTCTTGCGGATTCTCCTATAGGTTTAGGTAATCCTTTTTGTCCAGGATTTAGTTGGTCTTGGCCCTTGTCTAATTGAGGCTGACCTTGATCCAATTGACCTTGACCGGCATCCAATCCTTCTTGTCCTTTACCCAATCCTTTTTGAGGTTCAGGCAAACCTGGTACTTCAGGATTCTTAGGTTCTTCGGGTTCTTCGGTTTTTTCAGGTTCAGTCTCCGGAGGCAAAGGTTCTCCTGCAATCACTGCTTCGAAAGCCGCAGCATAATCAGGATTGATCCTTTTCTTGATCTCCTCGTTTGCCAAGTCAATCTTTCTCTTTAGGAGATTTACCTCGCTTAGGATAACATAGGTCAGGGTAGCATAGCCTTCTTGAAATTTCATGTCAGGAAAGGCGTCCACTTGATGTAGCCTAGCCGAAACATCCTTCTGGTCAAAGACGGTTTCTCCGTCAACTATTGCCCACAAAAGGTCATAGCTTAGGATTGCCTGGAAGATGAATCCTCCGTCCCTAAGTCTGATTTCGTCTGATTCTGCCTCAAATATGCTATCCATTACTTGCGATCTCTGACTCGTTTATAGTTTTTCCAAAGCTCATTATAGATATTACATGAGGCGCCTAAGAAGTTGATGATTCCAACAAACTTCTTTTTTTCTTCGCCCTCCATGTTAGCGACCTTTACTCCAATCTTCTTGGCGTCATTAACTGTGAGTTCCTCGTCCTCGTCCTTACCTACTAACTTCTTTAGATCGCCCTTCTTTTCTAATAGAGCATATCTTTGAAAGCTTGTGATTGCTCTCTTCATCGGTTTAGATTATTTACGTTTTCCTCCGCCTACGATGTTCTTGTTCTTAGCCGTAGTCATGTACTGCTTAGTGTACTTATCGATGTGTGGAGTTCCTTTACCTTTAACTGGTCCTTCAATCAATCCTTGGTTGATCTTCATAGATCCATTCTTATCGTTTGCAGAAACGTTTGCTTTTCCACGGTACCCGCTTTCAGCCTTTTTGAATGCTGCCATAAACTGGTTGTAGTTCATAACTGGATTTGCCATTGTTACTTAATTTTTTTATTATTTATCTTACTTTAAAAGAAAAAACCGAAAATGTCTTGACATAATCTAATCAGATATTCTAAAAATAAAAAACCCCACTTTATCAGCGGGGTTTTTATACTTTATTTAAAAATTTATCCCTTAGGAAAAAATTGCTTTTTTAATTTAACTGCATACGCAACAGCGTCTGTCGCGGCCTTTTTAACTTCTGCATCTGTTCCATTTGGCCATCCAAATTCCTTCTTGTTTTTATTGCCATCTGAGTAAACAACATATTTCCAAGGATCAGTTAACTTTGAGTTAAGAAAAAGATTGACTCCTGTATTATGATCAGGATAACAAAAGTATCCCTTACCATATGATGAAAATCCAGACACATTTGGTTCATCAATGTATTTGAATCCAGCTGCAGCCATTCCTGGTTTTACAATTTGACCAAAGTGATCAAAATCCTTAACTCGCTCCATTTCAGCTTCTTCAGATTCATGAAGCTTACGCCAATTACTAAAATTTAAAACATTTCCCATATTTTAAAAATATTTTTTATTATTTATCTTTTTAAAGGAGAGATTTTTATAGTATAATAGACTTAACTACATAAATTAAACGCCATGAAAAAGTTAGTAATTCTTTTAGTTCTATTGGTTTTAGCCGCTAAAGCCTTCTCTCAAACGATCACAATCGATGTTAAAGAAGCACAGTCTTACATTGATATAGGTCAGACCGACTTCCAAAGCGTTCTTGATGAACCTGATTGGGAAGACTTTCCTAGAACAACTAACTGTCGATATGTGATCGATTTACAGGACAGCACTTCAACCTTTTACCGAGATGGAAAATTCGTAAGTGAGGTAAAGATTGACTATACTGAAGTATCTCCAGGTAAATACGTGATGACTACATACGACACTGCTGTTGAGTCTCACCGCTCATCAATATCAGCACAAATGGTATTGGATACTAACGAGAAAACCGAAGAGTTTTTGTACAGCTACTATGACTTTATGGACGATAAGACGTATGTCGACATCCTAACTAAGTTCACGATAGTTCGACCTGTATAATATCTCTAAAGACAAGAAAAGCTCCTCAATTGAGGAGCTTTTTTAGTTTTATAAGGAAAGTAATTAAGGCTTTTGAGTAGGAGTTGCCTTAGCTCTTTCCGTAGCAAGAAAATTACTTAGGAGAGAATGATCCTTTGAATACTTAACGTTGCCGTCTCCTCTAGGAACTCCGAAAGCTGCCGCAGCGTTACCGCCAGCCTCTCCAAGTTCTTTTTGTGAGATGATCGTCGCGATCCCTGCTGCAATCTGAGCCGCGTCACCATCGTTTGAAGGTTCTGCTCCAGATTGCACATCTAATTCATAATTTTTATCAGGTCCAATAGACATGATTTGTGACCATGAGCCATGACCTTTTAACACAACATCTCCGGCTAAATACTGAACACCATTCTTATAAACCAACGCTCTTAATACTCCGTTTTCTGCAGAGAATATCGCTTTTATGGTATTCACCTTTTTAGATTTATCAGCAGGGTCGAGTGAAGTCTTAAAGCTAATCACCTTGTAAGGTTGTCCAGTCTGTAGACCCATTTGTGTTGTGGTACCGGTAGTGGTTCCTACCATAGTCGTTAGTGTTTCAGCCTTTCCAGAATTTGTTCCAATTCGATTGAACGCTTTTGCGCTTTGTTCAGCTACAAATTGAATCTTATCAAGAGCTGCAAGATCAGCTGGAGTCGAACCTGTACCGGTCTCATCAGACTCGTATACTCTATACCAATTTCTAAAATTTAAAACGTGTGACATACTAAAAATCTTTTTTGTTATTTATCTTTAAAAGTTAGCAACTTTTTTAGTATAATAGACTTAACCACATAAATTAAACACCATGAAAAAGTTAGCAATCATCTTGATCTTATTAGTAGTAGCATTCGAGTCTTTCTCTCAAGTTCAATATGTAGAATCTTCAAAGTTAGATTCCCTAGTTTGGCATCGAATCAACTCTTACCTAGTCTCACTGGGCAAGACTCCAATCAAACACTTTGAGGACAGTCTCTCTCGAGAATACAGTTATGAAGTCACTAGAGTAAATGCTGACGCTGAGATGATCGCCCACAGCAAGAACGTAGGATTGGTGACCACTGCTGAGTGCATCTATCAAGAGACTCACCGAGGCATGAATAGCGAGTTACAAGTGATGATTGATAAAAAAGAATATGATAAGATAGCAAAGCTTATCGTTGACTCTTGGATCGCTTCTGAGACCCATCGAAACCTGATCTCAATAAACAATTATGCTGCGACTACTGTGACTACTGTCCTGAAATACGATAAGACCGGAAAGATCGCATCAGTCACCGCATCATGGCACGCAATCGACGATCCTAAGATCTGGACCACACGCAGCGGATATGTTTTTCGACCATAACAAAAAAGGAGAGCAATTGCTCTCCTTTTTCTATTTTAATAAGTAAGTATTATTTCTTACCTACTGGCCTCTTTGCGCTAAAGTAATAAACTAGACATTCCATTGCTTCTTTACCTCCTCTAGTAGAACCTGCAGTAGCAGTACTTCCAACTTTAGTTCCAACCTTTTCGATCTTAGGTTTTTGCTCGTTTGTTGCCAAGTTCAAGTCAACGAATCGACCGTTATTGTTAGGTCCTCCGGTAGATGCGATCTTCCACGTGATGGTGTAATCTTGGAAACCTGCATGACCTTGACCTGCCAATTGAGTGTTTAGCTCAGTCATGAAAGAGACTCCTCTGTCGTATGCTAATTTCTTGTTTTTAGCAGAGTCAGTTGTTCCTACTCCAGGATCAGTTGTTCCAGTAGTTACATCGTAACTCTTTTCCCAACCCGTAACGTTTTTGATCGCGCCGTATTCTGGGCTTGCTGAAGATATCAAATTAAATCCTGTAACAGTCTGGCCTTTAAACTTCTCAAGAATAGTCTTAGCAAGTTCTGCTACTTGCGTCTTACCTGCAGCAGTTAGGATAGATGATCCTACTTCAAATCCTACGTCTGCTTGAGTCTTATCTGCACTCACTCCTGCTGTAACTTTAGTCACATCAGTCTCAGTTCTAGTTGTAGTTGATCCTGAAGTGAGCTGAGGAATAAAGAAGATCACAGGATCATCGACTCCTCCTGCTCCTGGAGTCAAGCTAATATCGAAAAATCCATCTGTGAAGTTATCTTCCTTCCCATTATACTGACCTGTGCTTGATCCAAATGCCTTTGATTTTATGTTATATGAATTCATCGCTCTGATTGCATGTTCATATGACATGAATGCGTCATCGCCAACATTTCTTGCACTAATTACGCTGCCGCCAAAATACCAATCGCCTTTAGATGCGACATAACCTTCGTCTGGAGTAAATTTTACAGTATATCCAGCATCAGTGAATGATATTGAATTTGGGTCAAGCATTTCAAATTCTTTTTCAGTAAACTGACCGGTAGCCGCTGTTAATAGCGTGGTTAGCAGAGTTGCTCCTACTTTTTCTATACTGCCGGCTTCAAGATTACCTCCATATTCTGTTACTGTTGATCCGCCGAGCAAACCAGAATGGCCTCCATTTTGATTAGAGATGCTCTTTAGTGAATTTGCAATTTTAACAATATTTTGATTCTTATCATTAGCTGCAATAAATCCTCTTGCAAAGCCCCCATCAAAGATGATGTCCCTTAGATCAAGTTTATTAGCAATAGTAAGCTCTTGCTTAGGTAGCATCGGGTCGTTCTTTCCCTCAAAGATGGCAGCTTCATGTACAGCTCTCCACTTCTTGTAATTTAAAATGTATCCCATTTTTTAGTTAGTTTTTAGTTATTTATTCTTTAAAGCGGTCAAATTTTTTAGTATTTTATCTAATATGCCAGAATTAGCAGAGATAAAGATAATGGCGGACTACATCAATAAAGTCTGTCAGGAGAAGGATTTTACGAGCATCTCTTTCTCGGAGAGCGCACAGAGTAGAAAGTTAGGAATCACTCAACCCACTGACCTACAGATATTTAGGATTTCAGCTGAGTCTAGGGGCAAGGAGCTCATGCTCAGTCTCATTCAAGGAGGCGAAGTCTTTATGAAGATCTCCTTCTCAATGGGAATGTCGGGTCACTGGAGAGAGGTTCCTCCAGGATTTGAGCCTCCTAAGCACACGCATCTCCTATTTAATTACATAGGATTCGGATCCTTGTGCCTAGTTGACGTACGTCGATTCGCCAGATGGAAAGTAGTTGAAGACTGGTCCCAAAACCGTGGGCCCTGTCCAGTACACGATTTTACTGAGTTCAAGCACAACATCCTAGGAAACTTAGAGAAGCGAGAGTTTAATAAACCAATCCATCTTGTGCTCATGAATCAAAAGTATTTTAATGGAATAGGAAACTATCTCCGAGCCGAGATCCTCTTTCACGCCGATCAGGACCCTTTCATGGACGCTCGTACCGCTCTCTCAACAAATCCCGCAATCATTGAGCTTTGCGAAAGGCTTCCTAAAGAAGCATACGTTCTTGGAGGAGGTCAGCTAAAGGACTGGGAAAACCCATTTGAGGCCCCAGCTGGAGGATTTAATGAGTGGATGCAATGCTACGGTCGATCCAACCATATTGTGGACAAGAACGGTCGAACCTTATGGTATCATGATTCCCAAGTCAAAACCAGTTAGGATTCTAGAGTTCTATACTATGTCTTAAACTTTTACCATGATTAAACGATTGATTAGGAAGAGATTGACTCGAAGAGAAAAGATCATCACACAAGTATGTTGTATTCAGATCTTAGATGCAATGAAAAAGAGGGAAGCTGAGCTTAGTGATATCGAAAGAGAAGTCCTTCCTGAGATAGAGATGATAATCAAAAAACTCGAAGTAAAATAATGAGTGAAATCACACTGGGCTTTGAGCCTCGCCCACAACAGGTTCAGATCCTGGACTTTGTGAAAGAATCCATCAAGGATAAGAAAAAATTCATCATGATTGACGCTCCCACTGGAGTAGGCAAGTCATATGCGGCCATCATGATCGCGGACTGGTACCGAAAGGAAATCACCAAAAAGGCCAAGGTAGACATAGTCACAAATACTAAGATCTTACAGGATCAGTATATTAAAGACTTTGAGTTTGCTGCAAACCTAAAGGGTAAGAACAATTATTGGTGTCGTCGTCAGGGTATGGGCTGCGGAGATGCACAGATCATAAATAAAGCAAACGAGAACAAGTGCGAGCCCTGTCCACACAGGATGGCCCAGTCCAAGTTTCTACGCAGCCCCTTGAGTCTCACTAACTTTCACCTCATCACTACCTACTCGATGTACTCGCCTGAGATGATGATCCAACGCAAGTCTAGGTTACTCATAATCGACGAGGCACACGCCTTTGAGGAGACCTATTGTGACTTCATCTCTTCAGTCTATTCTGAACGTAGCATCAGGTTACTAGACGTCTGGAGAGACTGGATGGAAAAGGACTTAGATGGAATCACCTCTCTCAACGAGCTTTCAGAGTGGACTAGAACAGTCCTGGTTCCATTACTCGCACAGAAGGCTGAAGAGTTACTAAGCGAGGCTAAGGAAACTCGAATAAAGAAGAAAAAGATAGACTTGATCAAGAAAGCCGACCATGTCGACAAGTCGATGTGTAAGTATAACAGGTTCGTCAATGATAAGGAAAACTACAAGACTAACTGGACTTTTGAAAAGGACTTAGATCAGCATGGCAAGACTAGAATCTTAGTCGAACCTATCTGGGGAAACATCTACCTAAAGGACATGTTTTGGAACCAGTACGATCATGTGATATTCATGTCAGGTACGCTACTTGATAGGGAACTTATCTCATTCATCATGGGAGTCAATGAAGAAGAATCATCTTACATGGCTCTTCCATGTCCGTTCAAGGCTGAGAAGAGACCTGTGATCTACTTAAAATTCGGCAAGATGTCCTATTACCATAAGAAAGAGACCTTTGCTAGAGCAGTGCCGGTGATCTCTAGGATACTTGAGAAAAACCATGAGGTAAAGGGAATCATCCACACTGCAAACTACGAGTTTAGTAACTGGATCAAGGCCTCAATCAAGGACAAACGACTCATATTTCACGACTCGGCCACTAGAGAGAAGTCATTAGAGAATCACCTTACTTCCAAGTTAGAGACTGTCCTAGTCTCTCCGTCAATGATAAATGGAGTCGACTTGAAGGATGAACTCTCCCGTTTTCAGGTGATCCTAAAGGTTCCCTTTCCTAACCTAGTGAGCACCAAGATCAAGAAGAGGCTTGAATCCAAGCCAGAATGGTACAATTGGAAGACTCTAGTCGACCTCTTACAGGCATATGGTAGATCAATTAGAAACGACGAGGACTGGGCAGAAACGTTCATCTTAGACGAATGCTTCGATCAGGTGTTAAATAATAAAACGGTGCCCAAATATTTTTTAGAGGCACTAAAAATTAAAAAGCTAGGAAACAAGGCATGAAATACTTAAGAATAAGTTATCCACAGCTTAGAACAGAGGTCTTGTCTGGGCTTACTATCTCAACTGCGCTGGTTCCTGAAGCAATCTCATTTGCTCTACTCATTGGAGTGTCTCCAACTGCTGGTATATGGGCAGCCTTCTTCATGGCATTATCCACTTCCCTTTTTGGAGGCAGGCCTGCCATAATAAGCGGTGCGACTGGCGCGACTGCAGTCATACTAGCGGCCCTTGTTTCTCTTCATGGAGAAGATAATCTATACCTTGCTGTGATTTTAGCTGGAGTGATCCAGTTAATCTTGTGGATTAGCGGAGGTTGGAAAGTATTCAAGACGGTTCCTAAGATCGTAATTTCCGGATTCCTAATTTCACTATCGATACTAATACTTCAAAGTCAATTCAAGTATTTTAAGATAGGTGGACTTTCGAGTATCCAACAGGTAATAATGGTAGGGATAGTTGTAGTATCAGCCGGCTCAATGTATGTTTCCAGTAAAAGATTCAAATTTCCTCCAGCAATCGCCGCAATATTGATGGGATCAGTTCTTAGTTCTTTCTTTGCTCTTCCTCTAATACAGGATCTTTCTGCTATATCAAATCGTTTACCTGAATTAGTCACTCCATCAGTTTCATTAGAGTCTTTATTACTAGTCTTGCCGTATTCATTAGGTATGGCAATTTCCGGTCTTACTGAATCTCTAATCGCAGTAGATGAAGTCTGTCATAAACTAGGAACCCCAAAGGGAAAAGATCCAAAGTCTAAAGAAACCTTTGCTCAAGGCATAGGTAATATAGTGAGCGGCTTTTTTACTTCAATTGGAGGCTGTGTCCTCGTAGGTCAGACTAATTTAAACGTCGCAGCTGGCGCAAAATATCGAGTATCATCCCTAATTGCGAGCCTAGGTCTCTTATTGATCATACTCATTTTTGGAAAGTATATTCAGCTAATTCCTTTAGCTGGACTCATAGGAGTAATGATAATTGTAGTCTATGAAACTGGCGATTGGTCAAAACTTAAGGATAAAAATAGAGTAAATATAGCAACTCTTATCGTGACGATAGCCGCTTCGCTAATCACTCACAATCTTGCGGTAGGAGTCTTGTTTGGAAGTATCACATACTACGCAATAAAAAAGTTAGTAAAGAATAATGGCAAAGAAAAAGATCGAGGATAAGTATCAAAAGCTAACAGATACTGAACACGTTCTTCTTAGACCCTCAATGTATATCGGATCAGTTGCGATCCACACCGGTGAGCAGCACTTATATGACGGTGAAAAGGTCTGGATAGAAGAAGTCAATTACAATCCAGGTTTCATAAAGATATTTGATGAGATCGTCTCAAACTCAGTTGACGAACACAGAAGAAATCCAAAACTAAACGAGATTAGAGTCACAATCGACCTAGATAAGGCCCATATCTCTATTTGGGACAACGGTGGAATCCCAGTTGAGAAACATAAGGTCCACAAGGAATGGATCCCAGAGATGATCTTCTCAAACCTTAAGGCAGGATCCAATTTTGATGACTCAGAGCAGCGCACAGTCGCTGGAACCAATGGAGTAGGGTCGACTTTAACTAACATATTCAGTAAAAAGTTCACGGTTTCAACCTGTGACGGCAAGAATCGCTTCGATCAGGTCTTTACTGATAACATGGGTAAGAGGACTGTTGCCAAAGTATCCCCAGCCAAGCGAGGATTCACAGAAATCTCATTCTTTCCCGACCTAGAGCGTTTTAAGATGAGAAGGATCGACGAAAAGTCCTTTGGAATACTCTTTAAACGTTGTTTGGACCTAGTTGCATGTAACAATAAGCTTACCCTAAAGCTAACTAAGATTCTGGACGGAAAAAAGAGCGATTTTGTGCTTAAATTTAAGAGCTTTGAGGAATATATTGCTCTCTACTCGCAAGATTACTTCTTTGAGGAGACTAAAGATTGGAAAATAGGTTTTGCAAGGTCAGAAAACGGCTTTCAAAACGTAAGTTTCGTCAATTCTGTTCATACTAAGGACGGCGGAACTCACGTTGAGTACATAACCAATCAGCTCATAGCCCAACTGAGGGAAATGATCAAGAAGAAACATAAAGTAGACGTAAAACCTAGCGATATTCGTAATCATCTCTATGTTTTTATCGATTCTACGATAGTAAACTCATTTTTTAGCTCCCAGACCAAGGAAAAGCTCATCACTGAGGTCAAGGATTTCGGAACCAAGCATGAAGTTACTGATAAGTTAGCAAAATTAGTGTTTAAGTCCGAAATAATCCAATCTGTGCTAGACTGGGTGGAGAAAAAGGCCCTAGCTCAAGAAAGAGCTGAGCTTCGAAAGCTAAATAAGGACTTAGACAAGACAAAAATCCCAAAACTGATCGACGCACAGAAAAAAGGTGATCGTGGACCTTGTATTTTAGGAATCTACGAAGGATTAAGTGCAGTATCAGCAGTTCGTAAGTTTAGGGACACTCAGACAATAGGTGCTTTCCCTCTAAAGGGTAAATTCATCAACGTAAGTGAGATGAAGAGCTCCGAAATCATTAAAAACGACGAAGCTGTGCAACTAATGGCCTCACTTGGACTAAAACTAGGAGAAGAGCCTAAAGGATTACGATACGGTCGCATCTATATCTATACTGATGCGGATCCAGACGGTAGCCACATCGCTGCAACCCTAATAAACTTCTTCGATCGCTTCTGGCCGGAGCTTTTTGAGCAAGGTAGGGTCTACAAGGTGATGACTCCTCTTGTAGTGGCTAAAAAGGGTAAAGATTCCCTAAACTTCTACACCAATGAGGAGTTTGACGCTTGGGAGAAGAAAACCAAGACCTCAGGTTGGGAGATTGAGTACAAGAAGGGACTTGGAGCCCTTGAGGACGCAGAATACGAAGAAATAATAAAGAATCCTTACTTAGTACAGATAAAGAACGATAAGGATTACAAGGGATCGCTAGAATCTTGGTTTGGGAGAGATTCTCAACCTAGGAAGGAAAAGATCCTCGGAAATAACGAAGAGAGATGAAATATCATAATGAACACCAAAGAGCTCCCAAATTTATCCTTATTTGGGTCATAATCCTAGTTGGATTCTTCGCTGGAATGACAGCAATCATCTCAACCGCAATAAAATAGAGAAGAATGGCAAAACCCATCATAAAAACAGTAACTGACTACTTAGACAACGATTATAAGGAATATGCAGTCTATGTTGTCGAAGAGAGAGCAATACCTTCAGTGATTGACGGGTTCAAGCCCACTCAACGTAAGGTGATATTCATTGCCAATAAGGTATGGAGAAACGGGAGTGAGAAACCACTAAAGATATTTCAGTTAGCCGGTAGAGTCGCAGCAGACGCCTTTTATCACCATGGAGACGGATCCTTAAACTCTGCGATCATTGGAATGGCTCAAAGATTCAAAAACTCTATGCCTGTCCTAGAAGATATTGGACAGTTCGGTTCTTTGCGATCGCCGGAGGCGGCCGCTCCTCGATATATCGCAACTAGATTACATAAGAACTTTAGACTTCTATACAAGGACTTTGAGCTTCTTGAATCTAGACACGAGGAGGGCAATGAGATCGAACCTAAATACTTTTTACCCATAATTCCTACTGTTCTCCTAAATGGAGGTAGCGGAATCGCAGTCGGCTTCTCAACCAACATCCTAAATAGAAACCCTTTGCACCTAATTGATGCCTGCTTAAAGTCGCTGGAAGGTAAAAAATATACTGAGCCTGCACCATGGTATCAGGAATTTAGAGGAACATGTCAGCTATTAGATACTCCTGATGCTAAGTTCTCATGGCTATTTTCAGGCAAGTATGAGGTAAGGAACACATCCACTGTCACGATCAGCGATCTTCCTCCTTCCGTTACCTATGAGAAGTTTGATCAATATCTAATAGATCTTGAGGATTCTCGTAGGATTGTGAGCTATGAAAACAACTGTAAGTCGAACATAAGTTATACTATAAAGTTCAGAAGAGAGGACCTAAAAGCTCTTTCTGATTCTTCCAGGCTAAACCGATTCCTAAAGATGGAGGAGAAGCAGACTGAAAACTTCACAGTATTAGATGAGTTCGGCAAGCTTAAAGTATTTACTTCAGCCAGTGAGATCATTGAGTATTTCGTCAGCTTTAGGCTCTCTTTCTACGATAAGCGTAAGCAGTACCTAATAGACAAAGCAGAACAAGAATTATTAGTCCTTTCAAACAAGGCCAGGTTCATCAAGGATATTATTGATGGCAAACTAAAGGTGAACAATGTTCCTCGTAAGGAGATAGTTCTGTATTTACAGACTGCTGATTTTGATGAGGTAAACGGATCGTATCAGTATCTACTTTCTCTTCCTATCTATACTCTTACTAAGGAGACGTATGAGGAATTGATCGAAGCTGAAAAGCAAAAAATTGAGGAAATCACTAGGCTAAAAGCGATGGAACCTAAACAAATGTATAGGGAAGATTTACAAGAATTGAAAAAAGCCCTACAAAAGGAGTATAATAACTAAAATATGGCAGAATTCTCAAAACAATACTGTGAAAGAAAGTTTCCTGAGATGCCAGGAGACTTTGATATCCTGGAAATGGCTAAGGATCTTTCTAACGGCAACTATGTTCCCATGATCTGTGAGGGTTATGGATTCATCGCTATAGGTAAGGACGAGACTGGATCGATAGTGCTCGCATTTCCTGAAGATTCTAACCCGACTCCATCAGCGATTTGGAAACCTTATGAGGAAGTCGTAGTTTAATAGAAAAACTTAAACGATGAAGCTTCTTACTTTACTTACTTTTTTCACAAGCATGGGTATAGCCTTATCCCAGGAACCCATCATAAATGATTATGTCGTGGCTACGCCAGACAGATCTAAAGTCTGGATAATAAACAATCCGACTGGTCAATTAATATACGACAACTGGCAACAGAATCCAGAATACAATGGAATTAGGCCAAGTGTTGCCCTAGTTGAGGACCTGGAACCATATCGTAGGAGGGTAAAAAAGATGACTAAAAATTCTAAAAAAAGCAAATAATATGACTATTGCACAAGCATTAAAAGAAAAGAACAAAAAGGTGACTAAGTTATCTAGTATGTGGGACAGACTTCAGCGTTACAACGTGGTGAATGAGGGAGAGGCTAAACCGTATACTAGCGAAAATACTTGGGAGGAGATCAATCGATTAACTAGCGAACTGATAGAATTAAAGACTAGAATTCATGCGGCGTCTGAGCCTGTTCGAGCTAAGATCTTTATGCTTTCTGAACTAAAGAGCAAGGCACAACGACTAAAGGGTATGAACACAAACAATGGAACCTATAGAGATCGTTATTCTGAAACAACTATCTCACAAGTAGCAGAGTTTGATGTGCTTTGGAAGGACGGAATGGTTGAACTTATCGAAATGGAAATAGAAACTATTCAGGAAGAACTAGATAAGTTTAACCATACAACGAACATCTAGGGCGGGCCCAAGACTAGGGAGCGGACTATTAGTATGTGAAGCAGCAAAGCTTTGTACAACTTCTAGACTTTAAAGGATGTTAGATGGTGATTGTGAGGGTCAAGATTCAAGATTCATAATGGTTCAACACTCTTCTGTCAAACATCAAAACTCTGGATTACTTTTAGACCATCACTTTTCACGGGCTTGCCCTCCTATATATAGAAGAAGAGGATCTTTCGATCCTCTTCTTTGTTATAATATGATTTCTAAGATCTTTTCAGCGACGCTAATAAATTGATCACTAGTTAATACTGGTTCTCCAGGCTGAGTCGAAACTAATGCATACACGATTCTGCTTCTATCTGAGATTCCTATTACTGCATGATCATCGTTATCGTTACTATCTCCTCCATCGTCGTCTTCAAATTCGTGAGTTATGCCATCCGAACTTCCTGGAATCAAGATCAGGTGATTTATCGTAGGGTCTGTGTCCAATGGATCTTCCAAATTAGTCTTATAGAAAAGGGTCCAGCCAGGTATGACTTCTTCAATTGATCCGCCATTAACCGTGTCTTCATCTGAACCTACATTACCTGTTATCGAAAATTCTGATACTGATGTATTGTCAGCAACCATCACAAAGAGTCCAGGATACATGTTTGTGAAGTACTTTGATCCTGGTCCAAAGTAAGAGTTTCCGTCGCTTACTATACCATCCATTGGAGGACTTGTGTATTCGTTCTCATCATCTTCATTATCAGCCTGAGTGTGAGTGTACGGTATGCTGGTTGCTGCTAATGGATTATCCTCGTCTATCCCACCTTCTTTAATGATATCATACAGATTAGTCAAGTTAGTGTTCAAGTAGTTTCCACCGTCGTACATATCGTCTCCTCCGTCGTTTATTCCTGGCAAAGGATCGCCAGTCTCCCCGCTCGTAGTGTAATCGTCCCAAAAAAGATAGATGTTCGGCACAAGAGCAGTGATTTCAGAATACTTAGCATTCAATTTACTTAAAGCTAGATCTATCCACTCGCTAGTTTGGATTCTGCTGCCGCCTCCTACTCCTCCTTGAGCTTGAAGTCTCATGCGCATTGCTTGCTCATATAGAGCCTGTTGTTCAAAGAAAGATCGCAAGTCCTTTTGTTCTCTGCTCTCTTCTCCCCAATTTATAAATGACATAATAAAAGATTATTTTAGTGTAAGCAAGTATTTTAGCTTATTTACTGCAGCAAGCAGCTCATCTCTCAGGTTTAAGAGATCACTATCTCGTTGAGGATTTAACTGATTATTAAGAGACAATAGGAAATCTGTAATAGTCTCTAAGAACTCATCCTGGTTCATCTCGCCGATGTTTGATAAGATAATTTGATCATCCTTTTCTACTGCAAGACGTCCATATTTTCCCATGTATATCTCTACGAAATCATCAGTCAGAGCGCTAAATGTATCGTATGCTTCTCCATATGCTTGGTGTCGTGCGTAGGATTGGGTCTGCCAGTGTAGTACTTTAAACTGTGACTGTATGCCCAAGAACATTGATATGATTGTCATCTTGTGAGTTTTTATTATTTATCTCTATAAACAAAAAAAGAGGACTCTTACGAATCCTCTTTCTATATTTGCTTTTATTCAGATTAGCTGAATGAAGGAGCAACACCACCAGTAAGAACTGCGATATCACCTTGGATATCCATGTTCACATACTGAGTTTCAGGATGCCATCCACCCTCTGTGATCGCGTAACGAGATTTCATACCGATCTTAGGAGAGAATGTTCCTTCAGAGATAGTCTGAAGAGATTCAGCCATGATGTACGGCATGAATTTAACTCCAGGCTCCTCGTCTGCACCTTTACGTCCGATACAGATTCTTGGATCTCCCCAAGATAAGTTAGGATCAACGTAAACTTGTACACCGTAAACTTTACCAGCTGGGTAAAGGTTACCTGCAACACCGCCCATATCAGTAGGTACAGTTGCAATAGAGTAACCAGCAACGTCAGCCAAAGCAGAAGCAAGGCGACCGTTGGTTACCATGAATGTACCAGCACCGAAACGACCTCTGTGGTAGATTAGGTTAGCAAGTTCAAGAACTTTAGTAACCAATCTTCTTTGCAATGTAGAAACGTTTTCGAATCCACCTGCACCAGCAGCTAGGTCAAGAGTAGTGATTCCAGCACCCTCAACTAGCGCGATCTCACCGTTGTGATAATCAGCCAATTGGAATACTCGGTCAACCAATCTCTTATTGATAGATTGAGCAAGCTCGTTAACTGCTACGTTCTCTAACATAGAGATAACGTCGTAGTTCCAAACTCTGTTCAAGTCTTGGATCTGCTCAACAGTTGCAGAGATTGATACTTGATCAGTCTCAGCTTCAACGAACTTAGTGAACATTCTAAGACCCATTTGACGGAACTTAGAGTTCTCACCAGCTTCTCTCTTCATTGATCCAGGAACGTTTCCTGTACCAGGAAGGTAAGAACCATTGAATTGGCTGCTAGTTGAAGATGTACCAGCATCCCAGTAATCAGCATCAGAAACTGATGTGAAACCAGAAATGTGGTTCTCTAAAGCAGAAACCAACTGAACGTTAGCTGGAACAATTGCAGCAGAAGTATCACCAGCAATAGTGAAAGTAACACCATTCAACTGAGTTGCAAGAGAATCACTAGTTCCATCGTCTTCAAGGATACGAACAATTGCCGTTCCGTCTACACGAGAGAATCCAACGAAATCTGCAGATCCACCCCAACCTGCACCACCGGGAGTAACAGCGTCACCCGCAACAGCACTGTTGAAAGTAGAGTAGTCAAAACCTACAAGTTTAACCAAGTAAGGTTCGAACTCAGAACCAGAAGTACGACCTCCAGCATATAGATAATCCAAGTAAGGAAGGAATCCAACTGGAGAATCCATAGGGATAACTGGAACTAGGTCGAAACCAATAGTTTTTGCTGCTACTTGAATAGCAACTGGTAAAAGTGATGGAAATTTATCACCAGAACCGTTAGCGCTAGCTGAGAAAGAATTCTTAGCTCCTGCAGTGAACGGAGTCATTGCTGATGTTGGAGCTGATGGGTTCCCCATGAAACCACCAAGAGATCCTGGTGTTTGGAAGAACACTCCTGGAGAAGAATTCTCGAATACAGGTGCTGTGTTGTCGAAGATCGCGTGGTTGTGAGCGTACTCAGCTAACCAAGGCGTGTTCTCAACGTTCGCACCATATCCTTCAAGAATCGGCTTCCAGGTGTTTGTCAAACGAGTGTCGTTTGAACGTCTGAAAATTTTAGTACGTGCCATTTTTATACACTGATTTTTTTAGTTGTTTATTACCCTCGGTAGTTTGCTCCTCTGAGCATGTTCTCTAGGTAATTTTGAGAGTAACCTCTCTGCATCTCAACAACCTGATTTACAGGTACTAGGCCTTCTGTACTTTGGCTCTCGTTGAGTTGTTGCATTTTATTATTTTGTTTTTGAATTTCAATTCTTTCGTTAACTCCTCTTAGGTCTACTTCGTCCCAGAAAGCTTTAACTTGATATGGAGTGTTCACTGAATAAAGCTGAGCTTTTGCGTGAATTCTTCCTTGCTCGCTCTCATTCATCTCGTTCCAGATAGGTTTGTACTCAGCTGGCATGAATCGTAAGTAAGTAGGAATGTTTTGCTCTTTGTGATTGATCACTGCTTCCATGATTCCAGTGATATCATTCTCATTGAACCATACTGATCCGTTAAGAGCTTCTACGATAGCTTGTTTAGTTCCTGCTTCAAGACCAAAGAAAGATTTCTTGTTTGCCTCACTCATAACCTTTAAGAAAGGATATTTGTTTTCAAGCACTGCTTTAGAAGACTTATCGTTTACTTCAGTGATCACTCGGTCAACTTTAGAGATAAGGTTATCGATTGAGCTAGACTCATTCAATCCGCTAACTCCTCCAAGAACGTTTCTAGTTCTTAGTTTAGTTCCGTCTGTTAAAGACTCGGCAATGTACTCAGAGTATCCAATAGATTGTCCAAGTTTTTCAGATAAGTACTGAGCGTATTCTCTGTTCAAGTTAACGTTCTCAGAAACGTATTCAGTAAATTCAATTCCTCGGTTAGCACCTTCAGCAACGTATTCTGTGTACTGGATGTTTTTGTCAAGCTCCTCAGCCAAGTAGTTTTGGTACTTGATAGAATTGTTTAAGCTCTCTTTAATGTATTCAGAATAGTTGATAGACTGATTCAATTTCTCAGAAACATAATCTTGGTAGTTTACTGAACGGTTCAACATCTCTCCAAGGTAAGAAGAATATTCGATACCATTGTTCGCTGTCTCAGCAACGTGCTCAGTATAATTAATAGACTGATTTACCTTGTGAGAAAGATAATCAGCGTAATTGATTACTCCCTCAAGAGATTCTGCCAAGTAATTAACATAGCTTCTCAAATCAGAGTCAGTACTTGGAGAATTTTGTGATGATTCAAGCACGGATCTGTGATTCTTCAATTCTTTCTTAATACCAGTGAACTGTTTTTGCAGAACTTCGGAATACTTATCCATCTGCTCTTTTGTTACAAACTCTGCCATTGTGTTGTTATTTTTTTGTTCTTGTATAGTTCGCTGGAAATTGTTTCCTGAACTATTTTCTAGTTTATTTATCTTGTAAACTTTAAAATTGTCTGCAAAGTTTAAACTTTCAGATAAGTCAACTAGTCCAGATTTTTGTATTAAGGAATTTTCTTTCATTGATGAGTAACTCTCGTTAATCATCGAGAAGTTAGACTTAAGAGATTCGCTCACAGTCTGACGAAGAACAGCCTCAGTAAAACCAGGCTCTCCGACTAAATCGTAAGTAAATATTCTTTGTAATTTTACTGCTCCGCTCTCGCTTACTTGACCTGCGGCTCTAGAAGAGATCGACAATTGAACTCCTCCATCGATGAGTGCTTTGGCAAGCTTTCCATGAGGAGTGTTCTCCAAGAGTCTTACTTTAATATGGACCTTGTTTCCTCCGTCATAATTAAGACCCTCAATGATGTGTGATGCCTCGCTCAACTTAGCCTCAAAGTGCTGAGGGTGATCGATTGTTCCAACCAACTGTCTTTTTGAGATCTTGTCCTGCAAGTAAGTAAGATGAGGAAGGTATTCAGTCTTTTCGTATACCCTACGATTGTTATTCATCTGACCAAACACGGCACATACTCCTTCGAGTACTGTTCCTGCCGATCCGGTGTTCTGAACTTGGAGTTTTTCTCCAACGTTCTCTACGATTAGCACCCAATCATTACGATCGATTTGTGCTGAGTTAGGATTCATCAAAGCCTAAAATTTTTTATTATTTATTATGGCTTTGAGTAATTTTTCTAAGTTTTAGACTCGCAGTCTAACATTAGTGCTCTTAATTTATCAGATTTTTCTTTACTTAAGGAATAAACGTCAGGCACAGAGACATCGAACTTGACTAAATATTCCCCTACCTTTCCCTTATCGTCCTTAATTCCGCTATTGGGTATGGAGAACTTTAAGTTATTTAGAGTCTTTGGTCCATTTATCGATGCTTCGTATTTCTTATTGAATAGAGTCTCGATCTGTACTTTTTCTTCCCCGAATAGGACCTTACTTAACGGCACCTCTATCGTGTGAACTATTTTATTCTCCTCAATTGATATTTTTTCGGGAATCTTGAACTCTATCGTCAGGTACAGATCACCAACTAGAGGTATCTGTTCCAGTTCTCCCCAAATATTGGTTCTGGTCACAACTTCTTCGTTGCCTAGTCCTGAGACTCTGACTACAGTAAAGGTCTTTCCCTTTTCTTTCTTGATCTGAAAGTGGGTCGCTCTAAGGTCTATCGCTATTGTGATCTCCTTTTCCTCGTCCTCAACCAAGTAGTTTATTAGGTTTGATACTTTTCCAGTATAATTTATCTTTTTTCTGGTGAACTCAAGCTTTATCTTTGTGCCAATTAGTGCATCTGATAGATCTATTTCATGATTTAACTTGATGTCCAGGTGATTGGTAGTCGGTGGCGGCGCGTGAGTTCTTCCTTGGGTCTTTTTTTCTCTATTTGATCTCTCTCTCCGCCAATCCTCGTTCTTAAAGTTATTCATGAATTCCTCAAAACCGAATCCTCCGCCCTGTCCTCCTTGACGAGGCCCTCCTCCAAAGTTTCTAGAGTCGTACTCTTGTCTCTTTTTAGAATCGCTCAGAACCGAGTAGGCCTCTGCCAACCTTTTAAACTTTTCTTCTGCTTGTGAATCATCCTTATTTTTATCAGGATGATACTGTAGAGCCAGCTTACGATATGCCTTTTTTATCTCGGCTTCGTTTGCAGTTCTTGCAACCCCTAAAACTGAATAATAGTCCAATTAACTTGATTATTTTCTAAACCTAGTGTTCTCTATATTGTATAACAAAAAAAGAAAAAGTTTCATGTCTCTAATTAAGACGTTAAAGGAATTCGCTGGCATACATACTGGAAAAAAGATAATAGTTTGCGGCTGCGGAGTCTCGCTAGTAGATTTTAAGGAACATCACCAAGATTTCATAACGATTGGGGTGAATGACGTTAGTGAGCTATTCGATCCCACATATCTACTAGTCACTGATCATTCAGGAAGGTTCAGCTCTGATAGGAGACGAAGAGTTCACGGAACCAATGCAAAATACGTGTTTACTTGTGCTAAGGGTTGGTATCACAAAAACCTAGTCCATTTTGAATTAGGAAGCAGGTCCCTTACTAACCTTGACCATCCTGATAGAATAGATCATTACATGAATTCTCCGTATGCTGCTGCGATCCTTGCCTACAAGATGGGAGCGAAGAATATCGGCCTGATTGGAGTCGATTTTACAGATGGCCATTTCTATAATCTAAAGGACGGTAAACATCCTATAGTGAAATCAAACTACCTTAACAAAGTGAATTCAGCCTATCAGACTCTTAGCAGCGAGCTTGCTAAGAGAGGCACAACGCTAGTCAACCTAAGTCCAATCAGCAACCTCGCAATACGAAAAATAAGCTTGGAGGAGTTTAAAAAGATATGAAGATAATAATACCCGCTCGAATGGGATCCAAGGGTCTTCCATTTAAGAATAGAACGTTGTTTAAGTACACGGCAGAATCGATTCCTAATGAATTAAGAGGAGACACATTCGTCACGACGGACGATTCAGATATCATGATAATGGCTAGAGCTCATGGTTTCAATGTCATCGACCGACCCTTTTGCCTTGCTCAAGATACAACTTCCACTAAAGATGTCTTGATCCATGCACTGGGTGAAATTAATCCCGATCCTTACGAGGATGTCATTGTTCTCTATCTTACTTATCCTCAGCGTTCCTGGAAAGACGTTAAGTCTGCTATGGAGTACGCCGATTCACTAGATTTCAGCGTTAACTCTCTACTCTGTAAAAAGGAATGCCCGAGCCCATACTTGATGATGTTTGAGAAGGGACCATTTGGTACCCAAGTCATCCCACACGACCTATATCGACGCCAAGACTATCCTTCCTGTTTTGAGATAAGTCACTTTGTCATAATCTTTAAGGCGCATTACATAAATAACTTAAATAGTAATCTGTATTCTGAAACTACTGTTTTCTATGGAATAGACGATGTAGTTGACGTTGACTTACAGAGAGACCTAAATCAATTTTATGAAAATTAACTTAGCAATAGACTGTCTAGAAGGATATGAATTTAATGCTATTACCTCAATACATTCATTCCTGAATACTAACAAATGGTTTGATGGTAAGATATACATAATAGTGCCCAAGCATTCTGTGATTACTTCTAGAATCTCTTCGGAAATTCTATCAATCTATGAGAATTTTGAGATAGTCAATGCTCAAGAAGATTTGAATTTTTCAAATGAATTAAGTAAAGCCTCTTCTGACTTAACAAAGATTCAAACTATTCTTTCAATCAAAAGCCTTTACATTAAAGAGGAACGTGTCCTATTCATTTCAAGTGGGTGTCTCATCTTCAAGGACTTGAGTAAATTACTAGGCACCAACGAAGTAACGCTGATTAGCAATCCATCAGCAGAAATAGACTTTTCTGTATTCTATCGAAATAAGATAGCTAATTCTTCTCTATCAATCTCTCAATTACTCAATCAGGTTTTTACTGATCGTAATTCAATACTTTCCCTGTTTCAAACTAACCAAAAGATCACAACTGTTTTGGGAGAAACTTCTTCTAGTTTTAATGATAGGGTCTTTCTAAAGAAGAAATCAGTCTTAAATCTTCTTAATTTCATTAAATATGACACATTAAGAGGAGAATCTAGGAACTATTCTAAGATAAACTATATTTGGATTCAGCATCAAAAGGTAGTCAAAAACATCCTAAAAAGACCGGCATCCTTCAAAGGAAAGAGGACTTTAAATAAAAGTCTCTCCCCTAAACTTGATGGACTACTTAATTCTCCACAGGCTCAGCCAACTCAAAATAAGAACATCCAGTCGGCCACAAAGGAAGTAAATCTAAATAAGGCGAGAAGTCTCTTAAGAGTCAGGGAAACGGATAAGAGATACTTACTTAATGAGAAGAAAAAAGCAGAGAGTCTTTCTCAATATCATGAAACTGTCTCACAATATTCTGAGACTCCTCCTCGACACGATTATGCTACTGCTTGTGTGATAGCATTTTTAGATCGGCATGAGATGGTTGAACTTAATGTCAAGCTTCTAAGCCAACAAAGTTTGGTACCTGCGATAGTCCTAGTTGCTTCAAATCCAACAGATGCTGCATTTGCTAATGGGTTAATTGAAAGATATCCTAACGTGTTCGTCACCTACTATCAAAATTATCCAATAGGCGGAAAGTGGAGAGCCGGGGTAAAGTATGCACAGCGTCTGAACGTTAGAGGACTGATGATACTCGGATCAGATGATCTACTATCACTAGATTACTTTAAGAAGTGTTACTCAATGATTGATCGCGGTAACGGATCGAGCGGGACTGGCGTGGACCTGGTCGGCAATCGTAGCTGGTTTATATACGATACCTCACGGAAGCTCTACAATCTTTCTTACTTGCCTAGCGTGAAAATATTTTTAGGCGGAGGAAAGATGTTCTCTAAGAACTTTTTAGATGCAGTTGACTGGGAGATATTTAAACCACTACGACCAGTTCACCTGGACGAGTATGGATATGAATTGATTGAAGCATTTAGTAATTCAATGTCTCTAATATCTCAAGATAATTTTATTTTAAGTATAAAAGGAAGCTGGGAAGTCATTAATTCAACTGATGCTATACTTAAAGCTAGGAATCGAATAAGAGTAATTGATGTTACGACACGGCTCTCTACAATACTCAATAATCTTAAAATAGATCGTAAAGAAATTGAAATATGATAACTTTAAGAAACGTAATAGCGTACCTATCTGAAAAAATGGATCTTGAAATAATTTATGGAAATGTTGGTGAAGATCAATCGATCTCTAAAATAATAAAATTTGATCCGGCAAACCTGGACAATTCAATTCTTTTTTGGATAAGTGAAAAGAACCTTCCACAGACAAGGGATCTTGTTACTGGGACTTTGATAGCTCCACGATCAATCGCTCGTCCTAATAATTTTAATGGAACTCTATTGATTTGTGAAAATCCTAGAAAGGCATTTAGCTTAATAATTAACGAATTCTTCAAGCCTAGCAATAATTTGATTCCAATTGGTTCTTTAGTCACGATCATGTCAAATGTCCCAAAAAGCTCTAAAGTAGGAAAAGGGACAATTATTGAAAAAGGGGTGACAATCGGTGAAAACGTAGTCATTGGATACAATAATGTCATTCTATCAGGAACAGTCATTGGAGATAACGTTAAGGTAGGTTCGAACAACACGATAGGAGCGGTCGGCTTTGGTTACGAAAGGGGAGAGAATGGAGAATATGAACTGATTTCTCACATAGGAAACGTTGTAATTGAGGATGACGTTGAGATAGGAAACAATAATTGCATTGATAGAGCGGTTCTTGGATCAACCCTTCTCTGTAAAAATTCCAAGATAGATAACCTAGTTCATATCGCACATGGAGTAAAGATAGGAAGAAATTCTCTAGTCATCGCAAATTCCATGATTGCTGGAAGCTCTGAGATAGGCGATGACGTATGGATCGCGCCCTCAACTTCTGTGATAAACGGTAAAACTGTGGGATCAAGATCGATGACTGGCTTAGGTTCAGTCGTGATTTCAAACGTGGATGAAGGCTCATTAGTGGTCGGAGTCCCAGCAAAAAAGATAAAAGACATATAATGTGCGGAATAAGCGGAATAATTTTTAAAGAGCATTGCACTGACTTCACTCAAGCTAGACTCGAATTGGAACACATGAAATCCTCACAGCATCTGAGAGGACCTGATTCTTCTGGTGAGTTTAATGATACTAAAGTATTTTTAGCTCATAATAGACTTTCGATACTTGATCTTAGTCCAGCAGGAAATCAGCCCATGCAAAATGAGGATTGGGTGATAGTCTTTAACGGGGAGATCTATAATTATGTGGAACTAAGAGACGAGCTCATAGGATTAGGTGAGACCTTTATCGGTTCTTCTGATACTGAGGTTCTCTTGACCTGTATATCTAGGTTTGGAATCCAGGAAGCACTACAAAAGATAAACGGTATCTTCTCATTTTGTGCATACAATAAATACACAAAGGAGGTTCATCTAGTTAGGGACAGACTCGGCGAGAAGCCTCTTTTTTACTACGTGGATGAGAATTCGACCCTTTACTTTTCATCGAATCCTTCAGCGATAGTGAATTCATTACCTCAAGTAGACTGGCATCTTGATTACGAAGGACTATGGGAATATTTTGTCCTCGGAGGAATTTTTTCCGATAAGACTCTATTCAAAGGGATCAATCGACTTGATTCTGCTTCCGTCTTAAGCTATGTTAATAACGAAATAACTATATCTAAGTATTGGACACCAGTATTTCAGCCTAATTTGACTGATTCTGATCTTGACTCGCTAATCAGAGAAGCGATAACGAGCCGAACAGTCTCAGACGTCCCAATTGTTCTGTTCTTAAGTGGAGGAGTTGACTCCAGTGCAGTTGCTGCTGTGCTTAAAGACACTGATGCAGTTCACCTGATATCAGATGAGGTTGATTCTGCGAGAAAGGTCGCTGAAAAATTCAAAATGAGATTCAAAGTAGTCCAACCGGCGAGTTTAGACATCTCGGAAACGTTATTCAAGTATTCTGAATTTTCAGGAGAGGCAACGATGGCAGGATTCATTCCTTATGTGACAAGCAAAGCAATTTCTGGTGAATATAAGGTGGCAATAAGCGCGAATGGAGCAGATGAACTGTTTTTTGGATATCTTAGAATTCCCACACCAAAAATAAAAAATGAATTCTTTGATAAGTTAAGCAAAAGACGAAACATCAACATAAATCGTCGGTCAAGTCAGCCAGATGGACAGATTGCTGAAATCTTTAGACACCCTGACAATTTTTCTATTCCTCTTTCAGGAAAAGTTAGTTCAATGGCTGATCTATTGAGATTGATTGAGCTAGAATTAAAGGATTTCAACCAAAATGAAGACTTTCCACAGTCTTCAAAATACAGATGGCTCGAACTAATGACCTACGTAAAGGGCGATCTTAATAACACTCTAGATTTTGCAAGCATGGCAAACTCCTTAGAGGTAAGGGCTCCTTTCTTAGATTATCGACTAGTTGAGGCCGCTTTAAGCTTGGATGAGACTCGACACATTAATATCAAAAATGGAAGAAAACACTTTTTAAAGAAGATCTTAGATTCTGAAGGAGTCGATGAATCGATTTGGAATAGGGATAAACTGGGATTTAGTCTCATTTCTTCCTATTTCAATAGCATAGAATCGATCAAAGACTTAGCAGTAAAGGAGCTCAAAAGAGAAGGGTTTTTGTCTATTTCATGTACTAAAGGTAATTTAGGAAGAGACCTTCAATACTTAAGAAGTTCTGCCTTGGGATTTTTAGCTTGGAAAAAGGCGTGGATCGACAACGGAAAAGTAAAAAAATAAGAATCGATGACAGTATTAATATTATCTCCACACACGGATGATGCTGAGCTCGGTTGCGGAGGAACGATATCGCGTCTCATTGAGGAAGGTCACTCAGTATGGGTTGCAATATTCTCAACCTGTGATGAGTCGCTTCCTCCTGGATTTTCTCCAGGGACCTTAAAAACTGAGAGCATAAATTCGTTAGTCTCATTGGGTTTAAATAAGGATCAAATCATCCATTATGACTATCAAGTTAGAGTCTTTAACTACAGTAGACAGTCAATATTAGAAGATCTAGTACAGTTAAAGAAGAAGATGTTGCCTGATCTTGTATTCATTCCTTCACTAGATGATTATCATCAAGATCATAAGACCGTTGCTGAGGAAGGAGTTAGGTGTTTCAAAAACGGCTGCTCAATCCTTTCTTATGAATTGATATGGAACAACACTGGATTTAAGAATCAGCTTTACTATGTCTTAGAGGAAAGGCATATCAAGAACAAAATAAAAGCTCTTAAGAATTATGAAACGCAACAAGGAAGATCATATCTCTCTGAAGAATTTATTCGCTCCTTAGCTAAGGTTCGGGGAATACAAAATGGCGTAGATCTGGCTGAAGCATATGAAGTCATACGATATAAAATATAATACATACAAATGCAATCATTATCTAAATTTACCAATTCACCTATTATTATTGGAGGCTGTGGCAGATCTGGAACAACTCTTCTTGCTGCAATTCTTTCATCTCATCCAAGTATCTATTCATATACTTACGAAACTATGGCATTCTGTCCCAGTGCATGGATGGATCCCTTAAATAGAAACGTTCCATTTAGTCTTTCCATTCTAGAGGAAGTACTCATTGACTCTCCTCCAAGTAAAGAGAACAATAGATTTTTAGAAAAGACCCCTAGAAATACCCTTGTCTATAAAAGAATAGCCGACTATTTTAATGATCAAGTTAAGATCATAAATCTTGTAAGAGACGGTCGAGATGTTGTTCTATCGAAGTATCCAGGAAAGGAAGACACACAATACGTAACTGCTGACTTTTGGAAAACTGAAATTGAGTATGGGATTGAGTGTGAAGATTTTCCATGGTTTAAAACATTTAGATATGAAGATTTAATTCTTAATTTTAAGGAAACTCTTCTCGATATCTGTGAATTTTGTGAGATTGAATACTGTGATCAATTGACTAACTACACTGACTTTACAAAATATAAAGAATCTGATGCTTGGAGCCATCGTAAAATTCAAAGCCCTCATCAAAAGTCAATTGGAAAATGGAAGAATCACATGGATCATATTGAAGTAAAAAAGTTGAATTCAGACCCACACAATATTGATTTATTAAAAAAATATAACTATGAAATTATTAGTGATTGTTCCAGCATATAACGCTCAGTCTTTTATAAAGGAGAGTATTTCTTCGATATTATCGCAAAATATTTTAATTCAAGTTGTTGTGATAGACGACGGATCAATCGATAAAACAGTTTCTCAAATTCCTAAAAATTCAAACATCAATGTGATACGAAACCTCAAAAACATGGGAACGTATTATTCAATTAATCGAGCTCTAGTTTCCTCAGCTTCCGATCCTTCATGGACCCACTTTACCGTTCATGGAGCAGACGATGTTTCCCTTCCTGGAAGATTTAAAGCACAGCTTTCTAAATTTTCAAACGGAATCTTAGCAGTCGGCTGTGGTTACAATAGAGTTGACCACTCAACTGGGAAAGTAATGAGTACTACCTTGAAGACTGATGAATCAGTTCTAATTTTTTCAAGAAAGGTTTTTGAATCCATTGGATACTATGCGACTCACAGAGTAGGAAGCGATACTGAATACAAGAAGCGCCTCTTACTATGTCATCCAAAATCCATTTCGACAGTTCCTAGGGTACTAATAAAATCCTATTTACATGGAGAAAACTTGACTAAAAAAATACCGCTCGGTGGATCAGTTAGAAAGAAGGTAGTAGAGTCATTTACCTCGAGTCACAGAGAAATGGTTAAAACTAAAAATTATTATCAGAAATTCAATCCATGAAATTAGGAGTAGCATACATAGTGTTCGACGGGATAGAGCTTCTTGAACATTCAATAAGACAGATACGCCCTCACGTTGATCACATCAACGTGATCTATCAAAATCATTCATGGTTTGGCACTCCCATCTCAAAGGAAGATTTAATCAAGCTCAAGTCTCTAACGTCGGCTCGACTTATAGATGAGCTCACACTATTTAACGACTTTTCTCCCATTCGAGTCAAGAATCATCAGGGAATAATGAAGGCAAAGGGATACGAGCGAACCAAGCGACAGTTGGGTCTAAGTATCACTCTTAATCGTGGGTGCACTCATTATCTTTGCATGGACGTTGATGAATTCTACAAGTCAGAAGAATTTGCTAAGGCTAAGTCTGAGATAATCAGCAAAGGATATGACCAGACCGCCGTTAGACTCATCAATTACGTCAACGTTCCTATCGTTCATCGAGGATATGATTCCATCAGGGTTCCTTTCATCTGTAGGATAGACCGTTCGACTAAGATGACTCCTTCATTCTTCGTTAAGTGTGATCCTACTAGGGGACTTACTAGCGCAAGTAAGAATAAACATGAATTCGCTCCAAGCATTATCACAATGCATCACATGGAAACAGTAAGAAAGAATCTGACCCTAAAGTATGACTCTACCACTCGAGCAGTATTTGCTCGCGCTAGAACTTCTGAGCTAGTTGATAGTATTAAGAATGTAAACGAGAAAAGTTCTAATTTCAGTTTTAAGAAGATAATATTTCCTGGACTGAATTCGATAAAACTGATTCAGTGTGAGAACATATTTAATATACCTTATCAAAAATGGAAATAATTTTAAGAAATGTCTAAAATAGCTTTGGAATTTACAACAACTGCCTGTAATCGGCCTTCAGTATTAAACGCAACATATGCATCATATTGTAAGAATCTTACAGGCATAGACTTTTCAAAAAGCACAGTATATTTGTATGTTGATCCTGCGCCTGATTCTAAAAATATTCAAATGGTAGAGGAAGTTGCAAGGAAATATTTCGGCACAGTTATTGTTAATTATTCATCTTCTCCTAATTTTGCAGCAGCGGCTCTTTGGTGTTTTTCTCAAGTAAAGGGTGAATTTTTTTTTCATTTGGAAGACGATTGGAAACTTATGAAGGCTATTAACATCCATTCGATGATCTCAAAACTAGGAACATCTAATTTACAGTGTGTATTAAATAAGGGAAGGACTTCAATTACAATAAAGGAGACTGGTGAACCATGTTTTGTTCCTTCTCTAATCGCAACGCAATATTGGAAAAAATATCTAACTAACTTTAGACTTGATATTAATCCTGAATATCAAATGAAAGTTCTTTTTAAAAATAAGTCGACTGGTTTATTTAAAAATCGCTCAATTTATTATAATCCGGCTCAAGAGCTTTCAAAAGATATTGGTCGATCATGGTTAATGGCAAATAAACTAGCTAGAAGTTATACTCCGGGAGCAAAATGGTCTCCTTGGATAAAATGGAGAAATAAAAAATGAAAACACTAATCATTGCTGAGATCGGAATTAATTATGCATATGGTGAGTCTCAATCTCTCTTTATGGATAATATAAAGAGACTTATCGACGTAGCGAAAGTTTCTGGTGTAGATTACGTTAAGTTTCAAAAACGCAATCCTGAATCTTGCGTTCCTCAAAATGAGAGAGATAAACCTAAAAGGGTTCCTTGGAGAAAAGAAGAGACTACCTATCTGCATTATAAAAAAGACATTGAGCTTTGGCAAAAGGAATTTGATGAGATCGACGATTACTGTCGAGAAAAGGAGATAGGCTGGTTCGCGTCAGTCTGGGACAAGGATTCAGTGGATTTCATGAGAAGATACACAAGTCCTTTACCGAACGGCAAGTGGGGAATCATGCTTAAGATACCATCTGCGTTAATCACGGATCTTAGCCTAGTACAATACGCTAAAGAGTGTTCAGATTTTCTTCTCATCTCTACTGGCATGAGCAGGCAGAGTGAGATCGATCTTGCTATCGAGACAGGCGAGCCAGATGTAGTGTTCCATACAAATTCAACCTACCCTTCTCCAGTATCAGAGCTAAAATTAGATTACATACCATATCTCAATCACATCTCAATTGAATTTAAGAAGAAGTTTGAAGTAGGGTATTCCGGTCATGAGTTTGGGCTAAACACCACTCTTGCTGCTAATCTTTTGGGCGCAAGGTGGATTGAACGACACATAACATTAGACCGAACTCACTGGGGTAGCGATCAGATGGCCTCAGTTGAACCGCAAGGCTTGATTAAATTGGTAAAGAGCATTAGAGACATTGAGCTCTCCAGGGGAGGATATGGCGCTAGAGAAGTCCTAGCCTCAGAAAAAGAAAAAAGAAAAACACTTAGAGGAAAATGAAGATAACTCCAAAAAAGATCCTTCAGTTCTTTGAAGGCAACATCAAGATGTTGGGAGACATGTTTTATCTCCTACCTGAACATGAAAAAGAACAAGTATTCTTTAGATCTCAGATCTGTAAGGAAGAGTGTGTGAAGCTAGGATATTGCGTTTACTGCGGTTGCGACGTCCCGGGAAAGCTGTATGTAAAAGAGTCTTGTAATGGAGGAGAAAGATTTCCTGATCTCATGTCAAAGAAGGACTGGGAAGAGTATAAAAAGGAAAATAACATTGAGGTAAATGATCTATTACATTGACATTGACGACACGATATGTACTCTATCTGAGTCCATGAACTATGGATCAGCTACACCCATTCCAAAAGCCATTGAGAAGGTGAATCGTCTCTATGAAGAAGGCCATCGCATCGTCTTCTGGACTGCTAGAGGGACTGTTAGTGGCAAGGATTGGAGACAGTTAACTGAGAGTCAACTCATCTCTTGGGAAGTAAAATATCATGAGCTCAAATTCGGTAAACCTGCATACGATTTCTTCATAGACGATAAAAACATCAATTCGAATGATTGGCTCAGCAAGTAACGTAAAGGTACTTGTCCTAGGCAACGATCCTCAGATCAACACCATTGATTTTGACAGATTGAAGCCTGAAGTGATCACACTGGGCGTGAATAGGATCTGGTTGAAACACATACCTGACTATCTTTTTTTCAATGATATTCAGATCTTGACTGAGATTGAAAGACATCCTGAAATAATGGCTCAACTTCAATCTAATACTAAGTGTTTTTCTA